>Ga0210384_10004775_pt1 | contig 15011 bp, 16 predicted proteins | sample IncBWH2MmetaG_FD_160574 | JGI IMG/M metagenome (GOLD analysis project Ga0210384, IMG submission 160574) | Forest soil microbial communities from Barre Woods Harvard Forest LTER site, Petersham, Massachusetts, United States - Inc-BW-H-2-M | ecosystem: Environmental > Terrestrial > Soil >...
GTCGTCGCCATCATCGGCATCCTCGCCGCCATCGCCATCCCGCTCTTCGCCAACGTCCAGGCCCGCGCCCGGCTGGCCAAGGCCCAGGCCGACGCCCGGGCTCTCGCCTCCGCGGTCAGCATCTACTCCGCCCACATGGGCTCGCTGCCGACCGCGCTCACCGACCTCACCTCGGTGGTCACCAACTCGCTGGGGCAGCCGGGTGGCCCTTTCATGGCCTCGGTCCCCTCGGGCCCCTCCGGCTGGAGCACATACACCTATACCTCCACGGCGTCCGGCGTCTTCACCATCAGCAACAGCGGTGACGGCACGAGCGTCAGCCTGCCGTAGCGCTACCCGCTCCGATTCGGCCATGGCAACGGCCGGGGCTTTCGGGCTCCGGCCGTTGTACTATTCGGCGCCCATGCTCGCCATGAAGTGCACGAGATTCAGCACGTCATCGTCCTGGAGAGGCTGTGCGGCCATGGTCATCGTGCCGTCGAGATCCGAGGCGGTCTTGGCCTTGAAGCCGCGGAGCTGCCTCAGGAGATATTCGTAGTCCTGGCCGGCCAGGCGCGGCACCTGCTGCTGACCGGTGAGCCCGGGCTTGTGGCAGGACGTGCAGTGATGACGGCCGGCGAGCTCCCGCCCGGCCGCGACCTTCACCGGATCCGTCTTCGCCGGGCGCGGGCGCGGCGGCTGAGCCGCGTAGTACGCGGCCAGATCCGCCATGTCCTCGTCGCTCAGGTTCTGGGCGAAGGGCGACATCTGCGGATCCTTCCGGCGGCCGTCCCGGTACTTGATGAGCTGCCAGTGCGTGAAGAAGACCGGTTGGCCGGCCAGCGAGGGAATCCCCGGAACGGTCGCATTGCCGTCGCGGCCATGACAGGCTGCGCAGGGCTCGGCCTTGCGGCGCCCCGCCTCGAGGTCGGCGGCACGCACCGGCGCCCCGACCGCGATCGCCGCGGCGATGACGATCGAGGCGCCGAGGAGCGAGCGCAGCGTGCTCAGCGCTGGTACGTCACCCGGTAGATCGCTCCCGCGTAGTCGTCGGCGATCAGGAGGGAGCCGTCCTTCATCTGCTTGGTGTACACGGGCCGGCCCCAGATCTCCTCACCCTGGAGCCATCCCTCGGCGAAGGGCTCGTATTTCGGCACGTTGCCGCTCCGGAGCGTCACCATCATCACTCGGAAGCCGATCTTCTGGGTCCGGTTCCAGGAGCCGCGCTGGGTGAGGAAGACACGGTTCTGGTACTCCGCGGGGAACATCGAGCCGGTGTAGAACTCCACGCCGTTGCCGGCCACGTGCGGGCCGGTCTTGAGCAGCGGCGCCGCGAACTCCGCGCAGGCGCGCCCCTTGCCGAACTCGGGATCGAGGATGTCGCCCTGATGGCAGAAGGGGAAGCCGAAATGCAGACCCTTCTTCGGCGCTACGTCGAAGCGGTCGCTCGGCACGTCGTCCCCGAGCCAGTCACGCCCGTGGGTGGTGAAATAGAGCTCCTTCGTCACCGGGTGCCAGTCGAACCCGACGCTGTTGCGGACGCCGTGGGCGAAGTACTCGAACCCGGAGCCGTCGGGGTTGACCCGCGAGATGTTGGCGTGCGTGTCGGGGGGCATACAGATGTTGCAGGGCGCGCCGATGTTGAAGTAGAGCTTGCCGTCCGGTCCGAAGGCCAGGTACTTCCAGCCGTGCTGCAGGTCGCGGGGCAGGATGTCGTAGACGACCTCCATGGCCGGCGGATTGTCGAGCTTGTCCTCGATGCCCACCATCTTGGTGATCCTCGAGACCTCGGCGATGTAGAGCGTGCCGTCCTTGAACGCCACACCGTTGGGCAGGTTCAGGCCCTTGGCGATGACCTTGACCTCGCGCCGTCCCCCTTTGTCCACGACCGCGTACACGTTGCCGGCCACACGACTGCCGACGAAGAGCGTGCCCTTGTCGCCCCAGACCATGGCGCGCGCGTTGTTGATCCCGTGTACCCAGACCGAGACCTTGAAGCCGGCCGGGACCTTGATCTTGTCGACCCGCAGCTCGCCCAGGGCGGCCGGGGCCGGCGGCTGAGCGATGGGCGCCAGCGTTGAATCGGCCAGGTTCGACGGCTGGCCCTGCTTCCAGCTCGGCGGCGGCTGCTGCGCCACGGCCGGTGAAGTGAGCGCGAGCCCGATGACGAATGTCACGATGAGCACGGCGATGCGGCGCATGATGAGCCTCCTGTTCAACGTCTGGCGAAGAGCGTGTAGAGCCACTGGCCGAGCCAGCCCAAAGCCGGCGGGAGCAGCACGCCGGGAATCAGGCGGGCCAGCGTGAGGGGCCATCCCAGCAATGGAGCCTCGTAGGTCAGCATCCGGATGGGGCTCACCAGGGTCTTGGCGGTGAGCAGGGCAATGAGCGGACCGGGCGCGGCGCCGCTCCGGAAGAGGTTCGCCACGACCGGGAATACGAGGTAGGGCCCGCCCGGCATGAGCAACCCGGCGGCCCAGCCCACGACGATGCCCTGGCCCAACCGATCACCGCCCAGCCATCGAGAGAGCACGGGCGCCGGAATGAGGACGTCGAGGAGCCCGGCCAGCACGAATCCGAGGACCAGCTCGATCCACACGCCGCCGAGGAGCCGGCCCGTCGATTGAAATCCGCGCAGCACGAGCTGGGGATCCCGCGCGAGCGCGATCACGAGGGCGACCGCGGTCACGATCAGCAGGATGACGAGGCTCGTGTCCATGCGCCGCCGCCGCTTCATGTCGCGCTGGCGCTGGGAGAGATCGCCGGCGCGCGGGAGCTCCGGTAGACCAGCGGAACCGGGCGCGCCTCCGCCGCGGCCTGACGCGCGGTCTCGATCAGCCCGTGATCGGGTGCGAGCCCGCACACCGGGTCGGTGGCCGCCGCGTTCCCGGTGAGATGAAACGCCTGGCAGCGGCAGCCGCCGAAGTCCAGCTCGCGCCGGTCGCAGCTACGGCACGGCTCGGGCATCCAGGCCTCGCCCCGGAACGCGGAGAAACCCGGCGAGTCGCCCCAGATCTCGTCCAGCGGCCGCGTGGTCACCGAGTCGAACTCGAGGCCGGGCAGCGTGTGGGCCGCATGACAGGGCAAGACGAGGCCGTCGGGAGTGATCACGATGAAGCGCCGGCCCCAGCCGTCCATGCAGGCCTTCGGGAACTCCGCGTAGTAGTCGGGGGTGACGAACAGGACCTCCATGCGCCCGCGCAGGCGCCGCCGGGCCTCTCCCGCCACCGCCCGCGCGCGGTCGAGCTGCTCCCGCGTGGGCAGCAGCGCGGCGCGATTCGTAAGCGCCCAGCCCACGTACTGCGCGTTCGCCAGCTCCAGGCGGTCGGCCCCGAGCCGCTCGGCCAGCTCGACGACCTCGTCCACCCGGTCGAGATTCTCCCGGTGGAGAACCGTATTGAGCGTGAGCGGGAAGCCGAGCTCCTTGACCCAGCCGGCGATCTCGAGCTTGCGGTCGAAGGATCGCAGCCCCGCGATCCGATCCGAGGCCGCCGGGACGGTGTCCTGGATGGAGATCTGGACGTTGTCGAGCCCCAGCTCGCGGAAGCGGGCGAGTCGCTCCCGCCGGAGCGGGATCCCGCTCGTGATCAGGTTCGTGTAGAGATCCAGCCTGCGCGCTTCCGAGATGATCGCTTCAAGATCGTCGCGCACGAGGGGCTCCCCACCCGTCAGGTTGAGCTGGACCACGCCGAGCTCCTCGGCCTCCCGGAAGACGCGCAGCCACGTCGCGGTGTCGAGCTCGCGCGCGTGGCGGCCGTAGTCGAGCGGATTCGAGCAGTACACGCAGCGCAGCGGGCATTTGTACGTCAGCTCCGCCACGAGGGTGTAGGGACGGACCGGCTCGCTCACACCGCCGTCCGGACCAGGCCCCGATCGGCCATCGTCTGGAGGAAGTCCATCACCTCGCGCTCGACCACCGGGGGCTCGTGCCCGTACTTCTGGGCCAGCTCTTCGACGATGGAGCCGACGGTGCGCTCGCCGTCACATCGCTGGAGCACGTCGGCGGCGGTCGGGTTGAGCACGAGCCCGCGCTCGGGGTAGAGCAGCATGTAACGCGACGACTTGCGGTCGAAGCGGAGGCGGGCCTTCGAGGCCAGGCGAGGCCGGCTCAGCGCGTCCATCAGGTGGCGCGCGCTCCCGCCGGACCCCAGGCCGGCTCGATGTACGCCGCGAACGTGCAGTCCAGCAGGTGCCAGAGAATCTCCGTCTTGCGGATGAGGGCGGCGACACAGCGTTCCTGCGTCTCGAAGGTCGTGGCGTGGCGCACCACGAAATCGATGGCCTCCTCGGAATCGCGCCGGGCGCGCGGCACGCGCGAGCGGAAGTACGCCAGCATGTCAGCGCTGACCCACGGGTAGTGCTTCTCCCACGCGAGCACGCGCTTGGACATGAGGTCGGGAGCGAAGAACTCGGTGAGTGACGAAGCCACCGCTTCTACCAGGCTGCGCTCGCGCACCAGGTCGACGTAGGCGTCGCAGGCGAAGCGGACGCCCGGCAGCACGGAGCGGCAGCTCGCGACCTCCGCGCGGTCGAGACCCACGCCGTCGGCCAGCCGCAGCCACAGCTCGAGCCCCGCCTCGCCGCCCTCGTCGCCGTCGTGGTCGCGGATGCGCCGGATCCACATGCGGCGGAAGGCGGAATCCTCCGATTTCGACAGGATGAGGGCGTCCTTGATGGGGATGCGCGTCTGGTAGTAGTAGCGATTCAGCACCCACTGCTGCAGCTGGACGCGCGTGAGCCGCCCCTCGTGCATCAGCACGTGGTAGCGGTGGTGATCGTGGTAGCGCTGCTCACCCTCGCGGCGGACCCAGGCGATGAAGTCGTCCCGCGTGAGCGGCGGCCGTATGGTCTCCGTGGTCACAGCGTGACCTCCATCCCGTCGAAGGCGATCTCCCACCCCGCCGCTTCCGCCTCCTTGCGCTCCATCGAGTCATCGCGCAGCAGGGGGTTCGTATTGTTGAGGTGGATGTAGATCCGACGCGGGGCGGACAATCCGCGTAGAGCGACGAGGCTCCCGGCCTCCCCGCCCACCGGCAGGTGGGCCATGTCCTCGGCCCGCTTGGTCCCGAGCCCGAGCGAAGGCAGCTCGTCACCCGACCAGAACGTCCCGTCGAAGAACACACAGTCGGCGTCGGCGAGCGCCTTGCGGATGTCCACCGTCAGGCCGCCGGCCGCGGGAAAGTAGGCGAGGCGCCGCCCGGTGGCGGCGTCACGAATCTTGAGCCCGATGTTGTCCGTGGGGTCGCCGGCTCCGAGCGGCTCGGGCCCGCGCTCGTGCCCACCCTCGAGCCCACGCTCGAGATGGATGGGGAGCTTTCCCGGCACGGCGACGGCCTCGACGAGGAGCCCGCTGGTCCGCCCGTCCACGTCGGCCAGGGCCTCTTCCCGTCCGGGCCGGAGCGCGCGCCACGTCACCTGGTCGGGAAACCGCTCGAGCGTGCGGTAGAGGACATTGCCCTCGGTGAAGCCGAGCCGGACGCGCTCGGTGGCGTAGACCACCAGGGGATGAGACTCGCGGAGCGAGAGGAGACCCAGGGTGTGATCCAGGTCGCCATTCGTCAGGACGATGGCGTCGATCGGCGAATGGCGCGGCGCCTTCGGGTGCAGGCCGCTGAAGCTCTCGATCTGGTGGCGGATCTCCGGGGAGACGTTCAACAGGAACCAGCGCACACCATCGGCGCTGACCGCGACGGATTCCTGCGTACGCGGGGTCGCCCGGATGTGGCCGGCGCGGAGACCACGGCAGTTCGGGCAGCCGCAGTTCCACTGGGGAAAGCCGCCCCCGGCCGCAGCGCCGAGCACTCGGATGCGCACGATAGACCCCCAAAGACACCACAGCCCCCCGGCTCGCAGATGGCCGAGCGGGGGGCTGTCGATACTGACCGAGCGGCTGATCCGCTCTAGAAGCGGTCGTCCGGCTCGCGGTCGAAGTCGTCCTGGTACGAGTTGATCTCAGCGTCCATCTTCACTTCGATGAATTCCGGCGTCTCCCAACTCATAACGCTCACCTCCGGTGAATGGTCGGCCCAGGCCAATCTCTCTACGGCCACGATACTATGGGCCCCGCCGGGCGCCCGTCAAGCCCATAGCGAGAGACCCTGCGGGGGTGCCGTATCCCCCTGGCGCCCTATTGATAGGCGAGCGGCAGCCCGCTGGGCACCCACTTGGGCACGAGCCGGTCACGATCGGCGGGCTGGAAGTCGAGGGCCGACAGGAACGCCAGCAGGTCGTCGACTTCCCGGTCCGATAGCCGGAGCTTAGGCAGCAGAAGCGGTGAGATGGCGCTGATCTGCCCGACATTCATCGCCACTGACCCATGGAGCGGGTCGAGATGACGGTTGACGGCCCCCTTCAGGCTCGGCTCCGACCCGTCGTGAAAATAGGGGGCGGTCTTCGTCACGTTCCGTAGAGGCGGCGTCCGGAACTGATATCGGTCTTTCTCGCGCCGCGTCACGGTCCAGCGTCCGAGATCCTCCGGCATGTCGCCGCTCGACCCGGCCCCGAATACCCCGACCGAGTGGTAGCTGAAATCGCTGAAGAGCGGACCCACGTGGCACGCGGCGCATCGCGCCTTGCCGTAGAAGAGCACGGCACCCCGCTTGGCGTCGCCCGGGAGAGCGGTCGTGTCACCGCGCAGATACCGATCCCACGCCGAGTCTCTCGTCGCGAACGCCATCTCCTCGAAATGGGCGATGGCGTTGCCCACGTCGACGATCGTGAATGCGCTCTTGCCCGGGTACGCGGCGCGAAAGAGGGCCCGGTACTGCTCCTGCCATCCGCTTCCGGGTTCCCCGCCGAGGAGCCGCCTCATCAGTCGGGAGTGAGATTCGCCGATGCGCGACGTCGCGAGGTCATTGAGCAGTCCGGCGTGGCCTCCGGGCAGGTTGGTCGGGCTCCTGTCCCCGGGGTCACCCAGCATCTCGTCTAGGGTGACGAGCGGGAAGAGCGCCTGAACCGCCAGGAGGCTGTCGAGGCCGGGCGGCAGCGCGTCCCCGAGCGGGCTTCGAAACACTCGCCGCTCGGGATCGACGAGCTCGACCCGCCCATCCCAGAACAACGCCCGCACCGCGCCGTTGCCGCGATTCCACAAGTCGAGCGCGTTCCGCGGGGGCACGCGGGTGCCGTCGACGAGTCTTTGCCCGGTCACGAATCCGCTTGGATGAACACCGATCGACCGGGAAAGGCCGTCGCCCGTGCCGTACCTGAAGAGGTGGCACGTGGCGCACGACACGTTGCGGGGGCCACTGAGAACGGGATCGAAAAAGAGCGCCTGGCCAAGCTTGAACTGCGGATCCGGGTCGAAGCGACGAACCCCGAGCGGGCGCACGTCGAATTCCTTGATGAGCTTCTGGAGGTCCCGATCGAGGCGGCTCGCCGGTGGAACGAGCCGGTTGACCAGGACCTGTCCGGCCAGCAGAAAGGTCGCGATGACAATCAGTGCGACGCGGGCCAGCCGGGCCATGGGTCCCGTTTAGCCGGTGGAGGTGGCCCTGTCAAGACGCCCCCTCGCGACCTGCCCTGTCACGGTAGGAGAGGATAATGGCGCCCAGGTGCTGCGCCTGCGTGCGGGCCTGCCCACCGGGGTCCGCGTCGGCACCGTCGACAAGTTCCAGGGTTAGGAGGCCCCCGTCGTCTTCTTCTCGATGGCGACCTCCAGCGGCGAGGATGTCCCGCGGAGTCTCTCATTTCTCCTCTCCCGCAATCGCCTGAACGTGGCCGTCTCCCGCGCCCAGTGCCTCGCCATCCTGGTCTGCTCTCCGCGTCTGCTGGAAGCCCGCTGCCAGTCCATCGAGGAGATGCAGCTCGTTAACGCCCTCTGCCGCCTCGTCGAGTACGCGGAGGCCTAGTCCGGGGTCAGGTCTTACATTGCGACATCTGCCGGAGGCCACCTTGGCCAAAACATGGGCATCGGGCACTCCGGGGTCGGAGTGCCCGATGCGTTCGTTTCACCAACAGGCCACGTCGCCTAGTAGGCGCCCCCGCCCTCGTAACCGATCAACAGATAGTCCCTGATGGTGACGTTGTTTGCATCTACGTACGTGTACGGGATCCGAATCGCCTTCTCGATGAAGTGCGGCACTCCCTTGAAGTTCCAATTGCCGGAATCGAATTGCTGCTCGATAACGGCAGGGTCTTCATAAACCGGATCCGGAAGTCCGACCGTGTAGGGGTTCGCGTCGGCAATAATAGGAGTGGGGAACCCAGCCATTGTTCTAGCCTCCTTCTTCGTCGTTAGGTTTCAGGCAGTTATGACTCGCCTTCCCAGATCGGGTAGCTCACTTCGGCGGTGGTGGCGGGGCCTGCTTTTGGAGAATCTGCTTGATCGTACGATCGATCTCCCTGAGCGCCTTGCTAATCCCCGCGAGTGCGGCTTGGGTCGACTGTACGGGCATCGGTGATCCCCCTCAGGTTGGTTAGTGGTTAGCGGCAGGCCCGCCCGCGGGCCGGTCCGCGTCGAGCATCGCGAGCGCTTCACGCACTCGCCTCGGTTCGTCTAACGTCCCCGCCTCTTCGAAGATCGCGAGACTCTCCTCGAGCCCGGCTCTGGCCCCCGGAAGGTCGCCCTGCGCCCGCCGCAGCGCCGCCTCACTCACGAGCGCCCTGGCGAGATGGTCGCGCGCACCGCTGCGGCGCAACACCTCGACGGCGACCGTGAGATGCCGGGCCGCGGCGGCCGTATCGGAGGAGAGCAGACATTCTCCGAGCAGCCGGTTCGCGATGGCTTCCAGAAGGCCATAGCCGATGCCGCGACTCGCTTCCAACACCTCTTCGGAGACCGTCCGGGCCAGGTCGAGCTCGCCGGCCCTGAGATACGCCTCCCCGAGCCAGAGGGTGAACTGGTAGCGGGTAAACCGCAGGTCGGACCGGGCGTACCAGTCGAGCACGTCCTTGAATTCGGCGATCCCCTCGGTCAGACGCCCATCCTTGACCAGCCCGTAGGCCCGAATGCCACGGGCCGCGGCCGCGTCGTACGGCGTCGGTGAGAGAGTCAGCACCTCCTCGCACCGCCGAAGTCCCGCGGCGACCTCGCCCTTCTGGATGTGGGTCAGGCCCATGCGAACGAGCGCGGAGGCTTTCAGCCGAAGATCATCCACCGACATGCCGTGATTCAGCGCGCGCTGGCAATACCCGAGCGCGCGATCCCATTGCCCGAGCGCGTTGGACGCGGCGGCCAGGTGGGACAACGTCCGGCCGGCCCACCATCGATTGCCGAGGGCCTCGAACGTGCGGAGCGCGCGCTCGCCCACTTCGGCCCCGCGACGAAGGTCGCCCGCGAAGACGTAGACCTGCGCGAGGCAGGATTCGGCGAACGCGCACAGCTCGAGCAGGCCGCTGGTCTCCGCGATTGCGACGGCCTGCGCGCAGTGGGCGATGGCGACCTCCGGACGACCCCCGGTCAGGCTATGCAGGAAGCCGGTCCAGTAGTGCCAGGCGGCCCGCCGCGGAGGATCCCCGAACTTCTCGACCAGCGGCTCGATCTCTTCCAGCAGCGCACGCTGCTCCAGGTGCGCGCCGATTGCGAACCGCACCTCCCCCTGCCGGAGAATGGCGTCGATCCGCCGCGACGAATTCGCGGGGCTTTCCGGCAGCCCGTCGAGCTGGGCGAGGGCCGTCCCGAAGTGCACGAGCGCCTCGGCATGCGCCCAGCGCCGCTGCGCTTTCTCGCCGGCCAGAATCGCGTAGTCCACCGTCTTCTCGGCGTCGCCACTCCGGCCGAAATGGTACGCGAGGAGCTCCACCACCTCGTCGGTACGGCGGTCGTAGAGCGCCTCGAGCGTCTGCGCCGCGCGGGCATGCAGCGCCGCCCGCCTCTGCCCGAGGAGCGTCGTGTAGGCGACCTCCTGGACCAGCGCATGCTTGAAAACGTAGACGCGCTCGGCCACCCCCGGGCGCTCGTAGAGGAACTCGCGCTGCGTCAGCTCCCGCATCGCCTCGACCAGCGATTCCGGCTGATCGGTCAACGCCTCGAGGAGGCGAAGGGACACCTCCCGCCCCAGCACCGCGGCCGCCTGGATCACGCGCTTGGACAGCTGACCGAGGCCGTCGATGCGCGCGCTCAGCACGTCGTGAATCGTCTCCGGGAGCGGGGCGCCGGGCCTGAGCGGCCGGCGCTCGGTGGCCGCGCGACTGAGCTCTTCGAGAAACAGGGGATTGCCCTCGGCCTTGGCGAGGATCGATCGGCTCACCGACTCCGACGCGCCCCCGGGCTCGACGATGGAGTGCACGACCTCGAGACTCTGCCCGTCCGACAGGTGCGGAAGCGCGATCTGGGTCGAGTACGACTTCTCCATCCAGGGGGGCCGATAGCCCGGTCGATACGTCAAGACCATCAGCACCGGCGCACCGGCGAGCGCGTCGACGAGCGAGCTGGCGTACTCTTCGGATGTCTTGTCGATCCATTGAAGATCCTCGACCAGCATCACCAGCGGCCGCCGTCGACTTTCTTTGAACGTGAGCTGGCGGAGCACATCGGCGCTCCGGTCCCTGATGGCGCGCGGGCTGAGAGCGGAGAGCGCCTCCGTCCCCGTCTTGACCCCCAGCAGATGCAGCAGATACGGCGCGGTTTCGGCGGAGTCGAGTCCGACCTTGTTCAGACTCCACTCGACTTTCTGGCCGATAGCCTCGGGACCGTCGGCCTCCGTGATCCCGCAGCTCTGGCGGAGGATGTCCACAACGGGCAGATATGGAATGCTCCCCCCGTAGGAGAGGCAGCGCCCTTCGAGGAAGGTCACCGATCGCCCGCACTGGCTCTGCCGAAATTCGTGAAAGAGGCGCGATTTGCCGACCCCCGACTCACCCACGATGCCGACGACTTGCCCCGCTCCGGCCTCGGCTCTCCCGAGCAGGTCCTGGAGAATGGTCAGCTGGTGCTCGCGCCCGACGAAGCGCGTGAGCGCCGGCCAGTCCAAGCGTGAGCGCCGAAGGCCCGGCCCGAGGACCTTATACGCTCGGATCGGGTCGGTCCTACCTTTCAACGACAGGTCGCCGAGATCCTCCACGCGTACGTAGCCGCGCACGAACCGATAGGTCGCCTCGCTGATGACGATGCTGCCGGGCTCGGCCACCTGTTCGAGGCGGCTCGCGACGTGCGTCGTATCACCGACCGCGGTGTAGTCCATCCTCAGGTTGTCACCGATCTTGCCGACCACCACCAGACCGGTGTTGAGTCCCATGCGCACGTCGAGCTCCTGGCCGCGCGGCGACGGCTCGATCCGGCGCTCTTGCAGAGCGCGCTGGATGCCGAGGGCGGCCAGGACCGCCCGCCGCGAATGGTCCTCGCGGGCGAGCGGAGCGCCGAAGAGCGCCATGAAGCCGTCCCCGAGGAACTGATTGATCGTCCCTTCGTAGCGGTGGACCTCGTTCAGGGCCAGCTCGAAGAATCCGTCCAGAAGCTCGTGCATCGCCTCCGGGCCGATCAGCTCGGCCAATGGAGTCGAGTTGGCGAGGTCGCAGAAGAGGACCGTCACCTGCTTCCGCTCCCCTTCAAGCGCGCTGCGTGAGCTGAGGATGCGCTCGGCGAGATACTGGGGGGTGTAGCTGCCCGGCGAGGCATATCGGTCGGGCGCCGGAGCGGTGAGTGAAGCCCCGCACGCGCCGCAAAAGCTCACGCTCCCGATGGCCGGCGCGGCACACTGCGGACACGTCGCCGACAGGGAGGCCCCACACTGCTCGCAGAAGCTCTGGCCGGCGCGATTCCGGGCTCGACACCTGGGACAGATCAATGGAGCCTCCATGATGGATGCCGGGGGCGGCGGGTTCGAACCCATCCCGAGACCCCGACGGATCCTCACCGTGTCCACGTGGCGCTCCCCGCGGCGGGTACACGAACCACTTCCGCAAGGTCCTCGGCCGCACTCGTCTGGTCGTCGAGTCGGTCGGCCAGCGCCTTCAACCGGTCGGCGTCGTAGGCCCTCTGGCTCGCGGCGAGCATGCCCGTCGCCACGGTCAACCCTTCCCGCGCCCGGTCCCGGTCGCCCAGGTCGGCGAAGGCCTCGCTCACCCGCAGCACCCCCTCGAGCGAGCCTTGCTCGAGGGCACGCGAGAGCGCCAAAGCGTAGACCCGGCGCACCTCGGGTCGCAGGGTGTCGTGAACCCGAGGGAATTCCTCAGCGAGCCTGGCGGACGCGTCGCCGACGGCCGCCATCGCGTCCCAGCGCTGGCTCCGGAGCGCCGCGAGATAGGCATTCTGGCGGGCCGCGTCCGCCGCGTAGAAGTCGCCGCGCGCGAGCGCCTCGTCCATCACCCGGATGTACTCGTACCAGAACGCCGTCTCGGCATCGCCACTCCGGGCTCCGCAGCCGGACCCCGCGATGGCGCCTACCGCCAGCAGCCCGACGACCAGCACTTCTCCAACCCTTCCGGCGCGTGTCGTGTGTGGCGTCATTGGCGTTCTCCTTTCGAGTCAGTGCCCGTACACAGGGCAACCGCGGTGCCACTGGAGAGCCAATTGACGGAAACAACCAAATCAATGGTTTAGGATCTCGGCGGTGGCATACCACCTGGTCAGGTAACTGGAAAGTGACCGGCAACTTTCCAGCGGAGTAGTCAGCGGAAGCTGAACTCTCCATCGAGCGCCGGCATGGAGGTCTCGAAGAGGAGCCAGCGCTGAAGCAGCGGAAGCGCGGGAGAGAGCAGCAGGAACGGAAGAAGCTTGGGGAGGAGCCATGCCACCCAGGGGTTGGCATATGGCTGGACGATCAGGGCTTCCTGGACGTTCCGCTGAAATCGGTGAAGCAGCCGCACGTCCTGCTCACGGGCGGCCTGAACGCGGGCGAGCTCGGCGGCGGGAATGGCTCCCCCCCCGAGCCGTGGGAAGATGACCTGAGCGGCGACCGCCGCGGTGACCAGCGCCACGTTGACGCCGACGCCCCAGGTGGGGCTCATGGTGTGAGCAGCGTCGCCGATCAGGAGCAGGCCGTCCCGGGACCACTCACGCACCAGTCTCAGCTCGCCGGAGAGGGGAAAGAAGGCGCCGAAGTCCCGCAGCCCGTCGGCGAACTCCGCGAAGATCGGGTCGAGCCGGCGCACGCGGTCGGCGACGTGGGCAAGACCCTGCCGGCGCCAGCTTCGCCACTCGCCCTTCGGCAGCAACAGTCCGGCCTGGATCTCGCCCGCCTGCCGCGGCAGCATCACACCCTGAACGTCCTCGCCTAGCACGAAGTACATCGTGTCGTACCACGTGCGCGGTCGGCGGGCCAGAAACCACACCACGTCGAAGTCGTCGTGCTCGTATTCGATCGCCGCCCCGGCCAGTCGGCGCACGAGCGAGTGGCGGCCGTCCGCCCCGACGACGACATCCGCCCGCACCTCGAATCTCCCCATCTCGCCTCGGTCGCCACGGACGCCGAGGACTTTGCCGTCCCGCTCCACCAACTCGTCCACCCGTGCTCCCATCCAGCATTGAAAGCCGGGAAACCGCCCGGCCTTGTCGCAGAACATGGAGAGCAGCGAGGGTTGGGGGATCCACACCGCGTAGGGATACTCGGGAACGATCCGGCTCCACTCGAAGGTTCCCGAGACGCGGCCGTTGATCCGGTAGACCGCTTCGGTCAGCTTGGCGTGAGGCCTGGCCAGGATGTCGTCGAGCAAGCCGAGAAGGTCCAGCAGGCGAAGAGCGCTTGGCTGCAAGACCTCCCCGCGAAATTCCCGGTCGAAGGTCTGGTGCCCCTCGAGGACGATGACGTCGGCACCTCGCTTGGCGAGGAGCAGCGCGAGGAGCAGTCCCGCCGGGCCTGCGCCCACCACACAGACGCTCGTGCGGGTAACCGCGGGCTCGGCGGTCCGGACCCGCCGTCCGCTGGATCGGCGCCGATCGAGATCGGACGAGTCGTTTCCGCTATACTCCATGCCCTGCGCTCTTCTGGTGTTGCGTGCCAACGATCGGGGGAGGACGGGTCAGCCAATGGCGGTGGTGAGCGACAATCACGTGGGTGTTCCGGGCCTGGCCAAGCTTCTCGCACTGGATCGGGCGACAGCCGAGCTGAAGGCCCGGATCGAGCAATGGGTCGAAGCGAGCGACGCCGAGATGCGGGAGCCGCTTCTCTGGCAACTGTCGGCCGCGTCCAAGTTCTTCCGGCCCCTCACGGTGTTCGCGTGTCATCGCGCGGTATCGGGCGCCCCGGTCTCTTCGCGAGTCATGCGCTCGGCGCTGGCCCTCGAGCTCTTCCACAACGTGACCCTGATCGTCGATGATCTCCTCGATCGGTCCCGCTTCCGGCGAGGCAAGCTCACCCTGCACTGCCGCTTCGGCGAGCTGCAGGCCCTCATGACCGCCGGCTACATGGCGGCCGGAAGCTTTCGCCTCCTGGCCTCTGACTCCTATGGCATCCGGCTGCTCACCGAGCTCATGCAGCGCCTCGGGGTCGCCGAGTGTCTCCAGTGGCGACTACGGCGGCGACCTCTCGGCGTCGGCGACTGGCGAAGGATCGCGACGGAGGACACCGGGGTCATGTTCGAGGTGTGCGCGCGCCTGGGCACCCGTGATGATCGGCTCGGCTCGTTCGGACGGCTCCTGGGTATCCTGTATCATGGCTGCGACGACGTCGCAGACGTCCGGGGCGCGAAAGCCCTCGGCGGGGGCGGACAGGAAGACCTCCGCGACCGGATCCTGACGCTGCCCGCGGCTCTCGCGGTCCGCGACCCGCGCGCCGCCGCGCTCTTCGAGAATCCGGCCGGCGGCTCGCAGCAGGCCCTGCGCCGAAAGTTCGCCGCGGCATTGCCCGAAGCGGAAGCGTACCTGGACGGCGTGGCCGCGGAGGCCACGCGGGAGGCCCGGGGCAACGCCCGGGCCCCGAAGGTCCTCCTTCGCCTCATCGAGCACACACGTCGACTCAGTCGATAGCGCGGCCCTGGCGTCGCCGGCGGCCACCGTGTTCCTCTGGGTTGCGGGACGCGCCGTCCGCCTGCTCGATGATGCGCCTCGGGAGGTCGCCCAGGACCTGCGTGTATTCCTGGGTCAGCCGGGCGATCCGGGCGGTCGCCTCCTTCGTCCCCACCCGCCGGCCCTTGAGGGCAGTCAGCTCGGCGGTCAC
>Ga0210384_10004777_pt1 | contig 15008 bp, 13 predicted proteins | sample IncBWH2MmetaG_FD_160574 | JGI IMG/M metagenome (GOLD analysis project Ga0210384, IMG submission 160574) | Forest soil microbial communities from Barre Woods Harvard Forest LTER site, Petersham, Massachusetts, United States - Inc-BW-H-2-M | ecosystem: Environmental > Terrestrial > Soil >...
CGCGTTGACGAAGTTAGCCGGAACCGCTTTGGCAATGTCGGACACGGTGCCGATCTGGACCACAGTCGGCTGAGGCTTCTTCAGGACTAGTTCTTCGTAGATGGCGCGGACCTTGGCTTGTTCTTCAAAGGCCTTCTTGCGGCGCGCGCGATCCTCTTCTGCTGCGGTCTGCGGGATATCGTGCTCGAGATGGCGGACACGAGCTGCGTCGTCCGTGTCGATCCTGAGAGAGTGCTCGAAACTCTCAAGATTGACCTTTTTGCCCTTGGCGTAGATTTCATGCTTGCCGTGGTTTTTGTACCACTCAGCGACAGTCGCGTTCTTGTGCATGTTCTCGATGATCTGCCGCCAGCCTACTCCGGTGTTGTAAGCACAGAAGCTGATTTCGCCCTGCTGGGTGGCGTACGGGATGATGCACATTTCGGTGCGGCGGAAGTCGTAGTTGAACAAATCCTGGAACCACATGCCGGCGATGAACAGGAAGTTCCACGGGTCGCTCTGGCGGCGCTTCATGGCGTCTTCGTAGGTGCGGTCGGGAGACGTACGGCCATACTTGACGGTGGACTTCTTGGTTAGCGCCCAGGTCTTGTCGAATTTCTTGAACAGGTCGCGGAGTGTCAGACCCTTGGGACCCTGGAAGGGTTTGTAGTTCTTCAGAAGGGCCATGGCCATCATGAAGTTTGAGAATTTCTTGCCGCGAGCTGCGTCGGTGATGGCCGTCACATCCTTGGTGAGCTGGACGGCATCGAGGAAGCGCGGAACCGGCGCCCATTCCTTGGTGTCCTTGTTGATCATCATGGCGGTGCCGACGCCGCAATTGGGGTGGCAGCCGCAGGAGAGCGAACCCCACTGGGATTCGTTACCCTTGACCATGTCGGCGAAGCCAGCGAAGGTGCTGATGAAGGAGATGGGGAACCAGTCGCGGGTGGGCTCGACCTTGCCGACCTGGGCGCTGACGTCCTTGGCGAGGTGCGACAAGGTGTACCGCTGGCGGAGGCGGCGCTCCGGAGTGATGTCTTCGTCGCGGCCGGTAAAAGAAACCGGCTGGAAGCTGACGAACGCGATTTTCTTGGGGTTTTCCATCGCGAACTTCACGACGCTGCCGACCTGGTCGTTGTTGACGTTGTTGACGATAGTGACGACCAGGACGATTTCGATGCCGGCTTCGTGCATGTTCTCAATGGCGCGGAGCTTAACGTCAAAGAGATTGCCAATCTGGCGGTGGCTGTTGGCGTCGTTGCCGATGCCGTCGAATTGCAGGTAAGCATAGCGCATGCCTGCTTCGAAGGCTTTCTTGCAGAATTCCTTGCTCTTGGCAAACTCGATGCCATTGGTGGCTGCTTGGACGCTGTTGTAGCCGATTTTGCGGGCGTAAGAGACCGCGTCGAGGAACAGCGGGCTCATGGTGGGCTCGCCGCCGGAGAACTGAACAGACATCTGGCGGCGCGGCTTGATCTTGAGCGCGTTGTCTAAGATTTCCTTAACTTCGTCCCAGCCGAGCTCGTGAACGTAGCCGACCTGATTGGCGTCCATGAAGCAGGGATCGCACATCATGTTGCAGCGATTGGTGAGGTCGACGGTCAGAACCGAGCCGCGGCCGTAGCGTACGGTGGACGAGCCGTGCTTGTGGAGATCTTCGTCGTTGTGCGCGGGGATGTCGCGGCCTGGAAACTGCTTTTCGATCCAATCGAGGAACTTGGCGTCGATGGCCATCATATCTTCGTAGTGGCCGTGGATCGGGCAATCCTTGATCATCCAGATTTCGCCGTCGCGTTCGACGATCTGGGCTTTGATTTCGCCGACCTTCTCGTGCATCAGATCGCGCCAGTCTTTTTTGCCGGCGATGATCGCTTCGCGCGCTTCTTTGACGCACGCGGGGCACAAGGAATCGGTTTGCCGTGGAAAGCCGAGTGTTGGCTTGGTCTTCTCCCAGGACTTGAGCAAGGGCTTGTCAGACCACTGCGGTGTGACCGAAGGATTTGGATTGCGCTTGTTGAAATGTTGAATCGTGTTGAACGTGACCGCTGCGGTCTTACAAAGCGCCCAATCGATGGTCCTGAGAACCTGCGTGCCTACTCTATTAGGCATAAACTTCCACCCTCCAGCTTTCGAAAATGCGAGCTACCTTGGTCCCACGGATTCGATGCCGCCCGCTCGACTGTTGAAACAACCAACCTTCGCCCCCGGGCTGAAAACTACCGTACCATTTTACAAGGGCACGGCCAATAAGTCTTTGACCTCGTATAGTTTGAAGGCAAAGGGGGCTGTACGCCAGCGGGTTGCGGCGAACGGTCAATTTAGGGGGTCGAACGGTAGAAACGGGTATTTGGGGGGTTATCTTGGGGCCGGCTGGAGGGGGTTACTCATGAGCGATTTTCGTCCGGAAAGGAGCACCCCGGACGTGTGCCGGAACGCAAAAACGTACCAAGGGGAGTCCTACTCGTTTAGGACCGGCCGCAGTACTGCGATTACAAAATGCGCGAAGTGCGAAGCCCCTTCATCGAGTTGCAGCCAGCGAACGACGCAATGATCGGCTAGATATTTTCCGACGCGTGCTTCGGCGATTCCTAAATGGGACGCAAGCTGCGGCTTGATGGAGTCGGCGCCGCGACGACTGGAGCCACCGCGCAGAAGATTGGGGATGGCGATGCGCAGGGTTTGGCAAGCCTCGACGTAGTAATAACTGGTGAGATCGGAATCGGTGACGAGGAACACGCCCGGACCGGCCGGCGCGCGGTCGGCTTCGTCCAGTTTGACCGGGGCACAGGTCAGCAACCGGCGGAACTGCATTTCCAAAAGAGAAAGACGAGAAGAAAGTCCCGGGTCGCCGTAGCGGCCCCGCAGAGCGATACCACCGGCATCGCCCATAGGCTCGACGGGAAGGCGAGGCATGGCGGCTTCGGGCGCTCTTGCTAACCGTGGCTCGGCAGGTTGTTCGAAGGCGGCGGGAACGGGGATTTCCGCGCGGTGATGCGCCGGGGCGGCAGGAGTTTCGCGCTCGACGCCGCCCTTGCGGCGATTGCGGCCACCACGTCGGCCGCGACGCCTGCGGGGACCTTCGGCAGCTGTTTTCGGGGCGGAGGCGGAATCCGAGGGTACCGCGGATGGCCCGTCCGGCTGCTCGTCGCGTTGAGAAGCCGTGGTAACGATCGCTTCAAAAACCGTGGCGCTTTGTTCGAAGGGAAATCCAGGCTCTGGAATAGCCGTAGGAGGTGCAGCGAGCGCGGAAAAATCGGATTGCGATTCAAGCGGCGCCTCGCCACCGAGCCGGATGGCTGCTTCTTGCGCTTTAGTCTTCCAATCGGCGCGGCGAAAACGGGCAGCGGCGGTGGAATACCATTTTGCGGCTTCGGCATTCTGGCTGGCGGTTTCGAAATGGCGCGCCAGCTCAAAGGCGACCATGGCATCTTGCGTTTTCTCGTAAAGATTCGAGAGCTGCGCTGCGGGATCTTTGCCGGTACGTGCGCGACGAATGCGCGCGGTGATTTGTTTCCAGTCCGCCATAGATTGATTTCTTGAGGCATTGTAACAGTGAGAGGCGCTGGCTGCTAGTGCGACACGGTGAATACCAGCGCGGGAGGCGGAACCGACAAGTGAGCGCCTGTTTCGGCACACGCGGTTTTACACGTTGACGAGCAGTGCGGGCGTAAGTATCCTTGGCTTCAGCCCTGTTGGAGAAGCGATGGCGCGCTTGCGCGACCTCTCACGGATAACCGCCGCCGTAGTCTTGTCTTTCGGATTGACCGCCGCTTCTATCTCTACTGCATCGACGACTGGCTTTGGCACGGTTGTCTCCGCCCAACATGCGCATGTAGGACGAGCGGCGGCCTCTGTAGGGACCACGGTTTTCCCCGGCGACAGTCTGGATACCGAAGAGCTCGGGAGCCTGCAAGTGCGAGCTGGCGCGGCGCGGTTGCTGCTAACTGGAGCCAGCCGGGTGACCTGGACTGCCGAAGAAGGAACGCCGGCAGCGACGCTCAAGAACGGCACAGCGATATTTTCCACCGCGAATACCAAGGCCTTTGCATTGCACGCTTCCAGCGCGACGATCCGCCCAAAGGGAGATGGCCCGACGGTGGGCAGCGTTTCGATCATCAATCCGAAAGAGTTGAGGGTGAGCTGCTCGCGCGGGACGCTGGCGATTTCAGTGGACGACGACACCAAAATGATTTCAGAAGGCACCGCGTATCGCGTAGCACTCGATCCCGACGACCAGCAGCCCTCCGACACCAATACGCAGAACAACTTCCCAGGAAAACGCAAAGAGCCAAAGAAGTCGGGCCGGGACAGGTTCTTGTTGTATGTGATTGTCGTCAGTAGTGCCGCTACCGCCGTCGCCTTGTATTATGCGCTGGAGAGTCCAGATAAGCCGTAAAGCAAATCGTCGGTCTCCGCAGCCGGTTATTTCACTCTGAAATTCAAAACCAAGAAAGCGCGCCTGATTACGCGGCGGCGATCACTTCGATTTCCACCAGCGCGTCTTTGGGCAGGCGGGCTACCTGGACAGTGGACCGCGCGGGAGGGGCGGCCGTGAAGTAGCGTCCGTAAACTTCGTTCATCGCGGGAAATTCATTCATGTCTTTCAGGAAGACGGTGGTTTTGATGACGTGATGGAGGTTCGAGCCTGCGGCTTCCAAAATTCCCTTGATATTTTCGAGCACCCTCTCGGTTTGCTGGCGAATGTCGCCGGCGGACATTTCGTTGGTTTTGGGGTCGAGCGCCACCTGGCCGGACAAATAGAGAAAGCCATTCGTTTTCACGGCTTGGGAATAGGGGCCGATGGGCTTAGGTCCGCGGTCGGTGGTGACGATTTCTTTCACGGTGTGGTCTCCTTTGGATTCGAAGCGATCGCGCCAGTGGTGATTTCGTAGCGGGCGCGGAAATCGTCCGGGACGCCGGGATGTTTCATCCAGTGGCGGACAAATTCGGCGACATTCTGATGCGTCTCCTGTTCGAATGCGGCAATGAAGTCGTCGAGATCAAAACCGCCGCCGCGTCTCGCGTAGAGCATGTGGCTGAGGGCTTTGTTGAAAATGTCCTGGCCGTAGCGGTCCTGTAACGCGAAGAAGAACAGGAGACTTTTGGCGCGGGTGACGGGCGCTTCTTCGGGTTTACCTGTAGTGGCCTGCCGCGGAACGAGAGCGAGAGCGCGGCGAATTGTTTCCACGCGGACTTGCGCCCCCTGGACAGCTTCGCGGCCCCGAGATGCGGCGAACGCGGGCAATGCCGAGAGCGGCGGGTCTTGTTCGAAGAAGCCGGGATTTTGGCCGTAGCCCAGCCAGCTCGATGCCAGCGAAGGGGCCGCGGCAGCAACGATTTCCGACGCGCCGGAACGCAGATCGACCACTACGGTATCGAGCGAGGCCATTTCCGCGGAGGGCTTGGCACCAGGTTCGGAAATCATCGGCGCATAGTTGGAGGCCGCAACGGTAAAACAATTGTCGACGACAGGACACTCCACGATCCAGAGTTGATGGGATTCCTGGCTGCGCGTTCCGAACGTCGCATCGTAAGCATGGCTTGCAGTGATGAGCGCCGCGGCTGGCTGGCGCAGGGCATTCGAATCCTGAGAAGTGCGACTCCAGAGATTTATGGTTTCCGGTTTCTCGTTGAATTGAGTGCCGGTATAACGGCCGGCGATGATGAATGGATACCCATCCTTGGCTTGCTGAACGATGCGCAGGGTTTGTTCGCCGCCGCTGCGCGAAATCTTAGGTTTGCGGCCACTGGCGTGAACGAGGAAACCTTCCGGGACGCGGAGAGTGAGGAGCCAAGTATCGGGAGGCACGCCGCCGGTAGCAAAAGCGCCCCGGGCGGGTAAGAGTTGAGGGCTCCAACCCTCAGCGGGCAGGAAGAATGCGTCGGGAGCGAAACTAAAGGTAGGTTCGCCTGGAGGAGCGGGATGATAGTCGATCGATAGATGTAACGCGTGGGTGGAGGAAATCGGCCACGCTTCGGGAATTGCAAGAACAACGTTGCGTGGATTGTCGGGCGAGGTCGCGAATGTAAGAGCGTGGCCGTCCCAGTCGGCTTGAGGGTCGGCAAAGTGGAATCTGCGGCGGCCGGGCAACCGCAGTTCGAGCGAAGAGAGTGGTTGATTGCCATCGTTGCGGAGGTGATAGACCGCTTCAATGTGAACGGTGGGCTGCGGACTGGCGACGAAGTGAACCTGAATTTCCTGTTTCGCAACGGTATAGCCGGGGCCGAACGCTGCTGTGCACGCGGCAGCGTAAAAGCCCGCGGTAAGCGCGGCCACAGAGAAGAGAAGACGCGAGCGGATTGTTAGCGTCAAAGCGCCTTTAATTGTAGCGAGTGAGCCGGGCTGAGGCAAAAGCGGTTTGCGCGGCCGGTGTGCATTGGACCGGAACACGCCAATGCCAACTAGCGCGATTTGCGGCCGTGGACGCGCACAAAATCTGTGTGGGCATGATTGCGAACGGTTTCGCGCAAGTTTGCCTCTTTTTCGGCTTGCTCTTCGGTTATGCCTTGATTGACACGTTCGAGGATCTGCTTTTCGGTGAGGCCAGTGTTCTTGAGGCGGCCGATCGCGGCGGAGCTAAGTGTAGGCAGGCCCTGCAGGTCGCGTTGAAGGATAACCTGGACGGTGGAGTCAGACAGGCCAATCAAGCGAAGCATGACGGCGTCGCCGCTGATCGAGTCGAGCTTATCTGCGCGAGCAAAGCCGACAACATCGGACTCCGTGTAGCGCGCTCCCAAGAGGCTCGCAACCGACTCGGTGCTCGTAAATGGATGATGGTGCGAGCGGGCTGCGGAAATCAGCGCGACGCAGGTGTCGTCGGTGACGCTGGCATGCTTGAGGCTGACCAACTGCTGGATTTCGGGGTCTGAAATGTTGAGCGGCTTGAGTTGCTCGATGGTGGCCGAGCCCATCCCGGCTTGATCGAGCGGGCGATAGTCCGTGAGCGGGTGCTGATGGCAACCGCTGGCCAGGAACAGCGAAACGCCGAGAGTCAGGTGACGGTACTTCATATTCTTATTGTAGGCGTGGCAAGCAAGCGCACGTTGCAGTGTGCTGTGGGCGATACCCGGCGAAAGGACAGGGTGACTAGTCAGTGCCCATTGCGCGCTACGAACTTCAGTTTACGTCTGATAGACGCGTTCAACGCCGTATACACCTGTGATTTTGCGAATACTGGCCAGGATGGACTCGAGTTGGCGGCGATCGATGATTTCGAGATTGACGTCAATCTGCGCGTTCAGGCGGTCCGGACGGCTTTCGAGGTTATGAATGTTGCAGCCCGCGTTGCTGAAGACCGCGGTGATATCGGCCAGCAGACCGGCACGGTCCTTCGCGCGAACAACCAGATGGACGAGAAATTTAGCCTCACCTGGAGTTCCCCACTCAACGGCGATGCGGCGCTCGGTTTGGTACAGCAGGTTCTGCACGTTCGGACACGTACGAGTGTGCACCGCGACTCCTCGCCCGCGCGTAATATAGCCAACAATATCGTCACCCGGGATCGGATTGCAGCACTTGGCACGATAGACGAGCAGGTCATCGTGTCCTTTGACGATTAGCGGCGCCTCGCCGAATCCAAGCATTCGCTTAACGGTCTTAACGAGCGTGGGTTTGGACTCTTCCACTTCGGCCTGCGCACCCTTCTCAGGTTCGCCAAGAACCCGAGTTAGCACCTGCCGCGCCGAGTATTTTCCGAAGCCGACAGCAGCGTAGAGGTCTTCGAGCTTCGAGAGACCATAGTCGGAAGCGAGCTTGAGCAGATCCTCCTCCGGAATCTTCTTCAGGCTGCGACCGAAGTGGCGCGCTTCCTTTTCCAGAAGGCGTGTTCCCATTTCCGTGGCTTCTTCGCGTTCCTGGACATTGATCCAATGCTTGATCTTGGTGCGTGCGTGAGGAGATTTGACGAAGCTCAGCCAGTCGCGACTGGGTTTGTGTCCCTTTTGCGTGAGAATTTCGACGACGTCGCCGCTGACGATTTCGTGGCGAAGGGCGACCATCTGGCCGTTCACCTTTGCGCCGACGCACTGGTGGCCCACTTCGGTGTGTACGGTGTAGGCGAAATCCACCGGCGTGGCGCCGCGTGGCAGCTCCAGCACTCTCCCTTTCGGCGTAAATGCATACACTTCCACCGGAGCGAGATCCACTTTCAGGGTAGAGAGAAACTCGCCGGGTTCCTCAAGCTCCTGCGACCACTCAATCAGTTGACGCATCCAGGTGATGCGCTGATCGTCTTCAGACGCGGGTTTGTCGTCTTTGTATTTCCAGTGAGCGGCGACGCCTTCCTCCGCCATGTGGTGCATTTCCTGCGTGCGAATCTGCACTTCGAACGGCTGGCCATTGTGGATCACGGTGGTATGCAAAGACTGGTAAAGATTCGGGCGGGGCATGGCGATGTAATCTTTGAATCGCCCGGGCACCGGCCGCCAGATGTGGTGCATTACGCCGAGAGCCGCGTAGCAATTGCGCTCGTTGTCGGTAATGACACGGACGGCGAGCAGATCGTACACCTGTTCCAGACTGCGCTCTTGACGGATGATCTTGCGATGAAGGGAGTACAACCCTTTCACGCGCGCCGCAAGCTCGGCAGGGATGCCGTTCTCTACGAGCTTTGTCCGAATGGTGGCTTGCACCTCCTCCAGAAACTTGAGATAGATCGGGGCCTTGTCGGTGACCTCTTTCTGCAAGGCGAGGAACGATTCGGGTTCGAGATAGCGGAAGGAAAGATCCTCAAGTTCATTACGGATGATGCCCATGCCCAACCGGTGCGCGATGGGCGCATAAATGTCCAGGGTCTCGCGCGAGATGCGCTGCTGCTTTGCGGAGTCGAGATATTCGAGCGTGCGCATGTTGTGCAGCCGGTCGGCCAGCTTCACCAGCACGACGCGGACGTCATGCACCATGGCGAGAACCATCTTGCGAACGTTCTCCGCCTGGCGGGCTTCCGGCGCCATCATGTTCAGACGGCTGATCTTGGTAACGCCTTCCACGAGGTGCGCGACCTCCGCGCCAAAGCGCTCCTCGATTCGAGAAACCGGAAACTCGGTGTCCTCAATGACGTCGTGCAAAAGGGCGGCGGTCAATGTGGTCGCATCCAGGCGCATGTCCGCGAGGATATGCGCGACCTCCAGAAGGTGGATGAGATAGGGTTCGCCGGAACGGCGGACCTGAGTACGATGGCGTTCCGCGGCGATTTCGTACGCACGGCGAACAAGCCAGGGATCTTCTGAAGGACGGTTTTTACGCAGCTTGACGAGGAGTTCTTCGAGGCGGGCGTCGAGTTGGCGCTCGGTCCGGTCCCGATTAAAATTCAGCGGTACGTTTCCTGCAGACGGCATGTACTAGTATACGCCAGGTGCGCAAGAGCCGCGAAAGACCCGGCCCGCCCCGAAATCCGGGACCGCTATAGAAAGCGTCACGCGTAAAAAAAGGGCGCCCGCGGTGGTGGACGCCCTTCCCTAAAATTGGATCTGATAGACGTTGCGGAGTTCTTGCTCTGCGCCGTCTACGACACGGTTTGCGGCTGATCCGCGCGCTTCTGTTTGATCTCCTTCACCTTGTCGACGAGATCGTCTGCCTGCTTCAACAAGCTCGCGCGTTCGTCTGGTGTTTCCACCATATCGGCCTTGCGCCGGTACAAGAGGTTCAAGTAAGCCATGGCGTCATCGTAGTCCGGCCGAAGAGAAATCGCCTTCTGCAAGTCGGTTATTCCTTCGTCGATGATCGTTCCATACTTGCTGGCATATTCGGTTCGAACGGCTGGAGGAAGCGGATCGGTGTCCCTCACCTGCTTCTTGATATTGTCCTTGTTGTAGGCGACGCGCATTTCCCCGTTGGCCCGGAAAGCCAGCGTCCAATCAATGACGCCGATCCAGTAGTAAGGCTCAGGATCATCGGGCTTCAATTGGATGTGGCGCTGGTGATAAGACTTCGATTCTTCGAACTTTTTGGGATCGAATGGCTGACCGGCCATCTGAAATAAGATCGAGCCGATGCCGTCGATCGCGGAAAGATTGTTGGGATCCTTGTCCAAGACTTCCTTGAATTCAGCGACCGCTTGTTGGCCGCGCGCCAGGTTCTCCGCCGACGGAGCGCCCGGAATGTAAAGGCTGGCGTAAGCCGTTGCGAGGTAGAGGCGTGCGTTCAGCAGGTCGGGATCGGCCTCCTTGGCCTGCTTGAAATCCTCGATCGCCGCGTCGGACTGGCCATTTTTAAACGCAGCCACGCCCTTATTCAGAAGATCGCGGGCCTTTAGCTTGCTGCAACCCGACGCCGCAAACGCGAGCACCGCGAGAGCAGCAACTGCCGCCATCCGGCGAGCGATTCGAACCGATCCATAAGTCATCGATGCATCCATCCCTGCTGTGGCGCGACCCAGAACAGTCAGCGCTTAGGATTCACGTCCGCCCTGCGAAGGGCAACTTAACCGGTCTAGTGGCCTTGTTCCAATTGTGGCGTTAACAGCCCGACAGAAGATATGCCTGCCGCCTGCATCACGTCAATCACTTTAGCCACTACCTGAAACTCGACGGTGGCATCACCCCGAACAAATGCCGTGCGGTTCGCCCGCGACTGGAAAATCTCTTCCAATCGGCCGCGCAGCGCCTCCCACGCAACGGCTTGCCCGTTGATTTTTAAAGAGCCCCCGCCGAGCACCTGAATCACGATGATATCCGGTTCAATCCGCGGCTGCGGAGCTGGCAGCGCCGGCTGCGGTATTTCGGCTTTTAGCCCCGTCTGCCGGTGCGGAATGATCATGAAAATGACCAGAAGCACGAGCAGGACATCAATCAGCGGAACCACGTTCATTTCGGACACGATCCCGCGCTTCGAACCACCAACTGAGATTGCCATGAGCCACCTCGCCGTGAAACATTGGCCCCGCGAGGAGGACTCTCACATCACCCTGAGCTTTCGTGACCGCCAATCCGCTTCAAAGAGGTCACGAAAAAATTTACTGGCCGGCCTCGATCTTCGCCGTGATCAACCCGACTTTGTCGATGCCCGCACCGCGCATGATGTCGATGGCGCGCGCGACTTCGGCAAACAGTACATCGTTATCGCCTTTGACGAAAGCAATTTTCTCGGCGCGGTCTTTGAAGATCTGTTCGATGCGCGGGCCCAGGCCGTCCCAGGTTGCGTCTTCGTTGTTGATCTTGACCTTATTGTTGGTCAACACCTGCACGACGACGGTCTTATTTTCCAAATCCTGATTCTGCTGCTGGTTCGGATTGGGCTGCGGCACCAGCGTGTCCATGCCCTTCGGCGTCAGCGGCGTGATCACCATGAAAATAATCAGCAGCACCAGTAAAATGTCGATCAGCGGAACGACGTTCATTTCCGCCATCGCACCGCCCTTGTTTTCGCCAACACTCATTCCCATAGGACTTCTCCTGTTGGCCTGCCTCTAGCGAGCATTGCAGGCCAGTAAGCCGCGCCGTGTGGGAATCGGCGCGGCCCATAACATCTTGATACTCAGCAAACGAATGAAGCTAACTTCACGCGAATGGCGCAACCTGCGCCCTACTCTTAGTCTCCGGTCGGTTGTTGCTGGCCCGGAGGCGGAGGGGGCGTTGCCTTGCCTTGATTTTTCTCCGTGAGCAAACCAAGTTGATCCACTCCGGCCGATCGAATCTCATCGACAACCGCGACTACGTCGCCGTATTTCGCTCGTGCATCACTCTTTACGTATACGGTCTTGTCGAGGCGATTGGAAATGCGATCCTTAATTTGGCCGGTTAGATCGTCTTTACTGGTAGCGGTGTGCCCCAGGTAGATGGCGCCATCGCGTGTAATGGCCACGACGATCGCGTCATCCTTGTCCGCGTCCTGCATATCGCGGGCGCTGTCGGTCCTGGCCATGTCCACCGGCATGTTCTTCTGCAACATCGGGGTGACCACCATGAAGATGATCAGCAGAACGAGCATGATGTCGGCCATGGGAATGACGTTGGGCGAGGCCATTTGACTGCCAGCTTGCGGCTTGTAACGGCCTGATTCTCCTAAGTGATGTGCCACGGATACCTCCTGCTTACTTAGTCTTCGCGCCGCGACGCAGAATGAAGTAGTTGATGAGTTCCATCGACGAATTGTCCATCTCGACGTCGAAGGCTTCGACCTTGTTCGTGAAGTAGTTATAGGCCCACACGGCCGGAACCGCGACCAGGAGACCGAACGCCGTGGTCACCAACGCTTCCGCGATACCGCCGGCAACCGCTGATAGACCGGTCGCTTTGCTCTGCTCGATACCTTTAAACGCGTTCAAGATGCCGACCACCGTGCCGAACAATCCGACGAATGGAGCCGTCGAACCAATCGTGGCCAGGGCGGACAGCCCGCGCTTCATTTCCGCGTGGACGATGGCGACCGAGCGTTCGAGACCGCGCTTGGCGGCTTCGATTACGTCGGCGTCCGACACCTGCTGCGAAGCGGACTGGAACTCCGAGAGTCCCGTCGCCACAACCTTGGCGATGTGGCTCTTTTTGTTGCGCTCGGCGATGGCGATCGCTTCGTCGAGTTTGCCGTCCTTCAGGGCACCGGCAACCTGCTGTACGAACACGCGCGACTGTTTGCGCGCGGCGCTGTACATCAGCGCGCGGTCGATCATCACACCGAACGAATACACGGAAAGGACGAACAGGATACCGACAACGACTCTGGGCAAGGTGCTCATCGAAGACCACATGCTCCGCAGATCCCAGGAAGTAGCCTGAGACTGAAGGAACAGGGCCGTATAAACATACAAGGTGGCTACCATTCGTTTGCTCCTTAAAGTTCTGGTGACACCGGCTGGGCCGGGGCCAACGAGAGTGTTTGCTAAGTCTGTTACGCGGAACGCTGAGCCGGCCCCACGACTGGCGCAGCGAGCCGTACTACTGGTTCAGAGAGAAAATCACGTCGATCGTGGTATCGACTTCCACCGGTTCGCCGTTCAACAGTGTTGGCTTGTACTTCCACTGCTGTACGGCATCCATCGCCGCGCGAACGAGGAGCGGATGCCCGGAGAGAACTTCGAGTGACTCAACCGTGCCACTCTTGGAGATGATGGCGTGCAACCGCACGGTGCCGGAGATGCGCGTCTGGCGGGCGAGCGGCGGGTAAACGGGTTGGACTCGGTTGATCAGCAACGCAGCTTGAACGCTTCCGCCCTGACGGATGCGCGATGCCGTTGGTTTCGGCGGTGGTGGCGCTCCACCCATTCCGCCAATAACGCCGCCGATCACGCCGCCCATGGAGCCGCCGGCAACCCCGCCCGGAACTCCGCCTTGCATACCGGCGTTCATATCCGGCGCGTCCTCTTTAATGATCTTTACGTCTTTCGGAATAACTTTCGGGGCCACGAGTTTGCCCGCGTCCATCAAGTGCACCTGCGGCTTGATGTGGACTACCTGGGCGGCAACTGGAGGGGGAGGCGGGGGAGGTGGCGGGGGAGGCGCAACCAGCAGCGTCGCCATCATCGTTTTCGGCAACGCTTCGGTATAGATAAGCGGAATCAGGATCAAGATCCCGAGGAAGAGAACCTGGGCCAGCATCGAGAGGACGACGGTCCACGGCTTGTTCGTCTTCGAAGGATTGGAACTGGAGACCACCATATCTTCAAACATAATTACCTACCTCCTCCCAGCGGGAGCAAGACGTCCCGTGACGCCTTCACTTCCGCGGGGTTTGTTTCCGGCTGCGGGTCCGGTACCTGCTACGGTGCCTCGTTGGCCACGCCAATGATTCCAAGCGACTACCAGCGGAGCAGCTATGCCAAAACTGGAGTACGTTCCTACCACAATCCCGACCACCAGGGCAAAGGAGAAAGCACGAAGCACCTGGCCGCCCATCAGAAATAGGACGAGCACAGTAAGGAAAGTCAGGCCGCTAGTCAAGATCGTTCGCGACAGTGTCTGGTTGATGGATTTGTTCACCACGTCCGCAAACGACTCGCGCCGCAGCAACCGACTGTTTTCGCGGATGCGATCGAAGATGACGATGGTATCGTTCATCGAATACCCGACTAACGTCAATAATGCCGCGATAACGGTCAGCGAAATCTCGAAATGCAGCAGAGAGAAAAATCCCAAGGTAATCAAAACGTCGTGAAATACCGCCAGGACGGCGGCAGCCCCGTATACCCACTCGAATCGGAAGGCAATATATACCAGCATGCCCGCCAAAGCATAGAGGGTAACGAAAATTGCCTGGCGGCGGAGCTCGGCGCCGACCTTCGGTCCCACAATCTCGACGTTGCGGATCGCAAAGCTGCCCAGAGCGTAGCTGCTCTTCAAGGTCAAAATCGCGGCGGGCGTGACTCCGCTCACAGAGGATAGGTCATCGAAATTCGTGAGCACGCCATTCTTTGTGGTGTCGCGGTAGGCAAGAATATTCTTCGCGAGCTGCTGGTAGCGGTCTCCGGCATTGACCGATAGGTTGAGGGGATCGCGAGCCGTCAACAACTCGCCAAGCGAGGTAGGCGTGGCGGCGTTGAAGTCCGGCTTGCTGGAATCCTTGACGCCATACATGGCGTTGAGCGCAGTGAGCACTTGCGCCTTGCTGGTGTCCAGAGCCTGGTCGCCCTGACCCTTTTGCTCGACAAAGATCAACACTTCATTGGAATCTGAGGCCGTGAGCCCGCCGCTACTGATGGCCTGTATCTCGCTGTTGCCAAGGCCTTGGGTCTTCAGCGCATCGCGCACCTGATCGACGTTAGGAGGCTGCGCGAAACGGACATCCACGTTGGTCCCACCCTTAAAATCGATGCCGTAGCGCAAGCCACCCTGATGGAACCAGGAAATCAAACCTGCAAGCAGGAGAATGCCGCTCAGGCCGTAGAAATACTTGGCCTTGCCCATCCAGTCGATATTGGGCTCTTTGAAAAACTCAATCATGCCGAGATGCTTCCCTTCTTTAGACTCCACTAACGAACTGTTTGTTCCCGGGGCTTGGCGGTCCCTGGCCTTTGAGATGGCTCGAAAACCGAAAAGTACTGCCGTCAAAGTCTGCAAAAAGTCCTAGTACGACTAAATGCTGAGCTCCGCCTGGCGGT
>Ga0210384_10004778_pt1 | contig 15007 bp, 12 predicted proteins | sample IncBWH2MmetaG_FD_160574 | JGI IMG/M metagenome (GOLD analysis project Ga0210384, IMG submission 160574) | Forest soil microbial communities from Barre Woods Harvard Forest LTER site, Petersham, Massachusetts, United States - Inc-BW-H-2-M | ecosystem: Environmental > Terrestrial > Soil >...
GATCCAGCCGGTGGCGATGGAGAAGGAGCTACGGTTTGCGATTCGGGAGGGGGGACGGACGGTGGGGGCGGGCGTCGTCGCGGAGATCACGGACTAGCTGATGCGCGACATCATCTCGCTCGCCTGCACCAACTGTCAGCGGCGCAACTATTCGACGACCAAGAACCGGCGGACACATCCCGACCGGATGGAGATCAAGAAGTTCTGCAAGTGGTGCCGCAAGCACTTCGTGCACAAGGAATCGAAGTAGGCGGACGAAGGCTCGGAGGCGTGTAGCTCTAACGGCTAGAGCACCGGACTCCAAATCCGGGGGATGGGGGTTCGAATCCCTCCACGCCTGCCAGATAGCGAGATCGTGAGGGTATGGAATTTCTGAATCGGCTGAAGGAATTCTTCCAGGAGGTGATGGCGGAATTCCGGCGCGTGAGCTGGCCCAGTCGTCAGGACGTGGCCTCATCGACGGCGGTGGTGCTGGTGGTGGTGTTCGTGCTGGCGATGTACCTGGGCGCCGTCGACGTGGGCCTGTCACGACTGGTGGGGGTGATGCTGAAATGAGTGAGACCGGTACGGCCGCCAAGCAGTGGTTCGTGGTCCACACCTACTCGGGTTTCGAGAACAAGGTCGCGTCGGCCATCGAGTCTCGCGCCAAGATCTTCGGACTCCAGGACATGATCGGCCGCGTGATCGTGCCGACCGAGAAGGTGCGGGAGATTCGGAAGAGCAAGAAGATCGAGACCGAGCAGAAGTTTTTCCCCGGCTATCTCCTCGTCGAGATGGAGCTGACCGACGACACCTGGCACCTGGTGCGCTCGACGCCCAAGGTGACCGGCTTCGTCGGCTCCGGTTCGAAGCCGGTGGCCCTGCCGGCCGAAGAGGTCGAGGGGATCCTGCGCCAGATGGAGGAGGGCGCGGAGAAGCCGAAGCTCAAGTCCACCTTCCAGAAGGGGGACAAGGTGCGGGTCATCGAGGGGCCCTTCGTGAACTTCCAGGGCGCGATCGACGACCTGAACCCGGAGCGCGGCAAGCTCAAGGTCATGGTGGCCATCTTCGGGCGGCTCACGCCCGTGGAGCTCGAGTACTACCAGGTGGAGAGGCTCTGATATGGCGAAGAAGGTCCAGGCGATGGTGAAGCTGCAGATCCCGGCCGGCAAGGCCAACCCGTCGCCCCCGGTGGGTCCGGCCCTCGGCCAGCACGGGGTCAACATCATGGAGTTCTGCAAGGGTTTCAACGCCCAGACGAACTCCCAGGAGGGACTGATCCTCCCGGTGGTCGTGACGATCTACCAGGACCGGTCGTTCACCTTCGTGGTCAAGACGCCTCCGGCCGCGGTGCTGCTCAAGCGCGCCGCGGGCATCGCGAAGGCATCCGCGGTGCCGCACAAGGACAAGATCGGCAAGGTCACACGCGCGCAGGTGCGCGAGATCGCGCAGACGAAGCTGGTGGACCTGAACACGGACTCGATCGAGTCCGCGATGCGCACCGTCGAAGGCACCGCCCGCAGCATGGGCATCGAAGTCGTCTAGCGGAGCTATAGGAAGTAGACGGACGAGAGAGACAGGAGCCGAGATGGCAACCGCAACGAAGAAGCTCAAGGCGGCCGAGGCGCTGTTCGACCGCGAGAAGTCCTACTCGGTCGAGGAGGCCCTCGGCATCCTCAAGAAGCTGCCCGGCGCCAAGTTCGACGAGTCGGTGGACATGTCCCTGCACCTGGGGGTGGATCCCAAGCACGCCGACCAGATGGTGCGCGGGGCGATCGTGCTGCCGCACGGGATCGGCAAGGCGGTGCGGGTGGCCGTCTTCGCCAAGGGCGAGAAGGAGAAGGAGGCCCGGGAGGCGGGGGCCGACGTGGTCGGGGCCGAGGACCTGGTCGAGAAGATCCAGGGCGGCTTCCTGGACTTCGACTCGACCATCGCGACGCCGGACCTGATGGGTCAGGTGGGCCGGCTCGGCAAGGTGCTGGGCCCGCGCGGGCTGATGCCCAATCCCAAGCTCGGCACCGTGACCTTCGACGTGGCGCGGGCGGTGCGGGAGATCAAGGCGGGTAAGGTCGAGTTCCGCGTGGACAAGGCCGGCAACGTGCACGTGCCGGTCGGGAAGAAGTCGTTCGCGGAGCCGTACCTGGTGGCCAACGCCCTGGCCCTGCTCGAGGCCATCGTGCGGGCCAAGCCTTCCGCGGCCAAGGGCCAGTACCTGCGCTCGGTGACACTGTCCTCGACCATGGGGCCGGGAATCCGGCTGGACGTCCAGCGGGTCGCGAACCTCTTCAAGAAGGCCGTATAGGGAGCCGGGCGTGCCCACTCAAGAGAAGGAACAGACCGTCGCGACCTTGCGGGAGCGGCTCGGCAGCGCCAAGACGGCGGTGCTGACCGAATACCGGGGGCTCACGGTCCGCCAGATCTCCGATCTGCGGAAGCAGCTGAAGGCGGCGGCGGCCGAGTACAAGGTGGTGAAGAACCGGCTGGCGCGCCTGGCGGTGAAGAACCAGCCCCTGGATTCACTGGGGACGCACTTCAAGGGGCCCACCGGGCTCGTCTACACCGCGAAGGATCCGGTACCGGTCGCGAAGGCGCTGCAGGCCTTCGTCAAGGCCAATCCGGCGCTCACGATCAAGGTGGGGTTCGTCGAGGGCAAGATCGTCCAGCCCGCGGAGCTGAAGGCGCTGGCCGACCTGCCGTCGAAGGAGGCCCTCCGGAGCCAGCTGGTGGGGGCCCTGCAGGGGCCGCTGTCGCAGCTGGTGTCGCTCCTGACCGCCCCGCAACGGGAACTGGTGCGGGTCCTGGAGGCTCGGAGCAAGAGCGCCGCGCAGTAGGGCGAGGGAGTCGAAGTCAACCACGACGTAGCATTCACAGGAGGCAGGCGAGATGGCGGGGAACATCGATGAGATCGCGGAGAAGCTGGACTCGCTGACGCTGCTGGAGGCGGCCCAGCTTTCGAAGCTTCTACAGGAGAAGTGGGGTGTGTCGGCCGCGGCGGCGGTGGCGGTGGCGGCGCCCGCGGCGGGCGGCGCGGCGGCGGGCGGGGCGGCGGCCGAAGAGAAGACCGAGTTCGACGTGGTCCTCAATGCGGCGGGAGACAAGAAGATCCAGGTCATCAAGGTCGTGCGCGAGCTGACCGGCCTGGGCCTGAAAGAGGCCAAGGACCTGGTGGACGGGGCGCCGAAGGCGGTGAAGGAGAAGGTGGCCAAGGCCGAGGCGGCCGACATGAAGAAGAAGCTCGAGGAGGTCGGGGCGACGGTGGAAGTCAAATAGCCTCCACTCTCCGAGTGACGCAGATCGGGGAGCCGACTCCCCGTTCACACTAACGTGTCGTCGCCGGGCGCGGCTCCGGACTCCCCGGAGTGCGTGACGGCGGCGGGTCGAGCCCAGCCCCGCGGAGCGGGGCGTGGAGGGTGTATGGCGCGCAACATCGAGTGCGGGCGCCGGGTCCGCAAGGACTTCGGTAAGATCCCGTCTATCGTCGAGATCCCGAACCTCATCGAGATCCAGCAGCAATCCTACGAGCAGTTCCTCCAGAAGGAAGTGGCGCCCGAGCGGCGCGAGGAAAACGGGCTGCAGGCCGTCTTCAAGTCCGTGTTCCCGATCCAGGACTACAACGGCAACGCCACGCTCGAGTTCCACAGCTACCACTTCGGCGATCCGAAGTACACGGTGGAGGAATGCCACGATCGCGGAATGACTTTCGCGATCCCGCTCAAGGTCACGCTGCGGCTGAAGGTCGTCGACAACGACAAGGAGACCAAGACCCAGACCGTTCGTGAGGTGCGGGAGCAGGAGGTCTATCTCGGCGAGCTGCCGCTGATGACCGACAAGGGCACCTTCATCATCAACGGTACCGAACGGGTGGTGGTCTCGCAGCTCCAGCGGTCGGCGGGCGTCTTCTTCGACGACGACAAGGGCAAGACGGTCGCCTCCGGCAAGCTCCTGTTCTCCGCGCGCGTGATTCCCTATCGCGGCTCCTGGGTGGAGTTCGAGTTCGACGCCAACGACATCCTCTACGTGCGCGTGGACCGGCGTCGCAAGATGCTGGCCACCGCGTTCCTGCGCGCCTTCTGGTTCCTCGAGAAGGGCGTGATCCTCTCCGACGAGGAGATCCTCGGGCAGTTCTACGAGGTGGAGGAGGTGCTCTCCTTCGAAGACCGCGTCGCGTGGGTGAAGCTCTCCGCCGAGGTCCACAGCGGAGCCAAGGTCGCGGAGGACGTCAAGCCCCCGCGCGCCAAGGAGCCCCTGGTCCAGGCCGGCAAGACCCTCAACCCGAAGCTGATCGAGAAGCTGGTCGAGGCGGGCATCACCAAGATCCCGGTAAGGGCGGAGGCCCTGGTCGGGCGCCGCACCGGCGGGCGGGTGGTGGACTCCGAGACCGGCGAGGTCCTGGTGGAGACGAACCAGGAGATCACCGCTACCCTCCTGGCTCAGATCATGGGCCGGCGCGTTGCGCCCTTCAAGCTGCTCGCCCTCGTGCCCGGCAAGACCGACGCGGCCCTGCACGAGACCCTCGCGCGCGACCACTTCAAGAATCCCGACGAGGCCCTGGTCGAGATCTACCGCCGCCTCCGGCCGGGTGATCCGCCCACGGTGGACTCGGCGCGCGCGCTGTTCCGCGGCATGTTCATGGATCCGCGCCGCTACGACCTGGCCCGCGTCGGCCGCTTCATGATCAACAAGAAGCTCAGCATCGGGGTGAACCTCAACATCAAGACGCTCCGCAGCGAGGACGTGGTCTACGTGGTGCGGCACCTGTTCCAGGTCAAGCTCGGGAGCAAGTCGACCGACGACATCGACCACCTGGGCAACCGGCGGGTCCGCTCGGTGGGTGAGCTGCTGGAGAACCAGTTCCGGGTGGGTCTCACCCGCATGGAGCGCGCGGTCAAGGAGCGGATGTCGATCTCGGACATCACGAACCTGATGCCGCACGACCTGATCAACGCCAAGCCGGTCTCGGCGGTGGTGAAGGAGTTCTTCGGCTCCTCGCAGCTCAGCCAGTTCATGGACCAGACCAACCCGCTGGCCGAGCTGACGCACAAGCGCCGTCTCTCCGCCCTGGGACCGCGCGGTCTGTCGCGGGAGCGCGCCGGGTTCGAGGTGCGCGACGTGCATCCGACCCACTATGGCCGGATCTGCCCGATCGAGACGCCGGAAGGCCCGAACATCGGCCTGATCAGCTCGCTCAGCACCTACGCCCGCATCAACGAATTCGGGTTCATCGAGACGCCGTACCGCAAGGTGGAGCACGGCAGCGTGCTCCCGGGCGACCCGGTCTACCTGACCGCGCTCGAGGAGGAGCGCTACGTCATCGCGCAGGCCAACGCCCAGATGGACGAGCGCGGCCGCTTCCTCCAGGATCGCGTGTCGGCCCGGAAGGGCGGCGAGTACAAGATGGTCTCGCCGGAGGAGCTGCACTTCATCGACATCTCCCCCAAGCAGCTGGTCTCGGTGGCGGCGGCGATGGTGCCGTTCCTCGAGAACGACGACGCCAACCGGGCCCTGATGGGCGCCAACATGCAGCGTCAGGCGGTGCCGCTGCTCCAGCCGGAGGCGCCGCTGGTCGGCACCGGTATGGAGCACATCGTGGCGCGGGACTCGGGCGCGGTGGTGCTCGCCAAGCGCCCCGGGGTGGTCGAGTACGTGTCGGCCAACCGCATCGTGGTGCGCGCGGAGACGCGGTCCAAGAAGGCGGACCCGGTGCAGGACCTCCCGCTCGACATCTACAACCTGACCAAGTACCGCCGGTCGAACCAGAACACCTGCATCAACCAGCGCCCGATCGTGACCAAGGGCGACCGGGTGAAGGCGGGCGACGTGATCGGAGACGGCCCGGCCACCGACCAGGGAGAGTTGGCGCTCGGTCGCAACGTGCTGGTGGCCTTCATGCCGTGGGGCGGGTACAACTTCGAGGACGCGATCCTGGTCTCGGAGCGCCTGGTCAAGGACGATCGCTACACCTCGATCCACATCGAGGAGTTCGAGGTCCAAGCGCGGGATACCAAGCTCGGCAAGGAAGAAGTTACTCGCGATATTCCGAACGTCTCCGAGGAAGCGCTCAAGGACCTCGACGAGTCGGGCATCGTGCGCATCGGGGCCAAGGTCAAGGCCGGCGACATCCTGGTCGGCAAGATCACCCCGAAGGGCGAGACCCAGCTCACCCCGGAGGAGAAGCTGCTGCGGGCCATCTTCGGCGAGAAGGCGGGCGACGTGCGCGACACCTCGCTCACGGTGCCGCCGGGCATCGAGGGCACGGTGGTCGACGTCAAGGTGTTCTCGCGCCGGGGCGTGGACAAGGACGACCGCGCCAAGTCCATCGAGGACGAGGAGATCGCGGCTCTGGAGAAGGACTACCAGGACGAGATCGCGATGGTCGAGATGGAGCGCGACCAGAAGCTCAAGAACCTGCTGGTCGGCAAGACATTGGTGGCCGATCTGGCGGACCCGACCACCAAGGAGCGGCTCGGCAAGAAGGGCGACCGGATCGACCGGCCGGACATGGACAACCTGTCCTGGCACGAGCTGAAGAAGATCAAGATCAAGGAGGACGAGGGGCTCCCGGTCACCGTGAAGAAGATCGAGGATCTGGCCGACGACCAGATCGCCTTCTTCGACCGCATGCTGGAGGAGCGCGTGGGCCGGCTGCGCCGCGGCGACGATCTGCCGCCGGGCGTGATCAAGATGGTCAAGGTCTACGTGGCGGTCAAGCGCAAGCTCTCGGTCGGAGACAAGATGGCCGGCCGTCACGGCAACAAGGGAGTGGTCTCGCGCATCCTGCCTCAGGAGGACATGCCGTACCTGCCGGACGGAACTCCGGTGGAGATCGTGCTCAACCCCCTCGGGGTGCCGTCGCGCATGAACGTGGGCCAGATCCTGGAGACGCACCTCGGCTGGGCGGCGCGGGCGCTGGGCATGTGGGTGGCGAGCCCGGTCTTCGACGGCGCCACCGAGGCGGAGATCCACGCGCACCTGGTCGACGCGGGCCTGCCGTCGTCCGGCAAGACGCGCCTGTTCGATGGGCGCACCGGCAAATCGTTCCATCAGGAAGTGACGGTGGGCTACATCTACATGCTGAAGCTGGCCCACCTGGTCGACGACAAGATGCACGCCCGCTCCATCGGTCCCTACTCGCTGGTGACCCAGCAGCCCCTGGGCGGCAAGGCCCAGTTCGGCGGTCAGCGGTTCGGCGAGATGGAGGTCTGGGCGCTCGAAGCCTACGGAGCCGCTCACACGCTGCAGGAGATGCTGACCGTCAAGTCGGACGACGTGGAAGGGCGGAACCGAATCTACGAAGCCATCGTAAAGGGGGAGAACTTCCTGGAGCCGGGCACGCCGGAGTCCTTCAACGTGCTGGTGAAGGAGCTGCAGAGCCTGGCGCTGGACGTGGAGCTCATCCCGAAGGACGGCAAGAAGCCGTCGTAAGGAGATTCATCGAATGCTGACGGACCGGCCTTTCGGCAGCCTGGTGCGCGAGGACAAGCCCGCCAAAGACCTCTGGGGCATCCTGGACCGCCATCCGAAGCCGCTGAGCTTCGGGGCGATCCGCATCAAGCTCGCATCGCCGCAGAAGATTCGCGACTGGTCGCACGGTGAAGTCAAGAAGCCCGAGACGATCAACTACCGGACGTTCAAGCCGGAGCGCGACGGCCTCTTCTGCGCGCGCATCTTCGGCCCGACCAAGGACTACGAGTGCGCCTGCGGAAAGTACAAGCGGATGAAGTTCGCGGGCGTGATCTGCGACAAGTGCGGCGTGGAGGTCACCCGGGCGCGGGTGCGTCGCGAGCGGATGGGCCACATCGAGCTGGCTTCTCCGGTCTCCCACGTCTGGTTCTTCAAGGGCCTGCCCAGTCGCATCGGACAGCTGCTCGACATGTCGTTGCGGGAGCTGGAGAAGATCCTCTACTTCGAGGAGTACGTGGTGGTGGATCCCGGCAAGGTGCCGGGGCTCAAGAAGAAGGACCTCCTGTCGGTGGACCGCGTCCGCAAGCTCTGGGACGAGCACGGCCACGAGGCCTTCAACGCGGGCATGGGCGCCGAGGCCATCCGCGAGCTGCTCCGCGGCATGGACATGGACGTGCTCGCCCGCGAGCTGCGCTCCGGGATGGGAGTGGAGACGTCCGCCCAGAAGCGCAAGAAGATCGTCAAGCGGCTGAAGGTGGTCGAGGCGTTCCTCAAGTCCGGCAACCAGCCGGAGTGGATGATTCTCGAGGTGCTGCCGGTGATCCCGCCCGAGCTGCGACCGCTGGTGCCGCTCGACGGCGGCCGGTTCGCGACCTCGGACCTGAACGATCTCTACCGGCGCGTCATCAACCGGAACAACCGGCTGAAGCGGCTGATGGAGCTGCGCGCCCCCGAGATCATCATCCGCAACGAGAAGCGGATGTTGCAGGAGGCGGTGGACGCGCTCTTCGACAACGGCCGCCGTGGCCGGGTCATCACCGGGCCCAACAACCGTCCGCTCAAGTCGCTCTCCGACACGCTGAAGGGCAAGCAGGGCCGCTTCCGGCAGAACCTGCTCGGCAAGCGGGTGGACTACTCCGGGCGCTCCGTGATCGTGGTGGGCCCGTATCTCAAGCTGCATCAGTGCGGCCTGCCCAAGAAGATGGCGCTCGAGCTGTTCAAGCCCTTCATTCTGCGCAAGCTCGAGGAGCGCGGCATCGCCTCCTCGATCAAGGCGGCCAAGAAGTACGTGGAGAAGGAGCGGCCCGAGGTGTGGGACATCCTGGAAGAGGTCATCAAGGAGCATCCGGTGCTCCTCAACCGCGCGCCCACCCTGCATCGGCTCGGAATCCAGGCCTTCGAGCCCATCCTGGTCGAGGGCAAGGCGATCGAGATTCATCCGCTCGTGTGCACCGCGTTCAACGCGGACTTCGACGGTGACCAGATGGCGGTCCACGTGCCGCTCTCCATGGAAGCGCAGATGGAGGCGCAGGTGCTCATGCTGTCGGCCAACAACATCCTGTCGCCCTCCAACGGGGCGCCGGTGGCGGTGCCGACCCAGGACATGGTCTTCGGCATCTATTACATGACCAAGGAGCGTCCGGGGGCCAAGGGCGAGGGGCGGCTCTTCGCCGATCCCGAGGATCTCCGCATCGCCTACGACAACGAGGACGTCGACCTGCAGGCGCGGATCCGCCTGCGCTACAACGGCGGCATCATCGAGACCACCGTCGGCCGCACCTTGTTCAACGAGGTGGTGCCGGAGCCGCTGCGGTTCCTCAACAAGGAGCTGAAGAAGAAAGAGATCGGCCAGCTCATCTCAGACTGCTACAACCGGCTCGGCAACGAGGCGACCGTGCACTTCCTCGACGAGCTGAAGGACATCGGCTTCCGCTACGCGACCCTGTCCGGCCTGAGCATCGGCATCGTGGACATGCACGTGCCGTCGGCGAAGGGCGAGATCATCGCCCGCGCCCGTCAGCAGGTCAACGAGGTGGAGCAGCAGTACCAGGACGGCGTCATCACCAACGGCGAGCGTTACAACAAGGTCGTCGACATCTGGGCCCACGTGACCGAGCAGATCGCCGATCAGCTCTTCAAGGAGATGGAGGTGCGGGCCGAGAACGGGGACTTCAACCCGATCTTCATGATGGCCGACTCCGGAGCCCGCGGATCCAAGCAGCAGATCCGGCAGCTCGCGGGCATGCGCGGCCTCATGGCCAAGCCGAGCGGCGAGGTCATCGAGACCCCGATCACGTCGAACTTCCGGGAAGGCCTCACCGTGCTCGAGTACTTCACCTCGACCCACGGGGCCCGCAAGGGTCTGGCCGACACCGCGCTCAAGACCGCGGACTCGGGCTACCTGACCCGCCGCCTCGTCGACGTGGCCCAGGACGTGATCATCTCCGAGTACGACTGCGGCACCGTGAAGTACATCGAGGCCTCGCCGCTCATCGAGGGTGGCGACATCATCCAGTCGCTCCGCGACCGGGTGCTGGGGCGTGTGGCCGCGGGGGACATCCGCGATCCGTACACCGGCGAGATCATCGTGCAGGCCAACAGCGAGATCAACGAGGAGCTGGCCCAGAAGATCGAGGATTCGGGCCTCGAGCGGGTGCGCATCCGCTCCGCGCTGACCTGCGAGTCCAAGCGTGGGATCTGCGTGATGTGCTACGGCCGCAACCTGGGCACCGGCCACCTGGCCGAGCTGGGCGAGGCGGTCGGCATCATCGCCGCGCAGTCGATCGGCGAGCCGGGCACCCAGCTGACCATGAGAACCTTCCACATCGGTGGGACGGCCAGCAAGGTGGTGGCGACCTCGCGGCACGACGTCAAGAACCCCGGGGTGCTGACGTACCACAACATCCGGTGGGTCGAGAACCGCGACGGCGAGATCGTCGCGTTGAACCGTAACGGCGAAGTGATCCTGCACGACGAGAAGGGTCGCGAGAAGGAGCGGTATCCGGTCGTCCCCGGCGCCAAGATCAAGGTCCGCGACGGGGCCCGGGTGCCGAAGGCGGGCGCCACCATCGTGGAGTGGGACCCGTTCACCACTCCGATCCTCACCGAGGTGACCGGGACGATCGCGTTCCGCGACGTGGTCGACGAGGTCACGATTCGCGAAGAGATCGACGAGGTCACCGGCCTCGCGCAGCGGGTCATCATCGAGGATCCGGAGGGCAAGCTCCAGCCGCGGGTGTCGGTCAAGGCCCCCGCGGGCAGCGCGGAAGCGCCGGGTGCGGTGGACGCGCTCGGCGAGACCCGCGGGCGCTACATGCTGCCGGTGGGTGCCTACCTCCTGGTGGCCGACGGCGCCGAGGTGCACCAGGGCGACGTCATCGCCAAGATCCCGCGGGAGTCGACCAAGACCAAGGACATCACCGGTGGTCTTCCGCGGGTGGCCGAGCTGTTCGAGGCGCGCAAGCCCCGCGAACAGGCGGTGATCACCGAGATCGACGGGGTGGTGGAGTTCGCCGGCTTCGTGAAGGGCATGCGGAAGATGGTCATCCGCGCCGACGACGGGGAGACCAAGGAGTACCTGATCCCGAGCGGCAAGCACATCTCGGTCCGGGAAGGCGACCGGGTGAAGGCGGGCGAGGCCCTCATGGGCGGCTCGCCGAACCCGCACGACTACCTGGCCGTGCTCGGCGACCGGGAGCTGCAGCGGTACCTCGTGAACGAGGTGCAGGAGGTCTACCGGCTACAGGGCGTGACCATCAACGACAAGCACATCGAGATCATCGTGCGCCAGATGCTGCGGCGCGTGCGCATCGAGGAAGTCGGCGGCACCGACTTCGTGGTCGGGGAGCTGGTCGACAAGTTCGTCTTCCAGGGCGAGAACGACAAGGCCGGCGGCGCCGGGAAGTCCCCCGCGACCGCCCAGCCGGTGCTCCTCGGCATCACCAAGGCGTCGCTGTCGACGGACAGCTTCATCTCCGCCGCGTCGTTCCAGGAGACCACCCGCGTGCTCACCGAGGCCGCGATCAGCGGCAAGGTGGACGATCTGCGCGGGCTGAAAGAGAACGTGATCGTGGGCCGGCTCATCCCGGCCGGCACCGGGCTCGGCAACTACACCCGGGTCGAGCTCTTGAGCCAGACCACCGAGGAGGAGGTCCCGGCGGAGGTGGTGGCCGAGGTCACCGCCGACGTCGCGGCCGACACCGCCGAGGACGAGGACGACACCGTGGCCGAGGCCGGGTAGGAGGCGGCCCGGAGACGGCGGTTTTGATTGACAAGGCGGCCCCTGTCGGATATAAAGTTAGGGTTTTGGCCCAATTGAGTCCACAGGTTTGGGCCGCGAGTTAAGCAGAGTTAACAAGAAGGAAGCCCAGGAACAATGCCGACGATCAATCAGCTTGTGCGGTATGGCCGCGAAGCGGTGCGGAAGAAGTCCAAGACGCCCGCCATGGACGCCTGTCCGCAGAAGCGCGGGGTCTGCATCCGCGTGTATACCACGACGCCGAAGAAGCCGAACTCGGCGCTCCGGAAAGTCGCCCGGGTGCGCCTGACCAACGGGATCGAGGTGACGTCCTACATCCCGGGGGTGGGCCACAACCTGCAGGAGCACTCGATCGTGCTCATCCGAGGCGGCCGCGTGAAGGATCTCCCGGGCATCCGGTACCACATCATCCGCGGGTCGCTGGACACCGCGGGGGTGGCGGGCCGGCGGCAGAGCCGGTCCAAGTACGGGGCGAAGCAGCCGAAGGCCAGCGGAGCCTAGGATGCGGCGGGCGGGCGCAGCACGACGCGAGATCCTGCCGGACCCCAAGCACGGGAGCCGACTGGTGGCGAAGTTCGTGAACATGATGATGTACGGCGGCAAGAAGAGCACCGCGGAGCGGATCATGTACGACGCGCTCCAGTCCATGGAGGACCGCGCGCGCCAGGACTCGCTCAAGCTGTTCAAGAGCGCGGTGGACAACTGCAAGCCGGCCGTGGAGGTCAAGTCGCGGCGCGTCGGCGGCTCCACCTACCAGGTCCCGGTCGAAGTCCGGCCGGACCGTCGCACCGCGTTGAGCATGCGCTGGCTCATCGGGGCGGCCCGCCGCCGGTCGGAGAAGAGCATGGCCGACAAGCTCGCGGGTGAGCTGCTGGACGCGGCCAACAATCGGGGTACCGCCGTGAAGAAGCGAGAGGACACTCACAAGATGGCGGAGGCCAACAAGGCGTTCGCGCATTACCGCTGGTAGCGACGAGATGCACAGAGGGGGGCCGTGACCTCGCCCCCCTCTTCTCTTGAGTCCCGCCGCCGGCCCTAGGGAGAAGACGAGCAGTGGAAGCGCAGTACCCTCTGGAAAGAACCCGGAACATCGGCATCATGGCCCACATCGATGCCGGGAAGACCACGACCACCGAGCGGGTCCTCTACTACACCGGCCGATCTTACAAGATCGGCGAGGTGCACGAGGGCACCGCCACGATGGATTGGATGGTCCAGGAGCAGGAGCGCGGCATCACCATCACGTCCGCGGCCACCACCTGTTTCTGGAAGGACTGTCGGATCAACATCATCGACACGCCCGGCCACGTGGACTTCACGATGGAGGTCGAGCGCTCCCTGCGGGTGCTCGATGGCGCCCTCGCCATCCTGGACGCCGTCTCCGGCGTGGAGCCCCAGACCGAGACGGTGTGGCGCCAGGCCGACAAGTACCGGGTGCCTCGCATCGTGTACGTCAACAAGATGGACCGCGTCGGGGCCGACTTCTACCGCTGCCTCGGCATGCTGAAGGACCGGCTCGGGGCACACGCGGTTCCGATCCAGGTGCCGATCGGGCGTGAGGACGGCTTCGTCGGCCTGGTGGACCTGGTCGACCAGATCGCCTACGTGTGGGAAGACACCGAGAACCTGGGCGGCACGTTCAACACGGTGGACGTCCCGGCCGACATGCTGGATCTGGTCAAGGAATACCGGGAAAAGATGATCGAGGGCCTCGCCGAGGTGGACGACCACCTCATGGAGAAGTATCTCGGGGGCGAGAGCGAGAAGGTTACCCCGGCCGAGCTCAAGGCCGCGGTCCGTGCTGGCACCAGCAACATGAAGCTCTTCCCGGTGATCTGCGGCGCCTCGTTCAAGAACAAGGGCGTGCAGGCCATGCTCGATGCGGTGGTGGACTACCTGCCGTCGCCGCTCGATATCCCGCCGATCAAGGGTGTCAATCCCGACAACGGGCAGGGCGAGACGCGGGAGGCGGATCCGAAGGCCCCGTTCTCCTCCCTGGCGTTCAAGATCATGAACGACCAGCACGTGGGCCAGCTCACCTTCGTGCGGGTATACTCCGGCACCCTCAACGCGGGGACCGGGGTGTACAACTCCACGCGCGAGAAGAAGGAACGGATCGGGCGCCTGCTGCGCATGCACGCCAACAAGCGCGAGGAGATCGAGTCGATCTCGGCGGGGGACATCGCCGCGGTGGTGGGGCTCAAGGACACCCGCACCGGCGATACGCTCTGCGATCCGACCAAGCCCATCGTGCTGGAGGCGATGGACTTCCCAACCCCGGTCATCGCGGTGGCGATCGAGCCCAAGACCAAGGCGGACGACGAGAAGCTCGGCCAGGCCCTCGCGCGCCTCGCCATGGAAGACCCGACCTTCAAGGTCAACGTGGATCCGGAGACCAACCAGACCCTGATCCACGGCATGGGCGAGCTGCACCTCGAGATCATCGTCGACCGCCTGCTGCGCGAGTTCAAGGTGGAAGCCAACGTCGGCAAGCCGCAGGTCGCCTACCGGGAGACCATCCGCCAGAAGGCGGAGGCTCAGGGACGCTTCGTGCGGCAGACCGGCGGCCGCGGCCAGTACGGCGACGTGTGGCTCGAGGTGGAGCCGGGCGAGGCGGGCTCGGGGGTGGTGTTCGAGAACGAGCTCAAGGGCCCGGCCATCCCCCGCGAGTACGTGCCGGCGGTCGAGAAGGGCGTGCGGGAGGCCGCGGAGACCGGCGTGCTCGCCGGCTACCCGGTGGTGGACGTCCGGGTGGCGCTCACCGACGGCAGCTATCACGAAGTGGACTCGAACGAGATGGCGTTCAAGATCGCGGGCTCCATGGGCTTCAAGGAGGGCTGCCGGAAGGCCAAGCCCGTCCTGCTGGAGCCGGTGATGGACGTCGAGGTGGTGTGCCCCTCCGATTTTCAGGGGGCCGTCGTGGGCGACCTCAACAGCCGCCGCGGCAAGATCATCTCGATGGAGGCCCGGGCCAACGCCCAGGTCATCCGCTCCAACGTGCCGCTGGGCCAGATGTTCGGCTACGCCACCGACGTGCGCTCGATGACCCAGGGACGCGCCACCTATACGATGCAGTTCGCCCGCTACGAGGAAGTGCCCCGCAACCTTGCCGAAGAGATCATGGCGAAGAGCCGCGGCGAGGGGGGCTCCACCCGCGGCGGTTCCCGCTAGCCCGCTACAGGAGAGCGACTCATGGCCAAGCAGAAGTTTGATCGGACGAAGCCGCACGTGAACATTGGGACGATCGGGCACATCGATCACGGCAAGACGACGTTGACGAGTGCGATCACGAAGGTGCTGCACACGAAGTTCAACGCGGTGGCGGTCCGGGATTTTGGGACGATCGACAATGCGCCGGAGGAGCGGGAG
>Ga0210384_10004780_pt1 | contig 15006 bp, 13 predicted proteins | sample IncBWH2MmetaG_FD_160574 | JGI IMG/M metagenome (GOLD analysis project Ga0210384, IMG submission 160574) | Forest soil microbial communities from Barre Woods Harvard Forest LTER site, Petersham, Massachusetts, United States - Inc-BW-H-2-M | ecosystem: Environmental > Terrestrial > Soil >...
TGTGGCTGATAGACTGCCGAGAACCGCGGAAAGTCTAGCCAAAACTCTTGGTTCATCACACTCAACCGATTGGGAGGAATCGGTAACGAGGAAAGATATTGACGCCGTAGTAGTAGCGACTTCGACACAATTTCTTTCCGAGGTCACACACAAGGCACTATCGGCGGGGAAGCACGTTTTGTGCGAGAAGCCGTTTGGGCGGACGGCCGCAGAAGCGCGACCGAGCGTCGAAGAAGCCGCCACAAAGAATCTGTGCCTCAAGGTCGGATATAACCATCGATACCATCCAGCCGTGGCCAAAGCGCATGAGCTGTTCGAGCAGGGATCGATCGGAGAAATTCAGTTCCTCCGCTGCCTGTACGGACACGGAGGGCGGCAGGATTACGAGCGGGAATGGCGGGCCGACCCGAAGCTTTCTGGGGGCGGGCAACTGCTGGATCAAGGCGTACACGCCTTGGATTTGTTCCGCTGGTTTCTGGGGGATTTTCAGGAAGTGAAGGCCTATACCGCCACCTCCTATTGGCCCATCGCACCTGCCGAGGATAACGTATTTGCTCTGCTTCGTACCGGAGATGGCCGCCTGGCTTCGCTTCACGCGAGTTGGACAAATTGGAAAAACGTTTTTTCGTTCGAGGTTTTTGGAGAAAAGGGTTTCTTATCCGTTAATGGTCTCGGCGGAAATTACGGCCCAGAGCGTCTTTGTTTAGGAACACGCCATACCGTTGGCGCCAAACCGAAAGAGCGTTGGTTTGACTATGAAGGTCCGGACCAATCCCTTGAAGAGGAATGGAAAGACTTTCTTAGTTGTATCGCGACTGGACGCCGGCCCCCTAGCGACGGAGAAGAGAGCATGAGGACTCTTCAATTGGTGGAAGCCATCTATCAGGCAGCCGAAAGTACGCAGGGAGTGGGCCTTCCAAGCGGTGATCAATCGATCGCCAGTAGCGCGTCTGTCTAAGGACACGGTATGGCTACAGAACCAATTCTCCATCACGGCGCGGACATTGATCGAAATCAGGCAGTCCGTCTACGGGCCGCTCAGCGGCCGGCCCAGATCATAGACCTGATGAGTCAGTCCTGGCTAAAGAAGGTCCTGTTCCTGTCCGCTGACGCGATTGCGATCGTTTCTGCGCACCACTTGGCGCAGGTTTTGGCAGTGCGTTGGATCAAGATGCCGCCCGCGTCCTTGGATCCTTCGGACTATTTTTTCTTCTATGTGCCCTTTTTCATTGGGCTTTTGTACGCTTTCGAAGGTTACAAGTCGCTAGAGCTCCGCCGGCCGGAGAAAGAACTGGAGCTTGTTTTTAAAAGCATTTCCGTCTCTTTCATCGGACTAACCTGCGCAAACTTTGTTTTCTTCAAGGCGCTCATATTTTCTCGCTACATCGTGATTGAATGGTACGTCCTGACGCTGATGTTCGTGCTGATCGCGCGATTTGGGCTGCGCGCTATGTACGCGGAGTTATGGCGCAGAGGATATGCACGTCAGAAGGCCTTGCTCCTCGGCTCTGCGGAAGGACTGGCGGACTTGCAACGGCGCCTATCCATTCAGCAGCACCACGGCTACAACCTCGTTGGCGTCATCATCGGGGTCGATGATCGACCGACAGCCAAAGTGGAGCGATTTCGGCCACCGCTGCTCGGAAGTCTTGGCAACTGGGAAGAGATTGCCCAGAGCGAGGGTGTGAGCCTGCTCGTTGTCCACCTGGAACAATCCGTGGCGACCTGCCATCCGTCGGTGCTGGAGATCGTTCGTCGTTGCCATGAAAAAGGAATCGAAGTAGCAATCTACTCAACGCTATTCGGTGCCGCCGACGTGCGCTACGAGCGGGATGAATTCTCCGGCTATTTCCGTTTTTATACGCCACCTCGCTGGTCTCGCGCTGTCCAGCGTATGATAAAGGCCTTAGTGGATGTTTGCATTGGGCTGGCTGGCAGCATCGCTACACTCATACTCATTCCTTTTATTGCCATACTTCTGAAGTTCGAAGATGGCGGGGCCATCTTCCATCGTCGGGAATATATCGGGTCTGATGGCCAGGTTCATCACTTCCTGAAGTTTCGCACCATGGTTGAGAATGCCGAGTCCATTCTTGAAAATGATGTGGCGCTTAAGGCCGAGTTTAACTGCACATTCAAGCTTAAGAATGATCCACGCGTGTTGCGCGTTGGGCGTTATCTGCGAAAATACAGTCTGGATGAGTTCCCCCAATTCTTCAGCGTGCTCACCGGTCAGCTTACCTTTGTCGGTCCTCGCGCGATAACTCCCGAAGCGTGCGAGAGATATGGCGAACTGCTGCCCAAGTTGCTGTCGATGAAACCAGGCCTCACTGGTTTTTGGCAAGTCATGGGACGTCAAACGACCTCGTACGAAGAAAAGATTCAGATGGACATGTTCTATGTTGACCAATGGTCCATTTGGCTCGACCTCGTAATTATCAGCAAGACGTTTTGGGAAGTGGCCCGCGCGAAAGGTGCGTATTGAATCACTCGTCCGCTCCAGGCGAACTGCAAAACAAAGTTTGTTTGATCGTGGGTGCCACCGGCACTCTTGGTGCGGCTGTAACCCAGTGTTTTTCTCAAGCCGGAGCACGTCTTGCCCTCACAGGACATGCCACAGTCCCAGCCGCCACTGGTCAGCAAGCGCAGACTCTGCGACTTAAGCTCGATGTTCAGAGCCGGGATGAGGTGCGTAATGCGCTGCAGCGTGTGCGCGAGGAGTTGGGTTCGCTCGATGTTGTTGTCAACTGCAGTGGTATCCAGGGTCCGATTGGCCCGGCAGAGACGGTGGATCCGGAAGAATGGGTCCGCGCCGTCGAAATCAATCTGTTCGGCTGCTTCTATTTAGCCCATGCCGCAATTCCCATCATGCTGGATCAGGTGAGCGGTAAGATTATTTTTTTTTCGGGAGGTGGTGCAACTTCCGCGCGCCCTTTCTTCAGCGCGTACGGAGCCGCGAAAGCGGCGGTTGTCCGCCTCACAGAGACCCGTGCCTAGGAACGTCGCGATAAAGGTGTCCAGGTGAACGCCATCGCCCCGGGCGCGGTTCACAGTCGGATGTGGAACGACATGCGAACAGCCGGCGCCGCGGGTGGGCAGAGGCTTCTGGAAGAGCTAAAACAAATGGATCGCACGGGCGGAGTTCCGCCAGAGCGCGCGGCTTCTCTGGCGCTCTTTCTGGCCTCGAATCGATCCAGGAATCTCAGCGGACGCCTGATCAGCGCAGTTTACGACAAGTGGGAAGAAATGGAGCCGCGCATAGCCGCGATCATGTCGACCGAAGCCGGTACTCTCCGTCGGGTACCACTAGGGTGAAAGCAGCGTGCCGGGTCGTGCCAACCTCAGTCCAAATGTTCCATGACGCCGTCGCTGTAGGTCAGTTCGCGGGTAATATGCCTGACGCCAATATTCCCTTTAATTCTAGTCTCCGCATTGGAAAGGAGCGTTGAAACGTGCAACAGCGCGTCGTGGTGACCGGTGTGGCGGGCTTTGTAGGCAGTAATCTGGCCAAAAAGCTGCTCGAGAAGGGCTATGCTGTCGTCGGAATCGATGACCTGTCGGCGGGTACGAGTGAGAACGTCGACCCTCGCGTTGATTTTCATCAGGAGGATATTCGCTCGCAGGAAATCTACTCTCTATTCGAAGGGGCGGATGGAGTATTTCACCTTGCTGCGAAGACTTCGCTGGTCGACTGCTTGGCCAAGCCCCTCGAAGCTGCGGACATGAACGTGTCCGGAACTTTGAATGTCCTCGAAGCGGCTCGTAAAGCGAATGTCCGCAAGTTCATTTACGCTGACACCTCTGCTGAATACGAAGGTATCCACGTATTTCCGACGACCGAGGAGCGCATCCAGCCGATTGGGGTCTATGCCGCCAGCAAGCACGGTGGCGCGACATTTTGCGAGAGTTACCGTCGACTCTACAATATGAATGTCTCCATGGTCCGCTATTTCAACGTCTACGGACCGGCGCAGGATTGGCGCAGGGTCATACCGCCGGTCATGAGTTCCTTTATCATCCGGATGCTTCAAGGTGAGAGCCCTCTCATCTACGGAACTGGAGAAAAGCGCAGAGATTTTATCTACGTCGATGATGTAAATGACCTGCACGTAGTGATCCTTCACGACGATCGCGCGGACGGGCGCGTATTTAACGTAGGTTCCGGAGTCAATCACTCCGTAAATGAAATCTACCAGCTAGTGGAAAGCCTTTTGAAGACCGGCCTCAAACCAGTCTATAAACCGGACTTGCCTGGCGAGGCGGAAATCACGCTGGCCGATATCACCGCGGCGAAGAGTTTAGGCTGGAAACCGCGCATCGACATCGAAGAAGGACTGAAGCGCACTATCAACTATCTAGAAAAGAGAGTGCTGAACGCGAATGCTAGTCTGACCGGAGGACGCGCTACCTGAAGTACCAGATGCAACACATCATTCGTGAAGTAATAGCACTAAGCCTTGTTCGGGTCTAGAATCTCTGTTGTTCGGGTCTGGAATTTCACAGTGGAGCGAAGATGATCATTACGAGAACGCCGTTTCGAGTAACCCTGGGCGGCGGTGGCACCGATCTTCCGTCTTTTTATCAAGAACACGGCGGGTTTATTTTGGCGGTGGCCATCGACAAATATATGTTCCTCAACGTGAACACGCCCATCGTCGACGACAAGATTCGAGTTCGCTACACGAGTTCCGAGATGGTTGACCACGTCGACGACGTGCAGCACACGCTGGCGCGGGAAGCACTGCGTCATTTTGGCGTTACGAGCGGTATCGAGATCGTCTCCATAGCAGACATCCCGGCGGGGACCGGGGTGGGGTCATCAAGCTCCTACCTCGTAGGCTTGCTGAATGCCATGCATGCTCTGCTACAGGATCAGGCTACGCCTCAGAAACTGGCCGAGGAAGCTTGTCACATTGAGTTGGAAGTATTGAAGAAACCGATTGGCAAACAGGATCAGTATATGGCCGCTTTCGGAGGTCTGACGGCTCTCGATATCAAGCCCAACGGACGTGTCACGGTGACTCGCATGGACCTCGACGTAGACCTCGTCGAAAGCCTCGAGCACAATATTCTCATGTTCTATACCAACGAGATGCGCGATGCCACGACGATATTACAGAAACAGGATCAGGCCACTCGAAATCGAGATCACACGGTCGTTACCAGTCTCCGGGAGATAAAGGACATCGGCCATGAAATCAGCAACGCGATCACCAAAGGAGAGTTGCGCCAGTTTGGACAGTTGTTGGACGTACATTGGCGCGTGAAAAAGCAGCTCTCGCAAGGAATTTCCAATCCTCAGATTGATGCGTGGTACGAACTCGCAAAGGAGAATGGAGCCATCGGTGGAAAAATTTCTGGTGCGGGCGGCGGCGGGTTCCTCATGCTCTACTGCGAAGAAAACAAAACTCGCCTGCGCGAAGCGATGCGTTGCGCGGGCCTTCGCGAATTGAAATTCCGGTTCGATTTCGAAGGAAGTAAGGTTGTCTTTGACGTTGTCTCTCGCGACGGCCGGCTCGCTCACAATCACCGACGCAACAATCACGAAGAAAGACTCGTGCTCGTTCACAAAACTCCTGCATAGCCCAGGTCCGGGGCTTGTTCCGAATTCATGAAAGCCGTTTTCCTCGATCGCGATGGCGTTATCAACGCCTTGATCCATCATCAAGACGCAGGTGTGATCGATGCGCCATTCAAGAGATCCCAATTCAAACTCTTGCCTCGGGTCCCGGAAGCAATCCGGCTGTTGAATGATCTGGGTTTGCGTGTCGCGGTGGTCTCCAATCAACCTGGAATTGCCAAGGGGCATCTCAAGCGAGAGACGCTGAAGACATTTGAACGCCTTATGCTTTCCGAGATCCGCGGCGCTGGCGGGCGCATCGACAGAATCTACTACTGTTTGCATCACCCGGAGGCGAAGGTAGACAAGCTCCGGAAACGATGCAATTGCCGCAAACCCGAAATCGGTATGCTGGTGCAAGCGGCTGCTGATCTCAACGTGACGCTCGCAGAGTGCTACATGGTCGGGGATGGAATTCCCGATTTGCAGGCTGCGGAGCGCGCGGGTTGCCGATCCATTTTTATCGGCCGGTGGAAATGCGAAATCTGCCAATTCACCGAAGCGCCCAACATCCGCCCGGCTTTGGTGGCGAAGAGTTTGTGGGAAGCGGCCCAGGCAATTCAATCGGAGATCAACGGAACCGCTCAGGCCACACTTTCGTCTCCCTGTTTTTTGGCGCAAGTATAATTTCTGTCCTCACGATCTGTTTTTATCAACTGAAAATCAAGAGAGGGTAGCTGATGAACTACGTCGCCCAATATGTTCAGGAAGCCTCCGAAATCCTGAGACAGCTGGATCAATCCGCCGTGGAGCGTACCGCGGACTTGCTTTTTGACCTGCGCGAACGCTCGGGCAGGCTGTTTCTGTTGGGTGTAGGTGGTGGCGCAGGGCACGCGTCTCACGCCGTCTGCGACTTCAGAAAAATTGCCCAGATCGAGGCGTATGCGCCCTCGGACAACGTATCCGAATTGACCGCTCGAGTGAATGACGAAGGCTGGGACACGTGCTATGCCAATTGGCTTCGCGGGTCGAGGTTAAATGAAGCGGATATGGTATTCGTCTTTTCCGTCGGCGGCGGTGACGCCAAGAAAAATATCAGCAGGAACCTGGTGCGTGCGCTGGAATACGCGCGTGAAGTACGAGCTACCATTTGCGGAGTTGTCGGTCGAGACGGCGGCCATACGGCCCAGGTAGCAAATGCATGTGTCCTCATTCCGGTCGTGAATCCATCGACCATCACTCCGCATACCGAGTCCTTTCAGGCCATGATTTGGCACCTACTGGTCTCCCACCCAAAATTGAGAGTCGCCGAGATGAAATGGGAATCTGTCCAGCCGGAAGCTAGAGTGTAGCAATTTCCGTTCCAACTTGCCGATTGACTCACACCCCCAACAACCTGATCCACAAGTCGCGAACAAGGTCGCATTGTGCCTAGTCCTCAAAAAATCGTGAAAGCGGTGATTCCGGCTGCGGGATTCGGCACAAGGATGCTTCCTGCGACAAAGGCCCTCCCGAAGGAAATGCTCCCAGTGGCCGGAAAGCCCCTGATCCAATATGCTATCGAAGAAGCAGCTGCCAGCGGGATCGAGACCGCGATTCTTGTAGTGCGAAATCGCAAATCTCTCATCCAGTCGCATTTTGATCCAGATCCTGCCCTCGAATCGTTTCTGCGGGACCGGCAGTTAACTACAGTAGCGGCGGTCATACACCGCCTGACAGAACTAGTCGATCTCCAATATGTTGAACAGCAGCAACCCTTCGGACTTGCTCATGCAATTTGTTGCGCGAGGCCCTTAATTGGCGATGAACCCTTCGTTGTCTTGCTTCCTGATGTGATCATGGTGAACGACGAACCGGTGACCCGCCAACTGATAGGCGCCTACAAGAATCAATGTGGAAGTGTGGTGGCTATTCGGGAGGTTGAACCGCAGGAAGTAGGGCGCCACGGCATTGTTCAGGTCCCGCGCTCGACGACGGCCGCTTCCGCTGCGACGGTCCGTATCGTTGGGCTAGTCGAAAAGCCATCAGGAGCTAACGCTCCCTCACGTCTCGGAGTCTTCGGCCGCTATGTTTTGGAACCTGTCATCTGGGACGCCATCGAACAAACCAGTCCTGACGCGCGTGGTGAGGTCCAGCTAACGGATGCTCTCAACGTACTTTGCCAAAGGTCTTCTGTTCTAGGATTGTGCTTCGAAGGCCGACACTATGATGCCGGCGAACCCTTGGGCTACCTCAAGGCTCATATTGAGCTGTCTCTCGGGGATCCGCTCCTTCGTCAGCCTCTTCGCGAATATCTCACGCGCTTGCTTGCCTAGCCGGCAGGAGAGACATCTCTGATCCAAAAGGCAGCTCAAGCCTACGACCATACTTTCACCACACTTGGTTATGTAAAGCTGTCCAAGTACCTCGTCTCCCAAGAAAAGAGTCGAAGTTTTCAAACACTAGTCTCGCCATGGAGGTTCTATTGAGGAGTTGCCTGATGTCAGCATTGTTGGTAGTTCTGAGTTCGTTGGGCAGTGCGCTTGGACAGACGTCCAGGCGGCTACCGGTTAGGGCCCCCGAAACAACTGACGCATGTGCGATCAGACGAACGTGTATCATAAATCCAGTCTTCGCTACGGGAATGAAGTGCGACGGCCTGACCGATGACTCAGCGGCGTTGCAGGCGGCCCTGACTTCCGCTGCAAACCCTGGACTGGGCAACGCTACGCTTATCATGCCGCCCGGAACGTGCATCGTAGATCCTGGTGCAACTGTTAGGATCAGTTCCAGTATCTGGCTCCAAGGCGCGGGAAGGTTTGGCACCACGCTGAAGCGCAAGAACTCATCCACAGGAACCCAGATGTTGTTGATTAGCTCCGACGGCGTAACTCTTTCGGATTTTGCTCTTGACGGCAACAAAGGAGGGACAGGGATTAGTAGTCCGTCCGATAGCGTTGCTACCGACCGTGCCCTCAGCAAACTCACCATTCAGCGAATGCGCTTTGTAAATTCCACGAATAGTGACGTCGCGTCGTATGTGATCGGAGCAGGAAACTTTCCTACCGACTGGCTTATCACCGACAGCGAATTTGATAACCAGGGCAATCCTTTCTCGGACTGCGCGATTAGTTTCGCCTGTGCCAATCTGTTCATCCAGCAGCCGTTGCGCCTCCGTATCATCGGCAACCGTTCCGATAGTAGCCAGAATTTTGCTTTTTTCAGGTCCTATCCTGGCGGTGGTCAGGTTGACGTGGGACAAAACATCATTACCAATATCGAGGGCTTCGGCGTAGCTCTCGGCGGAGGGGTGCTAGGTTCCGCGGGAGCCCATATCCATGACAATTTCATTATCTCGAGCCCTACAGAGCAGGACAACCTGGTGGACTTGGCTTTCTGGAGCGATTTCACGGTCGACCACAACTTTCTGCATTACACCGGTGGGTTTCCATCCTCGATCGGCCTGCCTACTGGCTGCATTGGGGATGCGCCGCCGGCCAATCACGGTGAAGTGGACGCCAACACTTGCTACCTTTCGCCCATCCTTTCGACAAACGTGGTTGGTATCAGTCTCGGTGGCAACGACATAAGTATCACCAACAATTTTGTCCAAGGTGCGACCACCGCCGGAATCAGTGTTGATGTGTACACACAAGCACCATCAAAGGGAGTAAGAGTCATAGGCAATACGACAAAGAATAACAGCCAGCAGACACCCGGCGCTAACGCAGGCATCGGTCTGTACCTTCAACCCGGGGGTCCCAATTTGGCCGCTATTTCGGACGTAATCATCCGAGGCAATCACTCCTACGACGATCAGCCCGTGAAGACCCAAGGATATGGCATTGGCATCGGTCTGGCAGGCCAGACGACGGGCTACTCCAACATCATAATGGAAGGCAACGACGTTGCGGGAAATCTTCATGGGGGAGTACTCAACAACGCTAGTTCATTCACTGGATTCGTGATTCGTAACAATTTCGGACACAACCCAGTCGGCGCGATCACAGCACCAGCGTTCCCAGCGAGCGGTGCCGGATCGCAAATTAACAGCACTGGTTACGACGTCACGGTGTACATCACTTCCGGAAGCAATCCGATAACGATTGCAATCAACGGCACCACCCTAACGGGGGTAACCGCGCCTGGGGGTGGAGCAGTGAGCGGGCCAATTCGCCTACCAGCAAACCAGAACATTACTCTGACTTACGCATCTGGCGGTACGCCCAGTTGGCAATGGATTGCCGACTAGTCTAGCAGCTTGTTAAAAAAAATCCCGATTCACTGCAACTTTAATATAGAGAGGCTCGTCTGAGAGGAGGAGGCCAAGGAGACGAGCGAGTGCGCGGCGAGGAGGACCAGCAAGAAGGAATGTTCAACTACATTACTCCAGAGAAGCGCGCACCAGCGGATCATACGATACGACCGATCCGCAAGATCGGTGGATGAGATTCTGAAGGAGATATCGCCGAAGTTTTAGAAGCTGTACTCAGAGTTGGGGTGCCCATCGATTGCCTCGGAGCGGCTGTTGAGATCGTTGCTGCATGAAGAGATCGCGAAGTCGTTTTTCCCACCAATCGACGACCGATTCGTTGCTCGATTATTCACCAAGTCGAGAAGAGCGAGGTGAACGACTACTACCGGAAAGCTTTCATGTGTTTGCTATTTCATAGTGACACCCTCGCAATAGAATTTAGATAGATACCCTCGGTTTCTTTATCCGCGACATCTCTTGAGCATGGCGTTTTTGGCTTCAGTGTTCGACGGCCAAGCTCTCAGGTGGCTTTTCTGCAGTAGCGCTTGCGCGTGCAATGGCAGTCTGCGTCCACTCAACGTCCGGATAGAGACTGGGTATCCGAAATCCTCGGTAGACAACTTGAGCAGCGACATTCATTTGCCACAAAAGCTGCGGAGTCTGTTCCCGCGTCACCTCTTGTATGTATGATTGATTTGGCGTGTTTACATCGAACGCCACGTCATATTCGACATCTCCATTCGACAATACTGACGCGTTTCCGCAGCAAATCGAGAAGTGCGGAGACAAATTTGTCTCCCAGAGGACCTGCGCAGTTTTAGCCGACTCATTAAGTTCGAAAATCGGAACACTACTGTAACAAAGACTGAACCCCGGAGTGCCACAAACGTCATTGCTGGCGTCCAGCAAACGGTTGTTGCCATTGTTGAAGATCATCGTTTGGAAAATGCCCGTGCTGTTCGGGCTGAGGATTGTCGGATAGTGTTGACCGTAATTCCACCTCGCGGGTGCCAGCCCGCTCGGAAGGGTGAAATCACCGTCGGGCCCCAGGTGCCACAGGATACTCCCGTCGCCGGCTCCGTCCTGGTAGTTGATTTTAATCACCCAATTCTGGTTTCGCATCGAGAGGATCAGATTTCCGTCGTCAGGGGAATAGATGATGGCATTCGCATGAGACCAGTCGGTGTTGCTGACAGGGTCGTGAGTCAAGGGAATGTGGTCGAAGGTCGACCAGGTCCATACAGGCATCTGTGCCTGAGGATCCCAGTCCACCAGCGCGTCGCCTATCACCGCAGAAAATCCTGGCTGATCGCTGAATGTCCGGGTGTAGTTCACCAGAATGACTATGTGTCCGTTTGGCAGTTTTGCAATGTCATGATGAAAGTTTTCCGCCTGAAACGAAGCGCCGATCGCGGTGAGCCCCTTGTTGACGTCTGCGATCGAGAGCCGATACAACACATTTCCAGCCAGATCAATCTCCCGGATCTCACCGGTGCTGGTTCCGGCTACGACCACTAGCATATGGCCATTGGGGAGAGGCTTGATCGGGTAAGGAACTTCTCCCGGGTTCAAGGGGTAATACCAAATCACGTTGCCGGCAAGATCTGTTGCGAGCGCTAAAAGTTTGGTGGCATTGCTCAGATCAAAGATATCAACCAATTCTATACCAGGCGCCGCACTCGCTCCTGCTGCCCGCGGAACAGTGATAACCGGCAGCATTTCCACGGGCAAATCTCCCGTCGTGAAAGTGTGATCCGCATCGATGACTTGTTGACCACTCGCCAACTGCAATCTTGCTTGCATGTGATATTTGGTATTCGCTCGCATGCCCGCTACAAGGACTCCTGTGGAACCCCCCGTAGCTGGTGCTGGTTGTGCCGACGTGGTTAGTCCGTAATTCGTCGTCGTCCCGAACTGAACCTGTACGGTTGCTCCCAACGGCGCCACGATGTTATAAAGCGCCACTTGCGGATGGTTTGAAGACGAAACCATCCCGCTCGCGAAACTTTTGGGAGAAATAAACGATACTTGCGCCGGACTGGTTGTGGCGTTGGACACCTTATTCGTGGCCGTCACCGACACGGTCCCGGTCAGAATGGACGAGGGCGCCGTATAAACTCCCGATGGTGTGATCGTTCCCAATGTCTCCGATCCCCCGGCCACACCGTTTACCTTCCACGTGAGTTCAACCAGGCTTCCGCTACTGCCAGTCGTGATAAATTGCAGGCTCTGTCTCGTTTCGAGAACTGCGGTATTTGGCGTTACGGAAAATCCAGCCAGTTGTTCAAACGGAGAACCGCTGGATCCAGAACTGCCAGTCGCGCAGCCGCAAAAGATGATGGCTACAACGAAACAATTGCTGGAGAGGATAAACCGTCGCCAGTCCAGACCCAACAGGAGACCCGCCATTCTCGTTGGCACGCTTGTTCCCTCGTTTGGAAAAACGCCAGGATTTATGAATTTTGCTTTTTATGATGCTGTTTCCTTTTTCCGGCCAGGTCCGTGTAAAACACTTTCTTCCGCCGAACTCGTTGAATAGTTCCCGCATCCACGCAATGACTTTTGGCTGGTGCTTCAAAACCGAGCCCTGCCACTGCCAAGCGGTTGCGCTCACTCGTGTTCGTATTCGCCTTACAGACCTTTTCGCAAACGAGCGCGGGCACACCACTCCCGCGCACTCGGGTAGGGTCCGATGCGTGGAACTGGGCACGGACGACTCAGCACTACGCTGGTGAGTTTCGCTGGCCTTACGTCAGCAAGGATTCAGGCAACGTGGCTTGGTTAACGCTCCCACCGCTAGCAATCCTTTGGTGAAAAGCGGGGGCATTGTATTGATTGGCTGGGCGTGTGTCTAGACGTAGCTCCATTGGGACGTCCAAGAGATATAAACGCCTCGTCCTCGGGGCGAATGAGAGAACTGGCGAGCGGAGCATCCAAACCTGGAATTCATTTGCCGGTGCCTTTTTGGTTTGGTCCATGTTTCTTTTTTGAGTTCCTAGCAGTCTCCGGCCCAAAACCTCCCCGATGCGGAGTCCCGTCTGGGCGCCAGCAGCCAGTACATAGTTTTGTCCGGCTCGGGGGCCTAGACAAAATCCGGCAAAGTTCGGCCTCGGTAAAATATCGCTGCTCGGACTTGACCATGGCGGGCAGGATTAGATCCTCGAATGGATTGTGGCGGTCATAGCCCCAGGCTTTCGCTGACTTCCAGATCGTGCGGAAGGATCTAATGATGTTGTGTTTGTTGGGCACTCCGGTCTGGACTTGGACAACAAAACGCTGGATGTCGTCGGTCTGGATTTCGCTGAGTTGGCGCCTCCCAAATGCTGGTTTTAGATATTTGTTGATGTGGGGACTGCGTTCTATGTCGGCGCCGATTACAGACCGCACGCATGACGTGGAAGCAAAATCTTGTGGTCAATCATTTTCGCTGGTTTGTCGCGCGAATTCCGGCGCGGCGACTTCCTTCAAGGATTGCCACTGGTGATTGGTTTGCGTCCTATCCCCGATGATATCGAGCCGCGAGATGAGATTCCTGGTTCCTCACTCGGACAGATCGGTTTAATAGATCCCACAAACGCTCCCATTGCACTATTCGTTGATCGGTCTCGAAAATATATGAAGCCGGTTTCGGGAAAATTCTGGGAGGAGAGGTGGTTCGACAGCCCTTAGTGCTGGTCCAGCATCGAATCGTGACTCCATCCGCGACCAAAGACATTAGTCTCGAGTAAATAAAGAATCAGTTTACTGCTAGGATCCGAAGCAGCCAGCCAGCGATTGCACCGCCCGCAAGAGGTCCAATGACGGGGATAGGGCTGTAACCCCAATCCGACCCGCTCTTCCCCGCCACCGGCAAAATCGTGTGGGCCAGGCGCGGCCCCAGATCTCTCGCCGGATTGATCGCATATCCGGTCGTGCCCCCGAGCGAAAGCCCGATCCCCCAAACCAGCGAACCCACCAAGTAAGGTCCCAAACCGCCGGGCCCAGCCGCCGCAACGCTTTTCGAAAAAATCGCTCCCACCACAAAAACGAGCACGAACGTTCCCACAATTTCGCTGATCAAATTTGGAAACAAGCTGCGGATCGCGGGCGCCGTACAAAAGCAAGCAAGCTTCCCCGGAGCATCCGGCGTCTCTTTCCAGTGCGGCAGGTAGTGCAGCCAAACCAGCGTCGCGCCAACAACCGCGCCCAGCATTTGCGCCCCGATATACGGCGCTACCTTCCCGAAATTTCCCGCGCGCACCGCAAAGCCCAGGGTAACCGCCGGATTGAGATGCGCATCGCTGCTGCCGCACGCGATCGCTGTAAACACTCCCGCCATCACCGCGAACGCCCACCCTGCAGTGATCACCATCCAGCCGCTCGCTTCCGCTTTCGAATGCTTCAACACCACTCCCGCCACAACACCGTTGCCGAGCAGCACCAGGACCATGGTGCCCAGGAATTCACCCAGGAATGGCGATGTCATCTGTTTTTATCCTCTCTTCAAGCATCCACCCAATCGAATGACCGCGTAACTGCCTTTTTCCACTGCCGGTACAACGTTTCGCGTTCCCGTTCCTGGGCGTGTGGTTTCCAGGTGTGATCGACAGCCCAGTTCGAGCGAAGTTCTCCGAGACCCGAGAAAAACGTCACCGCAAGTCCCGCCGCATACGCCGCTCCAAGCGCTGTCGTTTCCTGAATCACCGGACGGATCACTTCGCGGTTCAAAATATCCGCCTGGAACTGCATCAGCAGGTCGTTCGTAACCATCCCGCCGTCTACACGCAGCGACTCCAGCGAAATCCCCGAATCCTTTTCCATGGCCTCGACAACTTCGCGGCTCTGGAATGCCGTAGCTTCCAGCACCGCTCGCGCCAGGTGCCCCTTATTCGCGTATCGCGTCAATCCTGCAATCACACCGCGCGCACTTTCCTTCCAATACGGCGCGTATAGTCCGGAAAACGCCGGTACGAAGTAAACGCCGCCATTGTCTTCCACGGTTCGCGCGAGCGTCTCGACATCCGAGCTTTTCTCGATGATCCCGAGGTTGTCCCGCAGCCATTGCACCAACGCCCCGGTTATGGCGATACTTCCTTCGAGCGCGTATTGAGCCGCTTGGTCTCCGAACTTGTAAGCCACGGTTGTCAGCAGACCGAACTTCGACGGCACGATGCGTTCGCCCGTATTCATCAACAAAAAGCAGCCGGTGCCATAGGTATTTTTCACCTCGCCC
>Ga0210384_10004783_pt1 | contig 15000 bp, 13 predicted proteins | sample IncBWH2MmetaG_FD_160574 | JGI IMG/M metagenome (GOLD analysis project Ga0210384, IMG submission 160574) | Forest soil microbial communities from Barre Woods Harvard Forest LTER site, Petersham, Massachusetts, United States - Inc-BW-H-2-M | ecosystem: Environmental > Terrestrial > Soil >...
GGGATCGAGAACGATGACGGCGTTTTCCCGCATGCGCAGGGTGGACGCGGCGTCGATCCAATAGCCCTGCCAGCCCGCTGCGCGCAGGCGAGGATGGATGTCCTCGGTGTAGTCGCCGCCCTGGGCGCTGATGAGCATGGGCAGCTTGGCGAGCGCCGCGATGTCGTTTGCGTCGTGCACCTTGGCGTTCGCGGACTTGGCGTCCTGCGCCGACGCCGCGCAGCCTAAGTCGGGAGCCGCCGCGCCCACCTGCGAGGTGCTGAAAAACGTCGGCGTGACGTGTTCGAAGTCCTTCTCCTCGCGCATTCTGTCGAGAAGCACCGAACCCACCATGCCGCGCCAACCGATGATGCCTACCTGTTTCATGTCTCGATAATAAACTCAGCCGCGGGAGGACGCAGATTATAGTGCGAGGCCATGGCATAGCCGTAGGCGCCGCAGGTCGCGATGAGCAGTACGTCTCCTTCCTGGGTCTGCGGCAGCCAGCGATCCGACCCCAGCTGGTCCGCGGTCTCGCAGATCGGACCGACCACATTGACCCGATGGCTCATGGGGTCGTCGAGGCGGGTGAGATTGCGGATATCGTGATGCGCCCCGTACAGCGCCGGCCTGATCAAGGAATTCATGCCGGTGGCGATGCCCACGTACTGAACGTCGCCCTTGCCCTTGAGCTGGGTCACGACGGCCACCAGCACGCCCGCCTTGGCCACCAAGAACCGGCCGGGCTCCATCCAAAACTCGATGTGCGGAAACCTCCGGGCGAGCTCGGCGACTCCGCGATCCAGCTTCTGCAGGTCGATTTCGCCGTGACCCAGCTGCTCAGGCACTCCGATTCCGCCGCCCAGGTCGATCACCGCGACCTCCGGGAATCGCGCCGCCAGATCCGCGAGCTGTGCGCCCGTCTCGGTCCAATTGGCCACATCGAAGATGCCGCTCCCGGTGTGCGCGTGCAGCCCCGTCACACGCACCCCCGCGTCCTTCGTCAACGCCACCAATTCATCGGCAGAGCTCAAGGCCACGCCGAATTTCGAGTGAACTCCGCCCGTACGCACGTGGCTGTGATGGCCGCGCCCGAATCCCGGATCGATGCGCAGAAAGATCTCCCTGCCGCGAAACACGTCCGGCCACATCTTGAGCGGATAGAGATTGTCCACGGTGACACGCACGCCCATCTTCAAGGCGACTTCGTACTCACTGCGCGCGGCGAAATTGGGGGTGAACAGCACCCGTTCGGGATCGAGACCGGGTACGGAGGCAAACGCATGCTCGAGCTCGCCCTGCGATACGCACTCCAAGGTCAAACCCGCGGCGTATATCCGGCGCAGAATCTGCGCATGCCAATTGGCCTTCATCGCATAGGCCCAGCGTTTCACCGAGCGCACGTTTTGCACCGCGGCGATGGCCTTATCGAGGGTCGCGGTGTCGTACACGAATGCCGCCGACTCGCGCGTGGCGATGTCGATCAGGCGGCGGCGCTTCTGGGGTTCCTCCCACCAGTTCACGGGCGGTGCGGCGGTCTTTTTCTCAGAGAACAACTGCTGCCAGGTGGGTCCTAAGACCTTGTCCGAACCGATGCCCTGGATCAGACGCTCGTGCAGCTGCTGCACCAGACGATCGCCTTGAGATTCGTCGATCACAAAGGTGAAATTCAAATCGTTCGCGGCCTGGGTCACCAGATAAATCTTCTCATCCTGGAACAATTCGAAGGCCGATCCCAGCTCGTGCAAGATCCCGCGAATGTTGTGGCCCAACAGGCTCAAGGAAGCGCACGGCCCCAGAATCTCGACGCGGCAGAGAATCCCAAGCGCCGACGTCAAACGGTCGAGCGCGCCCGAGTCCAGGGTGTTGGCGGTGGGATCCAAGGATACGGTGACATTCGTCTCCGACGTGGACACCAAGTCGACGGATAAGCCTTCTTGTTTGAAGATCTGGAACGCATCCGCCAGGAAGCCCACCTGATGCCACATGCCGGGGCTTTCCATGGAGACCAAGGTGATGCCTTTTTTGATCGCGATGGCTTTGACTTGCGCGGCGCTGTCGGCGACATTCGCGGACACGATCGTGCCTTCGAGTCCCGGCGCCTGGGTGGCATAGACATGAAGCGGAATCTTGTATTGCCGGACGGGCAGGATACAGCGCGGGTGCAAAACCTTTGCGCCATTGCTGGCAATTTCCTGAGCTTCGTCGTAGTGCAAGGCGCGCAGCAGCCTGGCGGTGGGCACGGCGCGCGGATTGGCGCTGAACATGCCGGGTACGTCGGTCCAAATCTCCAGGCGCGCTGCCTGGAGTTTGGCTGCGAAGTACGAACCGGAGGTGTCCGATCCGCCGCGGCCCAGCAGCACCGTCTCTCCGGCATCGTTCGCTGCAATGAAGCCCTGAGTAATCACGACCTTATGGAGCGTCCGCCAGCGCGACTGCAAGGCGGCGTCCGGCGCGAAATCGCAGGTTGCCGACAACAGGCTCGCCTTTTGTGTGGCGCTGGGGCGCGTATCGGCGCGCAGGACCTGGCGCGCATCCGCCCACACGGTGCCGATGCCCTGTGCGTTCAAGAAGGTCGCTCCCAACGTGGTCGCAAGCAGTTCGCCCATCGCCATCACGCGGGCACGAAGGCCGTCGCTGAGCTCGCGGCTGCGCTCGGCGAAATCCGCCATCTGCCGCAGCTCGTGCATGAAGCGCTCGAACTCCGGACTCGGCACGATGCCGAGAGCCTGTGCGAGATCGCGGTGCCTGGAGTCGATTTGCTCGAGAACGCTTTGGGACGTTCCGGACGCGACGGCCGCCAACAGGGACTCGAGACGATCGGTGATGCCGGAGAGTGCCGAATGTACGATCACCGGCTTCAGGCCTGCGGCGATGCGGTCCCGGACTACAGCCGCGATGTTGTGCCAATTGGCAACGGAGGACACGCTGGTGCCGCCGAACTTGAGCACGACCCAGGCTTGACTATTTTCCGGCACAGCGGTGATCGCACATGTGATTTATTCCGCGTCGCCCAATCGCCTGCTGCCCGCCTTGAAGGGGTACGAGGATGAGCGCCGGTTCTCGGCTAATCGTCTTCGAAAATGTCGCGCAGTTCTTTTTCTAACTGGCGCTCGGCGAGTACGTCTTCCACTCGGCTCCAGGCCGCCTTGCCGCGTTTGCCGACTGCAACGGCCTTGGGGCGCCGCTCGGTGCGCTCCAGGAGGGGATCGAAGTCGTGCGATTCTTCGGCTTCCCCGAGAAATTCATCGTCGATATCAAAATGTTCGTCTTCGCGTTCACTCATTGTTCGAGAAAAGCCCTTGAAATCAATAGGATCGATCAGCCCAGCCGGTGAAGCTGCGCACTATATCCGATTCTGCCCGCCATTCAACTAGCACATCAAAAACTGCGGGTCCAGCGCTCGGCGCCTTTCGGAGCTCTCAGGTGCCGGTCCGAGCCGTATCGGCGCGTGCCGGCAGCGCCCCAAGGGCCACGGCCCGGTTCACCGCCGAGAAAATCGCCAGCAATGAGGCAGTAATGATATTGGGGTGCATACCGGCCCCAAACAAGGTCCGACGCGACCGGGTCGTAATCTCTATGTATGACACGGCCTTGGCGGCGCTTCCCTGACCGCGAGAGTGCTCTTCGTAGGACAGCACGTCGAACGGCAGGGCGATGGCTTTGACCATGGCATCGATGGGCCCGGAGCCCTGGCCGTGCCAGGTCTCGAGCCGCCCGCCGATCTCAACCTGCACCGTGATGCGCTCGCTGTCGGCGCCGTCCGTCGAAGCCGCCAGCTGGTGGGAGCGATACACATAGGGGGTTCGCGCGGTGAGGTATTCGCTGTCGAAAAGATCCCATAACTCTCGTGAAGTCAATTCCTTACCCGTGATATCTGCGGCTGTTTGTACGACCTGGCTGAACTCTATTTGCAGCCGGCGCGGCATGACCAGCTGGTAGTCGCGCTCCAACAAATACGCCACGCCGCCCTTGCCGGATTGGCTGTTCACTCGAATGATCGAATCATAGGAGCGGCCGAGGTCTGAGGGGTCGATCGGTAGGTAGGGAACGTCCCAGATATCCGACTCGCTTCTCGCGGCAAGACCCTTTTTGATCGCATCTTGATGGGAGCCTGAAAACGCGGTGAACACCAGATCTCCCACATAGGGGTGGCGCGGATGGATGGGCAGTTGATTGCAGCTCTCGGCACAGCGTGCCGCTTCATTGATGTTCGCAAAATCCAATTTTGGATCAACACCTTGCGAATAAAGATTAAGAGCTAACGTTACTACGTCGACATTGCCCGTGCGCTCGCCGTTGCCGAACAGGGTACCCTCGATGCGCTCCGCACCCGCCATGACGGCGAGTTCCGCGGCGGCCACTGCGGTTCCGCGATCGTTGTGCGGGTGCACGCTCAAGATGAGGGAATCGCGCCGGCCGATGTGCCGCAAGAACCATTCGATCTGGTCGGCATAGACATTGGGCGTGGCCATTTCGACGGTCGCCGGCAGGTTCAAAATCGACCGGTGCTGCGGGGTCGGCTCCCACACGGCATTGACCGCATCGCAAATCTCAACGGCAAAGTCGAGTTCAGTTCCCGTGAAGCTCTCGGGACTGTATTGAAACACCCATTCCGTATCGCGATTGCGCAGCGCATGCTCGCGCACGGACTCGGCGCCCCGCACGGCGATATCGATGATGCCGGGGCGATCCAGACGAAAGACCACGCGGCGCTGGGCGACCGAGGTCGAGTTGTACACGTGCATGATGGCGCGGCGCGCGCCCTTCAGGGATTCATAGGTGCGGGCAATGAGTTCGGGACGGGCCTGCGTCAGCACCTGAATGGTGACATCGTCCGGCACCAGATCCTGTTCGATGATTTCGCGCACGAAATCGAAATCGGTTTGCGAGGCTGCGGGAAATCCGACTTCAATCTCCTTGAAGCCTATTTTCACCAGCATGTCGAACATGCGGCGCTTGCGCGCGCCGTCCATGGGTTCGATCAGCGCCTGGTTTCCGTCGCGCAGGTCGACGCTGCACCAGGTCGGTGGAGCGGAAATGACGCGGCTCGGCCAGGTTCTATCCTGGAAGTCGATGGGGGAAAAGGGGCGGTACTTGGTCGACGGATTACGCAACATGCTGCTCTCTCACTCGCGCTATGCGCGGCAACTTTAAGCGCCTACCATTCGAGCGGCGCATTTGAGGGATTATTCCGGTCTTGTAAGCGCCGACCGATGGCGCGGAGTGTGTGGCGCCTAGCGGCGCAGCAGCAGGGCAAGCGAACCCGGCAGCAGGCTGCGGGAGGCGGCGAATAACTTGCTGGCGGAAGCGCACATTGACCTCGAATCTAGCATTGGTTCCGTATTCGGCGCAATAGCACGCACGATTGGGCGCTTATGGGCGCGATAACCCGATCAGACTGGTTTTGTGTCCGTTGTCCGCGAAATAGCCGAAAATCGACGAAACAACAGCGAGCCCGCCATGGAACATACTCTTGCCACCCACACTGTTTTCAACCAGACACCCCCGCTGAAGGACTACAACCTCTTCACCACTGACTTAGGCTTGCAGGAGGCGGTTCAGCGGGAGGGTGGGGGCACTGCCGTGCTAGAGCTCGCAGGCGCCGGAGCGGTACTCGGCACGGAGGTGAACTTCGAACACGCCCGGCTCGCCAACCGCAATCCACCGGTGTTGCATGGTTTCAACATCCAGGGCGAGCGCATCGACTCGATCGAATTCCACCCTTCCTGGCATGCCTTGATGCAGGGCATTGCGGCGCGGGGCTATCACACCGGGCCGTGGGTTAGGGTCGATGGACGCGCCATTCCCGGCGCACACGTGGCGCGAGCCGCCGGCTACCTCATGCAAGCGCAGGTGGAGTGCGGCACGCTTTGCCCGACCACCATGACCTATGGCGCAGTGGCGGCGATGCGCCGGGACGCGTGGCTCAACCGCGATTGGGTACCGCGGCTTCTCACGCGCGACTACGACCCGCGAGATATCCCCATCGAACACAAGCACGGCGGTCTGATCGGCATGGGCATGACCGAAAAACAAGGAGGCTCGGATGTGCGGGCCAATAGCTCGCGTGCGCTTCGATCTGCGGACGGTTCCCATCGCATCACCGGGCACAAGTGGTTTTTCTCGGCACCGCAGTGCGATGCGCACTTGGTGCTCGCGCAGACGGACCGCGGTCTGTCATGTTTTTTCATGCCGCGCCGCCTCCCCGACGGCACGCTCAACGGCATTTATATCCAGCGCTTGAAAGACAAGCTGGGCAACCGCTCCAACGCGTCGTCCGAAGTCGAATTCATCGATGCGTGGGCGTACCTGATGGGTGAAGAAGGCCGCGGCATTCCGACCATCCTGGAAATGGGCACCTACACGCGCCTTGACTGCGTCACCGGCACGGCGGGGATGATGCGGCAAGCGGTGGTGCAGGCCATGCACCATGCCCGCCACCGCAAGGCATTCGGCGCACTGCTGATCCATCAACCGCTGATGCAAAGCGTCCTCGCCGATCTTGCGATCGAATCGGAGGCCGCCACCGTGCTGGCGATGCGCCTGGCGCGCGCCTTCGACAGCGACGCCGACGATGAGATTGCGCTGCGTCGGGCGCTCACCTCCGCCGCCAAATTTTGGGTCTGCAAGCGCGGCTGCGAATTGGCTGCCGAAGCGATGGAAGTATTGGGCGGCAACGGCTACACAGAAGAGATGCCCCTCGCGCGCATGGCGCGCGAGATGCCGGTCAATTCGATCTGGGAGGGATCGGGCAATATCATGTGCCTGGACGTGCTGCGTGCCTTCGCAAAATCCACGGCCACCCGCGAGGTCGTGCTGAACGAACTTAGGCAAGCGCGCGGACGTCATCGGCATTTCGATGCAGCACTCGAGCGCTTCGCCGCCGCAGTCGACGCACCTGCTCCCACCGAGGTGCATGCGCGCCGCTTCACGCAAATGTTCGTGACCCTGATGCAGGGCAGCTTGCTGCTGGGGGCGGCGAACGATGCAGGCGCACGCGCGGTGGCCGAGGGATTCTGCGCGACTCGATTGGACGCCGATTCCGGCTGGGGCGCGGTGTTCGGAGCCAGCAGCGCGGCGCTCGATGTCAATGCGATCATGGATCGCGCGTGGACCGAGAATTGACGTCAAGGTAACAAAGCATGAGCGAGTCAAGGATTTCCAGCAAAGGACAGGTCACGATCCCGAAGGCAATTCGAATGCGGATGCACTGGGAAACCGGTGATCGGCTGCGCTTCGTGCTCGAGGCCGACGGCTCAGTTCGGCTCGCTGCCGCTGCGCGTGACGTATCGACGCTCCGCGACATTCTGCCGCGACGCAAACATCTTGCCACCGTGGACGATATGCAATCGGTTATTCGTCGGCGCGCGGCCAAACGGGCGGACGCAGTATGAACGAGGGCTATTTCTTCAGTGTGACCCAGATCAAGTCGATCGGATCTTTCCCGATGTTCCCCGACTCGTGTTCTTCGCTGATGTCGATCGTAGGCATCCATCCGACCTCGCCATCCGGCGACGGCGCAGGATATGCGTGTTGGGGCTCCCGCTTCGATCTGGCTGCCCACACGCCGCCTTTGATGTGGATGTAGAGCATGTCCGGATGGTGCGCGTGCACCCCTTCCCACTGCCCGGGATTCACGGTGAAGCGCTGGACGATGACTAGATCGTTCTCGAGCAGGTCCTCACCCGGGATATTCGGATAATTGAGGTAACGGTACTTGGGCTTTGATCCAGCCGGTGCCGCGGCCGGCGACGGCGCAACCGGTTTGAGGGTCACCCAGATCATTTCGATCGGCGTCGTACCCGTGTTGGTGCTGCCTTCATCTGCACCTTCGGCGGCGCTGTTCCACACGACCCGCCCGTCTCTCCACAGCGTCGAGCGTCCCGTCGCGCGGGAGGTCAGCACGCCGCCTTTGACGAACACCATTAGCTGATCGCCCGGGTGCGTGCGATGACCCGTAAACTGACCTGGCTGGACGATGAATTTCTGTACGAAGACTCTCGGATTGTCCAACAGCACCTCTCCCTCCAGGTTTGCGTATATCGTTCCGTATTGCGTCGACGCCGCGGCAATACCGCCGTCCGGCAGTCCGATCAACACGGCCAATAGCAGTGCGAACGCACACATCGATGCCGGCGGAACCTTCATCGGATACCTCCCGTTATTCACACCCAGCCTTTCGTTATTCATACCAGCCTTGCAGCTGGCGTTCGACAATTGCCGCCAGGACCTGTGCGTGGCGGTCGTCATCGTTGAGTGCAGGCACCAGCGTCAACCGCTCGCCGCCCAATTCCAGGAACGTGTCCCGGTATTCGATGGCGACCTCTTCCAATGTTTCCAAACAATCTACCGCAAATGAGGGCGACACCACGGTCAGCTTGCGCACACCGCGCGCGGCCAAAACCTTGAGCGTGTCCTGCGTATAAGGCTGCAGCCATTCCACCCTCCCGAATCGCGATTGATAGCAGTGCGACCACTGGTCCGGCGCCAGCCCCAGGCGGGATGCCGCCAATCGAGTAGTCGCCTCCGCTTGGGCTTGATAGGGATCGCCCTCGGCGACATACGCGGCAGGAATCCCATGATAGGAGAACATGAGGTGCGAACGCTCGCCGGCCTCGGCCCAGTGGGCAAGAATCCGCGACGTCAAGGCATCGATATACCCGGCGTCGCGATAGTAGTCGTTGACGAAGCGGGTCTCCGGCAGCCAACGCCAACGCTGCAAGGCGCAGCTGGTGCGATCGAACACCGAGCCCGTCGTCGACGAACAATATTGGGGGTACAAGGGCAGCACCAGCAGCTTTTTGACGTCTTGCGCGAACAGGGACTCGAGGGCGTGAGGAATGCTCGGGTTGCCATAGGTCATCCCAAGTTCGACGCGGATCTGATCGCCGAAGCGGGCTCGCATCACCGACCCGACTTTCGCCGTCAGGCGCGTGGAGTACACCGCCAAGGGAGAGCCCTCCGGCAGCCAAATCCTGCGGTACTTTCGAGCGGTTTGAATCGGCCGAAACGGCAGAATCAGACCGTACAGCAAGGGCAGCCAAATCAGGCGGGAGGTATTGATGACGCGGCGGTCGCCCAAGAATTCGCGCAAGTAGCGCTGGACCGCGAAATAGGATGGAAAATCCGGCGTCCCCAAGTTGACGAGCAACACGCCAATACGTTCGGACGCCGCCGCAGCGTCCGCGTGCGCCACGGCGCGATAATAAGCCATTCGTCGGATCCTTAAGCTGAGCCGCCCGCACAGTATACTGCCAGCCGGATGAAGCCCTGCACCGTGAATTGCCCGCCATGATGTGGCTGAGCCCCAGCGAAGGCGAGGCCCTTTCTTTGAGCCTGAGCGTGGCTGCACGCAGCGTCGCTCTCAGCCTGCCCGTGGCAATTCTGCTGGCATGGGTGCTGACGCGGCGGCGGTTCCTGGGACACACCCTTCTCGACGCGTTCGTGCACCTCCCTCTGGTGTTGCCGCCGGTGGTGGTGGGCTACCTGCTGCTCGTGCTGTTCGGCACGCGCGGTCCGATCGGCTCATGGCTCGAGCGGGCACTCGGCATAGAACTCATCTTCACGCGCAACGGCGCCGCGCTTGCCACCGCGGTGATGTCGTTTCCGTTGATGGTTCGCGCCATGCGTATTTCTCTCGAGAACGTCGACCGTGGACTAGAAGAGGCGGCGCGCACCCTGGGCGCCGGCGCCATCGACCGGTTCGCGACCATCACGCTGCCGCTGATGCTGCCGGGCGTGCTGGCCGGAGCCATCACCGCGTTTTCAGCGGCATTGGGGGAATTCGGTGCGGTGATCACCTTCGTGTCGAACATTCCCGGAGAGACGCGCACCCTGCCCCTCGCCCTCTATTCGGCCCTTCAAACACCGGGCGGCGATGCCGCCGCGGCGCGTTTGGCGTTCATCTCGTTCGTCTTGGGACTGAGTGGTCTACTGCTGTCAGAGTGGTTCGCACGCCGGGTGCGGCGCATGTTGGGACGTTGATGCTCAGCGTAACGGTCAAGAAACGCCGTGGATCCTTTTCGCTGGATGCACACTTCGAGCTGCCGACACCGGGGGTGGTGGCGCTGTTCGGCCGCTCGGGCTGCGGCAAGAGCACTCTGGTCAACGCGATTGCCGGGCTCCTCGATGCCGACTCCGGCCGGGTAGTGCTCGATGACATAGTGCTGCTGGATACCGAGCGGCGGCTTTACGTACCGCCCGAACACCGCCGCATCGGCTACGTGTTCCAGGATGCTCGATTGTTTCCGCACATGAGCGTCGCCGGGAATCTCAAGTATGGAGAGAGACGCGCACCCTCGCAGCGCTTCGTGAACCTCGATACCGTCGCCGCGCTGCTGGACCTCGGCTCGCTCATGGATCGGCGGACTCACCAGTTGTCGGGCGGCGAACGGCAGCGCGTCGCCATTGGTCGAGCCCTGTTGGCCCAGCCGCGCCTGCTGCTCTTGGATGAGCCATTGGCGTCGCTCGATGCGGCGCGGCGCGGCGAAGTACTGCCCTATTTGGAGACTCTCAGAGACCAACTGGCGGTCCCCATGGTCTACGTCAGTCACGACTTCGATGAAGTCTTGAGGCTTGCGACCTACGTGGTGCTGATGGAATCCGGCAAAACCATCGCGCAAGGGGGACTGGGCGAAATGAGCTTGAACAGCGGCCTGCGGTCGATCATCGGCGCCGACGCGGTGGGCGCCATCGTGGACGGCACGGTGCTCGGCATGGATGCCGCGAGCGGATTGATGCGCGTGAAGTTGGGGCACGGCGAGCTTCGGGTGGAAGCTGCGAATTTCGCGGCGGGCTCAACGCTGCGCGTGCAATTGCTGGCTCGGGATCTCATCGTGGCCACGCAGGAGCCGCAGCGTTTGAGCGTGCGCAACATTCTGACCGGCGTGATCACAGCGGTGACGAGTGACGACACGGATTCAGATCTGGTCGCCATCGATATCGGCGGGACCACGATCATGGCGCGAGTGACCAAGGCGGCCACGCGCGCGCTTGCCCTCGAGCCGGGAATGCCCGCCTGGGCGCTGGTAAAGGCTGTCTCGCTGCGCGGCCATTCGTTCGCCGCGCCGCCCGCTACTTCAAGCGCGCGCCGAGGTGCATGATGGCGACGATGTGGTCATCGGGCCGAAGGCCTACGGTCGCCTTCACGCCCGGATCGTAAGCCGCGGCGCCGGTCTTCCACATGACCCCATAGCCCAAATCGTGAGCAGCGAGAAATAGGTTTTGCGCGGCGGCGCCCACCGCCACCACCTGTTCGATCTCCGGCACCTTGGATTGGTCGCGATTTACCGCACAGCCGACGACCACGATGGTCGGCGAACGGTTGAATTTCTCGCGCTCCGCGGCAAGCTGCTCCGCGGTCATGGCCGGCAACCGCGCTCGTTTGGCCTCCGCCGCCGCGGCCGTGAAGGCTTCGCGCATGGCGCCGTCGAGCACGATGAAGCGCCAGGGCTTGAGGCGGCCGTGATCCGGCGCGTGTCCAGCCGCCTGCAACAGGCGATCGAGGTCCTCCGGGCTTGGGCCGGGCTCGCCCACGCGCGCTGCGGAAGAACGTGTTTGAACGGCGGCAAATAGTTCCATCATCGGGTCCTTAAACGTGAAAAATTGCAGACAAGGCTTAAGGTGCGGCAATATCGGCTATGATTTGGGCCCGAGATCGCCGGATCGCGGCAACGAAATTATACCCAGAGTCTTCAAGGAGCCTTCAATGAACCGTATTGTTTTGGCGTCAATGGCCGCGCTGGTGAGCGCGAGCGCGTTCGCAGTGCCGGTCACCTACGTGCTCGATCCCCAGCACACCTATCCCAGCTTCGAAGCGGACCACATGGGTGGATTGTCGGTATGGCGCGGCAAATTCGACAAGAGCTCGGGCAAAGTCGTGTACGACAAGGATGCGAAATCCGGCTCCATCGATGTGACCGTGGACATGAGTTCGGTGGATTTCGGCATGCCGAAATTGAACGAACACGCCAGATCAGCGGAAATCTTCGACGTGGCGAAGTTTCCCACGGCCACGTTCAGCGGCAAGTTCACCAAGTTCAACGGCGCATCGCCCGCGGAGGCCCAGGGCACTCTGACCATGCACGGTGTGACCAAGCCCGTCACGTTGACGATCAATTCCTTTCTCTGCAAACCGAACCCGATGTCCAAGAAGGAAGTGTGCGGCGCCGATGCGTCGACCACCTTCAATCGCAGCGATTTCGGCGTCAATTTCGGCGACAAGTATGGTTTCAAGCAGGAAGTGAAGCTGCAGATTCAAGTGGAGGGCAGCCCGGCCGGCTAGGGTTCGCGTTATAGAGTCGCCTCAGGCGTTCGGTCGCCTGAGGCGCTCGATTCGAACGGTCTACTTCGGCTCGATCTGCTTGATCTTCGAGCCTTTCAGCGAAAGGTCGCCGATCAACCCTTTTTCGTCGAATACGAAGCCCAGGATCGGCTTCTTCAAGGTTTCGCTGTCGTATGCGCCGCCGGCGCCTTGCGACACCAGAGCGACTTGCGCATCCACACCGATATTGAATGTGTGGCTGGCCTCGAATTTCTCGAGCGCCTCGCGGGTCATGAACAACAGGACCTCGCTGCGCTGTCCCGCACCCAAGGTCAGGCCCAGGGATGCTGAAGTCAGACTATAGTAGTGAACGGTTGCCCCACCCTTCTGCAAGGCTCCGTCTCCGTGTTCGCCGCCGATGCCGGCGCCGGCCTTGGTGATGCGCGGAAATACCAGAACGCCCGCAGCTTTGCGGAGCAGCTCGGCATGAGCCGGGTTGGCGCCGGTGAATCGCTGCAGCGTGTCACTTACTGCAACATCGATTTCTTGTTTGGATTCTGCACGCGCCGCTACGCTGACGCCGAGCGTGAGAACAAATAACCCTACCAACGAGATGATGACATTCTTGCGCAGCATGTTTGTTCCTTAAGTTGTTGATTGCGCTAATACGGGGCTCATTGTTCTCGATGCTGGGGCGGAAAGCTGTCATCGATGCACCTACGACGGCGTCAGACGATTCTTATGTTGGTCAGGAGGGCCCCCGGCCTAGACCTAGCTTGAAACCTGGCCCCCGGGCAGCCGCTCACGGAGTTCCTCGACGAGCACGCGGGTGTTCTCCGAGTAGTCGATCGGTACTGCGACCAAGTGCACTCCACCATCGATAAAGGCCCTTTCCAGCGTGGGTATGAATTCGTCGATGGCGTCGACCCGAGTCCCCCTCGCGCCATAAGACTCGGCGTACTTCACGAAATCCGGATTGTTGAATGTCATGCCGAAATCCGGGAATCGATCGACGGCTTGTTTCCAGCGGATCATTCCGTAGGCGCCGTCTTCGAGCACCAGAATCACCAGATTCAATTTCAACCGAACGGCGGTTTCCATTTCTTGGCTGTTCATCATGAACCCGCCGTCGCCGCAGACGGCCATTACGCGGCGCTCCGGATACAGCATCGCAGCCGCCATCGCCGAGGGCAGTCCGGCGCCCATGGTGGCGAGCGCGTTATCGAGCAGCAGAGTATTGGCGACGCGGGTCCGGTAATTGCGCGCGAACCAAATCTTGTACATGCCATTGTCGAGCGCCACGATGCCGTCCGGGGGAATCACCTGCCGGATATCGTGCACCAGCCGTTGCGGCGTGAAGCGGTCTTCGGTCGCGCGCGCCCCGATACGGCTGAGGATACCTTCGCGCAGAGGCAGCAATGCACCGGCACGCGGGATCCGGCCTTCGACCCGGTCCGCGAGGAGCCGAAGCGAGGGACCCATGTCGCCAATCACTTCCGTTTGCGGAAAATAGATCTGCTCCACATTGGCCGGTTGATATCCGACGTGCACCACCTGGGGACCCTGCGGACCCATGATGAAGGGAGGCTTCTCGATGGTGTCATGGCCGATGGTGACGATGAGGTCGGCGCGATCGATGGCCTCATGCACATAGTCGCGCTCCGACAGCGCGGCGGTACCCATGTAAAGCTCCGTGCCGCCGGCCACCGTGCCCTTGCCCATCTGTGTCGTAAAATAAGGAATCCCGGTGCGCAACACAAACCGTGAAAGGTCAGAGGTTGAGCGTGGCCGCGACGCCGCGGCACCCAGCATCAGCAGCGGCCGCTCGGCCGCCATGATCAACCGGGCCGCTCGATCCAGCGCCTCGGCGGCCGCCAAGGGCAACTCGACCGGGTGAGGCTGAATCAGCGCAACGTCATCGCACTTCTCAGCGGCAATGTCTTCCGGGAGTTCCAGGTGAACGGGACCCGGGCGCTCCTCCTGCGCAACACGAAACGCTTCACGTACGAGAGTAGGAATCATTCCGGGAGAGACGATCTGGCGCGCCAGCTTCGTCAGCGGCTTCATCGCCGCAAGGACGTCCACGATCTGGAAGCGCGCCTGGCGCGACGACAGAATGCCCTTTTGACCGGTAATCATGATCATGGGCATTGCGCCGAGAAGGGCATACGCCGCGCCGGTCGTGAGATTCAATGCACCCGGGCCAAGAGTCGTGATGCACACGCCCGGTTTACCGGTGAGGCGGCCGTAGGTGGCTGCCATGAACGCGGCGGCTTGTTCATGGCGCGTCAAGACCAGTTCGATGGATGACCTGCGGATGGCCTCGACGACATCCAGATTCTCCTCGCCCGGTATCCCATAGATCCGAGAGACGCCCTCGTTTTCCAGGGCCGCAACCAGCAAGTCGGAACCTTTGGTCATCACTATCTCCATCGCCAAGCTTAACGCCGTGGAGGACGCGGCTCTTCCTCACCGAAAAGGAATTATACGGACCATGGGAGAAAAATGCCGTCTCAACGGCAACCCCGGCGAACGCGCCCGTTACCGCTTACACGTAGCTGCGGCCGATGAACCAGTACATTCCCAAGCCGACGAGGCCGGCGGAAACGGTATCGACCACGATGGGTCGCGGCAGCGCGAGCTTCGCACGCTGCAGCAGCGCCACGGCCCCCAAGGCCGCCAACACCAGCGTGAGCTGTCCGATTTCGACGCCCAGATTGAAACCGAGAAGAATGCTGAAGAGTTGTCCCGACGGC
>Ga0210384_10004784_pt1 | contig 14998 bp, 9 predicted proteins | sample IncBWH2MmetaG_FD_160574 | JGI IMG/M metagenome (GOLD analysis project Ga0210384, IMG submission 160574) | Forest soil microbial communities from Barre Woods Harvard Forest LTER site, Petersham, Massachusetts, United States - Inc-BW-H-2-M | ecosystem: Environmental > Terrestrial > Soil >...
CATCCCGAGGCCGGCAACGTCTGGCTGCTCGGCGGCGGCTCGGGCCACGGCTTCAAGCTCGGGCCGGCGCTCGGCGAGTACGCCGCCGAGCTGGTCTGGAGCGGCGGCATCCCGCGTCCCGAGCTGTCGCTGGCCCGCTTCGCCAGCGCCGGGACCGCGGCGCCCGTCTCGCAGTTCAAGTCCGGCGCCGCCGGCGCCGGCCGACCCTGAGACAGAGGAGGCGACCATGTCAGGCAGCACGCGCGCTCTACGCGGGGCCGGCCGGGCGGCCGGGGCCGCCATCCTGTGCATCCTCGGCGTGTCCGGGTCCGCCCCGGGCTCCGCTGCCGCACCGGCGGCATCGACCGCACCGGCGGGGCCGGCCGCCGGGACCGCGCCCGGCTCGGCGGCGGCGGAGCTGGGGGCCATTGCCGCCGACTACTGGCGGCATGAGCGCGACGACGACTTCTATATCCGCATGCGAGAGGGGCTGCCGATCGAGCGCCTGCCCGATCTGTCGCCGGAGTATGCGGAGAAGGAAGCCGTATGGGCCCGGACGCTGCGCGAGCGGCTGGCGCGGATCGACGAAGCGGCCCTCACGCATGGCGACTGGCTCACCCTGGCCCTGCTGCGGGACCAGGCCGAAGAGTCGATCGCGGCGCCGCAGGTCTACTGGCACATCTTCCTCGCCACTCCCTACGACGCGCCGTTCGGCGGAGTGCACACCGCCCTCGGCGCTTACAAGCTCGCCTCGCCGGCCGATCTCGCGAACTACCTGCGCCTGCTGCACGCCTATACCGCGATGGTCGAGCAGCTGCGCCGCCATCTCGAGGGGCAGCAGGCGCGCGGCATCCTGATGCCTAAGGCCGAGGTGGACACGGTGGCCGCCATGCTGCGGGCCTACGCGCGGCCGCCGGGGGAGAGCGTGCTCGCGGTGTCGGCCGATCGCCTGCAAGGCGTCGCCGCGGCCGCCGCGGCGGACTTCCACCAGGCGGCCGGGCGCATCATCGCGGACGAGATCGATCCCGCCCTGGTGCGTCTCGCCGACGAGCTCGCCGGCGAGTACCGGCGGCAGGCGCCCGACCGCGTTGGCATCGGCCAGTACCCGGGAGGCGACGTCGCCTACCGCGCGATGGTGCGCGTGCAGACCGGCTTCGACCTGGCGCCCGAGGAGATCCATCGCCGCGGCGAGGCCGAGGTCGAGCGCCTGTCCCGCCGCATGGCCGAGGTGCGGCACCAGCTCGGCTTTGCGGGCACGGCGCGCGAGTTCAACCAGCGCCTGCGCAGCGATCCGCGGTTCCTCGCCCGCACCCCCGAGGAGGTGGCCGAACGCCTGATGGCGCCGGTGCGCAAGATCGAGCCCAAGATCTCCGCCTGGTTCCTCAAAGTCCCCAAGGCGCCCTACGGCGTCGAGGCGCTGCCGGCGGCCATGGGAGGGATGACCTACGGCTACTACCAGGTGCCGACCCCCGCCCAGCCGCGCGGCCGCTACCTGTTCAACCCCGGCCAGCTCGATCAGCGGCCGCTGGTGTGGGCCGCGGCCCTGATCTACCACGAGCTGATCCCGGGCCATCATTTCCAGCTGGCGCTGCAGGCCGAGAACCCGGACCTGCCGCCCTTCCGGCGCTACCTGACGCACACCGCCTTCGTCGAGGGCTGGGGCGAGTACTCCTCGCACCTCGGCGAGGAGATGGGCCTCTACGACGACCCGTACTCCCTCTACGGCCGCCTGGCCATGGACATGTTCCTCTCCACCCGCCTGGTGGTCGACACCGGCATGAACGCCCTGGGCTGGACCCGCCAGCAAGCGACCGAATACATGCGAGACCGCCTCCTCGAGTCCGACGTCCAGATCGACTCCGAGGTCCTCCGCTATTCGATCGCCATCCCCGCCCAGGCCCTAGCCTACAAGCTCGGAGCGACTCACATCGAGGACCTCCGCCGCCACGCCGAGACCGCTCTCGGCCCGCGCTTCGACGTCCGCCGCTTCCACGAAGCCGTCCTCGGCAACGGCTCCCTCCCCCCCGACATCCTCGCCAAGCACATCGACTGGTGGATCGAGCAGGAGAAGCGGGAAACCTCCGGCGCACCTCGGCCGTAGGTAGGGGCACACGACGGCGGCGGTTTCACCACCGCGGCGCCTTCCGAGGGCCACGCCATGGGCAATGTTCTCCAGGACCTTCAGTTCGGCAACCGCCTGCTCTGGAAGGACAAGGGCTTCACACTCACCACGCTGCTGACCCTCGCCGTATGCATCGGCGCCAATGCGGCGATCTTCTCGGTGGTGCACTCCGTCCTGCTGCGGCCGCTGCCCTTCCCTGAATCGGACCGCGTCGTGTTCGCGTACGACAGCTACCCGCGGGCGGGCGTGATCCGCGGCGACAGCAGCGTTCCGGACTACTACGACCGACTCCGCGATGTGACCGCCTTCGAGCAGATCGCGCTGTACCAGGGCCGCGGCCTGACGCTGGGCGGCGAGGGCTCCGCTTCCAGGATCCAGGCCACCGCCGTCACTCCCTCCTTCTTCCCTCTCCTCCGCGCACGGGCGCTGCGCGGCCGCGTGTTCCGCCCTGAAGAAGGCGAGATCGGCGGCGAGCACAAGGTCATCCTGAGCTATGCATCGTGGCGGCGACTCTTTGCCGGCAGCGATCCGGCGGTGGGCAAGGACCTGCGGATCAACGGCGTGCCCTACTCGATCGTCGGCGTCATGCCGGCGGACTTCCTCTTCCTGCGGGCCGACACCCAGCTATGGATACCGCTCGCATTCACCGCGAAGCAGAAGGCCGACGAATCGCGGCACAGCAACAATTGGAGCATGATCGGGCGGTTGAAGCCGGGCGCCACGGTCCGGCAGGCGCAGCAGCAGATCGACGCCCTCAACGCGCGCAATCTCGAACGCTTCCCGGCGATGAGACAGGCGCTGATCGACGCGGGCTTCCACACTGTCGCCGTGCCCCTGCAAGAAGACCTGGTCCGCACGTCGAGGCCGATCCTCTACTTGCTCTGGGGCGGCGTCGTCTGCGTGCTGCTGATCGGCTGCGTGAATATCACCAACCTGGCGCTCGTCCGGTCGAGCGGCCGCATCAAGGAGCTTGCCACCCGCCAATCTCTCGGCGCGAGCCACCTGCGCATCGCGCGCCAGCTGCTGATCGAATCGATGCTGCTGACGGTGGCCGGCGGTCTCGGCGGCGTGCTGCTTGGCAGGTGGCTCCTCGGCTTCCTCTCTCACCTGGACATGGACGATCTGCCGCGCGCCAGCGAGATCCACATGGACGCTGTCGTCGTGGCAGCGATGCTCGGGTTGGCCACCCTCATCGGCCTCATTGTCGGCATCGTGCCGGTGATCACGCTGCTGCGGGTGAACCTCAACGCACTGCTGCGGAACGAGGGGCGCGGCGGCACCAGCGGGCAGGGTACGCGACGCGCGCGGCGCGCGCTGGTCACGGCGCAGTTCGCGTTCGCTTTCATCCTCCTCGTCTGCGCGGGATTGCTGGCGGTGAGCTTCCGCCAGGTGCTTGCGGTCCATCCCGGTTTCGAACCGGACGGCGTGCTCACGGCGATGATCAGCCTGCCCGCGGCCCACTACAAGACCGACGCGGAGTTGCAGGCGTTCGCCGCGCGCGCACTGGCGGCGACGCGGCGCCTGCCGGGCGTACAGTCCGCCGGCATCACCACGGAGATCCCGTTCGGCGGCAATTACAGCAGCAGCGTCATCTTTCCCGAAGGCTATGTCATCGGCAAGGGCGGCGACTCGGTGATCTCGCCGAGCCAATTGGCGGTCAGCGAAGGCTACCTCGAGACGATGCACACCCGGCTCATGCGCGGCCGGCTGTTCAACAGCGGCGACACCGCCCAAGCACCGAAGCGCGTCATCGTCGACGCCCGGCTGGCGCAGAGGTTCTGGCCGGACCTCGATCCCATCGGGCGGCGGATGTACCAGCCAGCGGATGCTCAGCACCTCACGCCAGGGCCCAAGGCGCAGTACTTGACCGTCGTCGGCGTCGTCGACGACGTGAAGCTGACGGGCCTGGTCGAGCCCGACGGACGCTTCGGCGCCTACTATTTCCCCTATGCGCAGTCGCCGGATAACGGCTTTGCGCTGGCCGTCCGATCTACCCGCGACCCGCTGTTGCTCACCGCCGCGATACGGCGCGTCGTGACGGTCATCGATCCCGAGCTGCCCGTGTTCAGCGTCAAGACGATGAACGAGCGGATGCAGGAGGCGCTGGTCAGCCGGCGCGTGCCGTTGCTGCTGGCGCTCGGGTTCGCCGCAGTGGCGCTTTTCCTCTCCGCGGTCGGCGTTTACGGCGTGCTGGCCTACCAGGTGGCTCAGCGCACGCGCGAGATCGGGATCCGCATGGCGCTCGGCGGCACGGCGCGGGCCATCGCCCGCCTGGTGCTGGCGGAAAGCGCTCGGATGCTGGCGCTGGGGCTCGGCCTCGGCATGGTGGGCACCCTCGTCGCCAGCCGAGCGATGCGCAGCCTCCTCTACGGCGTGCAGCCCATGGATCCTGTGGTGTTGGCGACGGTGGCGGCCGTGCTGACTGGCGTTGCCCTCGTGGCGGCGGCGGTTCCCGCCCGCCGCGCCCAACAGATCGATCCAGCCGTGGCCCTGGCAGCCGAATAGCTGATCGCCAGGCTCGACCGCCGCGGTGGCCGCCCGGGCAGGCGGCGGCGGCGGTGTCATTGTCCCTCGCCAATCTCGAGATCACGTCCGTTAGGAAGAGGTGAGGGCCGCTGAAGCTGACGCGGCTGCGTCGGTTGGGGCGGCCCGGGTCGGGGATCGCGCGCGTCCCGTCTGTCCCGTCTGCCAGAAGAAAGGATGTCCACATGAGAAAGATTGTCAGCGTCGGCTCTCTCCTCCTCCTCGCGTGCTTCGTCTGTATCGGTGCCGCCGCAGAACAACCCGCCGCGGCGCGGGGTGCAGGCCAGGCCAGTGCTGCGGCGGCACCGGCGAAGGCACCCCCGCCGGCGGCGGCCGCCCAGGCCAAGCCGGGCGATCCCAAGGCTGTCGATGCGCGGCCGGTGCTCGACGCCGACGAGCTGTTCAAGAACGGCGACAAGATCACTGCCTGCCAGCAGGTCTTGCAGCTCGGGCGAGGCCTCCCGGGCGGCGCTCAACCTGACTCGTTCTGCTCCATCTCCCTGACCTGTCCCGACAACATCCAGACGGTCTCCTGCACGAGCGCCAGCGGCGACTGCTCATCGACTTGCGGCTTCGTCAAGTGCGACGGGGTCAAGACCTACTGCGACACGCCGTGCTGTTCGGCACAGACCAACTGCTCCGACGGCTCGAGCCTCTCGTGCGGCAGCTGGAAGGACCCCTCCTCCTGCTCGAGCACGCCGGGGACGAGCGTCACCTGCAACGGCATCTCGCAGTTCTGCGGGTGCAGCGAGAGCCTCACCTGCCCGGACGGCACAATTCTCAGCTGCTCAGGCAACCTCGGGAACGGCGGGTGCAGCGAGACGGGCAACAGCGTCACCTGCAACGGTATCAGGCAGACCTGTCCGTCCTGCAATCCCCCGTTCTGCCCGTAAAACACCGGCATCCGGCCGGTTCCCGCGTTGTCGCGCGCGATCCTCGTCTCGACCCGCTGCCGGCCCCTCTCGAGCTGAGGGGGCCGGCAAGGGCCTGCAACCCGGAGGGCTCCCGCGCCCCGCGCTGCAAGCGGGCCAGGATCACTCGACAGCGAGGGAGTAGGTGGCGAGGGGCTGGTGGTCCACGGCCACGGGATCGTAAAGGCGCAGCGAGTAGCTTCCCGGACGCAGCAGGCGCCGCGGCAGGGCCACGGTCAGCTCCATGGTGCCGGTCTTGCGGAGGCCGTCGGCGCTCCAGATCCGCTGGCCCGAGCTCTGGCGGAGCTCGAGGCGATACCGCGGGAGAGCCGGCGCGGTGCCCAGCTCGAGGATCAACGCCACGAGCCTTGCATCCGCGGGGATCTTCACCGCGCTCGGCTGACCGCGCAGCGCCTCGTCGGCGGCAAGCCAGACGAAGGGCAGGTTCACGATCGGCTCGTCGCCGGCGGGGGCCTGAGCGCGCTCGCCCTTGCCACCGGCCTTGCCGCCGCCCTTGTCGCTACCGGTGCCGCCGGTGCCGCCGGCGCTACCGCGCGCCGCCGCGGCGGCCTGGCCGAGCATGGCCGCGGCCTGTTGGCGCTCGGTCTTGGCGCGACGCTCGGCGACCTCGGCGCTCTCCCGCGCCGAGCGCAGCAGCTGCTGGCCGCGCCGCCGCTCCGCCGCCAGCTCGCCCAGGCGACGGGCCTGCCAAGCCAGGGCGATGCCGAGCCCCAGGCTGAGCAGCAAGAGGAGCGCGGCACCGAGCGCGTAGGGCCGCTCGAACCGCCAGCGGCCTCGGGTCTCGCCGCGCCCCCCGGCGATCGGCGCGCCGGTAGCCACGGGCAGTGCGGGCGCGACGGGGGCGACGGCAGTAACCGGCGCGACGGCAACCACGGGCTGTGCGCCCGCGACTGGCACGGCGGCGGCGACGGCAGCGCCAGGGGCGACACGGGGAGTCTCGATCACGGCTCGCCTCGCCTGGACCAGGACCTTCTCGACCCATTCCTGGTACTCGGGGTCCGCATCCACCTCGAGCTGGGCGGGCGTGGCCGCGAGCGGCACACCCGCGATCGTCGCCGCCTGCAGGCGGCGCGCCCGGCGCAGCGCCTCCTCGCCCAGGCGGCCGGTGCGGCGCGCGAGATCGAAATGGGCCTCGGCGAGCCAGACGCCGAAGCCGCAACGCAGCGTCAGCGGCGCGGCAGGCGAGCCGGAGGGCAGCTCGAAGTCGGCGCTGCCGGCCAGCGGGTTGGCGTCCGCCGGAACCGCCAGCAACACCGCCGGCGCCGCCGACGGGACCTCCGCCGCCGCGGAGCCGTCCCCCATCGCCGGCCTGCGTTCGAGCACGACCCATTCGACGGGCAGGTGCCCGGTCTGCTGCAGGACGAAGAGGTCGCCGGGCTCGGCGCGATCGCCCGGACCGCGATCACCCGGCCGATGCCCCATCTCGGCGGCGGCGCGCCGCGCCGCCAGCGCCGAGCGGCGCGCCAGCTCCTGGCGCCCGAGCGGCCTCTCGTTGCGGCTCACCCCGCGTCCTCCGTGGCTCCGGGCCCGAGGTCGTGATGGACGCCGGGCCGGCTGTCGCGCTGCCTGCCGCCGGCACCCGGCTCGCGGGCGGCGGCCGTCTGCTCCAGGGCGGCCACCGGCCCCGCCGGCGCCTGGCTCGCGCCTTCCCCGGCGTTGTCGCGGCAACCCGCGAGCAGCCGCCCGAGCGTGCGGTAGATCTCGGGCAGCCGCTCTCGCGGCAGGTGCAGCAGCTCGGCCAGCTTGCGCTGCGAGAGCCGGTCGTCCGCCGGCGTCTCCGCGGCCGCCGGCGGCCTGGCCGTCGCCGGTGGCAAGTCTCCCGCCTCGGCCTCGCTCGCCCTCAGCCACAGGAATCTCCAGACCGTCTTCAGGTAGCCGCGGTTCCGTTCGTCGGTCTCGAGCCGGTCGAGGGCCTCGTCGACGCATTGCACCACGCCCGCGAAGCTCGCACGGGCGTCGACCTCCGGCTCGACGTCCAGCCTCGGGTCGCGCAGCAGCTCGGCCCAGCGCGACCGCACGTCGCTCTTCAGCGCGTCGACGAGATCCTTGAAGCGGAAGCTCTCGACGCCCTCCAGACGCAGGCTCATGATCCGCCGGCGAAGCCTCTCGGCGACCTCTGCCTTGGGCTTGCCGTGCGCCGTGACGAGGTCCGGGAGCAGCTCGTCGTTCCAGCTCGACACCGGCCCGCGCAGCTCGGCCTCCGCGGCCGGAGCGAGGTTCGCGGCCGAAGCGATGTCCGGAGCCGCGCCGAAGCCGAGGAGAGTGTCGTTGCGGACGCCGAGGTCGCCGGCCAGCACGTGCAGCTCGCCGAGCTCGAGCGCCCTCCGGACTACCGAGCGGGCGAGCGCGAAGACCCTGAACCCCAACGGGTCGTGCCGCTTCTGCAGCTCGTACAGGTAGTGGCGGAGGTCGAGAGTGACCAGCCCTTCAATGTCACTCTTGACCAGCAGCTGGGCCATCAGGCTGCGCAGACGATCGACGAAGATGAACGAGTAGCAGCCGGCCGTGAGCTCCTCCAAGGCATCGTCCCTCCCCCGGATCTCGAACGGGGCGTTCGCTCTCGCCCCCGCGGGCGTCTCGTCCCACCGCCTGAAGCCGTAGATCCCGAGATAGCTCGGGGAGCTCAGCCACAGGCCCCGCCGCTTGAGCTCGGCGCGCAATGCCCGCCGCAGCTCGGCCCAGACCAGCGCTACCTGGCGCGGCTGCGCCGACTCGCCGCTCGCGGCAAGCAAGCGGACGTAATCGCTGAACACCTGCGCCATCCGAGCCCCTCGCCCTACACTACGCCATCTACCCGTAACTAACGGATCGCCGGGCCGCTTTGGCCGCCGCCTTGGCCGCCGCCTTGCCCGGAGCCTTGGCGGGGATCACAGCCAGTCGCCGGAGAGCTGGAAGGCTGCCCAGAAGAAAGGCGCTGAGCCGTCGGCCCTCACCTCCCGGCCGCGGCCGGCCTGGTCGGGGAGCGTGAGCGGCCCGCGCATCAAGTCCAGCTGTGCCCTGCGCAGCGCTTCGTCCTTGGCATCGCCGTCCCGCAGGTGGCGATAGAAGCGGGCCATCAGCTCGGCCGTCATCTGGTCGGAGACCTTCCACAGCGATGCCACGACCGAACGGGCCCCCGCGTAGTGGAAGGCCCAGGTCAAGCCGAGCAGTCCCTCGCCCTTGAGCTCCTTGCCGAGGCCCGACTCGCAACCCGACAACACCACCAGGTCGGCGTCGAGGCGCACGCCGTCGAAGATCTCCCACGCCTGGAGCAGCCCATTGTCGCGCCCCTCTGCCAGCCGTTCCGGGATGCTCAAGACCACCGCCGAGTCGAGAGGGAAGCGATCGTCGAGCGTGCTGTGGGTGGCGAAGTGGATGAAGCGCGCGTCCTTGCCGACCGACTTGGCCCGCTCCTCGGTCGCCGCCGCCCCCAGGTAGGTCGTGGCTCTGCCCGGAGGGAAGAGGCGGGCGATCCTCTCCACCTCCAAGCGGCTGTGGGGAAGCGGCGCGAAGCCGAAGCCGCGCGCCATCGCCGCGCGCAGCCGCAGGTCCCCGCCTCCGGCCGCGGCACCTTCCAGCCGCGGTCCCGCGAGGCTGCCGCCCCCTTGCAGGCTCGCCGGGACGTACGGATCGCCGAAGGCCACGAGGCTCGCCGTCGCGCGCTCCGCGGCCTGATGACGGGACCGCTTCAGCTCGGCGTAGACCGTGACCGAGGCGGCCACGTGCACAGGCTTCCACTCGACCAGGTATCGCCCGCTCCCTACCGGCCGCGGCTCTGCGGCGGTGCGCACCAGCGCGCCCCAGGGGAGCAGGTGCAGCGGGCCGTCGGAGACGATCAGCACCCGCTGGCTCGCCTCGATGGCGGCGGCGGCCGGTGCGACGAGCTCGCCGTAGAGATCGGCGGCCACCTGCTCGAGCTCACGCAGGCGGGCGCGGCCGAGGCCGGATGGCGGCCGCGCTTCCGGCATGAGCCGCCGCAGCAGCTCGATCTGGCGGCGCAGCTCTCCCTCGCCGACCGCCAGGGTCTTGACCTCCAGGCCGGCCGCCGGCGAGAGCACGAAGAGATAGGTCCGCATCGGAGTCACGGTGTAGGAGAGCAGCACGGTTCCAGCGTCCAGCGCCTGCCGGCAGGCCGCCAGATCGAGCGGCTCGGGACGGTCGAGGGCCGCCACTTTGGGCGAAGCGCGGTGAATGGTGGCAACGGTCTCCTCGTACTGCCCGCGCAGCGCCCGCAGCCGGTCGAGCAGGGCCTCGGCCGGAGCCTGCCCGCCGCTGCCGGACGCGTCCTTGGCGGCGTCGAGCTCGGCCAGCTGCCGCTCGACGCGGTCGTACTCCGCCGCCAGCCGCCGGCGCGTCTGGACCAGCGCCGGCGGGACGTCTCGCGCGAAAGCCAGATCGCGCTCGGCGAGCTGTGCCAGCAGCGTCCGGCCGCGGGAACGCTCCTGCACCGTGAAGGCGCGCCCCGGCTCCCCGCGTTCGAGCAGGAATTCGAGGTAATCCAGGTAGTAGCCCGCGCGATTCGCATGGAAGGCTGCCTTCCGCTCGGCCGACCCGCCGAGGCGGCTCACCTCGCTCTCGAGCGCCGCGAGCGCGCGCTCGAAGTAGCGGTCCGCCAGCTCCGGCCGGCGCACGCGCTCGACCAGCGCCAGGGTGTGCAGCGTGGTGGCGAGCTCGTCGCCGCCGTAGCCGCGGCTCTCCTCGATGCGCAGCGCCGATTCCAGGTAGCCGCGCGCCGCCTCGAGCTCGCCGCCGCGGCGCGCCACCTCGCCGAGCAGGGCAAGAAGAAGAGCGCCGGGCCGGCTGTTCGGCGCCCGGCGCTGCCAGATCTCGAGGGCGCGTCGATAGTGCTCGCGAGCCCCGGCCAGGTCGCCTCTTTGCAGCGCGATGTCCCCCAGGTCGCTGAGGCTGCTGGCGCCCTGCACACTGCCAGGCGCCACCTTGTTCTCGATCTCGATCGCCTGGCCCACGAGGCGCGCGGCGGTCTCGAGGTCGCCGCGGCGCAGGGCCACCTCACCCCCGAGGTGCAGGCATCGCGCGAGCTCGAGCCCTCGCGGGTCGATCCGTGCGAGGATCGCCTGGGCGCGCCGGTGGTAGCTCTCCGCCAGGTCGAGATCGCCGCGGTCGGCGGCGAGCGAACCGAGCATGTTGAAGCTGATTGCCAGCTTCAGGCTGTCCGGTTGGAGCTGCTCGCGAATCGCCGCCCCTGCCTGGACGTAGCCCTGGGCCAGGTCCAGGTCGCCGCGGGCTGAAGCCAGCTCCCCGAGGTTGGCCAGCGCGTTGGCGAGGTCGGGGCTCGCCGGGGCGAGCCGCTCCCAGATCGAGCGGGCGCGCTCGAGGTCGGCCTGGGCCGCGGCGAGGTCGCCCTGCAAGGTCGCCACCTCGGCAAGGTTGTTGAGAATGGTGGCCGCGACGCCGTCGTCCTGCGCATCGCGGCTCTCGAGGCACCGCCGGTAGAGCGCCGCGGCCGCGTCCAGGTCGCCGCGCTTGAAGGCCACGATGGCCAGGTTGTTGAGCGGTCCCGCGAGCTCGGACCGGATGCCCAGGGCCTCGACGATGGCAAGTGCGGCATTGGAGTCCTTCTGGCCCTCGGCGAAGTCGCTCTGGATGGTCGCCGTGCTGCCCAGGTTGGACAGCAGATGCGCGGCGTCGAGGCTCGCGGGCGCCAGCCGCTCGGTGATCGCGAGGGCACGCCGGTACTGCTCGCGGGCCGCCGACACGCGGCCCTGCTCCCAGTCGAGCGCGCCCACCGCTCGCAGCACGCTGACCAGCTCGAGACTCTCCCCCCAGCTAGCCGCCGCCAGCTCTGTCGCCGCGGCATAGGAGTCGCGGGCGGCGTCGAACTGCCGTGCGCCGCGCTGGGCGCCGCCGAGAGCCCGCAAGAGCTCGATCCGTGCCCGCGGCGTCGAGGTGGCGTCGAGGCCATGACGCAGGGCCGTAATGGCGCGCTCCCACTCCCTGGCCGCGGCCCACAGCGTGCCGGTCCTGAGCTCGATCCAGCTGTGCAGATCGCTCGCCGCGCCCGCTGCCGCGGCCTCCGGGCTCGCGGCCAGGGTCGACCAGAGCGTCGCGGCCTCGCTCTTCGCACCCCGCCGCGCGGCCTCGGCAGCGCGAACGGCCTCCCGCGCGAGGCGCGGCGGGAGCGACGGCAGAATGCCGGCGCTCCAGGGCCCGGCTCCCATCTCGATCTCGACCGTCACGGCCTGGCGCTCGACCAGGAGCTTCGCGCCGCCGCGGGGCGCCTGCTCGACGAGGAACCACGCCCAGTCGAAGGGCGAGCGGATCTCCCCGCCGGCCTCCCGCTTCGCCGCGGCGACGGGCCGGCTGGACCCCTTCTCGGGGAGAGCGCCGGAACGCTGCCAGCCGCGAAGCACGTCGCCGGCAACCAGCCCGGCGCGTGCCAAGGCCGAGCCCGGCTCCACCTCCTCGACCACGGGTCCATCACCGCGAGCCCCGTCTGGTCCGGCGCCGGGCTGCTGGCTGACCGGGCCTGGGGTGAAGTGCAAGCTGCCACAGACGAGCGTGGCGAGAGACCACGCGCCGCGGGTCGAGGCAACACGGGACCGCCAGCCGCGGACCCGGCGCGCGCCAGATGGACCGGCCGTGGCTGCTGCGGCGGCTCGTGCGGCGTCCATGGCTGCGGCTCGGCTGTGACTCTCCATCAGGCCGACCTCGACCGGGTGGCGCGGAAGCGGCGTCATCCGCGCCTGCCGGCGTGATGCTGCCCTTCAGCGCCTACGAAGGTGACATGTTGCCGCAAGCTTCGATGCTTTCATAGCTCACAGTGCGAAAGCTTCAATAGTCGATACGGAAACAGTCCCCAATCAGTTTCAAAGTCCTCCGCCCTTGCCTTCACCACCCCTCGCCCAAAGGGAGGCAGAGGAGAGGGCGACCGGTGGCGGACGTCGCCGTCGTGGCGCGCAACGTCCTCGACGGCCGCGAGAGCACGGCAAGCACTGGGAGCGACGGGACCTTCATCATAGCGGCCCTGCCCTCCGGGATCTATGACGTCGAGGGATCTAGCGAGGGATTCTCGATCGCTCCCCACAGAGCGATCGAGCTGCAAGCAGGGGAGCAGCGGCGGGTCGATCTGACCGCCGAGGCTGCCCCGGAGACGGTCACCATGGGTATCGTGGTGGTGGAGGCGGATCCGCTACGGCGGACGTATGACGAGAGTGACCTCGTCATTGCGGCGGTCATTGGCCCGTCGGTGGTGGTGGGGCGCGACGTCGCCTATCGGCATGTCGAGTACGGCGCGGAAGCTGCAGCGGGAGACTCATGGCGCGCGGAGTTCGTCCCTGGAACGCGAGTGCTGGCCCTTCTCCAGCGCAGCAAGACGGACGGCGCTCGCGCCGGGCGGCCGACTTTCGAATCGGTGGACTACCACTTCGGGATCAGGCAGCTCGGCGACCGCGAGCGGGCCGCCTACCTCGCGCGTCTCGACGCGTTGGCGCGCATCGACCGCGAGGCCGAGCGACGCGGCGAGATGAGCCCCGGCGACCTGGTCGAGTGGATCGTTGCCACCGCCGAGAATCCGCTCACCCGTGGCGAGGCGACGGGCGAACTGAGAGGGGCCCAGGAAGCTCTAGCCGAGGACGCCACCAGGGCAGGTACCAGCGCCGAGGTCGCCGCGGAGGATCTCAAGGTCGTCGTGGATCGCTTCCACGCCGAAGGCGGAGCGCTGAGAGGAGAGCTGCCAGCCGCGGCGGACGGCTGCCAACGGCCCCGGCGCCGCTCGCGGACCGTCGGTTCGGATGGGCTGCGCGGCCACCGTCTCCGTGTTAGGGTTCTTCCTCGGCAGGATTCCGTGAAATGAGCAACCCGAATCTCTCACTGCCCGCGGAGCGCCTGCCGCCGACAACCGCAGCTCTCAGATTTGATAGCTACCGGCCCTACTTTCTCTGGTGGACGACAGCCACGGTCGGCGAGCTCAAGGAGCACTTGGCCTCGACCGATCTGGAAGAGCGCGCCTACTGGATGGGTGCGCTCTTGCGGGAAGCCAATACCCGGGACGTCTGGATCTTCGTCAACGCCGACGAGATTCGCGCGCTCTGGCCGCAGCTCATCCGCTATCTGGGACGCTCGCGGTCGATGTGGGCATGGCTGCTGGGGCTGCCGCCGCCGGAGTGGCCGCCGACGAGCCAGATCCACGCAAGTCATGCGTAAGACATTCGATCGCCGGGTCGTCCCGGATTTCGCGCTCGGCTTTATTCGGGCCTGCCAGGAGCGCGTCCCCTGCCACCTCGGCGGCGGCGCTGCGCTTGCGGGGGCTTATCTCGGCCACAGAACAACCGGTGACGTCGACCTCTTCGTCCATGACGCAGAGGACATGCGCGCGTTGGTGGGGTTACTTCCTGCCGCCGCCGCCGCAGCAGCATCCGACTGCTCGCTACTCCGCGACGCGGGCCACCTCGTCCGTGCGCACCTCGATTCTCGGGATGGACAGAGCGTCGAGGTCGACCTGGTCTACGAACCAGTCGCGGACATCGAGCCGCCGCCGCCGAAGATCGAAGGGATCGAGGTCGAATCGCTTGCCGAGCTGCGGGCGAGCAAGTTGACCTGTATCCTCTCGCGCTCCGAACCCCGCGATCTCGTCGACCTCTACTTCCTCGATGAGGCCGGGTATCCTCCGGCTCGAGACCTGGACCTGGCGCTGCGCAAAGACTCCGGGATCGATCCGGCTGTGCTCGCCTGGCTGGTCACTCAGTTTCCGACCAGTCCCTTGCCCGCGATGTTGCAGCCTCTCACCTCCGGCCAGCTCGAGAGGTTTCGCGACCTCCTCGCCGAAAGCTTCCGCCGCAGCGCACTCGGCACGTAGCCTCATCGGCCCGCACACCGCGTTTCTCGAGGTGGGGTGAGAATGCGGCCGGTGCCGATTGCCTACCGCTGGAACGCGTACGACGCCTTGAAGAACAGCGTCCGGCTGGCGGGGAGGAGGCGGCCGCTGGCGTCGACGATGGCCTTCTCGTCGTCGTAGCCGAGGTAGAGGACGGTCTGCCAGTTGAGGCGGTAGCCGAAGAGGGCCGAGAGCGAGAGGGCGTCGTCGCGGGGGGTGACGGCGGCGAGGTAGAAGCTGGGGTGGCGATCGACGCGCACGTCCTGGCCGACGAGGCGCAGGAAGGTGCGCGCGTCGAAGCAGTAGACGATGCGCACCCTGGCCACGTCGGCGGTGAACAAGCGGCCGCTCTGGCCGCCGGCGGTCACGTTCAGCCAGTTGTAGGTGCCGTAGAGGTCGACGGCGAGGTGGTCGGTCGGCCGCAGGGTGAACTGGCTCACGATGCTGCCGCCGCGGCCCGGACGCACGTTGTCGAAGTCGATCTCCTGGCCGAGGAAGCCGGAGAGCGAGACGGAGAACCGCGGCGTGGGCGTGACGTTGAGGGTGTAGAGGACCTGCCGGCGGTCGAAGAGCTGCGAGCTGGCCCGCACGCGGTCGTCGTTGAAGTCGAGCTCGGCGTAGCCGCTCCAG
>Ga0210384_10004786_pt1 | contig 14996 bp, 12 predicted proteins | sample IncBWH2MmetaG_FD_160574 | JGI IMG/M metagenome (GOLD analysis project Ga0210384, IMG submission 160574) | Forest soil microbial communities from Barre Woods Harvard Forest LTER site, Petersham, Massachusetts, United States - Inc-BW-H-2-M | ecosystem: Environmental > Terrestrial > Soil >...
CCACCACCACCGCGCGAGCATTGATGCGCTTCTCGGTTCGCGTTGCCTTATCGATGTACGAAACGCCGGTAGCTGTGCCATCGCTTCCGACCAGGATTTCGCGCGCCATAGCTCCGGTTATCAGCGTCAGCCGGCCAGTCTGCATCGCCGGCGGAATCAGCACTTGGCTGGAGCTGAAATTCGATCCGGTCACGCAGCCGCGCCCGCACTGTCCGCAATAGTGGCACGGCAAACGGCCGTGGATGGATTTTGTTAGCACCGCAAGACGCGACGGAATGCAAATAATGTTGAGCTTGTCGCAAGCTTTCTTGATCAGCAGCTCGGCGCAGCGCGGCTTCGGGGGCGGCAAGAAAATGCCGTCCGGTGCGCTCGATACACTTTCTTTCGTGCCAAACACGCCGATGTACGCTTCGGTCTTGTCGTAATACGGCGCGAGATCTTCGTACGTGATCGGCCAATCGTCGCCCAGGCCGTCGCGCGTGCCGGACGTGAAATCGATCGGCGCAAAGCGCAGCGCGATGCGCCCCCAATGATTCGTTCGGCCGCCGACGATGCGCGAGCGAAACCACTGAAAATTTGCGCCCGGAGCAGAGGTATACGGCTCGCCATCGATGCGCCACGCCCCATTCGGCGCCAGGAATTCGCCGAAGTTTTCGCGTGCGTAACCTCCCACGCCGGCCCCGCGATGCGGAAACTCGTACGGCCACGCCAGCATCTTGAAATCTTTTTCCGGATTCACCGGCGGCCCGGCCTCGAGCATGGCAACGCTGAGGCCACCCTCGGTAAGAATCTTCGCGGCCATGCCGCCGCCCGCGCCCGAGCCAATCACACACGCATCGTACATTTTCGACGAACGCATCACCTGGAGCATCCTCGAACCTCTCCTATTCCGCACAAGTCCCGAAAAAACTGGCGGCGCTGTTTCCTCAGGCTCCCAGCAATTCCGCGCGCACATTTTTCAGCACGTAGGCAGCGCGCTCCACGCCAACTTCGCCGGGAAGAATGGGATCCTCATTTTCAATACTGAGAATGCCTTCGTACCCAATGTCCATGTACGCCTTGACGATGGATTTCCACAGACTTGCGCCGTGTCCATAGCCAACCGCGCGGAAGTTCTCGGAGGCGGAGTTCAGATCATTCTTGTCAAAGGCGAAATTCAGCACCCCGTATTTGTTTACGTTATCCGGGTAAAAGCTAGTGTCTTTCATGTGCGCGTGATAGAGAGCCCCTTGTTTGCCCAGAAAGTGAATGACTTCAACGGGATCGCAACCTTGCCAAAAAAGATGGCTGAGATCGCAATTCGCCCCGATTTCCTCGCCGACTGCTTCGCGAAGCTTCATCAGCGTGCGTGGATTGAAGACCACAAAATTCGGATGCATTTCGAAGGCCAGCCGCTTGACGCCATGTTCGCGTGCGTATTTGGCTGCTTCTTTCCAGTAAGGAACAACCTTTTCTTTCCACTGCCAGTCCAGCATCTGCGCGCACTCAGTAGGCCAACGATAGGCGGCCCAATTGGGCATCACGTCCGTTGGTGAGCCGCCCGGACAACCCGAGAATCCGACGATGACCTTCACCTCCAGCATTTCCGCCAGCAGCACCGTCTTGCGAAACGCATCGATGTCTTTCTGCGCGTGTTTCGCATCCGGATGAATCGGATTGCCGTGGCAACTCAGCGTCGCCACCTGGATGCCGTGGTCCGCAAACCTCTTCTGCCATGCTTTGGCCTTCGCGCGGTCCGCGATCAGTTCGTCGATCGGACAATGGTGATTGCCCGGATAACCCCCGGTGCCGATTTCCATGGCTTCGAGGCCTAACGCAGTAACCTTGTCGAGCATCTCGTCAATCGACAGCTTTTCGTACACCGGATCGAAGACGCCGATGGGAATTTTGCGCAGCGTGCCGGAGGGAGAGGGAGCGTCGCTCCTTGCGTCCTTATTCGCGGGCGATGCCAATTCCGCAGAATTTGCGGCGGCGGGCAAGGCGCCAGCGAGGAGTGCTCCGCCGCTAGCGGCCAGAAATTGACGGCGGTCCACGGCGAACTTCGAAACCGAGTCGGACATGCGAGTCTCCGGAAATCCGGCGGAATTATACGCTGAGCAGGGCTGCCCGCAGGTCGAAAATCGTTGGAGGGCTGGACATTACTACTGCGGCGGCGCCTCGACCGGGCGCGCTATACTGCGGGAGCTATGACCGTAATCATTGCCATGTTGCGTGGCGTTAATGTAGGTGGGCACAACCTGATCAAGATGGAGGAGCTGCGTGCGCTTTGCGGAAAGCTGAAGCTGCGGGATGTGCAGACCTACGTGCAAAGCGGAAACCTGGTGTTTAGGAGCGACGAGCGCGATCTAGCCGCACTGGCGAAGAAGATCGAAAGCGGGATTGCGAAGAAGTTTGGGTTTCGGCCGAGAGTGGTTTTACGCACGGTTGCGGAGATGAAGAAGGTGATGGCCCGGAATCCGTTCGCCAAGAGGCGCGGAATCGAGCCGAACAAATTCCTGGTGACGTTTCTGGCCGAAGTGCCGAGCGCGGAAGACTGCGCGAGAGTTCGCGCCATAAAAACCGACCCGGAGGAGATGTACATCGACGGGCAGGAAGCCTATATCTATTATCCGAATGGCATGGCGCGCCCGAAACTGTCCTGGCCCGCGGTCGAGCGAGTGCTGAAAGTAACCGGAACCGCAAGAAACTGGAACAGCGTAACAAAGTTGCTGGAGATGGCCGAGAAGCTGGAAGCAGCGCAGTAGTCGCAGGGCCAACCGACGACCATGGACCTTCTTGAGCTCTTGTTCGCGTTACTGGAAATTCTGCTCGAAGTGGCAGTCGAAATCGCGGGCGAGGCGCTCGTGGAGCTGGTGGGCCGAGTGGTCCTCGGGCTGTTCGAGATTCCAGGCTTCAGTAATCGGTTCGTTGCCAACATCGGTTACTTGCCGCTTGGTTGCGCCGGTGGCGCGCTGAGCGTGCTGATTTTGCCGCACCCGTTGGTGCACCCATCCAGAATTCACGGCATCAGCTTGCTGATCAGTCCTGTCATCACTGGCTGGTGATGTCGTTGGTTGGTTCGCTGTTGCAGCGGCGGAGCATCAGGACGCTTCGTATCGAAACGTTTGCGTACGGTTTTGTCTTTGCTTTTGGAATGGCGCTGGTACGGCTGCTGTTTGCGAAGTGACCGCTCCGCGAAAAACAATTACCTCTAGCGTCGCTCCTTTAGGTCTACCTGCGCGAAGGCTTGAGATTGGCTAGCAGGGGGATGGAGACGGCAGCGATCAGGGCGCGCTCGGGGACGGGCGTCTGCAGCTGGAGCGCGGCGACGAGCATTTCGATGGCTTGGCCGGCGTTCGGAGGAACGAAGATCGTGGCAGCCAACGTGCCATCCTTGACCCAGGCCTGGCCCGTTTTGGGCAGGCCGTCGCATCCGGTGAAGGGGACATTGAGCCAGCGCTCGCGTTCAGATTCCTTGGTGATTTCCTGAAAGGCGTGGCGCGCCCCCATCGCCATGGAGTCGTCCTGGGCGGCAACCAAATCCATCGTGGCTTTCTGGGAAGTGGTGAGCTTGAGCCAGGAGCGCACGGAGCGCAGCGCGCTCTCTTCGGTCCATTGCGCGCGGAGAGCGGTGACGTGGATGTTGGCAGGCTTGGTGTCGAGCATCCCTGCGGTACGTTCTTTGGCCGCGGAGTTTTCTGAAGGGCCTTGAATATAAAGGATAGAGCCGCCTTGTGGGAGAAGCGCGGCGAACTGCTGGCCCTGGATGCGGCCGATTTCGACGTGATCGGAGGTCACGGTAAAAATGGGCACTTTGGAAGTCTTGCGGAGTTCCGGGACGTAGCTGGCGTCACGATTGAGAACAGCCCAGCCGATTCCGGCGCCGACGGCGGCGCGAGCCACCTGCGGGAGTGCGGTGCCGCCGACGGGCTCGAAGACAATGGCATCGGGACGGTCGTTTTCGCCCGCCTGAATGGCGCGGAGCAGTTGGGTGCTTTGCGTGATGGCGTCGTTGGCGGCGTAGCAGATCTGCAAGTCGACGTTGAGTTTACGAGCGGCTTCTTCCGCGGAGTGCGCCTGCTCGATCTGGTAATCGTTGTCGCTGGTAGTCAGCGAAATGAGAACGCGTAGCTTGCCCATGACTTTCTATTGTTGCCGAGATGCGGTGCAAAATAACAATACACTCGCACGCGAGAATGCTGGAGAAATATCGCAGGAGGCTTGCTGGAAGGGTCACGCACTAGAAAAAAGGAATGTGACGTTGAGATTTTCAAAATGGGTTAGTGGGCCGGCGGAGGAGTCATCTCCATGGCCCAGATGGCGGCGGGAATCGCGTGTTGGGCGTACGCAGGTAGCGCGGGGAAAAAGTAGAGAGCCAGGCAGGCGAGCACAACGATGGGAAAAAGAAAGCGAGCTTTCACCAAGCCTCCTCGGTATGCCAAAAGAAGGATCCCAGCCACAGCGCACCGGCGGGACTTTGTTCAGAAGCTACAGAATATTCTCTTCTAAGCAACAACTTCTTGGCGGAACGCGCCTGGCACTTCCCTTCTTTTACCGGCAAAGAGTTCATTGATCTTGGCGATGGTGTCACGCGGCGCGGGCAAGCCGCAAGTTTAGCGGTTGACCAAGGGTCCGAGCACGGTTTCGATGGCGCGCTTGGTCAGAACGTATTCGGATTCGGAAATGGAGCCGCGGCGGCGATCGGCTTCCAATTGGGAGAGTTCCTTTTGCAAGGAGCTCAAAAGGTTGGAGGCCGGTTGAGCGTGGGAGCCTAAGGCGGGGGCCGTTTTTGTGCGAAGACCGCCGCGCTCTTTGCGGGAGAGCAAAACGAGCCAGCAAGATGCGGCGACGAGGACAATCGTCAACAGGGTAGCGAGGGCGATGGATTGCGAGGAGGTCTGTAGTTGCGCTATGCGGGGAGCGACGCTGGCCAAAGAAGGCGCAGGGTTGCGGGCCGGAGCCGCCGGTGCAGTGCGTGCCGGCCGTTGCGGTAGCTTCCCGGCGGGTTTGGAAGGCTCTGCGATGGGCGGAAGCGCGCCGGTTCCGGCGATTTCAAAGGCTGGCCCTTCGCCGACTGGCAGTTGATTGGTGGCCCGGACCTGGTAGCGGGTGTTGCCGGTGGCGAGGACTTTGAAGGCCGGGGAGTGGGAGGAAAATCTCATGGTTGGGGGAATCATGACCGCGAACTGCTGAAGGGGATACGCGTGACGAGTGCGAAACGCGGCATGGCCGGCGTAGGGAACGTCGTAGTTGAAGGCAAACTTGGTGGCTCCGGGGCGCAACGGGAAGTTCACGGTGAAGTGTCCCGGATCGCCAGGGACGGGCGCGGCGGAAATCATGAGAGCAATTTCGCCAGGCCCCGCGGCAAGGACGGAATCGATCTTGGCGTCTGCGGGGAGATAGACATCGAAGGTGCGGTCCCCGGCGAGAGTGAGTGGCGGCGTGGAGGCGTTCTGGATCTCGTACATGTCGGAGACGTGGAGAAGATTTCCGTTGGTGCCGGTGCGCAGGATTTCAATGGTGCCAGTCACGCCGGGCACGCGGGGAGCGGCGTCAAAAACCCGGATGGAGAGGGCCTCGCCCGGGGAGGCTTTTTGGTCGTAAGCGACGCCTTGGTGGACGACGCGAACGAGGTAGAGCTGGTCCGGATTTTGAACGCTTAGAGTGAAAGAGCCTTGCGCATCGGTCCTGGTGCGCAATTCCTGGGGTGTTCCTGCATCGAGTTGCATGAGGATCACGTCATCACCGACGGCTGGCTGGTTACGCGTCTGATTGCGAACCGCGCCGGTGAGCTGGGTAGCGGCAAGGGTTGCGGTTGGAAGGCACGCCAGCGTGAGGCATAGGGCAAGCATACTGACGGCTCGCGAACGGGCGGCGCACAGACGAATCATTCGCTGACTGCTCCGACGGCCGACGGAGTGACGCGACGCGGCGCGTGGCCGAACATTACGCCGGTTTCGACTTCGACTGGCTGGCCATCGCGCAGGTATGGGCGGAACCTCCATTGCATGAGGGCGTCGGTAACGGCTTTGGCTTGATCGGGAAAGGCGCTGAGAAAATGAATGTGTTTGACCTGGCCCTCTTTGCCGATGAGGATGCGGACGGGAACGGGGTTGAAGTGGCGCTCGGTAAAAACGGGATCGATCCGCTCGGTTACGTTTTCGTCGCTGGCGTAGTCCTTGATGCAAACGGGAACTTCGCCGCCGCCTGATCCGGCTGAGGGACTGGCTTCTGCGGGTAACTTCAAGTGGTCCATTTCTTGAATGAGGCTTTCGGCCAGCGTGGAGTCGCGGGTGGTGAAAACGAATTGCAGCACGTGGCAGCGAATTTGCGTGGCGAGGACATGCCAATGCAGGTCGGCCACAGGGGAACCGTAATCGAAGCGCAGGAAGGAATGGCCGGCGATGCTGACCTCAGCGGGCGGGCGTTCTACTTTGTAGTCGGGCTGCAAATTGCTTTTGGAGTAGTTGATGAGCTCGAGGACATTGGTGGCGGGCGAGGGCGTGAAAAAAAGGTCCTGTGCGGTGATCAGGATACTGCCGCGAGTTGAGCCTTTGAGTGCGTCGGTGGGCCTAATTTGGGCGAGCACGTAGTAACCCGTGTCGGAGGGAGGCGGCCCGGTGTATTTCTGCGTCCAACCAGCGGATAGGGTATAAGCGAGACGAAAATACTCGTTGATGTAGATACTGTCGGTAACGGCACCGCTTTCGGGTACAGGCGTGACGGAATCGCTGGCGCTCGACCAGGCACCCTTGACCATGATGACGTTGGTGGGGAGCTTGGTGGCGTCGGGGTTCTGGGAAAAGTCACCGCCGCTGGGAGCTACAGCCTGGGCACGCACAAGGAACGGCGAGAAAAAAACGAGAAGAAGCAGAATACGGGGCCGAGCTAAACGCATGTTCATCCTCGAGAGGTGCCAAATGAAAAACCGGGCGAGACTTACTGATCTCGCCCGGGTCGCGCGGGAACGGAACTACAGCGAACGCAGGAAGTTCAGCAGATCTTGTTGCTGGCTCGGCGAAAGTGAATTGAAGTTTAGCTCGACCTGTGTGGCTTCCGATCCGTTGCCCTCGTGAGCTTCGATGGCCGTTAGCAGATTCGATGTCCGGCCGTCATGCAGGAAGAAGATGCGCTGGCCAAGTCCCCAGAGCGGGGAGGTGCGGAACTGGTCGCCGCCAGCGCCGCCTTGGGAGACATTGTCGGCCAGGCCGGTACCCATGTGATGGATTTCGATATCGCTGAACAGATTGGCGGTCGCGTTGTTTAGACTGAAGGTTACCGAAGAAGCCGAAGTGGTCAGCGAAGCGGTGTGACAGGTAGCGCACCCGATCGCGCTGAAGAGGGAGCGCCCGCGGGATATGGAAGCGGAGCCGCCGGGAGTAGTGGCGGACGGTGTCGGCTGATTGAGCATGCGCATAAAGAGAGCAAAACCAATGACGTCGCTCGACGTGCCCAAGGCGGTGGTGTTGAAGTTGGTGTGGTCCTCAGGGGTGGGATTGATGCGGCAGTTGGCTGGCAAGCCAGTTGTCTGATCCTCGCCTGGCAAAGGACGCTCCTGGGTGAAGGCCTCGTTGCTGACGCCCTGCTCCACGTTGTAAGCCTCACCAGCAAAAATGACCAGGGACTTGTTTTGTGCTTTCCAGCCGAAGCGGGAGATGGTGCCGTCGTTGCCATTGTGGTTGAAGGTGCCGCTGATGCCGAGATTATTGCCAGCCTGGGCGGACTGGTTGGCCAGCAGCGTGGAATCGTCAATGTTTTCAATCAGGCCGGCGCCAAACACGGGCGTTGGAATGCGGAAAATGATGTTATTGGTCGATTGCGCGAGCGCAAAGCTGGGCTGAGGGAGGCTGCAAGTGCCAGCATCGGAGCGGCCGGTAATGGTGAAGAGATCTTCCACGCCGCCGTTGGGAGCATTCGTATTGGGGCTGCCGTTGGAGTTGAAGAAGAACGGGAAGCGGGCTTCGCGAACCGGGCCATTAGAAGTGATAAAGGATGGGATGGTGTTTCTGGCTCCGTGGGCACTGGCGTCGGTCACCTGTGGATTGGTAAATGGGCTGGTGCCACCAACCGCCGGTTGCGCGTGGCAGAAGGCGCAACTTCTTGAGTTGAAGCGCGGCCCAAGGCCGACACCTGCCTCAATCGTGCCAGAGACGGAGTCAACTTCCGAAAAACGTGCCAAGCCGTCGTTGAAGAAGTCCAGACTGGTAATGGGGTTGTTGGCAGCGACGGAAGGCAAGGGTTGGCCCGCGCCAGCCGCTCCTCCGCGGACTCCAGGATCCGATTGGGCAGACGCCGTTGCTGCGAGCAATGACGCCGTCAAAATCGTGAATGCCGACGCAAGTTTAACTGCCTTCATTGTTATTCCCCTCCATGAGGACACCACAGGGGCGCGCAAGCCTCTCCCGCAGGCGGTTCCCTGAAGTAATTTCAACCGATGACCGTGAAAGTCCTTGCCTCGGCACGCCGAGCAACCGTTTAAGCGACCGAGTGCGCGGGAAAATAGACTTGTCCGGCGCCTCCAGCAACGACCCTGAGGGAACTTTGTGGTGCAAGTTCTCCTGTCCCTGCCAAACCCGTGGAAGTACAGCAAAGAGAAAGCAAAAGAAGCGCGCCAGAAAGAATCTAAGAATATCAAGGCGTATGGGTAAGAAAACCCTTGCTTTTGACTAAGCGCCAGCTATATTGCGGTCGTCTGCAGGTCCCGTTTTACCCCAGGCCGATCGACGGCTTCGCAGGTGCCGACTATAGTGGCGATCGCCATCCAGATCGTGAGCGCGCACCCCCTTCTGACTCGCTCCGTGCAGAAGCTGCTGTCTCACGCGGAAGACTTGCCCAAATGCTTGCCTCCGGCAAAAAACGAAGCGGAAGCAATCGCCCAGGCCAGCGATGCGGGATTGTTCCTCTTGGACGCGTGTTCCCTGCATACCGATTTGGGACCGCTCACGGCGCGATGCCGCGCTCACTCGCCAGGCGGCAAGTTCTTGGTGCTGCTCTCGCCGGGTAACACCGGCGACGCCGAGAAATTGCGGCTGTTCTATTGGGGCATAGACGGCTTTGTGGAACTACACCGAACCTGGCAGGCGGAACTTCCCCAAGCGATCAAGAGCATCCTTCGCGGAGAAGTGTGGGTCCCGCCGGTGGTACTGCTCGCCTTCGTCAAACAAGCCAAGGCGCTCCTGGATGCACAACTGCTGCCGGGGCATTCGCTAACGGCGCGAGAAGGGCAGGTGCTGCAACTGCTGATGCGCCGTCTGACGAACAAGGAGATTTCCGGCGCCCTGGGCATTTCGGAGCGCACAGTAAAATTTCACGTTTCCAACATTCTGGGCAAACTGCAGCTCGAGGACCGCCGCGGTCTGTTTACCGGCAATCTGGGGCCGGCGGCGTTGCCTTCCGAAGGGTAGCCCTGGGGCTGCGGCAAAACGCTAAACGGCGCCGATCAAGCGGACGGCGAGTCTTCGGGCTGGAACGAGGCGACTGCAAGCGGTAAGTCTTCGAAGATTTCGAAGAGATTCAAGACGCGGACGAGCTTCAGAGTCTGCACCGCAAATTTGGAAGGATTCAGCAATTTCAAAGAGCCGCCGCGATGCTTGGCGGCAGTTAAAAAACGGACCAGCAAGCCAATCCCGCTGGAGTCGAGTGTTGGAACGTCCTGAAGATCGAGCAGAAATCGCGTCTCGCCGGCGTTGAGCAAGTCGTTAAGAGTCGCGCCAGTGCGGTCGAGGCTTTCGCCTAAAACGAGTCTGCCCCGCAGCTTGATCACCTTCACTTGAGACTGCGAACGTACTTCGATCTCCAAGGCCGGCTCCTGTTCTCCGAAGGTTTCAGAGGCTGCGCGCATGCTTGCGCAGCCACGGTTGCGTCTGCTACAGTTCGCGCACAAGTTAGAAGAACCGCGGCGAATTTGCAAGAGAAGCGGGAGGCTTCACCATTTTGCCCATGGTGAGGCGCCAAAAATGCCCGCCGCGGAAAGCCCGAGTTCCCCGTGAACGTCGATCTCAGTGAACTCTCCGCCCGGCTGTTAGCCGTTCAGGAGACTGTGCAACGCGCCCGGATCATCGCGCGCGCGCTGGCTGAGGAATTTCCCGCCTGCGCTGTGAATCTTTTCACCTTGTCTTCGTCACCCGCTCAGGGCGCGGAGAGCGCTGCAGGTGCCACGGGAGAGGAAGTGTGGGTTCCCAGAGCCAGCATGGGCGAAGTTGGCGTGCACGATTCGCACATCCCGGCGGGCCAGGGCACGCTGGGCGAAGTCTATTCCCAAAAAATCGCGCTGCTGTTCTGTGGCAATGATCTTTCGCGCGAATCGTACGCGCACCTAGACATCCGCCGCACGCTGATTTCGCTGGCGTGCGTGCCGCTGCTGTCCGCCGGAACCCTCGTGGGCGTAATCGAGATCCTGAGTTTTGAGAATGAATTGACCGAAGACCAGGTGCTTGCGCTCGAACCCGTTGCCACTATCGCAGCCTCAGCCCTTGCAGCTGCACAGAGCTACGAGAAAGAACGCAACGATGCGCTGACATCGATCAGCCGGCTATCCCAGCTCTACGATCTTGAAAAAGTATTCGCCTCCACTCTGGAAATGGACGAGCTCCTCCCCATCATCGGCTCCAAATTCCGCGAGGTCCTAGAATGCGCGGGCGTAAATATTTGGCTGCTCATGCCGGACGAAAGCGTGAAGCTGATGCACAAGTCCGGGGACGAACCCACCACTGCGGAGGAAAGTTCTCAATCGCCGGGTGAAGGCGTACCAGGTGATGTGTCTGACAGCGGAGAAGCGGTGCTGATCGACCACGCCGACGACGCGAGAATGATCAAGAGAAATGCAGGGCTAGCAGAGGGAGCGTTGGTCACCCTCATCGCCGTTCCCATCCTGGACAAGGAATCCTTGGTCGGCGTAGTGGAAGCGGCGAACAAACTCGACGGAACGCCGTTCGACGAAGACGACCTCTTCGCGCTCACCAGTCTCGCGGAAACCGCCTCCAGCGCATTGCATAACGCCAGCCTGCTGATGGCCGAGCGCAAAGTGGAAATCCTCGAAACGCTGGTGACTGTAAGCCACGAGATCACTTCGACTCTGAATCTCGAGCGCATGCTGCAAACCATCGTCAATGCGCCGCAAGCGGTCATTCCCTATGAGCGGGCAGCCATCGCGCTCGAACAGCGCGGCCGCTTCAAGCTCAGTGCCGTGAGCGGCCTCACGCAAGTGAATGCTGATGCGCCGGACGTCGCACCCTTGAACGAAATTCTCGAGTGGGCGGCGCTCTCCGACGAGCCCGTGCACGTGCGCCAGCGCGGCGAGGAAATCGACGCCGAACGCGAAGAGACCCGCGCGAAGTTCCAACAATATTTCCTGACCTCGGGCGCGCGCGGATTCTACGCCGTGCCGCTGCGCGACGACACCGGACGCGTCGGCGTATTGAGTCTGGAGAGCAGCGATGCGGATTTCCTGACGCCCGCGCACATCGAGATTCTGCAGGTCCTCACCGGGCAAGCTACCGTCGCGTTGCGCAACGCGCAGATGTACAAGGAAGTGCCGTTTATCTCGGTGCTCGAACCGGTGCTGGAACGCAAACGCAAGTTCATGGCCATGGAAAAGGGACGCCGCAGCATCATTCTGGGGCTGGCGGCAGCCGCGGTGATTTTTCTGGCCATTTTCCCACTGCCGTTCCGGGTTGATGGCGACGCCGCCGTCACTCCGCTGCGCCGCGCGCAAGTGCAACCTGAGTTCGAAGGCGTGGTTGGAAAGGTATTCGTTCACGAAGGTGAACCGGTATCGCGCGGACAAGTCCTGGCCGAAATGGAAGCGTGGGACTTGCGCACCGCTCTCGCGGCAGCGCACGCAAAATACCAGACCGCGCTCCTGCAAATGAACCACTCACTAGCAGGTAACGACGGCGGCGAAGCTGGCATTCAGCGCGTCAGTGCCGACTATTGGAAGGCCGAAGTGCAGCGCGCGCAGGATCTGCTCGACAAAGCGGAGCTGCGATCTCCCATTGATGGCGTCGTGGCGACTCCGCACGTCGAGAACTTCGCGGGCCGGCGATTGCAGTTGGGAGACACCTTCGCCGAAGTCGTTGACGCTTCGCGCGCGATGGTCGACATCGTTGTGGATGATGTGGACGCGGGGCTCTTGCGCGCGGGGTCGCCTGCGGTCGTAAAGCTCAACAGTTATCCGACGCGCACGTTTCGCGGTGAGGTAGCCGTGGTGAGCCCCAAGAGCGAAGTGCGCGGAGACAGCAGAGTTTTTTTCGCGCGCGTGCTCGTGCCCAATCCGGATGGCTCCCTGCGCACGGGTATGGAAGGGCGCGGAAAGGTATCGGTCGGCTGGAATCCGGCGGGCTATGTGTTGTTCCGCCGGCCGGCCATTTGGATCTATTCCCGGCTGTGGTCGTGGTTCGGGTGGTGAGGGCACGGCAATGAATACAAGGTGCGAACGCCTCGTGGTTCTGTTTGTGGCGGCGGGAATGTGCTGCGCCGGATGCGGCGGCGGCAAAACGGAAACGGTGGCCGCGGCGCCCCTGCGGGCCGCCACCCCACCCAGTGCCCCGCCCGCCGCGCCAGCGGCAACCGCCACAGCAACGGCACCGGAAGACGTGCTGATCGTCTCAGGGCCCTTGATCGTCGAGCACCAGGTGGACGTTACCGCCCAGCGCGATGGAATCGTGGCCACCATCGCCGTGGACACCGACCGCCGCGTTAAAGCAGGGACGTTGCTTGGCACCCTGGACGGGCGCCAGCTCACTGCGAACCTCGAAGCCGCGCGCGCCAAGGCGCGCAGCATCCAGGCGGACCTGAAGAACTGGGAGTCTGAGGCGCAAGTACTGCAGGCCGACTATGGCCGTGCGCAAAAACTCTGGAACGAGGGCTTGATTGCCGAGGAGCAATTGCAGCACGCCAAGTACAAAGCGGAGTCCGACCAGTGGGACGTCTTGCGCGTGCAGGAGCAACTCAACACCGCCAGGCAGGACGAACGTTCCCTCGAATTGGAATTGGAAAAAACCCGCGTGACCGCTCCCTTCGATGGGCTGGTTGCGCGACGATACATTCGCGCTGGGCAGAATGTGGTGAAAGGCGACCGCCTCTTCTGGGTGACCGCCGAGGCCCCGCTGCTCGTCCGCTTCACCTTGCCCGAGAGATTTGTCGGTCATCTAAAGGCAGGCCAGCTGCTTTCCGTCACTTCTCCGGACCTTCCGCAAGAAAAGCACACCGCAAAGATCAAGGAAGTCAGCGCGGTTGTGGACCCATCCAGCGGCACCATCGAAGTACTGGCGGAACTCCTGCGCGCGCCAGCAAGTCTGCGGCCGGGTATGACCGCGGACATTCACATCCAGAACCCCCGATGAACCTCACCGAAGTCCTGAACTCGGCGCTTCCTGAAATTCCGGCGCTAAACCGGGAACTCCGTCCGCGCAAGCATCCCCGGCTGGTGGGCCGCGAACACCTCGAGGATGGGGAGCCCACCGTCAGTGCGGTGGTCTCCGGCAAGCCGTGGTTCTATCAATTCTCGCCGTCGGAATGGAAACTCATCGAACTTTGCGACGGCACGCGCACTTGCGCGGAACTCGTCGAAGCGTTGCGCGAGCAACACGGAGTGCAGACTTCCTCAGAAGACGTGCAAGCCCTGTATGAGCGGCTCGATGCGATGAACTTCTGGTACCGCACGCCGCTCGAAGAAAACATCGCGCTCAAGCAACGGCTGGCCGAAGAAAGACAGCAAAAGACTAAGACCAAATCGCGTTACGGTGACGTCTCCCACCTGATCATCACCGCGTGGGACCCCGACCGCTATCTGGACATCATCTATCCCAAAATAAAATTCATCTACTCGCGCTGGTTCGCGGCCGTGAGCGTAGCCGCCTTTGCATTCATGATCTACATTTTCGTGGACCGCTGGGGAGAAATCGGCGCGGACACCCTGCAGTTCTATAACTTCAAACAAAAGGGCTTCTGGGACGTTGTGGAGTTCTGGTGGTTGTCCTGCTTCGCGCTGTTCATTCACGAGTCGGCCCACGGTTTGACTTGCAAACACTACGGCGGCCAGGTGCACCGCATGGGCTTCAATCTGTTGTACCTGACGCCGGCCTTCTATACCGACGCAACCGAAATTTTTGTCTACGGCGGCAAGTGGGAGCGGCTAGTTACGGTCTTTTGGGGCGCCTGGTCCGAACTGCTTTTGTGCGCCATCGCCGCGCCCATCTGGTGGGGCACCGTGGCCGGAAGCTTCGCCCACGAATTGGCTTACAAGCTCGTCTTGATCACCGGCCTGGGCGTGGTCTTTTTCAATTGGAACCCGCTAATCAAGCTCGACGGCTATTTCTTGCTGACAGAAGGCCTGAGCATCTCCATGTTGAAAGAGGACTCGACAGCGTACGTGGCGGCATGGGTGAAAAAATACCTTTGGAGACTTCCGGTGGAAGTCCCGTACGTGCCCAGGCGGCGGCGATTGGGCTATGCCATCTACGCCATCACTTCCGGGGCGTACAGCTATTCCCTGCTTCTCGTGGTCGCCGGCTTTGTAGGCAATATTGCCCGCAACTTCAGCCCGGAATGGGGATTTCTGTTCGGCCTGGCGGCTGCCTACCGCATTTTCCGCTCGCGCATCCACTCACTGGGGAGATTTATGCACACCCTCTATCTCGATAAAAAGGAACGCGTCTCTTCGTGGTTCACCCGTACTCGTGCGCTTCTCGTAGCAGCAGCGGTGCTGGCTATTCTTATCGTGCCCTTGTGGCGAGAGACGGTGCGCAGCCGTTTCTACCTCGAGCCGGCAAGCCGCGTCATACTGCGCGCCAAAGTGACGGGAATCGTTACGGCGGTATATGTCGAGGAAGGCCAAGCCGTGCAGACCGGCGCTCCATTGGTGACGCTCAGGAACCCGAAGGTCGAATCGAACGCCGCTCAGGCTGCGGCCGAATACCGGGTTTCCGGGGCGCGCTGGACTCAGGCGCTGTTGCATTACGCCGGCTACGGCCCGGCCGAACAGCAACGCCAGCGCGCCCAAGCGCTCGATCTGGAAC
>Ga0210384_10004787_pt1 | contig 14993 bp, 9 predicted proteins | sample IncBWH2MmetaG_FD_160574 | JGI IMG/M metagenome (GOLD analysis project Ga0210384, IMG submission 160574) | Forest soil microbial communities from Barre Woods Harvard Forest LTER site, Petersham, Massachusetts, United States - Inc-BW-H-2-M | ecosystem: Environmental > Terrestrial > Soil >...
AGCAGCTGCACGTCGGCGCGCTTCGTCTCGGCGCCGCCCATCGCCTCGCCGAGCGGCGGCAGGTCCGGGAAGACCGGCTCGTCGGCGGCGTCGAACGGACCGTCGGCCGACAGCAGCACGCCGAGCGCCTCCTGGGCCCGGCGCAGCTCGAGGGTCGCCTGCTCGACGAGCACCTCGTCGTTCGAGACGTCCTGGGCCGCCTGCACCTCCTCGAGGCGGCTCGCAGCGCCGGCCGCCTGCCGCTGGTGGGCGACGTCGAAATGCGCCCTGGCGGTCTCGAGCGCCCGCTGGTCGGCGTCGATCGTGCGGCGGCGCGCGATCACGGTCAGGAAGGCGTTGGCCGCCGCCACGGCCACCCGGCGCCTGGCATCGGCGACCGAGAGCTCGGCGAGGGTCTTGTTGTCGAGGGCGTGGGCCCACTGCGCCCAGCTCACCAGGTTGACCAGCGGCACCGAGATCGTGCCGCTCTCGTTCTTGACGTCGTGCGGCTGGACGACCAGCGGGCCGAACTTGATCTCGTAACCGTAGCGCGTGTAGGAGGCGGCGGCGTTGACCTGCGGCAGCGAGCTCGACCGCGTCTGCTGCACCAGCGCCTCGGCGCGCAGCACCTCCGCCACCGCCTGCTGCACCGTCGTGTTCTGGGACAGCGCGCGGTCGATCGCGGCGCGGAAGGTGATCGGCGCCGCCCCTTCCGCCGATGCCGCGCCGAGGGGAGCCGGAGCCGCAGAGCCTGGAGCGCTCGGGGGCGCCGGGGAGGCGCCGAGGGTGGCCAGAGGCTCCGCGCCTGGAGCGCTCGGGGGTGGCGGCATGGGTACAGAGGGCGTCGCTGCGGGTGCCGGAGCAGGGGGTTGGTAGACATCGCTCTGCGGTGGCGCCGCGGGAGACGCCGTTTGCCGCGCGCCCGCGTCCTGGCCTGCCGCGGCGGCGACGATCAGTACTACCACCGCCGCCGCCCGGCCGCACGTCGAGGTCGAAAGCCGATCAGTCATGGTCGTGGTTGCCTCCCGCCGCCGCCGGGGCGGGCTCCGTGGGAGGCGTCTCCGGCGCCGCCGGCGCTGCCGCCGCGGCGTGACGGCCGCCTCCCGGGAAGATGCTGCGGATGATCACGTAGAGCACGGGGATGATCGCGAGGTTGAGCGCCGTCGACACCAGCATGCCGCCGAACACCGCGGTGCCCACCGAGTGGCGCCCTTCCTTGCCGGCGCCGGTGGCGAAGACCAGCGGCAGCACGCCGAGGATGAAGGCGAAAGAGGTCATCAGGATGGGGCGCAGCCGGATGCGCGCCGACTCGATCGCCGCCGCGATCAGGCCGTGCCCGCGCTCGCGCAGCTGCTCGGCGAACTCGACGATCAGGATCGCGTTCTTGGCCGCCAGCCCGATCAGCATCACCAAACCGATCTGGACATAAACGTTGTCTTGCAGCCCGCGCAACGCCGCCGCCGCCAGCGCGCCGAAGACGGCGAGCGGCACGGCGAGCAGGATGATGAACGGCAGCGTGAAGCTCTCGTACTGCGCCGACAGCGTCAGGTAGACCACTAGCAGGCCGAGGCCGAAGAGCAGCGCCGACTGGCCGCCGGAGCGGATCTCCTCGAGCGACAGCCCCGACCACTGGTAGGTGAAGCCCTGCGGCATCGCCTTCTTCGCCACCTTCTCCATCTCGGCGATCGCCTGCCCCGAGCCGAAGCCCGGCGCCGCCGAGCCGGTGATCTGGGCCGAGCGGAAGAGGTTGAAATGATTGATCAGCTGCGGCCCGGTGGTCTCGGTGACCTTGACCAGGTTGTCGAGCGCCACCATGCCGCCGCGGTCCGAGCGCACGTAGAACTGCCGGAGGCTCTCGGGGCGCGTGCGGAAGCGGCCGGCGGCCTGGACGTAGACGCGGTAGGCGCGGTTGTTGAAATTGAAGTCGTTGACGTAGGCGGAGCCCAGGAGCACCTGCAGCGTGTCGTCGATCTGCGACAGCGGCACGCCCAGGCTCTTCGCCTTCTCACGGTCGATGGTCACCAGCAGCTGCGGGTCGTTGGCGGTGAAGCTCGACGGGTTGGTGCGCAGGAGAGGGTCGGACCGGGTCGCCCCGATCACCGCGTCGGTGGCGTCGGCCAGCGCCTGCACCGTCGAGCCGCTCTGGTCGAGGACCTCGAACGAGAAGCCGCCGTAGATCCCCAGGCCGTTGATCGAGGGCGGCAGCACCGGGAACACCAGGGCGCCGGAGATGCCGCCGAACAGCGGCCCGAAGAGCCGTCCGACGATCGCCTGCGCCGAGTGCTCCGCCCCCGGCCGCTGCCGCAGCGGCTTGAGCCCCGCGAACATCAGGCCGGTGTTCGGCGCGCTGCCGGTGAAGCTGAAGCCGGTGACCGCGAAGACGCGCTCGACCTCCGGCGTGCTCTTGAGCACCGCGATCGCCTGCTTGGCGATGCCGGTGGTGTAGTCGAGCGACGCCCCCGGCGGCGCCTGGATGACGACGATCAGGTAATCCTGGTCCTCGTCGGGGACGAAGGAGGTGGGCACCTTGTTGAAGATCCACCCGGTCAGGCCGAGGCCGATCAAGAACGCCACCACCACCCACCAGCGCCGGCGCTCCAGCCGCTCGAGCGTCCCGCGGTACCAGGAGTTGACGTGGCTGAAGCCGCGGTTGAAGGCGCCGAAGAAGCCGCGGCGCTCCTCGTCCTCGCGCCGCAGCCAGAGAGCGGAGAGCGCCGGCGTCAGGGTCAGCGCGTTGAACATCGAGATCGCCACCGAGCAGGCGATGGTGAGCGAGAACTGCTTGTAGAGCAGGCCGGTAGTGCCGGGGAAGAACGCCACCGGCACGAACACCGACACCAGCACCAGCGAGGTGGCGACCACCGCGCCGGTGATCTCGCGCATCGCCACCGACGCCGCCTCCATGATCGTCATGTCGCTCTCGCGGATGTGGCGCTGGATGTTCTCGATCACCACGATCGCGTCGTCGACCACCAGTCCCGTCGCCAGGGTGAGGCCGAAGAGCGTCAGGGTGTTGATCGAGAAGCCGAGCAGCTTCACCAGGGCGAAAGTGCCGACGAGCGACACCGGGATGGTGATCGCCGGGATGACCGTCGTCCGCCAGTCCTGCAGGAAGACGAAGATCACCAGGATGACGAACAGGATCGCCTGGACCAGCGTGATCAATACTTCGCGGATCGACTCGCCGACCACGGTCGTGGTGTCGAAGGCGACGGTGCCCTGGAGACCGGGCGGGAACTGCTTCGACAGGCGCAGCAGCTCGGCCTTGACCGCCTTGTCGACCTCGAGCGCGTTGGCGCTCGGCAGCTGGAAGACGGCGAAGCCGACCGCCGGCACGTCGCCGAAGCTCAGGTTGCTGTCGTACGACTCGGAGCCCAGCTCGACGGTCCCCAGGTCCCTGAGCTTGACCAGCGTGCCGTCCTTCTGTGCCTTGACGATGATGTTGCCGAACTCGGCGGGCTCGGAGAGCCGTCCGACGACGCGCACGCTGATCTCGTAGCCCTGGCCGCTCGGCACCGGCGGCTGGCCGACCAGTCCCGCCGCCACCTCGACGTTCTGCTCGCGCAGCGCCGCCACCACGTCGCTGGCGGTGAGGGCGCGGCTGGCCAGCAGCACGGGGTCGAGCCAGATCCGCATGGCGTACTTGCGCTCGGCGAAGATCTGCACGTCGGAGACGCCCTTGATGCGCTTGAGCGAGTCGCGCATGTAGACGTCGACGTAGTTGCTCATGAACTTCGCGTCGTACTCGTTGTGCAGGCAGTAGACGCCGACCACCAGCACGATTGCGTTCGAGGCCTTGGCGACCGAGACGCCGGTCGTCTTGACCTCGTTCGGCAGCCGGCCGAGCGCAATCGAGACGCGGTTCTGCACGTCCACCGCCGCGAGGTCGATGTTGCGGTCGAGCTCGAAGGTGGCGGTGATGTTGCTCAGGCCGTTGTTGCCGCTGGTCGAGGTCAGGTAGCGCATGCCCTCGGCGCCGTTGATCTGCTGCTCGAGCGGCAGGGTGACCGCGGATTCCACGGTCTGGGCGTTGGCGCCGGTGTAGACGGCGCTGACCGAGACCAGCGGCGGCGCGAGGGTCGGATACCACTCGATCGGCAGCGACGGGATGCTGACCGCGCCGGCGAGGATGATCAGCAGCGCGCAGACGGTCGCGAAGACGGGTCGTCGGAGGAAGAATTCGGCCATGGCAGGGCGGCCTCAGGCGGCTCCACCGGATCCGGAGCCTGCTCCCCCGGAGTTGCTGCCGGCTCCGCCGGCTCCCCCGGAGTTGCCGGCTCCGGAGCCGCTGCCGGCTCCGCCGGCTTCCCCGGAGCTGCCGGCTCCGGAACCACTGGAGGCGCCTGCTCCATTCGAACCGCCGGCTCCAGCGGGTCCACCAGTACCACCGGCGGTGGACTTGCCACCCGGGGCGCCCCCGCCGGAAGCGCCACCGCCCGGAGCACCGTTCCCTGGGGCGGCGCCCTCCGGGGGAGGGGCGGGCAGCGGCATGATCGGCATGCCGTCGCCCAGCTTCTGGACTCCCGAGGCGACGATGCGATCCCCCGGCTTCAGCCCGGCCTGGACTGTGTAGTCGTTGCCCACCACGTCGCCGACCGTGATCGCGCGCTGGTGGACCACTGTGGCGCCGGCCGGGGCGCCGGGAGGACCGCCCGCACTGCCGGGGGCTGGACCGCCGGCGTGTCCGCCGGGGGACCCGCCGTTGGCTCCGGGACCCTCGGGGCCGCCGGCCCCTAAGGCGAAGACGAAGTACTGGCCGTTGATGCGCGACACCGCCAGCACCGGCACCGTCACGCCGGGGTGGGTGCTCCAGATCAGCCGCGCGCGCACGAACTGCGCGGCGCGCAGGCCGCGCTGGCCATTCGGCACCGGCGCCTTGACCAGCACCTCCTGAGTCTGATCGTCGACCTGCGGCGAGATGAAGTAGAGCTGGGTCTTCGCCAGCGCCTGGCCGTCGTCGCCCAGCACCTCGACCGGCAGGCCCATCCTGAGGTCCTTGGCGCGCTCGACGGGCACCGAGATGTAGACCTCGAGCGCGTCGTTCTGGTCGATGGTGGTGAGCAGGGTCGAGGTGGTCACCCGGTCGCCGGTGCGCACCGGGATGTCGCCGACCACCCCCGCGGTCGGCGCCACCACCCGGTAATAGGCCAGCTCCACCTGCTGCTCCTGCACCTGGGCGCCGAGCGCGTCGTAGTCGGCCTGCGCCTGGGCGAGCGCCGTCTGCGCCTCGTCGAGCTGCTGCTTGCTCGCCGCGCCGCCCTTGTAGAGCGTCTCCATGCGCCGGACCTGCGTGCGGGCATACTCGAGCGCCGCCCGCTTCTGCGCCCGCGTCGCCTCCTGGCTGCGCACCGCGGCGCGCTGCTTCGCCGGGTCGATCTGCATCAGCGGCGCCCCCGCCGTCACCCGGTCGCCCGACTTGACGAAGATGCGGGTGAGGACGCCCTCGACCTGCGGCTGAACGTTGGTCGTGTGCCGCGACTTGAGCGTCGCCACGTACTCCGTGGCGTCGCGCAGCTGGGTCTCGGCGACCGTCATCACCGGCACCGGCATCGCCATCGCCCCGCCGCCGGGGCCGCCGGGACCGCCCGCCGCCCCCCCATGGCCGCCGGCGCCGCCGCCGCAACCGGCCAGCACGGCCGGCACCAGCAGCCCCGACAGCAGCGCCGCGGTCCGCGACCGCCGCCGAACTCTCTCTCCAAGGTTCATAGCAACTCCATGCCCGCAAGAGATCTCACGCGTGATGCTCATGATGCTGCGATGTGGCCCAGGCGCCGGCGAGCCGCGCCCTCCCCGCCCAGCGCGCCAAGCCTCGGCACGACGCCCACGGCACCCGGTCGTGGGCATCCTGGTGGTTCGCCGGCGAACTATACAGGGTCTCTCAGATTCTCGCACCCTCGCCGCACGATCGTCACCGGCGCGGTGCGCGGCGCCGCCCCGGCGGCCGTGCAGCGGGCAGCGCTCCCGACCACCGATACGCCAGGCGGTAGGCTTTGTTGCGGCAGCTCCCGGCGCCCGCGGCAGTGGCCGGCTGCGAGCGGCGGCAGGGACCGGGCCGCGGGCGGCGTCGCCGCAACTTGTATCCTCCGGGGGAAGGGGTGCCGAGCACCCACCCATGCGCGGCGATGCGCGGGAGGAAGCATGCGCGGATTCCTGAAGATTGCGTCCTTGTCGATTGCGGTCGCCGCGGCCGTATTTGCAGGTCTCGCGTTTTGGGCATCGCGGCATTCCTATCCGCCAATGCCGGAGCTGGCTGGCAAGATCGAGCACGGCGCGTTGGAGCATGGTGGGCGAATGCGGACCTGGATCGCGTATCTGCCCGCGAAGCCGGCGACATACCCTGCGCTGGTCATCGCGCTGCACTCGTCGATGGGCACGGGGGAAAAGGCGCGCGTGGCATATGGGTATGACTTCGATTTACTTGCGGATCAACATGGTTTCATTGCCGTTTATCCGCAGGGTCATGAAGGCCACTGGAACGATTGCAGGGTGATGGGGCCCTATTCGGCTAAGCGCGAGAACGTTGATGACGTGGGATTCCTGCACGCCTTGGTGGACCGCCTCGTCAAGGATCACCACGTCGACCGCGCCCGCGTCTATGTCACCGGCATTTCCAATGGCGGGTCGATGACGTTGTGCCTCGCACTCCAGACGCCGAACTTCGCGCGCGCGTACGCCGCCGTCGTCGCCAGCGTGCCGGCGCCGGAGAACATGGCCGTCACGCCGAAGAACCAGCCCGTGTCCATGCTGCTTATGAACGGCACGGACGACCCCATCAACCCGTGGCAGGGCGGCGACGTGGTCCTCTGGCCTGTCCTGGAAAACCGCGGGCCGGTGCTGTCCGCGCAAGCGAGCATCGACTACTTCCGCAAGCTTGCGGGCCTCGAAGGCGCGCCCCAGGTGACGAAGTTCCCGGACCGCGATCCCGGCGACGGGAGCACCGTAGAGCGTTCGTCATGGTCCGCACCCGGCAAGCGCAGCGTCGCGCTCTACGCCATTCGAGGCGGCGGCCACAGCGTTCCGCATCCCGCCATGCACGGCTGGCGCCTGCTTGGCAATTCCAACCGGGACATCCACGCCGCAGACGAGATTTGGGAATTCTTCCAGTCGGTGCCGTAGCGGAGGAGTGATGTCGGCCTGGACGAAGAATCGGTTCTGCCGCGGGAGGGGTTCGCCCTCCTGACCGTCCTTCACGTCTTCCAACGTAGCCGGGAATACAGGTAGGCGATCACCGGCGCCGAGCATCGACTGCCCGGCGCCCGGCACGAGCTCCGGAAAGTCCGCGGCGAGCGGCCGTAGGAAGGCGAGAGCGGCCGGCCGGTCGCCGTCAGCGGCAGCCGCACCGGCGAGATCCAGGCGCGCGCTGACCGGGTCGCAGCCGGGCAGGCGCCAGGCGAGTGCCGGCCACGGTGTCGCTTCCGGCGCCCCGGCCAGACGCAGGGCGAGGGCGCCGGCGCGCGCGTCGTCGGGCCGTACCTGCCAGGCGATGCGGGCCATGCCGGCGGCCTGCTCCCGGTGCCGCAGCGCCAGCAGGTCGAGCGCCGCCCAGTACTGCGGCACGCCCACTTCACGGTCGTCACTAGTGTAGTCGGCGCGGCCGCCGAGCAGCGGCCCCAGCACCCGCAGCGAGTCGTCCGGCCGCCGCTGCCTGGCGAGCGCGACGCCGGCGGCGAAGCGCTCCGCGTCCCGGCGCAGCCGCGGCCGCAGCAGGCGCCCGTCCTGGAGGGCGCAGAGGACCTCGCCCAGGCTCGCCGGCTGCCGGCCCAGCAGGCGGTCCCAGCCCAGCTGGTCGAGCACCGCCGCCCGCGCCGTCGCCGCCGCCAGCCCGAGCGCCACGCAGGGTCCCAGCAGCAGGGCGAGGAGCGGCCGCACGGCGGCGCTGGTCCGGCCTCCAGCCAGGTCCGCGGCGAGAGCAGGCAGGACAACCCACAGCGCCAGGGCGGCCGGCAGCCGTTGCCGCGCCGAGGCGTAGATCGCCGCCTGAACCGCGAACGCCAGCGCCGCCAGCGCCAGCGGCCCGGCCAGCTCGACGAGACGGCCGCGACGGGAGAGCGGCAGCCAGGCCAGCGCCAGCAGCGGCACGGCGAACCCCCAGGGGAGGCTCGGGCGCAGGCGGCGGTCGAGCCGCTCGGCGATCAGCAGGTCGTGGCCTTCGTAAGGCGCCAGCGCGAGCAGCGCCTTGCGGGCGCAGCGCCGCGCCGCCGCCAGCGGCCGGGCGGCGATGGCCTCCCAGGCGAGCCCGGTCCAGTAGCGGTTGGCGGCGAGCGGGTCGAGCCGGCGGCCGGCCACCGCCGAGGCGATCCGCCGGTAGGCGACGTGGCCGTAGTCGACGCTCTCCCGGTGCGCGCGCTCGAGCTGGATCGCCGCCGGCGGCGCGAAGCGGGTGAGCCCGGTCGCGCCCGGCCCGTTGCCCTCGTAGAACACCGCTCCCGGGTTCATGATCGCCGGCACGCCGGTGACCCGCGCGCGCATCGCCAGCGGCGGTCCGAGAACGGCCGCGGCGACCGCCAGCGCCGCCGCCCACGCCAGCCGCCGCGCGGCGCGGCGCGGCCCTCCCGCCGGCACCGCCGCGGCCAGCCACCAAGCCCACACCGGCATCAGCAGCAGGTGCTGAGGCCGCCCCAGCGCCGCCGCCGCGAGGGCGGCGAAGGCCAGCACGACGAGCGCCGCCGTCGCGAAGGGGATGGAGGCGCGCGGCGGAGTTGGCACCACGGTCTCGCTCCGAGCGGCCGGTTCCGCCGGCACCCCCAGCCGCCAGCGGGCCAGCGCTCCGAGCAGCATCGCGCACGCCAGGCAGGCGAGGATCACGGTCTCCGGCTCGAGCATGCCGCAGTAGACGAGGAAGGGCCGGTACGCCGCCACTCCCAGGCCGCCGAGCCAGGCCCATCGCCGCCCCGCCAGCAGCGCCACCGTCAAGGCCACGGCGGCAGCGGTCACGGCGTGCAGCATCGCCTGGACGGCCAGGATGGCGGCATGGCCGCCAGGTAGGAGCGCCTTGACCAGCGCCAGGTACAGCGGGCTGTAGTCGAGCAGGCGCTCGGCCTGCTCCGCCGGCGAGGCCGCCGCCGCGGCGAGGTACTTCGGGAAGATCGCGTCCGGATGAGTGACCCCGGCCAGCGCCAGCGCGCAGCCGAGACCGGCGGCGAAAGCGCCCAGGGCCGGCAGCCAGGCCCCGGCGGCAAGGTCGCCGGCTCGATCCTCGGCGGCCGGCTTGCCGCCGCGGCCCTCTCCCTCGCCAGGCACCCGGCGGGCTCGCTACCGGCGCCGCACGCGCGCGCGCAGGCCGTCCTTCGGCTCCGGCGGGATGAGGCTCCAGTCGTAGTCGAGGTCCTGGCCGGGCGGCAGCTCCCAGGTGTAGCCGCGCAGCAGCTGGATGGCGAACACCTGCATCAGGGTGGTGGCGAAGTCGGTCCCCGGACAGCGGTGGCCGTGGGCGGGCCCCGCGCCATGCGGCACGAAGGCATAGGGATGCCGCAGGTGCTCGCCGCGCGCCGGCGCGAAACGCTCGGGATCGAAGCGCTCGGGGTCGGGGTAGATCTCGGCGGTGACGTGCGAGGCGCGGTGCGCCCACAGCACCATCCAGCCCGCCGGCACCGTGCGGCCCTTGAACTCGAAGCTCTGCCGCGCCTTGCCGAACAGTACCGGCAGGATCGGGCAGAGGCGCTTGACCTCCATCACCACCTGCAGCAGGTACGGCGCGCCGGCCAGCGCCTCGTGGGTCAACCCAGCGGCGGCGCCGGCGCCGCCGCTCTCGCGGCACTCCGGCAGCCCGGCCAGCTCGGCTTCCAGCCGCGCGCGGATGTCGGGATGGCGGGTGAGCTGCTGCACGATCGCGGCGAGCTCGGCGAAGACGATGAGCCCGGCGATGATCAGGTGGTGCAGCTCGACCTTGCATTCCTCGACGCCGATCTGCCGCCCCGCGCCGTCGGTGGCGGCGAGGATGCGCGAGAGGCCGTCGTGCCGCGGCTCCCGGCGATGCTCCGCGATCGCCGCCGCGAAGCGCGTCAGGATGCGCGCCAGCGCCGCGCGGCCGCGGCTGTAGGCGGTGCCGGGCAGCGGCACGGGCAGGTGCGAGAAGGCGCGCAGCACCTGCTGGTAGTCGGCGCGCAGCGCCTCGGTCTCGGCGCCGGGTGGGATCCCCATCACGGTGGCGCAGATGACCTCGATCGACAGGCGCTTGAGCTCCGGGATCCAGACGATCTCCTCCTCCCCCGCCCAGCGCTCGAGGGCCTCCGCCACCATGCGCTCGATCACCGGCAGGTAGCCGGCCAGCGCGTCGCGGGTGAACGCCTGCAGGATGAAGGTCTTGCGGGAGAGATGCGGATCGCCGTCCAGCAGCGGCAGGCTGCTGCCCCCGAACAGCTCCTGGACGTGCGGCGGCATCGCCCCTGCGCGCTGCACCTCGGAATCGATGAAGCGGCCGCTGGCGTCGGGCCCCGCCAGCACCGCCGTCCGGCGGCCGAGAATCCGCGTCTGCCAGATCGGCCCGTGGCGGGCCGTGCGGCTGGCGACGAAGCCGAAGCCGTCCTTGAGGAAGGGCAGTGTCTCGCCGAGCAGCGGCCAGCCGGCGTCGCCCGGCGGCAGCGGAGCGGCCGGCACCGGAGATACCGAGGAGTGCGACGCGGCCGGTCGCCGCATCTCTCGAGGTTCCGCCATGATCACCTCCGACGTGACCCGGATCTTACACGAGGCATGCCGGTGGCCGCGCCGTCGCGGCACGGGCCGCGAAGGCCGGCGACGACGCTCTAGCGGCGGATCATAAGGCGATCGCCGCCACCTGGGAGGGCTGCGCTTGAATACGCAATTGGGGGCGGTCTCGGCATTGGCTGAGGCATTGGTCGTAGAGTCATGCGCACGTGGCGATGGCTCGAATTCCTTGCGCGGCTGGAGATTACGCCTTAGTCTTTGAGTCTCGAGATCACCTGGAAGGAGCTGGAAATGATCGGGCGACTCAGCGCCCTGTGTATGACGATCGCCGTCGCGACTGCACCAGCCGTGGCGGCGCTTCAGGCCGGCGGGAGCCCGCAGCCGTGCCGGTTGCCATTCGAGACCATCGCCACCAGACCCGATCCAGCCGCAGCCTGCCGTTTCGAGGGATGTTTCACGAACCAGGACAAGAAGTTCGAGGATCTGGCGAAGAACAGCCTTTGCCTCGATCCGTCGCACCCGACCGGCGCCGTGGTGGCGGATACCGGCAAGGTCCAGCGCGAAAAATGCGCCAAGGCCAAGCCGGTCAACAAGCCATGCCCTGGCAAGGTTCCTTAGACCCTGGGAGGACCCTCGAATGAGGCGCCTGATCATCTGTCTTGACGGTACCTGGAACAGCGCGGAGCAGGGTAAGGAACCGGTCGGTGGACCTGCCACTCCGCCGCTTCGCATGATCTATCTGCCGACCAATGTCCTCAAGATCTACCGCGCGGTGCTGCCTGAAGCCGAAGACGGAACGAGCCAGATCGCCTACTACTCGGAGGGCGTGGGGTCGTTTGTCGGCGACCGGAGCGCACTCGGGAAGTTGCAGGTGGTCGCGGACAAGGTGGTCGGCGGCGCCGTGGGCGGCGGCATCGAAAGCAGGATCAAGGCCGCTTATCGGTTCCTTGTCGCCAACCACCATCTCGGTGACCACATCTTCGTCTTCGGGTTCAGCCGCGGCGCCGCCGAGGCCCAGGCCCTGGTGCGGTTCATCGACTGGGTCGGCGGCCTCGTGGGCAAGCAGGACGAGTACTGGATCCCCGAGCTGTTTGATGGCTTCCGGGACACGGAGGCCGCGCGCGGTGAAGTCCAGAAGGTGATCGCCGAGATCAAGAAGCGTACGAACGGCCACATCGACGATCCTCGGGCGATTGGTATCGAGTTCTTGGGCGTCTTCGACACCGTCCTCTCCCTAGGGTATCGCTTCCTGGCCGATCGGCGGGAGCAGGACGTGCCCACGGTCGGTCCCAAGTTCGCCTTCTACGTCGGCAAGACGCCGCCACCGATCGTCAAGACGGTGCGGCAGGCGCTCGCGATCGACGAGCGCCGATGGGACTTCCGGCCGCAGATCTGGAAATCTCCCGCTCTCCCGCGGCAAGACCCTGCACCCGCGGACGTTCCCAACCAGTCGCTCGAGCAGGTCTGGTTCCCTGGCGTGCACTCGAACGTCGGGGGCGGCTACGGCAATGACGGGTTCGCCAACGGCGCTCTGGATTGGATGGTGAAACAAGCGAACAAGGCCGGCCTCGAGATGGACGCTGGGTTCCTCAAGCACTTCAGGCTCGACATCGCGGGCAAGCAGGTCGATTCTGACCAGGGCTTCATGCATTACTACGAGGTGCTGCGCGGCAAGAGCGGCCGTGGCGTGCGGCGGCTCGACGCAGGGGCGGCCGCGGAAGTCGGCTTGCACGAGTCGGTGGGCATCCGGCTCCTGGCGGACAGCGCCTACCGCCCCGCGAACTTGCTCAGCTACCTGGCAGAGGACACGGCACGGGTCGGCAAACTGCCGGCGGCGCAGCAGACGAGTGTTCTTGACATCGTCAAGACGTTCAAGGCGAATCCTCCTCGGAATCCTCCTCGATGAGGTGTCGCGGCAGCCGTGCGCGGCGCCCGAGGAGACGAAGAAGAGCAGCAGCTGCCGGCGACCGACCGTGGAAGTGCCCGGACGCCGAACCGCTAGTCGAGAGGGACAGTCCAATCGGCGTATAGCGATAAGCAAACATGCGTAGCGCCTCCCGACCGGCGCCGTCGACGGAGGGCGTGCCCGCCGTTGCGGGCGGTGGTTGGGGCGGATGGATCGGCACCGCAGGTTTCCGGAGGAGGTGTCACATGGGAAAGCGTTGCGGAATCTGGCTGGCGGTCGGACTGGCCGCGGCATTGGCCCAGGGCTGCTCGGCCCACTGCCAGCCGCCGCCGACGACGCCTTGGGACGTCGAAATTCGCTCCATCCATGGCGCCCGGAAGCTGGCGCGGGAGCAGGCGGTGGCGGTGACCGTGGCGGCCAGGCCGAAGTGGAACAAGACCGGCATCCAACTGGTCTAGGTCATGCAATTGCCGGGGCGGCGCTCAGGAGCCGCCCCGGCTGGCGGTGGGCGTTAGCGGTGCTTGGCTCGCGGTATTCTCCGTGGCCGGCTCATGCAGACGTCGTCGTCGCCACCCAGCTGTCGCTCACCGGGTCGTAGCGGCCGCCGGTGTTGGTGAGCGCTGCCCCGCCGCTCCCCGGCTCACCGCCCCACACGATCATCGCGCTCCCCGTCCACACCGCCGTGTGGCTGTCTCGGACCGTCGGCGCCGACACCGTGCTCGTGGGCAGCCAGGTGTCCGAGGCCGGGGAATAGCGCCCGCCGGTATTGAGGAACCCGAAGGAGCCGAATCCGCCCCACACGATCATCTGGCTGCCGGTCCACACGGCGGTGTGAAGGTGGCGGTCGCTCGGCGCCCCCACCGTGGTCGTCGCGACCCAGGTGTCGGTGGCCGGCGTGTAGCGGCCTCCCGTGTAGAAGAAGGCGGACAGATCGGACCCGCCCCACACGATCATCTCGCTGCCGGTCCACACCGCGGTGTGGCCGTCGCGGGCCCACGGCGTCGTCGAGGCGAGCCCCGGCGAGGCCGTCCAGTTGTCGTAGAGGCAAGCGCCCGCGATGACCGCCGGCAGCACGTACGAGGCAGCCGGCGGGGAGGCCGGGAGGGTCGTCTGCCGCCGGGCGCTCCACCACTCCTCGAAGGGGACCTTCGCCCAAGTGACCGTCGCGACCCGCACCCTCCCCGGTGAAACCTGGCCGCTTCCCGCACGCAGGTCGTCGAGGGTGGGGCTCGCTGCGATCTCGAGCGCCGCGCGCTGCCGGGTCGCCCCGTGCAGACTCGGATCGTCGGCGTACCTCTCCTTGATCCGGCGCTCGGCCAGCTCCGGCCGCACCAGGCACTCCGCCACTCTCGAAGGCTCGTTGTCGAGCGCAGCCCACAGCTCGCGCAGCATCGCGGGATCACGGGTCGCCCTCGCCTCGCGATCCATCTCGGCCTGGATCACCTGCGGCGAGAGGGCCTCCTGCCACAGCTCGCCGAGCGCCGTCTCGTAGCGCAGCGACTCCTCGACCCGCGCCGCGATGGTGGCGTGCGGCGCGACCGCCTCGCGCGCCGGCTTCTGGCCCTGGTTCTCCTTCGGCCAGATGCGATGCGCCCAGTAGACGTCCTCGATTTTTTCGCGGCAGGCGATCCGCTCGTCGAGGGTCATCGCCGGCCCGGCATGGGCCACCATGGCGAGCAACGTCCCAGCGAGGAATGTCAACGGCAGCCTCGCCCGAGCCGCCGACCGCAGCGGCACCGGGCAAAGGGAAACGTCGTACCGGGGCCGTCGCTGACGCTGCATCGATCCCCTTGGAGGTCCTCCCACGGGCCGCAAGCCGCGTTCGTAACGTGACGCGGTCTTCCTCGCCGCGTCGCGTTCCCGGGTAGGAGCACTCATGAAGGCTCTTCAACTTACCACGAATGCCACCTCATCGGATCGCCCGCCCCCGCACGAGATCAAGAGTCATCGGCCCTCGCCCTCACTGACCCGCGCCCAAGGGGAGGCGGGGGGAACGGACCCACGACGACGTCGCTGCCGCGCCCGTCCGCGATGGTCCGCAGCGGTCTGCTACGATCGCCCGCGATTCCGCTGCGAGCATGCGATCGCGGCGAGCCCAGTGAACCCAGCGGAGGTCACCAGATGCCGCGCACCGGACCGCCGAAGCGCCTCACCGTGTTGTCGATTGCCCTGGCCACGGCGGCCTCTGCCGCGGGCGTTCCTCCGCCTGTTCCCGTTCCCGGCGCCGCCGGCGCCCCCGCCGCCGCCAGGCCGATCGAGCTGCTGGTGGACGCGACCGACGCGCCGCGCGGCATCTTCCACTCGCGGCTCGTCATCCCCGCCGCGCCGGGCCCGCTCGCGCTCGCCTACCCGAAGTGGATCCAGGGCGAGCACACGCCGACCGGTCCCATCGCCGAGTTGGCCGGCCTCACCGTCACCGCCCTGGGAAGGACGCTGCCCTGGCGCCGCGACCCGCTCGAGATGT
>Ga0210384_10004788_pt1 | contig 14993 bp, 11 predicted proteins | sample IncBWH2MmetaG_FD_160574 | JGI IMG/M metagenome (GOLD analysis project Ga0210384, IMG submission 160574) | Forest soil microbial communities from Barre Woods Harvard Forest LTER site, Petersham, Massachusetts, United States - Inc-BW-H-2-M | ecosystem: Environmental > Terrestrial > Soil >...
TTTTCTGCGCTAAAGGGCTTTTCACGCGGCAACACGCTGTATTTTTTCCAAATTACCGGAGTATGATTACTGCTCCGAAGTCCCCAGTCGAGACCAGCCAACCGGAGGGCCGTCCAATGGCTCACCGCTTCACCATCGGTGTCGAAGAAGAATTCCAGATCATCGATCCACAAACAATGGAGCTGCGTTCGCACGTGATCCAGTTGCTGTCCGAGGCTCATGGACTGGGCGACCAGGTGAAGCAGGAAATGCACCAGTCCATCGTGGAAACCGGAACGAAGATTTGCGAGAACGTCAGCGAGTTGCGGCTGGAAGTGCACCGCACACGCGGAGAACTGGTGGCAGCGGCAGAACGCACTGGATTGCAGGTTGCGGCGGCAGGCACGCATCCATTCTCCAGCTGGATCGACCAGGTAATTTCGCCAGGAGAAAGATATCAGCACATCGTGGAAGAGATGGGCCAACTGGCCAGGTCGTTGCTGATTTTTGGAATGCACGTGCACGTGGCCATGCCGGACCGGCAAACGACCATCGACATGATGAACATGGTGCGTTATTTTCTGCCGCACCTGCTGGCACTTTCGACCAGCTCGCCCTTCTGGATGGGAAGAAACACCGGATTGCGCTCTTTCCGCACCACGGTATTCCGCCGGTTTCCCCGCACCGGGATCCCGGAAATATTTGAGTCGTGGAGCGCCTACGAAAATTTCGTGAACCTGTTGGTCAAACTGAATTGCATCGATACCGGCAAGAAGATCTGGTGGGACGTGCGGCCACATCCCACGTTCGGAACGCTGGAATTCCGCATGTTTGACGTGCCGACGCGCGTCGAAGAGACCGTTGCGCTTTCGGCGTTAACACAGGCGATTGTTGTGAAATTGCACCGGCTGTACACGCGCAATGTGGGCTGGCGCGTTTACAGGCGCGCTTTGATTGAAGAAAATAAATGGCGCGCGGCTCGCTACGGTATCGAAGGCAAGCTTCTGGACCTCGGGAAAGAAGCCGAAGTCCCGATGAAAGAATTGATTTCCGAGCTGCTGGAATTCGTCGACGACGTGCTGGACGACCTGGGAAGCCGCGGCGCGGTGGAATACGTGCATACCATTTTGAATGAAGGCACCAGCGCCGAGCGCCAACTGCGAGTTTTTGAGAAGACCGGTGACCTCAAGGATGTAGTGCGCCACCTGGTGTCGGAAACACGCGCAGGCGTAACGGAAACCAAGTCGAGTTCGGTGGGAACGATCAATTGAGCTTCAAGGATTTGAAGCTTGCGGAAGCTGGAGGTGCATGGTGATGAAGATTGGACTGATGTGCGGACGGGAATACAGTTTTCCGCCGGCGTTTCTGGCGCGCGTAAACGAGCTAGGGCAGAAGGATGGAATCTCCGCGGAATTCGTAAAACTCGGCGGAACGCGAATGAACGAGCCCGCGGAATACCGCGTGATTGTGGACCGCATTTCCCACGAGGTGGACTACTACCGCGGGTATCTGAAACAGGCGGTATTGCAGGGCACCTATGTAATCAACAATCCGTTCTGGTGGACGGCGGACGACAAGTTTTTCAATTACTCGGTGGCGGCGAAACTTGGCGTGGCCATACCTAGAACAGTGCTGCTGCCGCAAAAAGGCTACCCCGGGAATGTGGATATCAATTCGGAGTCGCTGCGGAATCTGGTATACCCGATCGATTGGGACGCTGTGCTGGATTACGTCGGACGGCCGGCAATTCTGAAGCCCTATTCGGGCGGCGGATGGAAACACGTATATAAGGTAAACAACCGGGAAGAATTGCTGGAGGCGTACGAGAAAACCTCACCGTATTGCATGACCCTGCAGGAATTCATCGATTTCAAGGAATACGTGCGCTGCTTTACCTTCGGGAAAACGGATATTCTACCGGTGGCTTACGACCCGAAAGAGCGGAAATATCTTGTCGAGCACAGTTATTTGAGCGCGGAAGTCGGCGCCCGCGTGGTGAAAGATGCGCAAACCATCAATCTGGCGCTGGGGTACGAGATGAACACGATCGAATTTGCGGTGAGAGATGGGGTGCCCTACGCCATCGACTTCCTGAACCCCGCGCCCGATTTCGAGCGCGACCGCATTACGGAATTTTATTTTGAGCATGTAGTGGAGAAAATGTCGCGGTTGGTGATCGATCGAGCGCTGCACGGGAACGTGACGAACACCTGGCCGCGTTGGGAAGAAATGCTGGGCATCGGCGCGCCGGTTGGATTTACCGGGGCTCCGCGAATAGCCCAGGCGGCACAAACTTCCATGGCGGGAACTGCGCGACGATGAAGGCGGCCAAGTCTCCGAACACCGGCGCGGGCGGACCCGTAGAACAGTGGGACGCGGCGCTGCGTCCGCTGGTGAAGAAGTCACCCGAATTTGCAAAGGAATTTCTGGCGGATCTGGGAGCCGCGAAGCTAACCTTCGGCCGCAGAGTGCATTGCCCTTTCCTGCGGCCGTTTTTTCTTTCCCCTGAAGACGAAGAGCGCGTGCGCGAAGTTTCCGAAACGATTGCCGCGGTCGCGGAGAGAGTCGCGAGTAAGGCCCTCGAGGACCAATCGCTTTTCGCGCAATTTCATCTGCGGCCCGAGGAAGAAAAGCTGGTGCGATTGCCCACCGGCTACGGACCGGCGAGTACCGCTTCGCGCCTGGACGCTTTTCTGTTGCCAGAATCGTTGAAATTTGCGGAATACAATGGCGAATCGCCCGCCGGCGCGGGCTACACGGAAAAACTGGCGGAGATCTTCAGCAAACTGCGCCCCATGCGGGATCTGGAGAAATATTTCGAGGTGCACAGCTATCCGCTCAGTGCCAAGTTGCTAGATGCGCTGATCACCACCTACATCGATTGGGGAGGCAAAACGCAGCGGCCACAAATGGCTATCGTGGATTGGAAGGGCGTGCCAACCTGGAGCGAGTTTGAAATCCTGAAAGAGCGCTTTGAAAAAATGCGCGTTCCGGTGCTGATCGTCGATCCAACAGAACTGGATTTCGACGGCAAGCGGCTCACGGCGCAGGGCAAGAAAATCGACCTGGTCTACCGGCGCGTGTTGATCAACGACATTGTGGCCAAGCCAAAGGAATGCGAGGCGCTGGTCAAAGCTTACGCGGCCGGGGCGGCGTGTGTTGCCAACAATTTTCGCTGCAAGATCCCGCATGTGAAGGCGTTCTTCGCGGTTTTGACGGATTCTAAGAATGCCGCTCTGTTTTCCCTCGAGGAACGCGAACTAATCCAGCGGCACGTGCCGTGGACACGCGTCGTAGAGGATGTGAAGACGGACTACGACGGCGAGCCCATCGAACTTTTGCAGTACATCCGCGAGCGCCGAAAGGATCTGGTGCTGAAACCCAGCGATGAGTATGGCGGAACGGGCGTGACGCTCGGATGGGAAACAGACGAGAAAAAATGGGAGCAAGCCATCGAGCAGGCCTTCACGGGAAGCAAGAAAGGCAACGCGCGCGGTTGCTGGATTGTGCAAGAACGCATCCCCATCCGGCGCGGGAGTTTTCCCCAGATCGGTGCCGGCGCCAAAGTGGAGTTCAAGAACATGCTGGTAGACTTCGCTCCGTATCTGTTTCGCGGGAAACTGGCAGGATTTTTGACCAGGCTTAGCGCGACGGGATTGGCGAATGTGACCAGCGGCGGCGGACAAGTCCCCTCTTTCCGGGTGGAACGCCGGAAGGCCCTGCGGCGAACGGCGGGCGCCAGCCGTTAGGCAGCATCCGCAAATAATCTCCAAAATCAATGCCTGTGAGGCATCCGGCGTTGTCCGGCAGGACAAGACGCATTTACCTGGCGTTAATTTTTGATAAAATAACAGGGATGTCCTTCGGAAAAGCACCCAGCGAGTTGATGAGCGGCGCAAAAAACGCTGTGGACGTGTGTCTAAATGTGCGGCCGGGCGAAAATGTGGCGTTGATTGCCGATGAAGTCAGCCGCAGCGTCGCGGCCAGCCTGGAACGTGCGCTGGAACAGCGCGGCGCGACATTTACCGGGTTGTTGTTGGAGGATTTTGGGCCTCGGCCAATGAAAGGCGCCCCGGAGCCGGTGCTGCAGGCCTTGGAACAAGCCGACGCGGGAATTTTGTGCATGACGCCGCAGCCCGGTGAACTTAGCGCGCGCATGTCCATCGTGAAGGTAGTCGAGCGGCGGCAAATTCGCTACGCGCACATGGTGGGAGTCACGCCGGAAATCATGCAACAGGGGATGCGCGCGGATTACCGGCTGGTGGATCGGCTGAGCGATCGGCTCCGCGATCGGATGCTGAAAGCCAAGACGCTGTTGGTGAAGACAGAGGCAGGAACTTCGATCGAAGCGCACTTTGACGGCACTCTCGATTGGGTAAAGACCAGCGGCCTGATCAGTCCTCGCTATTGGTCGAACCTTCCCGCCGGCGAAGTGTTTACCACGCCTGCCACCGTCGACGGGCGGTTTGTGTGCGACGCCACCGCTGGAGATTATTTCAACGGAAAATACGGCGACCTGCAGGAAACACCCATGGTACTGGAAATCCAGGGCGGACGCCTGGTGCACGTGGAGTGTGACCGGAAAGATCTGGAAGACGAGTTTTGGGCTTACTGCCACACCGATGAGAACAGCGACCGCGTTGGTGAACTCGCATTCGGCACCAATCTGGGATTGTCCAAGATGATCGGAATTTTGTTGCAGGACGAAAAATATCCCGGCGTCCATATTGCCTTTGGTGATCCGTATGGCAGCCAGACTCATGCGGACTGGAAATCACGCACGCACGTGGATGTGCTCACGCGAAACTGCGATGTTTGGATCGATGACGATCAGGTAATTGAGAAGGGCCAGTACCAGATGGAGCATTTGGGGCTAGCCTAGAGTTGCCGGTGTAGTCGATCGAGTTCCCACCAGAAAAAAAACGAAAAGTGGTAAACCAGTGAGGGCCTCAATTAGAACAGGCGGCTGATGTATTCGCGCATTTCGTTTTTCCAATAGGGCCAATCGTGGCCGCCTTCGGGGCCCCAATCGTCCAGCGAGTGGCGGATCCCTTTGCTATGCAGAACGTCCGACAAGCGGTAAGTAGGGCCGCTGCGCTCCCATTGGCCCGTGCCAGTAATTAAATGAATGTCGCAAGAGGCGTACTGCTCGTAATACCAGCCATCGGAAAGATTCGCCAGGTAATCCACGGGATTGTTGAAATAGAAATTGTTGTCGTACATTCCATCCATAAAATTCCGCAAGTCATAAACGCCGGACATGGCGAAACATCGCTTGATGACGTCGGGATGTTTGAACAAAGAATTGGCTGCGTGGTAGGCGCCGAAGGATGCGCCCATGGTGGAAATGGCAACTTGAGATTGACAATTGTCCCAGATGAAAGGGACGACCTCTTCGCGCAGGTAGGAATCGAACACCGATTGTACGTAGCTGCGATGAAACGGGTGGGCGGCCTTGTTGTAGAAGCTGAGGCCATTAATGGAATTCAGGGTGTATAGCTTGACGCGCCCTGCATCGATGAAATCAGCTAGCGCGCCGACCATGCTTTGTCCTTGCAACTCCCACTCGTCGCCTGCGCTGGTGGGAAATCCGAGCAGTGGCTGGCCGTAGTGCCCGTAGACCACCACACCCAACTCAAAACCCAGGCGTGGCGAATGCCACTTGTGATATTCGCGCTTCATCGAAGATCCTTAAATTCATGCGGAGAAAGAGTATGCCAGCGGAGTAAACTAGTGGCAATGCATTTGCAATTCATGGGCCGACTCTGCACGGTTAGATGACGGCCTTAAAAAAACGGAGAGAACATCCATGAGTACGGCATCGGTATCAACCCGGCCAACACCGGAGCACATTTTCAATACCTTGAACGCTTACCAGCAATCGGCGGCACTGAAGGCCGCGATTGAACTGGGCCTCTTCACGGCGATCGACCAAGGGAAGCAAACCGCGGGAGAGATCGCGGCCGCCATCACGGCGGCTCCGCGAGGGGTGCGCATTCTGTGCGATTTCCTGGTGATTCACGGATTCCTGAAAAAGGACCAAGGACAGTACAAATTAACGGTGGAATCCGGCCTGTTCTTAAGCCAGAAATCTCCGGCGTACATGGGAACCCTTGCGGGATTCATGCTGAATGAACGCCACTTGGAAAACTTTTCGAACCTTGTAGAGGCCGTGCGCCGCGGAGGAACAGCGGATACGCGTGGCGACAACCGCAAACCGGATGAAGCGCTGTGGGTATCCTTTGCGAAGTCCATGGCTCCGCTTGCGGTTCCGTCTGCCAACTACATCGCACATCTGCTCGATGCAAGCAAAGGGGACGCTTGTCGAATTCTGGATATTGCGGCCGGGCATGGAATGTACGGCATCACACTGGCAAAGAGCAATCCAAACGCACAGGTGATTGCGCTGGATTGGCCGGCGGTGCTGGAAGTGGCCAAGGAAAATGCGCAGAAGGCGGGAGTTTTGGATCGTTTCAGCGTGCGCGCCGGGAGTGCATTCGAAACCGATTTTGGCGAGGACTACGATTTTGTGTTGCTCACCAATATATTTCACCATTTCGACTCGCAAACTTGCGCGCAGTTGATGAAGCGCGTTTACGCGGCTCTCAAGCCCAGAGGAAAAGCCGTCACGCTGGAATTCATTCCCAACGAAGATCGCGTATCTCCGCCCACTGCCGCGGCCTTCAGCATGATCATGTTGGCCGGCACGGATGCGGGCGACGCCTACACCCTGGCCGAATACGAAAAAATGTTTCAGGAAGCCGGCTTCCGCAGCACCACCCTGAACCCAGTGCCGGAGATGCCACAGCAAATTCTAATTTCGCAAAAATAGAGGCTGTGTCGAATGCCGGAAGCTTGCAAGAGACGGAAATGCAGGTACGATAGAGGTCGAAGTAGACGAGTTTTGAACGATTTTCGTCTAGCTGCATCAGGTGAGGACATGATCCAAATCGAAAACGTGAGTCGGCGTGAATTCCTGAAAGGAATCGCGGGCGCGGGAGCGTTCGTGCTTGGCGCGAGCCTAGTGCCCGAGCGATTGCTCGCAGCGCTGGGTCCACTCGGCGTGGACACAATGGCTGGCGCCGTGTTGCAACCGAGCGTCTATCTGGCGATTGCAAAAGATGGAACCGTTTTCATCGTGGCGCACCGCTCGGAAATGGGCAGCGGGAATCGCACCGGCTTGCCGCGAATCGTCGCCGATGAACTGGACGCGGATTGGAGTCGCGTAAAAGTCGTGCAGGCCACCGGCAACGAGAAATACGGCGATCAGGACACCGATGGATCGCATTCGGTGCGAAGCTTCTACGATGCGCTGCGGGAATCCGGCGCGACAGGCAGGTTGATGCTGGTGCGCGCCGCCGCGCAGACCTGGGGGGTTCCGGAAAAAGAGTGCATAACCGATGCTGGAGTGGTGCTGCACAAATCCAGCGGCAAGAAATTGAGTTACGGCCAGCTCGCGCCCGTAGCTGCGAAATTGCCAGTGCCGAAAAAAGAGGAATTGCACCTCAAGACGAGAAATGAGTGGAGATACATTGGCAAGCCGGCCTCCGCGTACGACCTGCAGGACATGTGCACAGGAAAAGCGGTGTTCGGGCAGGACCTGAAGATGGACGGGATGCTGTATGCGTCGGTTGCGCATTCCCCGGTCTTCGGCGGCGCGGTGAGCAAGGTGGACGATTCCGAAACCCGGAAGGTCGGCGGCGTAAAACAGACAGCGACGATTGACCAGTTCAAGCCGCCGGTAGGTTATCAGGCGCTCGGCGGTGTGGCCGTGATTGCCGATAGCACCTGGGCGGCGTTTCAAGGCAAGAAAAAACTTAAGGTGGAATGGACGAAGAGCGACCACAGCGCGTGGAATTCGGATGCCTTCCGAAAGGAGCTCGAAGACACCGCGAAGAAGCCCGGAAAAGTGGTGCGGGAAAACGGCGATGTGGACGCGGCCTTTGCCAAGGGCGGGAAGATCGTAGAAGCGTCCTATTACACGCCGATGCTGGCGCATGCTTCCATGGAACCACCGGCTGCCCTAGCGTCATATAAGGATGGAAAAGTGCAGGCCTGGGCGCCCACGCAGAATCCGCAGGGAGCATCGGAGGCCATTGCCGCGGCAGTGGGACTAAAGAAGGAAGACGTCACCGTGCACGTGACTCTGCTGGGTGGCGGATTTGGGCGGAAATCGTTTCCGGATTTCGTCGTCGAAGCGGCGGTTCTTTCCAAGCAAACCGGCAAGCCTGTGAAAGTGGTCTGGAGCCGCGAGGACGACATCAAATTCGATTCGTACCACACCGTGGCGGCAACCTATTTCAAGGCGGCGCTGGGCCCGGAGGGCAAGCCGACCGCGTGGCTGCAGCGATCTGTTTTCCCGCCGATACTGGCGACGTTTGACGCTTCCGCAAAGTATGCGGACTCCGGCGATACCAGTTTCGGATTCCTGGACGTGCCGTATGCGGTGCCGAATTTGCGAGCGGAAAACGGTCCGGCCGATTCGCACACGCGGACTGGGTGGTTTCGTTCGGTGGCGAATATTTACCACGCGTTCGGAATTCAATCATTTACTGCGGAACTGGCCAACGCGGCGGGCAAGGATCACGTCGAGTATGTTCTTGCGCTGCTTGGACCGGACCGCATCATTCCGAGGACGGATTTCCCGAAGGATTTCCCAAATTACGACGGGGACTACGCGCAGTATCCGGTAGACATCGCGCGGTTGCGGAGGGTTGTGCAAGTGGCGGCGGAAAAATCCGGTTGGGGCAAACAAAAATCGGGCAATGGAGTTGGGATGGGGATGGCAGTGCACCGCAGCTTTCTGACGTATGTGGCCACGGTGATTCAGGCCGAAGTAAAGGATGGGCAGGTGGTCATCCACCGCGTGGATACTGCGCTGGACGCGGGAACGATCATAAATCCGACGACCGTGCGGCAGCAGTTTGAAGGCGCGGCAGTGATGGGCACCAGCCTGGCTTTTTACGGCGAGATTACCGCTACCAACGGCGTGATCGATCAGTCCAACTTCGACAGCTTCCAGGTCGCGCGCATGAATGTGGCTCCACGCGAGACGCATGTGCACATCATGGAAAGCGACGCACCACCGGCAGGAATCGGCGAGCCGGGGTTGCCGCCTTTTGCGCCGGCGCTATGCAATGCGATTTTTGCCGCGACGGGTAAGCGGATTCGGGCTTTGCCGTTGACTAAGGCGGGTTTGGCATAAGGAATCTCTCAGTCGAAAATCGTGCGGAGACGGGGCGCGGCAAAGCTGCGCCCCTACTCTTTTTGGGTTAGGATGCGTGTGCTTGGAGGACGCATTTGAAGAAAATTTATGTCGCGATCTGCGTTTTCTTGTCGGTATCGATCACACCTTTAGTGGCGCAACGGCGGCCGGTGTTGCCACAAATTGACGAGCCGCATCCCTACTACTATCGCGAACTATATTTGCCGCAATTGACCAGCGGACCGAGCAGTTTAAGTTGGAGCCCGGACTCCCAGGAGCTGGTGTATTCGATGGCGGGTTCGTTGTGGCGGCAGAAATTGGATTCGACGGAAGCTGTGCAATTGACCGATGGTCCGGGCTACGACTACCAGCCGGATTGGTCGCCGGATGGAAAGAGCGTGGTGTACGTTTGCTATCAAAAGGATGCGATGGAATTGTGGCTGCTGGATTTGGTGACGGAAAAATCACAGCAACTCACTTCCGGCGGCGCGGTGAATGTGGAACCGCGCTGGTCGCCGGATGGGAAGAAAATTCTTTGGGTGTCCACGCAGTACAACCGGCGATTTCATGTGTTCGTGGCCGAGGTGTCCGGGAACTCGCTGCAAAAGGTCGCTCGCCTGACCGGCGAAACTAGGAGTTCCCTGCCCCGCTATTACTACAGCGCGTACGATACCGAGATCAATCCGGTTTGGACCCGCGACGGCAAAGAGATCTTGTTTGTTTCGAACCGCGGCCACATTCACGGCACCGGCGGATTCTGGCGCATGAAGGCCGAACCAGGTGCGGAGCCGCGGGAGATTCACTACGAAGAAACAAGCTGGAAGGCGCGGCCCGATTTTTCGCCGGATGGCTCGCGCATGGTGTACAGCTCCTATTTGGGCAGGCAGTGGCACAATCTGTGGGTGCTGCCGGCCAATGGAGGCGATGCGTTCCCTCTTTCCTATGGGGATTGGGACCAGACCAACCCTAAATGGTCGCCTGACGGAACGAAAATCGCTTTTGTCTCCAATGCCGATGGCAACTTGAGCATCTGGATTCAGCAAGTTCCTTCTGGTGCGAGAAAGGAGTTGGCATCGAGCAAACGAAAACATCGGCGCGATTGGGCATTATTGCAAATATACGCCGCAGACCGGTCCGAGGCCCGCTATGCGAGGATGTCCATCACGGACGAGGTGGGGCGATTTTATGCGCCGGATGATGCGTGGATTCATGCCGACGACGGATTTGATCGTTCCGAACGTTCATCCGAAAGGCATTACTTTTACACGACGCTTAAAGGTTTCTCGGTACGTGTTCCTCCCGGAAAATACCTGATGGAGATGACGAGCGGCTTGGAAAACACGATCCAGCGGACTTCCGCTGAAGTCTCCCCAAAGGAAACGAAGAAAATTTATGTCCGATGGTCAAGAACCGACTGGAGTGCCCTCACGAATGGGCATTGGGTCAGCGGCGACATGCATGTTCACATGAACTACGGCGGAGTGTACAAGGAGAATTCCGAGGAATTGCAAGTCCAAGCGGAAAGCGAAGGGTTGTCGATTGTAAATAACCTAATCGTGAACAAGGAACAGCGATTCCCCGACATTGCCTCCAGTGAGACCAGCTCTGACGCGATTTTGGGAAAAGATAGCGCAGTGTTACGAGGGCAGGAATTCCACACAAGTTACTGGGGACACCGAGGGTTGTTGGATATAACGGGTCACTTGTTGCTTCCTGGCTATGCGGGCTATCCGAATACAGCGGCTGCGAGTTTGTATCCGATGAATGCGGATGTGTACGACATGGCGCATGCCCAGGGGGCCCTGGTCGGCGCGGTGCATCCGTTCGATGCGGTTCCGGACCCGTTTGCAAAACCTGCGGAGCGAATCACCGATGAATTGCCGGTAGATGTGGCGTTGGGCAAGCTGGACTACATGGAGATAGTAGGCTTCAGCGATCACAAATCTACGGCGGCAGTCTGGTACAAGTTGCTGAATTTGGGATTCCGGCTAACTGCCGGTGCTGGAACCGACGCGACAGCGGCTTACGCGGCTCCCATCCGAGGCGGCGTCGGATTTGACCGAGTATACGTTTGGGTTCCGGTGTGGCCTCTCAACCTGAAGGAGTGGCTAGACGGAATCAAGCTAGGGCGAACCTTTGCGACGAATGGCCCATTGTTGGAATTTAAGTTGGGTGGAGAAATGGTGGGTGCCGAATTGAAGCTGGATGCTGCACAGAACGCGGTGCCCTTTAGCGCTAAACTAAGATCGATCGTGCCGGTGGATCATCTGGAAGTGGTATGCAACGGAAAAGTAGCGCAGATGCTGAAGCTGGAAGGCACGCGCGACGCGGTGGACGCAACCGGAACGATCCCGGTCAGCGAAAGCGGGTGGTGCGTGCTGCGCGCCTGGAGCGACAAAGCCGAATATCCGGTAATGGACAATTACGCGTACGCGACGACCAGCCCGGTGTATTTAACCGTGGACCGGAAGCGAGCCTACTCCAGGAAAGACGCCGAATATTTTGAAGCGTGGATCGACCGCACGATAGAAATCACCGACAAATATCCCGACTGGAATTCGCCGGATGAAAAAACGTACGTGATGAAGAGGCTGCGCGAAGCGCGCGCGGTGTACGAGCATTTGCAATAACGTCTACGGGTAGGGCAGCTGGCTCCATGCAGGGGTGACTGTGCCACGAGGGAGACACGTCCTTGTGGAAGATATCAACTTAGAGATAGAATTCCGCGAAATGAAAAATCAAGGGTGTTCCTTCGGGTGCCTGTGAATCTAGCGCCCAGCCAGTCCTTCGCAAACAGTCGATGCACCTCCAGCAAAGAGGAGGGTACATGATCGTTGGTGTGCCCAAAGAGAGCTATCCGGGCGAGCGCCGCGTGGCGCTGGTGCCCGCGGTGATTCCAGCACTGACCAAAGCAAAGCTCGATGTTCTGGTGCAGGCCGGAGCTGGGCAAGCAGCAGGCTACCTGGATGCCGAATACGTCGAAAAGGGCGCGAAACTCGCGTCGAGCCGTGGGGAAGTGTTCGCGACCGCGGACATCGTCGCGCAGTTTTTGTGCTACGGGGCCAATGACAAAAACGGCGCCGAAGATTTGCCGCTGATGCGTCCCGGGCGAACGATCCTGGGCTTCCTGCGGCCGCTGGGATCGCTGGAAACAATTCAGGCAATTGCGCAGCGCGGAGTGACATCGTTCTCCGTCGAACTGATGCCGCGCATCACGCGCGCGCAGAGCATGGACGCACTGTCTTCCATGGCCACCATCTGTGGCTACAAAGCCGTCATTCTGGCGGCCGACACTTTGCCAAGAATGTTCCCGATGCTGACCACCGCCGCAGGCACGATCGCGCCAGCACGGGTGCTGATCATCGGCGCCGGTGTGGCGGGATTACAAGCGATTGCGACCGCGAGACGCCTTGGTGCAGTCGCGTCGGCTTACGACATGCGGCCAGCCGCGAAGGAGCAGGTGCAGAGCCTCGGCGGGCGTTTCGTGGAACTTCCGATTGAAGCGAAAGACGCGCAAGATGCCGGCGGCTACGCGAAAGCGCAAGACGAATCTTTTTACAAAAAGCAGCAGGAACTGCTGGGGAGAACGGTGGCCGAGAGCGACGTGATAATCACCGCCGCAGTAATTCCCGGAAAGAAATCGCCGATTCTTGTGACCGCGGAAATGGTCCAGCGTATGGCACCGGGTTCGGTGATTGTCGACCTGGCGGCGGAGCGCGGCGGCAATTGCGAATTGACCAGGCCCGACGAAACTATCGTCGTGCACGGCGTGACCATCCGCGGCGAATTCAATTTGGCGGAAGCTGTTCCGTACCACGCCAGCCAGATGTACGCGCGCAACGTGAGCGCATTTCTGCAGCACCTGACCAAAGACGGACAATTGCGGCTTGATGTGAAGGACGAAATTATCCGGGAAACCATGCTGACGCATGGCGGCGAAATTGTGAATGCACGCGTGCGCGAATTTTTCTCGTTGCCGGCGTTGCAAGGCGCGCCGGCAGGAGGAGCGGCCTGATGAAGCTGGATTTACTGACGAGTTTGTACGTATTCATGCTGGCGGCGTTCATCGGATTCGAGGTGATTCGGCGGGTCTCGCCGCTGCTGCACACGCCGCTGATGTCCCTGACCAACGCCCTCGACGCGATCGCCGTAGTTGGCGCCATCATCCTCGCGGGAGAAGGAAAGAGCACCTTGGCCACAATCCTCGGAACGATTGCGATAGTGGCGGCCACCAGCAACATCGTGGGCGGCTTCCTTATTACCGATCGAATGCTAAAAATGTTCAAAGCCAGCGGACCACGAAAATAGCCAGCTCATGCCTATAGCGAAAACATTATCGAAGTAGCGTACCTGATCGCGACAGCACTGTTTGTGCTGTCGCTGAAGTGGCTCAGCTCGCCGGCGACCGCCCGCAGAGGCGTGCTGGCAGGCGAAATCGGAATGGCGCTGGCGGTTGCCGGTACTCTGCTGCATCACGGCATCGTTAACTATAAATTGATCGCCATCGCGTTGGTGTTGGGAACCATCATCGGCATCCCACTTGGAAAAGTGGCCATGACCGCCGTGCCTCAACGAACGGCGCTGAGCCATGCGTTCGGCGCGCTGTGCGTCACGCTGGTGGGCACTGCCGAGTTTTACCTTCGCGCTCCCGCCGTGCCCCGGTTAATGATGGGCATTTTGTCGTTGGAAGTAATTCTCGGCGCGCTGACATTCACGGGCAGCTTGATGGCCGCTGGCAAACTGCAGGAAGTGCTGCCGCAACGGCCGATCACTTACAAAGGCCAGAACTTCGTGAATCTGGGGCTGCTCGCGATCGCGGTTGGAATCGCCGTCCTGCTGGTTTTGCACCCAGAAAAAACCTACCTTTTTCCCTTCATGATCGGCATCCCGCTGGTATTCGGAGTGATGATGATCATTCCCATCGGCGGCGCGGACATGCCAACGGTGATTTCGCTGTTGAATTCCTACGCCGGGCTTTCCGCGGCGGCCATGGGATTGGTGCTAGACAGCAAGCTGCTGATTATTGCCGGAGCTCTGGATGGAGCGTCCGGTTTCATCCTGTCTATGAACATGTCGAAGGCTATGAACCGCTCCTTCACCAACGTTCTCTTTGGCGCTTTTGGACAGGAACAGGTAACTGCCGCGGGCTCAAAGGAAGTACTACCGGTACGCAGCGCCTCCGCCGAAGAAGCGGCGGGAATTCTTGCGGCGGCAAACAAAGTAGTCATCGTGCCAGGTTACGGAATGGCCGTGGCACAGGCGCAGCACAAAGTTCGCGAACTGTACGACGCATTGACCAAGCGTGGCGTGGACGTGAAATTCGGAATTCATCCGGTGGCCGGCAGAATGCCGGGCCACATGAACGTGCTTTTGGCGGAAGCAGATATTCCCTATGACAAACTGCTGGAAATGGACGACATCAACGGCGATTTCCCGCAGACGGACGTAGCTCTAATCATCGGCGCAAACGACGTGACCAACCCGGCGGCGAGGGAAGACAAGAGCAGCCCCATCTATGGGATGCCGATTCTGGATGTGGACAAGGCGCGCACGGTGATGGTTATCAAGCGCAGCATGGGCGCTGGATTCGCAGGTATTGAAAATCCACTCTACTACATGGATAAAACGTTGATGCTTTTTGGTGACGCCAAAAACTTTGTGGGCGCAATTGTGCGCGAAATAAGCGGCGGAGGACACGGCGGGTCCTGAGCGACGCTACGGGGATTGTGAAAAGATATGGGGGGTGCCAATTTCGCAGCACCCCATTTTGCTTCTATGTCACGTTTCCAAGATCAGGGGCGACTCGGAA
>Ga0210384_10004789_pt1 | contig 14992 bp, 11 predicted proteins | sample IncBWH2MmetaG_FD_160574 | JGI IMG/M metagenome (GOLD analysis project Ga0210384, IMG submission 160574) | Forest soil microbial communities from Barre Woods Harvard Forest LTER site, Petersham, Massachusetts, United States - Inc-BW-H-2-M | ecosystem: Environmental > Terrestrial > Soil >...
CGCGCGCTCGCTCGACAAATACCGCATCAATCCCGGCAACGTGGGCCACGGCCAACGCCGCGACGAGCAGTTTGCTACCATCTGCAAAGTGGCGCGCGATCACAATAAGCCAGTGCGCATCGGAGTAAACGGCGGCTCGCTGAATCAAGAGTTGGTGATGCGCAAGATGCAGGAAAATACCGATCGCGATCTCGGCAAATCGTCTGAAGAAATCATCAACGAGTGCATGGTGCTCTCCGCTCTCGAATCCACGGAGCTCGCGCTCGAATGCGGCCTGCGCCGCGACCAGATTATTATTTCCTGCAAAGTTTCGCGCCCGCACGATCTCGTGCAAATTTATCGCGACCTCGCAAGCAAGACCGAGCAGCCCCTGCACCTCGGGCTCACCGAGGCAGGCATGGGCGCGAAAGGACTGGTATGGTCCGCGGCGTCCATGGGCATCCTGCTCGAAGAAGGAATCGGCGACACCATTCGAATTTCCCTGACGCCTCGCCCGGGCGGCGACCGCCGCGAAGAAGTGTACGCCGCGTGCGAGTTGCTGCAATCGCTTGGCCTGCGGACTTTCGCGCCGAGCGTAACCGCGTGCCCCGGATGCGGCCGCACCACCAGCACCACCTTTCAAGAACTCGCCGAAAGTATTCAAGGCTACATCCGCGACAAAATGCCGGAATGGAAGCGCTACTACGAAGGCGTCGAAGAACTGAAACTCGCGGTGATGGGCTGCATTGTCAACGGCCCCGGCGAATCAAAAGCCGCGAACATCGGCATCAGCCTTCCCGGCACGGGAGAAGCGCCGCGCTGCCCCGTGTACATCGACGGCCAACATATCAAAACGCTCGAAGGCACTTACGACGAGCTCTCCGCGGCATTCCAGGCGCTCGTGGATGATTACGTCGAAACAAAATTCCACAAGCGCGAGACTCCGTTGCCCGCATCGTCCGCTCCAGCATCTACGCCTTCAACCCTCGCTGAAAGACCCGCTCTGCGTGTAATTGCGTAGCGGATTCGTACGCGCCAAAAACCTCGGCACAATTTCCCCTCAGTTTTGCGCTAGACTCGCGCAGATGGCTGAGCGCATTCCCAGTCAACCCAGCGGATCGGTGTCCGATGCGACGCCCGCCGCTGCCCTTCCCCCGGCTGCGAAACATTCAAACACGCCCCCAAGAAATTGGCAGCGCGGTTTCTGGAGCCTGATCGTCACGCAATTCCAGAATGCGTTCAACGACAACGCCATCAAATTCCTGGTCATTTACATCATCGTGGCAATGAATTTCCCGAAAGACACTCGGGAAAATCTGATTCTGGTTGTGGGTGCGCTGTTTGCCCTCCCGTTTATTTTTTTCTCCATGGTCGGAGGAAATCTGGCGGACCGTTTCAGCAAACGCAGCGTGGTGATTGGAACAAAGCTCATGGAGATCGGCGTAATGGCAGTTGCCATCACCGGTCTCGCCATGCAGAACCTTGTCATTGAGTGCGCCGCAGTTTTTCTGATCAGCTCGCAGTCCGCGCTTTTCGGTCCATCGAAGTATGGATTACTCCCCGAGATTGTTCCCGATCGAAAGTTGTCGTGGGCCAACGGAATTATCGAGCTCGGCACATTTCTCGGCAGCATATCGGCTGTGATGGCCGCCGGATTCCTGGCGGAACGATATCGCAACCGCGAGGGAATCGCGGGGATGATTTTGTTGGGCTGTACACTGATCGGATTGGCCACCAGCTTTGGAATCTCGCGAGTTCCCGCCGCCGACCCAAGCAAGAGAATTCGATGGAATCCCATAGGCGATCTCGACACGCAGATGAAAACGATTCTTGCCGACCGCACTCTGGCCTGGGCGGTATTGGCCAATACGTATTTATTTTTTCTGGCGGCGTTGTTGCAATTCACGATTGTGGTTTACGGCCACGATGTCCTTCACGTGGACGAAGCGCACATCAGCTATTTGCAAGCGGCCGTCGGAATCGGCATTGGCGTCGGCAGTGTCGCCGCCGGATACCTTTCAGGCGGAAAGATTGAATACGGATTAATTCCACTCGGCGCGATGGGCATGACATTTTTTGGTGCGCTCCTCTACCAGCCGCACCAGACGATGATGAGTGCGGCCACGCATCTCTCACTGCTCGGTTTTTTCGGCGGCTTTTTCGCCGTGCCCGTGAACGCCTTGATCCAACATCGGCCAAAACCCGAGGACAAAGGGGGCGTAATTGCCGCGGCAAATTTCTGGTCTTTCGTGGGCATTTTTGTTGCCGCCGGAGCCTACAACATCTTCGCCGCACGGTTGCACCAGACCGCCGCCGGAATTTTCTTTGATGGCGCGCTCCTCACGTTGATCATGACAGTGTATTGCATTTATCTGCTTCCGGATTCGATGCTGCGGCTCCTGCTGTGGATGATCACGCACACGGTTTACCGTATTCGCGTGGAAGGCCGCGACAATATTCCTGAAATCGGCGGCGCCCTTTTTGTGGCGAATCACATGTCGCTGATCGACGCGCTGCTGCTGCAAGCATCTACTGACCGGCCCATCCGCTTCCTGATGTTCAAAGATATTTACGACCTCCCGTATGTAAAACCATTCGCGAAAATGATGCGCGCGATTCCCATTTCACCGCAACTGCGCCCGCGCGACATGATTCGCTCGCTGCGCGAGGCCAGCGACTCCATACGCGCCGCAGAAGTGGTGTGCATTTTCGCCGAAGGACAAATCACGCGTATCGGCCAGCTGCTTCCCTTCCGCCGCGGCATGGAACGCATCATGAAAGGCATCGACGCGCCGATTGTTCCGGTAAATCTCGATGGCGTGTGGGGCAGTATTTTCAGTTACGAGCGCGGACGTTTCATCTGGAAGCTGCCGCGCTCAATTCCCTACCCTGTCACCATCAGTTTCGGCAAGCCCATGCCCGCAACCGCCACACCATTCGAAGTTCGAGAAGCTGTCCAGGAATTGCAGAGCGACGCTTACCGCCATCACAAGGCGCGCTTGCAGACTCTTCCTCGCGCCCTGATTCGCACGGCGCATCACTACCCATTTCGATTCGCTATGGGCGACAAGCGCCGCCCACACATGAAATGGGGCGGGGCGCTGCTGGCTGCTGTCTTGTTGGCGCGGCGATTGCGCGGCACTTGGACAGAACAGGAAATGGTGGGCGTTCTGCTCCCGCCCTCCATTCCCGGGGCGCTGGTGAATTTCGCGGCACTGCTCTCGGGCAAAATTCCAGTCAATTTGAACTACACCTCTTCGAATGAAACGCTCGAATCCTGCGCGCAACAATGCAAGCTTGAAACGGTGATTACCACGAAGTTGCTGCTTGAGCGCATTCCGCTGAAAGTCCCCGGGAAAACAATTTTGCTCGAAGAGGTCGCCGCTGCTCCGCGTCTGGGGGAAAAGATTGCCGCGCTGCTGCTATGGTTTTTGCCGGGCCGTTGGCTCGAGCGCGTCCTGAGCGATGGAACCACAGCGACCCTCCATGATCTGGCCACGGTGATTTTTTCAAGCGGGAGCACCGGCGATCCCAAAGGTGTAATGCTGACCCATTACAACATCGCCTCCAACATCGAGCAGATGGGCCAGACATTTATGTTGAACCGCAAAGACACGCTGCTCGGCGTGCTGCCGTTCTTTCACTCTTTCGGATTCACGGTCACTCTGTGGCTACCTGCAGTCCTCGGCGTCGGCGTGGCCTACCATCCCAGCCCGCTCGATCTGACGGCTGTGAGTGAACTGGTGCGCGATTATCGCGTTACATTTCTGCTGGCCGCGCCCACATTTCTGCAAGCCTACATCCGCCGCTGCCTGCCGGAGGATTTCGGCAGCCTGCAATTCGTGGTGGTAGGCGCCGAAAAATTGCCGGAGCGATTATCGCTGGCATTTGAGGATCGCTTCGGCATCCGTCCACTGGAAGGCTACGGCTGCACGGAGTGTTCGCCGGTGGTCGCCGTGAACACGCGTGATTATCGCGCGCCCGGTTTTCGACAGGTGGGCGCGAAACGCGGACACATCGGCCACCCGCTCCCGGGCGTCAGCGTGCGCATCGTGAACCCGGAAACGGGCGAGCGAGTGCCAGTCGGCACACCCGGGCTCCTGCTAGTGCGCGGGCCAAACGTGATGAAGGGTTATCTCGGCAAGCCGGAGCGGACTGCCGAAGTGCTGCGCGATGGATGGTACGTGACTGGCGACATCGCCGCAGAAGACGAGGATGGCTTTCTGCTCATCACCGATCGCCTGAGCCGCTTCAGCAAAGTGGGCGGCGAGATGGTGCCGCATATCAAGGTCGAAGAAAAATTGCATGAGCTCGCGGCCACAACCGAGCAGGTGTTCGTAGTCACCGGCGTCCCCGACGGCAGAAAAGGCGAGCGCCTGGCAGTGTTGCACACACTGCCGCCCGATGAGCTGAATAAATTGCTCGAGCGAATGCCAGAGATTGGCTTGCCGAATCTTTGGACACCGCGCGCGAACCAATTTTTCCGCGTGGAAGAATTGCCGTACCTCGGCAGCGGAAAACTGGATTTGCGGCGTGTGCGCGAACTCGCAATTGCATTGTCGCCATCAGATGATTAGCGACAAGGGACTTCAGACGCACTGATCTACTCCAGTGCTCCGGAAATAACGTACAGCTTTTATCGTTCCCCCCTTACAGTCGATACCCGATATCTCCATCCATGGAATCCGCTACCCTTGCTGCTCGAGAGGTTCATCCGATGACACCGACGCAAGTAGCAGTTCTTGTGGTTATCGTGATTGCCCTGGTAGGCGCGGCTCTCGTCCTATTCTTGCGAAACCGCTCGAAGCGGCTCCGCGCTCAATTTGGTCCGGAATACGACCGTGCGGTCGCAGAAACCGGCAACAAGTTCAAGGCAGAATCAGAACTGAAAAAAGTTGAGGAGCGTGTAAGGCGCTATCCACTCCGTCCCTTGACCGCTGCTGATCGTGAGCGCTTCGAGCAGTCGTGGCGCACGATCCAGGGGACGTTTGTTGATGATCCCGCTCGCGCTTTGGCGGACGCGGATCGCCTTTTAACCACAGTCATGCAAGCCCGCGGCTATCCGCCGAGTGATTTCGAAAACCGCGCGCTTGAAATTTCCGTTGACCACGCGACCGTAGTCGAGCACTACCGCGCCGGGCACGAAATCGCGATTCGCCATTCGCAGGGACACGCAACAACCGAAGACTTGCGAAAGGGCATGGTCCATTACCGCGCATTGTTTGAGGAGTTGATGCACGACGAGGGCGCACCATTGCGCGCCCGCGCCGTCGGCCGAAGCTAGCTGTGCCCAACATTTGTGAGGGGCCAGCCACGCATTGCTGCATTGCAAATTCATGAAAAGGGGGTTGTGACATGACTGAACATCTCGGCAAACATAAAGATGCGAACCTTACCAGTGAAGAATCCAGAATTGCAGATCCGAATGCAGTGCAGAAGCCCACTGAGCGGGTGGTTGAAACCGACACCCAACCCCGCACTCTTGTCACACCACCTCCTGTCGAGCCGCGACCGGCCAGCGTCGCGAGCTTTCCAGCGACCGCCGCTGCCACCGCGCGCGCACCTGAAGAGGAACGGGCCGCGCTATTCCCGTCAAACGAAGCAAACGAGCTTCGCGCCCGGTGGGACAGCATTCAGGTTGGGTTTGTTGACGAACCGCGCAAAGCGGTACAGGACGCTAACGCGTTGGTTTCCGCGACCATGAAGCGCCTGGATGAAATGTTCGCCAACGAGCGCCAAAAACTGGAACAGCAGTGGGACCGCAGCGAAAATGTCTCGACGGAAGACCTTCGTGTCGCATTGCGAAAGTACCGATCCTTTTTTGGCCGGCTTCTTACGATCTGAGAGGACCCGGAGGACGGCTAGTTATCAAGCAACAAACCAGAATCGCCTGGATCCGGAATTCTGGTTCCGCGGAGGGGCCACCAGCACGCGGGAAGGCCCAACAATTGCGTTTCGACCTCAAAGAGTTGCCATCCACCGCGTAATTTGTACAACTCACAGCTAAATCGTTGCGTCATCCTAGTGCGTCGTTTACAATCTGGCACGCTGGAGAAAGTTCGGCATGAAGACTGACATTCACAACTCGTTCCCACGGCAAGTGGTGCTGATGCAGCGCTGGGATTGTGACCGAACCGGTTCCAGTCCCTCACGCTAGTCATTTTTTTAACTCACACCTTTGCCAATAATTGATCACTGACCCGGGCGGCATAATCCGCGTTCTCGCTGCCATTCCATCGAAACGCACGGGACTAGGGTGTGCGAACCGAGGCGCCGGATTTGGATTGGATGCCGACCGAAAATCATCTTCAGTATTGCGTGGATCGCCGTGCGAAATTGGCACACGCGGATAGGAGGACTCGCAATGATCACTCTGAAGCTGCCGCGGCTGACTGTCTCGGTGCCACCTGTGCTGGCGGTTGCGCCCATGGCTGGACCGGTAATACCGCCCGCGCCCATGCCGCGCGCTTCCCTGTGCGCTGGTTGTGTGTACGCGCACATCGTGCGGGGCTACGAGCCTGGCGAACAGATGACCTTCTGCGGTTATGCATATCCGCAGCGCGAGATCGTGTTTCCGGTGCGCGAGTGCACGGACTACAAACCGAAGCGTGAACGCGATGGCATAGAAAAAGCGCTTGAGGGAGTGGTGAGTTTCCCGCCCCTCAAAGAAATGGCAGAGCAATTCTGCGCCGTTGCTGCCACACGCGGCGGTCAGGGCGAGTGATGAGTCGTCCTAAACACAACTCAACCCGGACGGGCCGCGGCAAGTGAATAGCTTGCTGCGGCCCTGCCGGCGATTCGAGAGCTTCCGGTTAGAAGACCGCCAGCTTCACGTGCAGGAATTTCTTGGGATTTTGCCGAAAGTCGCTGACCATCAGGCGCATATCCCCCGCGAGCCCTGCGAAATTGTCGTAAAACGCAGGATCGGCGAAGAATTTCCCGAGAGTGCCTTGATTGGAATTAATTTTCGCGGAAGCTTCGCGGATATTCGCGGAGGCATCGCGCATATTGTTGTACAAAGCGTCGTCGTTGGTCAGCTTTCCGAGCGTCCCTTTGCCCGCGCGAACGTCATCAATCACCGCGTTTCCTTTCTCGACAAGCCCTCTCGCGTTTTCATACATGGCCGGGTCGTACACAAGTTTGCCGAGCGTTCCCTTCTGTTCGCGAACCGCGGCGAGCACATTTTCAGCGTGGCCCAAGGTTGAATTTAGGCTGTTGTAAAGCTCATCCGACGCTACTAATTTCCCGACAGTCCCTTCCCCGCGCTGCACGGAAGCGACCATGGTATCCACGCGGCCGATGGCCTGATTCATGTGGTCGTAGAGCGATGGATCATTCATAAATTTCCCGAGCGTGCCTTGCCCTTCACGCATCTGATTCACGATCCCGCGCAAATCTCCCGAGAGCGCGCCGAGGTTTTGCATCAGGTCCGCGCCCCGTTCAACAATCAGCTTCATGGCCGCCTCTTCTTTGCCTGGCAGGATGCCATTCGGCGGCAGTATGGTGCCAGTGAGCCCGCGCTTGACGGTCACGTAGCGATTCCCGAGCAAGCCCTCCGTGCCCAGACTGGCGTCCGAGTCGGTGCGAATGTTTTCCTGATATTTTTTGTCGATGCGCAGCACCAGCGTGATGTTGTGCATTTGATCCGGCGGATGCGGGGTCACGGACATGGATTGCACGTTGCCTATCTCAATTCCATCCAGACGCACGGGTGCGCCCGGCGTCAGTTGATCCACTTCGGGCAGATAAGTAATCAGTCGGTACTTGGGACCGAGGATTCCAGCGCCGGTGACATAAAAAATAGCCACCGCCAGGATGAACAATCCCATGAGCACGAACAGTCCAACTCGAAGCTCGGTCCACGTCAGTTGCTTTCTTTGCGCCATTGCCTTCCCTCCTGTGATCCCGCGTAGAAACTTTACTCTGCCGAAAGCAAAAATTGTTTCAGATATTGGTCCGGTGAGCGCAGCATCTCCTCGGGCGCCCCCTGAAAAGTAATCTCGCCCTTTCGCAGCATGATTATATTGGTGGGACGCGCGTCCGGCCTTGTCCCATTGCCGCTGAGACGCACGACATGCGCGGTGGTCTTATCGAAGCGGTAATTCGCAAGCCCGAATGCATCCTGGACGCGGTGCGTGGCAAGCAACGAAGTCACGTCCTGCGAATCCCGGCCGCGGAGGATCAAGGTGATGATCGTTTGCGAGGTCACTGGATCGAGCCCCGCCGTGGGCGAATCGTAGAAAACGATGGGCGGACGATCCACCAGCGCCCGCGCAATCGAAACGCGCCGGCGCATTCCACCGGAAAGCTCCGCGGGAAATTTCTCGAGTGCGTCCTCCAGTTCCACGAAGCGCAACGCCTCCCGGACGCGGGTATCGATCTCAGCTTCGGCTACCTTTTCTTCCTCCAACCGAAATGCCACATTTGCTGCCACTGTCATGGAATCGAAGAGCGCGCCCTCCTGAAACACAAAACCGATGCGACGCCGGAAATCGAGAAGGTCTTTTTCGGACATCTCGCCGACGTCGTGGCCCATCACCAGGATGCGACCAGAGTCGGGCCGAAGCAGCCCTGCAGCCAGTTTCATCACCAGCGTTTTTCCAGCTCCGCTTTCGCCCAGCAGGACCTTGGTTTCGCCCGGATCGACTTCGAAAGAGATGCCGCGCAAGACGTCGCCTTCTTCAAAACTGATGCGCACATCCTTGAAAATAATGAGTGGTTCGCCCGGTACGGTCTGATTCATTGCCCGAACCGTTTCCGGGGCGGGAGAGAATGCACCATGTCGGAGATTATAAATGGAAACGCATGGGATTCGCAGCGCGCGATTTCTCCGTGGGCTTGGCGGCGCGGAAATCTACTTTTGAAACAAAAACAGCAGCAGCCGCGCGAGGAAGAAATCCACGACGAGGACAAAGACAGAAGAAACCACCACGGCCGTGGTGGTCGCGCGGCCCACACCCTGGGTGCCGCCTTTGACTCGAAGCCCCTGGTAGCATCCGACCGTTGCGATGATGAGGCCGAAAATAAGCGGCTTCACACTGCCCTGCACCAAATCGCCCAACGCAAGCGCCTGGATGGCGCGGGTCCAAAACTGCACTGCCCCAAGACGCAGCGTGAAATAGGCCACCACGAATCCGCCGATCAGTCCGACAAAATCAAAAACAGCTACGAGAAGCGGCAGCATGGTCAGTGTGGCCATCACGCGCGGGGTCATCAGTTTGCGAATCGGGTCGGTACCAAGCGCGCGCATGGCATCGACTTGTTCCGTGACCACCATGGAGCCGAGTTCCGATGCGATACCAGAAGCATTGCGCCCGGCGACCAGCAACGCGGTGATTGCTGGGCCGAGTTCGCGGACTAGCGCCAGGGCCACGGCGTCGCCGGTGAGCGCCGTCTCTCCGAAGCGCTCGAATTGCGCGGAGGTCTGCAGCACCATCACGCCGCCGATAAAAAACGAGGTGATCACCACGATGGGCAACGAGCCCACGCCAATCAGGTCCATCTGCTCGAGCGTGTCCGTCCAATAAATCGGCGGAGTCACGGCATTTTTGAGCGACTGCAGGACCAGCAGCGCGTAGTCCTGCACCGCAAACACCTGCCGCTTGAGCGCATCCCCCAAGGCAGAGGGGAGCGATGAAGTTTCCGTGGCTTCGAGCATCGTGTGAGACTCGAGCCGCCGGGAAGCGGCTGAGTCCGTGGAAGCCTATCGTCCGGTGCGCGTTGCGTCAAGCAATCATCCGGGTTGGCGGACCGGAAGTCGTTTGACGAAATTTCCATTCGCGGATCAAATGACTTGTGCAGACGAGTGAGGCTATTTAATAGATGAGGTTTGCACCGAAGTCTGGCACAGCTCCGCCCCTGATCATCGCGGTCCAGTCCTTCAGGTTTTTTCCACCCAGCTTCCAGAACTTGCCGCAGGATTCGAGGTAAGCGAGCACCACTTCGCCTTCGTTCTTCTCGAGAAGTTCCTTTGCCAGAGTCATGTTTGGGCCAAAGGAATCCAGTTGTGGCGAGCCCGGTGTTGCTCCGGCCGCTAGCAGGTATTGCTTTGCCGAGGGAATGTCGCCATGCCGCAGGGCAATGCGGCCGAGCACGATGTTCCCCTTGTGGATGGCGTTGCCGTAATTCCAACTTTGTTTGTGCTGCGGGGCCATCTGTAGGAGTTCCCTGGCGTACTGCTCGGCTTTGGGTATATCTCCCGCCTCAAACGCAGTGGAAGCAAGGGCATCCAAACCGTCAAATCTCTCTTCCGAGTCGGCGTTCTGCAATCCACGCTCCCTTATGGAGAGTGCCGTTTGCGATAATGCTTCGTTTTCTTGGGAGGATCTACCAGCCTCACGCTCCAGCTCATATGACTGGGCCAGACGCGACGAGGCCATTTTGTCCTGCGGATTGATAAGCAACACCTTTTCCAGTAATTCGCGAGAGTTATCGCGATCCCACAAGAACATGAAGTCTGCCGCATTAAGCAAAACGGCGGGACTCTTTGAATTCTTGGCGACCTGATCCGCCCACAGTTGTTTGCCGTGTTGATATGCCTGTGTGGTCCGAGAAGACAAGCCGGGCATAATTTCAGCTTCGGGCGATCCGGCGAGGTGTGACTCGGGATGGTGCTCAATCAACCAGAATACATGCTCTTCTCGTTTCTCCTCCAGCGCGGAGTCTCTTAGTCTGATGTTTTCCATGAAGTAGTACTGGATGAGTTTCTCGCGCGAACTCAAGTTGTCCGGATTGGTCTTAAGTCCCAGTTCCAGCGACTTGGCTTCTTCGGCAGTAATTGCTGGGGGCGGGATAACGGGCAGAGCTTGGTCCTGCGATTTTGCTTGCAGCGTAAGGCCTTCCGAAATCGAACCCATAAGCAACAGTGCCGTGACCATGGCAACACGGAGTTTGTTCATCGGCGTTATTCCTTCGTTTCTCGCCTTCCACCGCCGGGTGATTATAGCTCAGGTCATGATTACTGACGATTATACTCAGCGACATAGTTCAGCAGCGGTCGGATTACTCCAGCGAAATCCTAGCCCAAGAAATCGCCCGAATGCACAGCCTCGCGGACCGCACCTTTACGCGCGAGGAAGCGTCCGGTAGAATTGCGAGTTTGTGTGTTGCCGTTGTGAGCAAGATGCGCTGGCACACCTTCGCGGGCGCCTCGGGTGGGGAGCAAAATGCTGCGATTTGTAAGCGCGGGAGAATCGCACGGGCAGGCCCTGATCGCGTGGGTCTCCGGATTTCCTGCGGGAGTGCCCGTTGATTTGGAATTTATCCAGCGTGAGCTACACCGGCGGCAACTAGGATACGGGCGCGGCGCGCGGCAGCGCATCGAGAAAGACCAGCCGGACATCATCGCTGGTGTCCGCCACGGGCACACCATTGGCGCGCCGATTGCCGTGCGCATCGAGAATCGCGACTGGGCGAATTGGGAGAAGGCGCTGCCGGTCGAAGACACCGAAGGTGCAGATGACGCGCAGCGTCCGCTGACTGCTCCGCGCCCGGGGCACGCGGATCTTGCTGGCGCGCTGAAATTCAATTTCCATGATGCGCGGTATGTTCTCGAGCGGGCATCGGCGCGCGAGACCGCCTCGCGTGTGGCCGCCGGGGCGTTGGCCAAACTATTGCTCCGCGAGTTTGCAGCAGAAGTGCTCAGCCACACGATCGCGGTAGGTCATGCGCGCCTGGAGCGCGATGCGGCCTGGGAAGAAATCGAAACTGTCTGCAAGAATCTGGAATCCCCGTTGCGCTGCGTGGACGGAACCGCCGAAGCGAAAATGAAAGCTGAAGTGGACCATGCGTTGCGCGCCGGAGATTCGGTGGGTGGTGTTTTCGAAGTGATCGCGCACGGCATTCCGCCTGGCCTGGGAAGCCACGCGCAGTGGGACGAGAAACTCGACGCGCGGCTGGCTCGCGCGGTGATGTCCATACAAGCGGTGAAAGCCGTCGAGCTTGGCAGCGGAGTTTCTAATTCTTCGAGCTACGGCTCGGAAGTGCAAGACGAGATCCGCTACGATGCGCCGAGCAAACGATTCGCTCGCTCGTCGAATCGCGCCGGTGGCCTGGAAGGCGGAATCACCAACGGGCAGGACATCGTGGTGCGCGGCTACTTGAAACCGATTTCGACATTGCGGCGTCCTCTGTTGACCGCCGATATGAAAACGAAGGAGGCGGTGAAAGCCGCCTACGAGCGCTCGGATGTGTGCGTGGTCCCGGCTGGTGGCGTCGCGGGCGAGGCCATGGTGTCGCTGGAATTGGCGGCTGCGTTTCTTGAAAAATTCGGGGGCGATTCGCTGGCCGAAACACGCAGAAATTTCGACGGCTATCAAAAACAGTTGGACGCATTCTAGGACGAAAACGCAAGATGATTCATCCCATTGTGAAGTTTGGCGACCCGGTGCTGGAAACTCCTGCGAAAAGAGTGGAGAAGTTCGACGAAGAGTTGCAAACACTCGTCGCGGACATGTTCGAATCCATGTACGCAGCGCGCGGGGTGGGCCTGGCGGCGCCGCAAATCGGAATCGGATTGCGACTCGCGGTCATCGACGTGACCGACGGAAAAAATCCCGAGGCCAAGATCGTTTGCGCCAACCCGGAAATCATTCACGCCGAGGGTGAGCAGCGCGAAGAGGAAGGCTGTCTCTCGCTGCCGGGATTCCGCGGCTACGTGCCGCGGCCGCAGTACGTCACCGTCCGCGCCCAGGACGCCACCGGCACACAATTTGAAATGCGCGGCGAGCAATTGTTGGCTCGCGCTTTTTGCCACGAGATCGATCACCTCAATGGAACGCTCTTCATCGCCCACCTGGGAATGCTGAAGCGCGACATGATTAAACGAAAAATTCGCAAGATGAAGAAAGCCGGCGAGTGGTAGGGCGCTCGTGCCGCTGAGAATTGTCTTCTGCGGCACACCGGGGTTTGCCCTGCCTGCGCTGCGGCATTTGATCACGCAAACGGATTTTCGTCTCGAAGGCGTGATCACTCAGCCGGACCGGCCGCGCGGGCGCGGGCAGCAGGTTTCCAGTTCGCCGGTGAAGGACGCTGCGCTCGAAGCGGGGATCCCGGTTTACCAGCCGGAAAAAATAAGGTCCGAATCGGCGCACGATTATTTCAAGCGTGTCGCGCCGGACGTGGTGGTAATCATCGCTTACGGCCAGATTATCCCTGCCAGTCTGATTGCGATTCCGCGCCTTGGTTGGATTAACCTGCATGCTTCCCTGCTCCCGAAATATCGCGGAGCTGCGCCGATTAATTGGGCCATCGTGAATGGCGAGGCGCGCACGGGCCTGACCACCATGCAGATTGATGCCGGGCTCGACACAGGTCCCATGCTGCTGAAGCACGAAACTGCAATTGGTCCGGATGAAACAGCACCCGATCTAACTACCCGACTGGCGGATGCCGGCGCGCCGTTGATGGCGGAAACTCTGCGTAAACTCGAGCGTGGCGAGATTGTTCCCATCCCCCAAGACAATTCCAAGGCAACGCATGCGCCGCCTCTTAAGAAAGCAGACGGACGAATCGATTGGCGCGCGCCCGCCCCGCAGATCTACAACCGCATCCGCGGGCTTCAACCCTGGCCGGGGGCGTTCACAACATTTCGTGGGAAGACTTGCCAGATCTGGGGCAAGCCGCTGCAGCCGGTTGCCGCGGGCGGCATGCCCGGAATAATTCTTCCAACGCAGGAAGATGGCCTGCTCGTGATTTGCGGCAGTGGAACGGTCCTTCGCGTCCACCAGATTCAACTCGAAGGCCGCAACCGCGTCACCGACCGCGAGTTCATGAACGGCGCGAAAATTGCCGCCGGCGAGCAATTCGGCGGCTAGGGATGCCCGTCAGCGCAGCGAGAACGATTGCATTTGAAGTGCTGCGCCGCGTGGAGGCAGAGGGCGCGTACGCAAGCGACGTGCTGCACGCCGAACTTCATGCAGCGGTGAAGCCCGCGGATGCAGCGTTGGCGACCGAATTGACGCTCGGCGTGTTGCGCTGGCGCCGGTTGCTTGATTTTCTGATCGAGCGGCAATTGAAAAAGTCCATGGCGCGGCTCGACCTGCCGGTGGCGCTCGCGCTCCGGACGGGTCTGTACCAACTCCGGTTTCTCCAGCGGATTCCAGCGCGAGCTGCTGTGCATGAATCCGTCGAGCTGGTGAAACGCGCCAGGAAAAGTTCGGCCGCTGCGTTGGCGAATGCTGTTTTGCGCCACCTGGCCGGCGAAGTTAAGCATCCAGCGGCCGAATATCTGCCCGCAAGCGTCACGCAGGCCGACAGGCTCGGGATTCTCCATTCGCATCCCACATGGATCGTCGAACGATGGCTCTCGCGCTGGGGCCTTGCGCGAACAACCGCTCTGCTTGAGTCAAACAATCGCACGCCGCCTCTGAGCTGCGCGTTGCATGAGCTCGCCCGCCGCCAGAAAATATTCAACGAACTTGGAGGCGATGGTTTGCGCGTCGAGCCGGGACGCTTACTGCGCTCGGCATTCACCCTCAGCGGCGGCAGTCCCGCGCGCGCGCAAGCATTCAAAGAAGGGCGCATCTCGATTCAAGATGAAGCTTCCCAGGCGATTCCATTGCTGCTCGATGTCCAGGCCGGCGATCACGTGCTGGACCTCTGCGCTGCGCCCGGCGGGAAAACAGCGCCACTGGTTCGCGCCGCTGGAGCAAATGGACTGGTTGTGGCCGCCGATCGCCACGCGCATCGTTTGCGTGCCATGCGCAATCAATTCACGCGCCTCGGACTTCGCAACGTTAAGCTAGTTGAACTCGATGCCACGCATGCTCTTCCGTTTGGTTGCAAGTTCGAGCGCATCCTGGTGGACGCGCCTTGCTCGGGCACCGGCACACTCGCGCGCCATCCGGAAATTCGCTGGCGGCTCGACCCGCGCCAACTTGCCGAACTCCACAAGCTGCAAGTGGCCATGCTCAAAAGCGCTGCCGGCCAGCTTGCGCCTGGGGGAAGGCTTGTTTACTCCACCTGCTCAATCGAGCCGGAGGAAAACGAAGATGTTGTCGCTGAGGTATTGAAA
>Ga0210384_10004790_pt1 | contig 14991 bp, 18 predicted proteins | sample IncBWH2MmetaG_FD_160574 | JGI IMG/M metagenome (GOLD analysis project Ga0210384, IMG submission 160574) | Forest soil microbial communities from Barre Woods Harvard Forest LTER site, Petersham, Massachusetts, United States - Inc-BW-H-2-M | ecosystem: Environmental > Terrestrial > Soil >...
TTCGCCCCGCGTTTTGCCTCGTGGTGTAATGGTAGCACGAGAGATTCTGGATCTCTTTGTCTAGGTTCGAGTCCTAGCGAGGCAGTATTTTCAAGATGTCGGAGGTGAGCAATCGGACATCGGATTTGCGATCGCGTTGCTGGCGAAAGAAATCCTGCAAAATTGCCGCGCACTCAGTTTGTAGAACGCCCGCCGTTATTTCACAGCGATGATTGAGCGCCGGCTGTTGAAGGACGTTCAACATACTACCAGCTGCTCCCGCCCTCGAATCAACGCAGCCGAAAATCACGCGTCGAATCCGAGTATGAACGATCGCGCCCGCGCACATCACGCACGGTTCCTTTGTTACATAAAGATCGCAGTCGATCAGGCGCCAATCGCCCAAGGCAGCTTCGGCCTGGGTTAGGGCGAGCATTTCAGCGTGTGCCGTCGCGTCTTTGAGCAGCTCGACCTGATTGTAAGCCCGGGCAATGATTTTCCCTCCGTGAACCACGACCGCTCCCACCGGTACCTCTTCCGTCGCGTAGGCTTTTTTTGCCAGGCGCAACGCATCTTGCATGAATAAATCGTCAGTTGGCTCGATCAAAGGATTATGGAGCGACATCTTTTACATCCATGTAGCTTAACGGTGTCGAACTACTTATAAACCGATGAAAACATTATTCTCAACGCTTGTTGTCTTCTGCCTCACCGTGGCCGCAGTCAGCGCCACCGAACAGGATATCGTGGATCGGAGCACGACCACAGTGCGCGAGTTCCGCCACATGCCGGAAAAGGGCCTTCCGCGAAACATTATTCGCCACGCGAAGGGTCTGGCGATCATTTCCGTGGTCAAAGCCGGATTTATTTTCAGCGGCAAAGCTGGAGAAGGCGTCGTGGTAGCGCGAACGGAACACGGATGGTCGGGCCCATCCTTTGTTGGAACCGGCGGTGCAGGATGGGGACTGCAAATCGGCGCCCAAGTCACCGAGTTTGTGGTCGTCCTAAACAATGACGCTGCCGTGCGCGCGTTTGCCAAGGGCGGAAATGTCACCCTCGGCGCCGATGCCAGTGTTGCGGCGGGACCTGTTGGGCGCGCCGCAGAAGCCGACGTTACTCCGAAAGCGGCCATTTATACCTACAGCAAGAGTAAAGGGCTGTTTGTCGGCGTCTCATTGGAAGGCGCTGTCATTGGCACGCGTAAGGACGCGAACAATCGCTATTATGGTCGGCCCGTCACCGCGAACGACATTTTGAACGGACGCGTGGCAGCGCCGGCTGGATCGGCAAATCTTAGAGCCGTCGTCGGTGGTCGCTAGTTGGGCGTAGGATCGAAGTCATGCAATCTGCTTTACAATCGCGCACGCGTTCAGGCACTCTGATCGCGTGCGTGGATTAGTCGCCGCTGCGCTGGCAGTTTGTCTTGTCTCGACGCTCCGGGCGCAGGATCAGGAGCGCTCGCTGGTTAATCGTCTTTTGAAACCAGACACGACTCTGCAGAATAACGCACAAAACAAACAATTTCGCGCTGACAGCCATTCGATAGAGAAACAGGCGACCGTCGCGTCGTTTTACATTGAGAAGAAATCGAAACCGGAAACTTTCACCGCGACCAGAGATTTTAACGCGAAGAACTTCAGTTCGTCGTCTTATGACGGCGGCGATCGAACGAATTATTCTGCAGACAAGCACACCCAAGGAGTTGCCAACTACTCGACGTCAGCGGCGCGCCAGCCTGGAAACGTGTCCTACAGTAACAAGAGCGCGCGTAGCCGTGATTACGCAGCTCAACGCCCATTTCTTGACCGCGGCAAGAGTCAGAAATCGTTGAACCGACAGAATCCGCCGATGACAATCGAGCAGGTTCGCGAACTGCTAAACAAAAATAAGTAGCGTTGCACTTGCCGTCGCCCGCCGAGCCGTAGCCTTGGCGAAGGTTTGGCCTCTGACGGCAGAAACTCGGCGTTTGATTCCGCTGAAATCTTTGCGCCGTGAAATGCCGGCTCAGCCTCAGAGCGCCTCGACAGAGCGAGGCGGCTACAGCAGAATGGGTTAATGCAACCGGATGAAGCGCTCACGATTCTAAAACAGGGCGCAGCGCAAATCATCAGCGAGACCGAACTGCGCGAGAAACTGGCACTCGGCCGGCCGTTGCGAGTGAAGCTCGGGGTAGATCCGACAGCTCCCGATATTCATCTCGGTCACACCGTTGTTTTGCGAAAGCTGCGCCAGTTTCAAGATCTCGGACATCAGGCCGTGCTGATCATTGGCGATTTTACCGGAATGATTGGCGACCCGAGCGGGCGCTCGGTAACGCGGCCTCATTTAACGCACAAAGACGTTCTGGCGAACGCCGAGAGTTACCGCGAGCAGGCGTTCAAAATTCTCGATCCCGCGCGGACGGAAACGGTTTGCAACGGCGATTGGTTTCGCGCGATGTCGTTTGAAGAAGTCATTCGACTCAATAGTCGCGTCACGCTCCAACAAATGCTACAGCGAGAAGATTTTCACGCTCGGATCGACAGGCAACAGCCGATTCACGCGCACGAAATTCAATATCCAATCATGCAAGGTTGGGATTCAGTCATGGTGAAGGCCGATGTGGAGCTCGGCGGAACAGACCAGCTGTTCAACATTCTAGTCGGACGCGATTTCCAAAAGGCGGAAGGCCAGCCGCAACAAGTCGTTTTTCTTTTACCGATCCTCGAGGGCTTGGATGGCTTGAAAAAAATGAGCAAGAGCCTCGGTAATTTTGTCGGGGTCGCTGAACCCACTATCGAGATGTTCGGCAAGTTGATGAGTGTTTCGGACGAATTGATGGCAAAATATTATGTTCTTCTGCTCGGACGCGAGCTGCCCAAGGATGCGCATCCGCTCGAAGCAAAGAAACACCTCGCATTCGAAATCGTGCAGACCTACCACTCGACCGACGCCGCAAAAAAGACACTCGAAGATTGGAATGCACGATTCAGCGAAAAACGCCTGAGCGACGCTGAGCTTCCAGAATTCAAGGCGCGAAACGGAGAAGCCGTCGAGTTGGTCCAGGCTGCCTATTCGGAAGCTCTCGCCGTTTCCAGGTCGCGCTCAGAAATTAGCCGGCTGATCAAGCAAGGCAGTGTGCAACTGGATGGAAACAAGGTCGTCGATCCAAAATCGACCTTAACGCTGAAGGCAGGCCAAGTTCTCCGGCTCGATAAAACGCACGCCGTTCGTATCGCCTAACGAACCGGTACGCAAAAAGAGCACGAAGCCGAAGCGTCGTGCTCTTTTCAGCAGCTTAGGGTTGGGTTTTATGCGATGGCTGCTGTTTCGAGCGCCGGGAATACCGGTGAACGCTCGATGTAAGGGGCTGCGATACCCTCAAAGTGTGAACGGATGCTGCGAAGCTCTCCGGCAATAAACGCATCGACAAAACCAAAACGCTTGTCGAGCCACGCAAAGAACTTGTTTTTGACCTCGTAGTGGAGAGCCAGCGTCACTTCGGTAAAATTCGGGCGGATCTCAGTGAAATCGATCAAACCCATGAATTCGATGTTTCCACCGACCGACTCAAACGCAAACTCGGTCAGCGAATCGCTGTCGATCGCGGTCAAGACCGTTCGCGCTTCAAATCCAAGCGGACCGCGAAAACTGAAATCGACGGTCTTGGACGATGTCACCGTGGCTTTCGTAACCATCACGAACTGCCGGCGGTAGGACTGGATGCTGGCAAGGCGTGCTTTGCATTCATCCAGCGGTTGACTCATATGGAACGTTTTTTCAAGGAGCATATTAGTAGGGTTAGGTTTCGAGGGATACTTTAGCAACGGAGGTGCCATGGCCATTCTCCCTGGGGAAGCCCATTTTGACCCCCATTTTTGTGTCACTTTTATTTACACTTTTGTCCAGACTGATGACAGTTCGTCGCCTTTCGAACAGTCGATGATTCGCTGCTAATCCGCCCCAGATCGATCGTCTCTTCCATGAATCCAGCAGCGCGGGAACGGCCGAACGAACAGCGCCGATTGCCGGCCCTACGCCGCACGGGCGCGCTCAGCCGCGATCGCCTGCATCATGGAGCGAAAAACTTTCGCGCCATCGGCACTGCCCAAGCGCGCATCTGAAGCGCGGTCCGGATGCGGCATCAATCCGAAAACGTTGCCAGCTCGATTGCAAATTCCGGCGATATTTTCGATCGCGCCGTTCGGGTTTGCCTCCGGGACGATCCGCCCCTGATCGTCCGCATATCGCAGAATCACTTGGCGATGTTGATTCAACTCACGCAACGTTTCGTCGTCCGCGAAATAACAACCTTCGCCGTGCGCGACCGGCATTCGCAATAACGATCCTTCCGGACAACCGTGAGTAAACGCCGAATCCGGGACTTCCACTCGCATCGTCACCATGTCGCAAACGAATCGCAGCGAGCGATTGCGGACGAGCGCTCCCGGAAGTAAACCCGCCTCACACAAAATTTGAAATCCGTTGCAAGTGCCGAGCACCAGTTTCCCCGCACGCGCCTGGTCGATCACCGTCGGCATGATGGGCGAGAAACGCGCGATCGCTCCGCAGCGGAGATAATCGCCATATGCGAATCCGCCGGGCAAAACAATCGCGTCGTAATCGTGAAGCGAAGTTTGCTTATGCCAAACGTACTCGGCCTCAAGGCCGTCAATGCTGTTGATGCTCGCTAAGCAATCCTGATCGCAATTGGAACCTGGGAACTGAACGACCGCGAATTTCATCGTGCGTGTGCAGCGCGTTGCTCGGCGTGATAGTCATTTACCACCAGCGCCGCATGGATCACTCCTGGAATCCATCCGAGCAAGGTTAACAAAATGCTCAGGAAAAAACTGGCGATTCGCCCCGTCATCAAAACGGCGAGTGGTGGAAGCACTATGCAGAAGAAATATCGCAGCGCCTTCATTTCTTCTTTCTGACCTTTGACTTCTGACCTCCGACCGCCGGCTTCTGCAATTCGTAGTCTTCGATCACCGGATTTGAGAGCAAATCGCGGCAAAGGCCGTGCAATCGTTTTTCAAGATCGACATCTTCACCATCGATATCGATTTCCATGTATTTTCCGATTCGCACACTCCGCACTTCCGGCATTCCCAAGTGGCGAATCGCATCGCGCACTGCATTTCCCTGCGGGTCGAGCACCGCTTCTTTCGGCTTCACGATCACGTTTACTTTCACGTGTGACATGCTAACGCGGATTTTTTCCGCAACAAGCGCAAGCCTGCGACTTTACGAGTCGTGCAGGCAGCGCGAGTGTCGCGCGCGAGATGAGAACCGTAAACTGGCGGATCCCAGCCGCATGGCTCACACTTTGCGTGGTCTGGAGTTCGACTTGGCTCGCGATCAAAGTCGGTCTGCGCGATTTGCCGCCCGTCTCTTTCGTCGCGATCCGATTTGTCATTGCAATTCTTGTCCTTCTCGCCGTCTCCGTCGGACGTGTTCGACTGTTGCCGTTGCGCCGTTCCGATTACGCAGTGCTCGCGTTCACGGGTGTCCTAATGTTCGCGCTCAATTACACCCTCCTTTTCTGGGGCGAACTTTACGTTTCCTCCGGTCTCGCCGCCGTCTTGCAAGCGACCATCCCGATTTTTGGAATGATTTTCGCGCATTGGCTGTTGCCGGACGAACCATTGCGTTTACAAAAACTTACGGGCGCGCTGATCGCGCTTGGCGGTGTCGTGCTCATCTGCGCGCGATTGCTGAGCTTTAGTGGATTACTCGCGTTCTTGGGAGGCATCGGAATTTCCCTGGGCGGCGCCGGCGCGGCTTTCTCGAATGTGGTGCTTAAGAAACGAGCGATCCAACTCGCACCTGCCATGCTCGCCGCCTGGCAGATGATTTTCGGCGTCGCGCCGCTGATTATTCTAGGGTTCCTAGTCGATGGAAATCCGACTCATTTTCATTGGAGCAGGATGTCGATATTTTGCCTGCTCTATCTCGCGGTCATCGGTTCGGCGCTCACGTTCTTGCTCCTTTACTGGCTACTGCCGCGAATGACCGTCACAAATTTGCAAACGATCTCGCTCATCACGCCGCCCGGCGCGGTCATGCTCGGCTGGTTGTTAGGCGGCGAGAAATTTCCTCTTTGGTCGTTGTTAGGCGCAGCTTTCGTTCTCGCTGGCGTCTGGATGATTTTTCGCCGCACCAAAGATCGACAACCAGCGGAAGCAGTCGCTGCGATCCCTGATCGAGGATAACAACAACCATGAGCGCACCGGAGACTGTCCACATGCGCTGCGTGATCGCCGGCGGCGGACCGGCTGGAATGATGCTGGGGTTCTTGCTCGCCCGCGCCGGCGTTGAAGTCGCCGTGCTAGAAAAACACGGGGATTTCCTGCGAGATTTTCGTGGCGACACCATCCATCCCTCCACCCTCGAATTAATGCACGAGCTCGGCTTGCTCGATGAATTTCTCCGACTGCCGCATCAGGAAGCGCCGCGACTAAAAGGCGTTTTCAACGGCCATTTCGCGGGCATAGCCGATTTCTCCCATCTACCGACGCAATGCAAATTCATTGGCTTTATGCCGCAGTGGGATTTCTTGAATTTTTTTGCCGCGAAAGCAAAACGCTTTCCTTCTTTTTCCCTCCACATGGAGCATGAAGTTGTCGATCTTATTTTAAAGAAGGACCGTGTCGTAGGCGTGCGCGCGAGAACAAAGGAAGGCCAGCGCGATTTTCTAGCGGATCTGGTGGTGGCCTGCGACGGACGCAGTTCGATCGTTCGCGATCGCGCTGGGTTAGAAGTGTGCGAGCTCGGAGTGCCGATCGACGCCCTTTGGATGCACGTTTCAAAACGCGCCGGCGATCCTGAGCAATTATTTGGATTCTTTCGGCACGGCAAACTGCTCGTCCTGCTTAATCGAGAAAATTATTTTCAAGCGGGATTCGTTATTCCCAAAGGCGGCATCGAAGAGATCAAGAAACGCGGATTGCCTGCTTTGCACGGCGAAATCGTCGCGCTCGGGCCGTTCCTGAAAGACCGGATCGCGGAACTGGACGACTGGTCAAAAATTAAATTGCTCACCGTGCAGATCAATCGTCTGCGCAAATGGTGTCGCGAGGGATTACTTTGTATCGGCGACGCCGCGCATGCGATGTCCCCCGCCGGCGGTGTTGGAATCAACCTCGCGATTCAGGATGCGGTTGCGGCTGCAAACTTGCTCGCAATGAAATTAAGAGACGGGCCGGTGTTGCTCGCAGACTTGGAACAAGTTCAAAAGCGCCGGGAATGGCCGACGCGACTGATTCAGGCGATGCAAACTCTTGTTCACCGTCACGTCGTCACTGGACGAGAATCCAAGCAGGGAGACTCACTTCCCACTCTGGTTAGGCTCCTCCAATGGTTTCCGGCGCTGCAATCGCTTCCCGCGCGTTTTATCGGCATCGGGCCGCGGCCGGAGCATATTCGCAGTCCGATCGCCTAATTTCCTCGGTGGCTACGCTGCGGCGCGTCGTTTTTGCCTAACGAGTGAAGATGTCGATTTTCGCCGTGCGCCGGCACCGTTGCCGCCTCGTTTCACGCGGACCGACTGAGAGCGGTTGATGCTTTCCTGTAACACTTTCACTAAGTCGACAACATTTGTGCTGCGCGGCGGGGCTGCGGGCGCTGCTGGCAACGATTTGTTCTTCGCTTTCTGCTCGATCATCTCCATCACCGCATCGCGATATTCATCACGATACTTCTGAGGCTCCCAGTCGGAAGACATGCTTTCAATCAAGGCAGTTGCCATCTTCAATTCCTTGTCGTTCAAGTCGGTCTTGGGACGATTCAACTCTTCTGGCTTCAAAACTTCGCTCGCAAAATGCATCAGCTCCAAGACGAGGAATAAACCGTCGGGCTTGACGGCCGCGAGATATTCACGATTCGCGATCACAACTTTGGCAACGCCGATCTTGCCGGTGCCGCTCAACGCCTTGTGCAATAGCGCGTACGCTTTCTCGCCGCCTTTTTGAGCTTCGAGAAAATACGGCTTGTAGAAGAACTTCGGGTCGACCTGATCAAGATCGACAAAGTCGGTGATGTCGATCGAATGGGTCGATTCAATCCGCACTTTCTCGAAATCTTCGTCGCTCAAAATAATGTAACGACCTTTTTCGAACTCGAAGCCTTTAACAATCTGGTCCGCCGGCACCTCTTTCATGTCGGCTTCGGCAACCTTTTTGTACTTGATCGGACTAAGATCGGTTTTGCGCAGTTGGCGAAAACTGAGCTTCTCCTCGCGGGTGGCCGGGTAGACCGAGATCGGAATGTAAACCAGGCCAAAGCTGATACTGCCTTTCCAAGTTGGACGCATAGATCAATCTCCTTTTGAGCGTGGGAGACTCGTTTCGGGCAATTGTGAATAAATGTCAATAACTTCTCGCACGCATCCCGACCCAAGCATGACCCGTTCCGTAGGATTACCCTAACGATTGAACGAGTCTCCGGACCGCCTGGAGAATTCTAAGATCGACATCTTCCTGCGTTTCGCCCGCCGCTTGTAATTGGCGCTTCGGCACGCGCAACGAATGATCGCCGCCGTCGACGACATAGAGTTCGTTGCGTGCTTTCATTTCCGCACGCACTTTCTCGAGTAAATCCAACGGACAAAGCGGATCGCGCGTTCCCTGAATGAAGAGAATCGGCGTCCGCAAATCGCGCAAAACCCGATCGCGCAATTTTGTGCGATCACCGCCAGCACAGAGCGGATAACCAAAACAGACGAGTCCGTCTACGTTGTCTTCAAGCGCAACGTGGCATCCCATTCGTCCGCCCATACTTTTGCCGGCTAGAATCATCGGTCCGTTGGTCGTTTCTCGCATTTCCGACAGTGCTTGCCTGTGCGTAGCGATGAGTTTTGGCAAAGGATCGGGGCGTTTCCGATGTTCGCGCATATACGAATAATCGAAAAGAGCGACGCGGCCGATAGTTTCGAGGTACTCCTTCCACAATTGCATCCACGGATGTGTTGAAGGCGCACCTGCGCCCGGCGCGAACAAAAAGGAGGGCTCATCCATGTTTCTCACCAATAATCCCCAAATTTGGGCTGCCGTGCATCCAAAAGATGCCTCTAAACCGATGGGTCAATGTGACGGCATTACGCATCGAAGACCTGCCAGCGATGATTAAGGACGACGTGGAGAAGTTCTTGGAAACGTATCCACGTAGCCCGGCTGCACGCTTGCGCCCTAGGATGGGGATGGCAGGCGAGTTTTGGCTTGCTTTCATTGGCCCGGAAGTGCGCGAAGAAACCACCGGTATCGGTGGCACGCCCTGCGATGCGCTCGAAGATTTTAACCGCAATTACGTCGAACCGGCAGCCTCACGAAATGGCTCGACAGCGCACTGAATCGTAACCTGACCAGGGCGGATTAGGCACAAAGGCCTAGCATCGGGATTTTCCCGATTCCCGGTTGAAGGGGATGGTTTATGGTTGACACTTGTATGGTATTTAGGGCAAAACATCTTACGTTCTTAGGGCACCAAATATGTTTCTAAAGAGGGGGGAATTACTGTCTCTAATCGTAGCAGCACTGTTCGTATGTACGAGCTTTGCCTCTGCTGCCACCACCGACACGCTGCAGGACCTTGCCACGACGAACGGCTCTCTTACGATCGGTGACAAGACGTTTAGTAATTTCAGTTTCTTCGAGAACGGTTTGACCAATTTCGATCCATCCAAAATTCAGGTCACTGCGTCGGTCTCAAATGGCGTGTATTTCCTGACTTGGGACGGAAACATGAGCCTTGTCAGTGGTAGTGGAAGCTCGGCTTCGGCTGACCTCGTGCTGAAATACAGCGTTACGGCAACCGGCGGCTTAATCGATGCGATTGATGCGTCCTACACTGGGAGCACGCAGCCTGCAGGCGGCGCGTTTCTCGCGATTGATGAAACCGCAAAGGATTCAAATGGCAACGTAGTTGGCAGCACGCACCTCGACGGACAGCAGAAAAGTGACAATTTCCCGATCAATCCGCCTCAGAGCACGCTCAACGTCACGAAAGACATCAGCTTTGGAATTGTGAATGGCGGTTTTGTCACGATTTCCGAAGTTAGCCAGTCATTTCACCAGGTCGTGCCCGAACCGGAAACGATGACAATGCTTTTCGCTGGGTTCTCGCTTCTCGGGAGCGTTGTCGTGTTTCGTCGGCGCCGCAAAGCCTAACGCCTCGACGATTCTCAGGTTCACCACTCCAAACCGAGTGGTTTTAGGAGCAGCGTAATTACCTTGGTGCCGCCCCATCCCCCAACAAATGAGAGTGCCACCGCGCTAAATGGATTGATGACGAATGCATGGGCAAAGCTGGCGACATGAACTACACCAAACACAAATGCCCAATACAGAAGAAAACCGGTGATTAAACCGATCACAATTCGGTGCCAACTCGCCGCGCTCTCCGTCCAAAACGCGACCACTCCTCCAAGAAGACTCCCAATGGCACAAAGCGCGATCAACAACTTGGGCAACCCGACGGTTACAATCGCAGTCACCGCCGACAGACTATCCGAGCTGACACGGAGTTGAACCGAGCCGGTTGAGGTCGGGATAAATCGTGTCTTAACCACGCTCTCTTTTGGATGGAAAGTCACCGGATTCGAATCAAGTTCACCTTTTCCGCTGTCGAACGAGAGCAAAGCCTTGCGTTCGTCGTCCGTCGCCACCAACTCACCTTGAGAGTTAAGTAGCTCTACCGTGACATCGGTCGATTCAAAAAGATTGATCGAAGGAAGGGTCGGGACAAGCTTCAATGCCCAAATTGGCGGCCCGAAGTCGATTATGAACCGCTCCGGCAGACTGCTTCCGCTCGGAGGTGGAGCAGAATTTTCAAACCCGACATTCACGGCTCCAGCATAAGTTCCGACTAATTTGCTTCCGGCTGTGTACTCGCCTTTAGGGATTGTGATCACCACCGCCGGCCCAACATCATTCCAGACAGCGACTTTCATGTCTTCCGGCGCCGGGTCGCCTTGCAACGACGCCCAAACTGTAGCCGCATCGCCTTCACCTGCGCGAAGCTTCCGTTTCGGCGTATAAGACAACTTGAAGACCGGTTTGGCATTTGGGAGAGACGACGTACTCGGGGCCGGGGTGGCCAAGGCTACCGCTGGCGGAGTAGCCATTGCAGCGCTGGCCGGCGCACGCTCAATCATCGCCGCCGCTGGAACCGGCCGCCTGCGGACTGGGACTGCGCTTGGCGCTGTCGCAGGTGCGCTAGCGGCAGAACCCGTTTCAACCGTAGCACCTAACGACTCGAGAGTCGTGGCCGGTGGCGTCACCAGCAGAGCCGGCTGTCTTTTTGGTTTTCGAAGTTCAATCAGCGTCCCGCCTTCAGCCAACTGCGGATTTTTGGCGGTCACTTCAACCAAACCCGTAGTTTTCACCGCCAATTCCGCACTGGCGCTGGATTCTCCTTGTTTAATCAGCACCTTCGATTTCTCCGCCGCTCCCTTGTCGGTTCGTCCCTCGATTTCGATTTCAATATTCTTCGTTGCGACTGCGAGATGATTAACGGGATCCCGCAACTCGACGTGCACCGTTACGCCTTGTTCATTGTTTCCGGTTAAAGGTTTCGCCGATATTTCAATTTTTGCCGGCTTTCCACTCAGGTCTTGCGCGAGACCCGCTGCGCCACTAACCGCGAGAGAAACTAACGCCAAATAAGCCCAGCAAAACGGGCATAATGAAAATCGACGGACCGACGAAACAACAGTTGTGCTAGACATTTTAAGCCTCCTGACCGAAGCCTAACGACTTAGAAAGCCGGCGTGAAGTTAAAAAATCAGCGGGGTTTCCACCGTAACTAAGTCGAAAATTGGCTTCGCAGCTCAGTCGAAACGCGCATCGGTCGTCCGGTTTGAGCGTTGACCGGACACCAGAGCGTGCGCGCCTCGGACAAAAGCCTATTGTCGATCTTGCGACGGACTTCAGTAAACCGTTCGAAGGTCAACCGGCTTGCTTTGCCAACCCACGTCCGCAGCGCGATTTCATCGCCCAACGTGGCAGGCGTCTTGTAGTCAATCTCGTGCCGTAGCACGACCCAGGCGATGCGTTCCTGCGCTTCAGCGGCGGCGATTGCACTCCAATGCGCAGTGGCAACATCCTGCACCCACCGCAAGTAAACGGTGTTGTTCACGTGCTTCTGCGCATCGATATCGCCCGGCAAAACCGGAACGACCATTTCAAATGCTGCGGCCGCATGCATTCACATTTGTCATCGAATCAGTTAATCGTGACAAGGCCGATCAGGAATCTGTCTTCCAATTAAGCGTTGATGCGATATCGATCGAGAAGTTCCTGCCGGATTTCCATCGCAAACTTTGGATTCAGGCGACTGAGAACCTTTTCGCGCTTCTTCGGATCCATTGAAGCCAGTTCTCGCACTACCTTGTTACGCGTTTTCATTTTTGCGTAGCGACTCCAACCAATGCCCAGCGCGAGAAATCCGGAGATGGTCCAGACAGTCAAATCGGTTTTGGTCACAAGAGAACAAAGATCAAACAGCCAGAAAGTAAACCGCGACGAATGACCTAACGAGCCGAGACCGAAATTCTAGCGCGCCACGGTCGCGTTTTCGGAGCAAATCTCGCGCGCCAATCCGCGTGCTTCATCTTCAAGCGAGCCCACGGTGAAGTCGAGACAGGTTGTGCGATCGCCCAGGTATTGCTGCACCCAATTGGTGAGGCCACCGCTGCGTTCGCATTGAGCGATGTGCACCAGATTGTGCAAGATCAATTCGCGATCACTCCAGGCATCGACGCGAATAACAAGGGCATAACCAAAGCCCATGCAGCGCGTGTCTTCGGTAATGATGCCGATCCGTCGCGCCACCTCGCCTAATTCCGGATTTTCCGGCGGCGGAATCCGATCGACAACCAGCACTCGAACTCGCGAACAATCCTGCACGCCAGCGCGACGGGCATCTTCAACTTGTCGAGGTGTCAACGGAACACCGCGGGCAAGAACAAAATCTTCCTGGGCTTTTGCCCATTGATAAGCGCCTGGCAAAAGCCGGTCGAACGTTTCCTGAGTGATCATTCTGCGGCAAAGAAAATTGCCAACAAAAGAACAGCAAAACGCGTGCAAGATCGACAATTAGAGTGCGTCAGGATGATATTTGCGCCAATACCGGATTGCCGCCCCGATCGCCATGTAACTTGGGTCAGCGGCCTCGTATCCCTGGATGTCGTCTTCACTCGCACCACCATTTCGCAGTTCGGTGTGCTCGTAATGGGCAAACGCTGGCCGCAATTTTGATTCATCCTCTTCCCCGCGAATTCTTTCGCGAAGCCACTCCGACCAGCGCGCAACACGTTCGTCTACGGTATCCAGATGGTCGGACACTTCGCCGGTAATTCGCCCGAAGTGTGGAAGATAAAGATTCGCGGCATTTAGTGCGCGAATCTTGCCGATCGATTCTCGCCACGACTCGACGTGCAACTCCGGCGGAACGAAGGGCGGGATGGGAGGCCCGTTGCCGATCCGCACACCGGCAATATCACCCCCGAAAACATTGTTATCCCAATGATAAACATGGTGATGACTTGCATGGCCAGGCGTCGCGATGGCCCGGATCTCAAATTGCGCAACGCGCACCGCGTCGTTGTCTTCCAAAATCTTGATGCGATCGGCAGGAACGGGTGCGATTTTACCCCAGAGCCGTTCCATGTCGTCGCCAAAGATGCGCGTCGCGGACTCGATCAGTTTTGTCGGATCAATTAGATGCGGCGCGCCGCGCGGATGGACGTAAACCGTTGCGCCTATTCCACCAGCCCGGCTTGGACCTGCGAAACGCCATGCCGCGCCGGCGTGATCGAAATGAATGTGGCTTAGAAAAACATGCCGGACATCTTTGGGCGCAAACCCCGCGGCCCGAAGTCCGATCACCACATTATCAAAAGTCGATTCCGGGCCGGTGTCGAACAATACCACGCCATCGTTTGTTTCAAGCGCGGTTGCGGCGACAATGCCGCGCCGAGCGAGATGAAGCGTGTCCAGAATGTGAATCATAGAGTTTTTGTTCGCACAATATTAATCGTCGATGGCAATCAGCGAATCAACGCGACAGAAAAGATCGCAACAAAATGCAACAACAGATAGCATTAGCACCATGCAGGATCTGACACAGGGCTCGGTCATCAGGCATCTGCTCAACATGGCCGGATTCATGGCCATCAGCATGTTGATCCAGACACTTTACCTACTGGCCGACTTGTACTGGGTCAGCCATCTCGGGAAGGAAGCCATCGCAGCCGTTAGCGTGGCAGGCACGCTGAACATGATCATTCTTGCGCTCACCCAAATTTTGGGAGTCGGAACCACAACCCTCATTTCGCAAGCGGTCGGACGGAAAGACCACCCACACGCGGAATTAATTTTCAATCAATCGATAACGATGTCGATCCTAACCGGACTGTCTCTGGGAACATGCGGATTTCTTCTTCGCGATTGGTATTGTCACGCGTTAAGCGCAGATACAACAACAGCCGATTTGGCCAAAACGTATCTGATCTGGTTCATTCCCGCGCTGGCGCTGCAGTTTCCTCTGGTCACCCTCGGCTCGGCGTTACGGGCGACGGGAGTTATCAAGCCGGCGGTTGCTTTTCCCGTTCTCAGCGTGCTGTTAAATATCTTTCTTGCGCCGGTCTTCATTTTTGGAACGGGACAAGAATGGCCAAAGCTAGATTTGATTCGGAGATTTCTCGCTCATCTCGTTTCGGTTCCGTCGCTCGGCGTCATTGGCGCCGCGATTGCGACCTTCGTTTCAATTCTCCTCGCCGAGATCCTGATGCTGATTTATTTCGAAAGAAAATATCACTATTTGAGGTTTCGGCGCCCGCTTTTATGGCCGCGAATCAAAACGTGGTGGTCGATGTTGCGGATCGGTTTGCCGCCGGGCGCAGAGTTTGCGCTGCTGTTCGTTTACATGTTTGTCGTCTACTTGATCATCCGCAATTTTGGATCGGCTGCTCAGGCGGGATTCGGAATTGGTTCGCGCGTGATGCAGGCATTGTTTCTTCCGGTAGTGGCT
>Ga0210384_10004792_pt1 | contig 14990 bp, 16 predicted proteins | sample IncBWH2MmetaG_FD_160574 | JGI IMG/M metagenome (GOLD analysis project Ga0210384, IMG submission 160574) | Forest soil microbial communities from Barre Woods Harvard Forest LTER site, Petersham, Massachusetts, United States - Inc-BW-H-2-M | ecosystem: Environmental > Terrestrial > Soil >...
ATCTTAATGGACGAAGCGCTCGCTGACTGTGTGATGACTTGCGTGAGCGTCCAGATGCCGTCGCTTGTCGAACGCACAACCTTAGCAGTCGTCGCGTTGGGGAATGTGAGAACTGATGGGCCCCAGTTTCCCGTATCACCAAAACCGGCCCAGTCGTCATAGTTGACCAGCGTATTCGCGTCACAAATGCCATAGCCCTCACCAAAGGTGCCGACGGCTACATGCTCGTGACCTAACGGAGTCTGGACTTGTGGAATGTTTCCGTTCACCGTCACGCAATACTGCAGAAACGTGTTGTTGGCGCCGGAAGTAAAGGTTTTGCTGCAGGCTGTTGTAGCGTCGATGCCGCGAGGCGCCTGTTGCGCAGCGTTCTTCTGGTTTAGCGCTGCTGTTGCTTCCTGTTGTGTGTTGATTTTGGTCGCCTTCAGATCTCCAGCGAAACTGAGAGTGCTGAGGGCAAGAACTGCTACCGCGAGAACGAGTTTCTTCATAAGAGTCTCCTGGGATTTATTTTTTTGGGGGAAAGTTGTTGTGGTTCGCGGGCAGTATTCTGTCCGCATTGATTTCCCCTCATTTGTGAGGGCACCGTCACAAATGCACCTCGCGTGCCGTTCGCGAGGAAGATCCTGTGCCGCTTCGCAATTTAGGAAATCTATTGATGGAGCAAGACTTAGTAAGCTACTCGCGTCGTCGCGATTTGAGACTGCGATCATTTAGCGCTTCCGAGGACTATCGCTTCGGATATAAAGCTATCCGGATCGCTAGCGGAGCAACGTCCAGCAATACCCAGCGCGATAGCCACGACACAATAGGGGCACGACAGAATCAAGAGGGCGCGGATGAAGAAACCGCGAGATGGAAGAGACGAGTGAGACCGAACTGCGGGGGGAGTTAGCAGTGTGAAGCGCGAGAACTACGGTGATGCAAATTGGATGTTCCCGCGCTCCACCAATCTCCCGTCCTACTTCACACGCTCGGCAAACGTAATTTCCCAGCCTTCCGGGTCTTCCATGCCGAACTCGCGCATCCCGTAGAACTGGTCTTTCATTGGCATAATGATTTTTGTGCCATGTTGTTGCACGGTCTTGAACAAATCTTCAATTCCCTGCACTTCGATGTAGAGCGTGAGCGCTCCCCCGATCGGACGATTGCCGAGCGCGGGATGGTCGGCTGCCACCGCTTTTTGATCGTTAAAGAAAATTTCCACTGCCCCACTAGTGACAATCCCGAACACATAGGGCGCTTGCTCGGGTACGGTTTGGCCACGTTGGAAACCTAGCACGCGGCAGTAAAAATCCATACTCGCTTCTACATTACGTACGACAAGGTTGGGCGTAAGTTTTTGCAGTTTCATAGTTCCTCCATTTGGGTTTGTGAATTTTCTAAAATTCCGGGCGCGTGCGGATGAAGAGAGCGCACACCTCGGGTGTGCTCGCATCTCCTCCATCCACGCTCCCGCGAGGAGGAACGTAGGTAGGGATCCTCATTGTCAGTGGCCTTGCCAGGCGGCAAAGCGCGGAACCCGCGAGGTGCGGCGGAAGAATACCACAGATAGTGGGAGGTTCTGAACAACCCACCTACTTCATCGACTCCGCCATCAAATCCAGCGCGGCGTTCACAACGGCATTTTCCGCGCAGCCGGGTTTTAGGTGCGTATCGAGCACCTGGAAAGTGTTGTGTCCGTAAGCCTCGTCGCTAGGAATGTAGCCGGAGTTCGCGAAGCCATTCGCCAGGGTCACGACTACAGTGTTCGCGATGGGAGACTCCTTCTTTACGCGCTGGGCGATGGAAGTGTAAATCTCAGCGTTGACGGTGGCGAACGCTGTGCTTCCAATTGTAAGCACTCCGACGTGGATGTTGACGGGTTCGCCGTCTACATACGTTCCAGGAGCGCCCTCGCGGCCAGTGTTGGTGCGGGTTCTGCCCGGGCAAGTTACCGTCTTTCCGCCGGCCCAGATGCGAACATCGCTGGAAGTTTTCTTCGTCGGGTCTGTCTTCGATTCGTCCATCACGCGGAGGATCTCTTCGCTCATCATCCGGCCCATACTATCCACCCATTGGTTGAGAGCTTCGACAGCTTGATCGAGCGACTGCTTCACGTTTCCAGTGGGATCTTTGCCGAACGCAGCTTTTGCCGCACGCGCACCGTGGTGCAGCCGCAGGTACAGTGGGTTCTGATCTCCGGCAGCGCCGCTCGACCAGATGGCGACAACTTTGTCGTCGTACGCCTGCTCCACAAATCTTGAGGTCAGGCCGGGAAAATCCGCAGTTAGAGTACCCATCTCGTAGTAGTCGATGGCGTGCATCGCATAGTTCGCGTAGACAGCAATTGGAGCGCCGTCGGTGGTTTCAAATTTCAGAACAGCCATGGTTTTGTCCGACGGTCCATCGAGGTTCGGTCCCTGGTACCAAAGACGCGTTATGGGATGGATCGCATCCCGGTTCACATTTAGATACGCGGCTCCGGTTCCGAAACTCACGCGGGCAGGCTGAAGCTGTGCTTTCGCCTCACGTACCGCAGCAACTATTCCTTCCTTCAATCTTGCGCGGAAGGCGACAGCATTCGGAGTGGGCGGCGTTTTTGCATCTTCGGGATATGGAGAGGAGTGCGAGTGCGTTGCAGACATCACAATGTTTTCGACCGGACACTGCAACTCTTGAGCAATCTGCTTGGAGGTCTCCTCCCAAAGGGCTTCGTCAATCACGATCAAATCGACGCCGATCAATACGGCGCGGGTCACGTGGTTGTCGAGCACGATGGCGCGCACGTATAAGTGGTCGCGGATGGAAGTGTAAGGAGTCGGCAACGCATTTGCGGCGGGCGTGACGTCGACGCGCGCAGCCCCTACACGCAGAGTGCCCGTTTCGGTTCCGTACGCAGCTACGGTAGAGAAGGCAATCAACACCAGAATTATCTGGATGCAATGCTTGACGATCGATTTTCTGAACATAAGCCTTTCAACCTTCATACCCTCCATCATCAAGAGTGTGGTTGCCCTATGGCTGCAAACGCTCTGCGATCAGAGCTGCGACTTTCTTCCCACCCTCCGCATTCAGCCCAGCGGTGCGCAGATCGATGTTCACCAACACGTCGCCCTTGCGCATCATAATGCTCGATCCCCCGGGGCCGACGTAGGCCTCGTCGCCCAGTCCCGGCACCGCGGTAAAGGTATCCATGCCAGCGGAGATATGGGCTAGCGCGCCGTGCGTGAGCTTCAAGAGGGTGGTGCCGCCTTGCCAAGTAAACTGGACCATCATGTGCTGGCTGCCATCCGTGCCGATTGCATAGTCACAGCCATAACCGCGCGGCTCGGCAGACTGCACGGGCACACCGAGTGCGTCGGCGGCCTCGGCAGCGCTCACGAACGAGCAAGGCTCTTTCTTGCCGGTGTAGGGCTTGCTAGTGCTTGCCATCTCTTTCGCTGCCTTGTTCACGCGATACCCAATATAAAAACAGCTCCCAATCATCAAAACACCGAGCAAGGCAACGACGCCCAGAATGATCAGAATAATCTTCACGACACCGCCGCCACCCGAAGCCGGTGGGGGAACGGATGGCGCCCCAACACCAGGCGCAGTTCCGCCACACGCCGGGCAAAACTTGACTCCGTCCGCAAGCGTTGCACCGCAACTACTGCAAAATCCAGCCATGATTCTTCCTCCTGGAAAGGCGCAGCCATCTTATGGAGAGCCTTGGCGAGCGTCAAGGGTTGTCTCGGACATTTCTCATGCAACACCGATTTGGTTCCTTGCGACGCCGGGGCGTACCATGGATTCGCGTAAAATGCGCAGGTGCGCATTTAGGAGGCAATTATGGACTTCAAACGTTGGATGGCAGTGGCGGTAACGGCTCTTTGTCTGATCGGCGCGGCGCAGGCTGCGGATGCTCCGAAGTATCACGTACTTCGCCATATGACGCTCGGCGGCGACGGCGGCTGGGACTACTTGACCTTCGATCCCGCCGGACACCGCCTGTTCATTGCGCGCGCAACCCGCGTGATGGTCGTGGACGTCGCGGCAGGACAGCTCACTGCGGAAGTGGTAAACACTCCCGGTGTTCACGGGATTGCGCTGGTTCCAGATTTGGGGCAAGGCTACGCCAGCAACGGACGCGAGAACACGGTCACAGTGTTCGATCTCAAAGACCTGCACGAAATCGCGCGCATCAAGGTAGGCGACGGTCCCGATGCCATCGCTTATGATCCATCCTCGAAACGAGTCTTCACGTTTAACGGGCGCGGGAAGGACACCACCGCTATTGATGTGGCCACTGGAAAAGTTGTCGGCACCATCCCGCTGGGTGGCAAGCCTGAGTTTGCCGCCTCCGATGGCAAGGGCCGCATGTATGTCAACATTGAAGATAAAAGCGAGATCGTCGAATTCGATCCGCAAGCCCTCAAGGAAACGCACCGCTGGAAGCTGACCGGATGCGAAAGCCCGTCGGGTTTGGCGATGGACAGGAAGAACCGGAGGCTTTTCGCCGGTTGCGACAACAAAGTAATGGCAGTGGTCAACGCAGACACAGGTGCAGTCGTGACCACGCTTCCGATTGGCGACGGTGTGGATGCCAACGCCTTCGACCCCGGTGAAATGCTGGCGTTCAGCTCGAATGGCGAAGGCAATCTCACCGTGGTGAAGGAAGAGTCCCCTGATAAGTTCAGCGTGCGGGAGACGGTACCCACCGCCAAAGGCGCGCGGACAATGGCGATCGATGCCGAGGCCCACAAAGTCTACGTAGTCACAGCGAAGTTCGGGCCTGCACCCGCGCCTACTGCGGAGATGCCACATCCGCGCCCGGCGGTCTTAGCGGGGTCGTTTGAGGTGATTGAGCTGGGACAATAAACCGGCCTCAAGTACGGTCTCACAATGATTTGATTAGGGAATGGCTTTTGAGTAAGGAACGGCTTTATCGGCTCCGGAGAAACGCGGCGTTGTCCTTGGCTTTTGAGCGGTGATTTTGGGCGGCGCAGCGTTTCAACGCTGCGATAAAGCCGTTTTTGTGTATGGACTTTAGCCCCCCGAGGGAATCGAGTTTCGTAACGTTACCGTAGTCGTTGCCTAACGGCGCGTTGACCACATGCCGATTCCAGCGCAAGATGGCTCCAACCACTATGAAAAACTCTATCCGCCTCTTCCTGACTATTTTGTGCCTCGCTGGAACCCTGTTCCCCCAGAATAGCCCCGCGCCCCGAATTCCCCAGAACGCGCGCCAGGCATTGCTGGATATGTTTTTCGGCAAGCCGGGCAGCCTGGAAAAGCATTTGCCCGAAGCAACGCGCAGGGCTCTGCGCGAGGCCGCCGGAGGCGGTCCTTCCCCGCTCGATCAATTTTCGGCGATGAGTAGCCAGCTCAATAGCGTTCCCGACACGCATTTTCAAACCTTCGAAACCGGCTCCGTCTTAATGTCCGTCGAGAACACCAAGGCCTTCACCAAATTTGAGGCCGTCGTCGAAAAGGACGATTTGCGCGGCGACGAGGACGAAATCGAACTCTCCTACCGCATGTACAAAAACGGGGAGCCCGACCAATCGCCGGTTCTCCCCACACTCACTTTCTTGATGAAGCAGGAAAAGAACGTTTGGCGGCTGAGTGAAATCACCGCCACCGCTCGCATCGCTTTGGCCGACCCTGCACTCTTGAAAGCCCTGGCCACGGCCGCCAAGGTACAGCGAGCCCAGGGAATATCTGGATCTGGAACATACAACCAGCCGCCCAACGCCCGGCCAACCATCACCCTGTCGCCGGGCACCCAGCCTAAGCTGGGCGCCGTGATCACCATGTCCACGCCGTCTGCTTCCGAAGATTCTCGCGCCGATGAGCTTTCGGCAATCGCTTCGATGCGGACCATCGTCACAGCCGAAGTCACCTACTTTTCCATCTATCCGAGTACCGGCTTTACCTGCTCACTGTCCGACTTGGATGGCTTCGGGCAAGGCACGCCGAACGAGCACCAAGCCATGCTGATCGAAAGTCGGCTCGCCAGCGGCAAAAAGCGTGGCTACATCTTCACCCTCAACGGCTGTGGAGGTGTGCCCAATGCACACTTCCAACTCACAGCAATTCCTGCCGACAACGCCGCTGGACGCGCATTTTGCACTGATGAATCCGCAGTAATTCGTGCCTCGGCGGACGGGCAAGCCGCGAGTTGTCTGGCTCGGGGAACAGCGCTGCAGTAAAGCAAATCTTGAAAACGCCGCTGCTAAAGCCTTGAGCGGCGGTTGGCAATCCGTCAACCCGGAATAGACATTCGCATCGAAAGCAGCGCCGGCAGAATCCAATACCCAGGAACCTAGACCCAGGGAGATTCTCATGGCCACGCTAGAGATTAATTTCCTGCACAGCCAACTGGAGGAACGCAAGCGCCGGTTGGAAGCGGCGATTGCTTCCGCACCGCCAAACTCGGGCTTCGCCGGTCTGTTACGCCAAGTCGATTCGGCGCTGGACCGCATGGCCAACGGCAGCTACGGTCTATGCGAAGAGTGCCACGACACGGTGGAACAAGACCGCTTGCTGGCAGACCCGCTGGTGCGCTACTGCCTGGACCACCTGACGCAGCTGGAACTGGACGCGCTGCAGCGAGATCTCGACCTGGCCTCCCACGTACAGCGTAACCTTTTGCCGCAAGCAGGTTTAAGCGCCGGTGGCTGGGAGACCAGCTACCATTACGCGCCGGTCGGGCCCGTCAGCGGCGACTACTGCGACTTGATCCCGTCCGATGGGCAGCTTTTCTTCGTGCTGGGCGACGTCTCCGGTAAGGGCGTCGCCGCTTCCATGCTGATGGCCCAGCTTCACGCCTTGTTCCGCAGCCTGACGAGTCTGGCCCTGCCGCTCGGCCAGATCATCACTCAGGTCAACCGCGTCTTCTGCGAAAGCGCGCTGGCAGGGCAGTATGCCACGCTGGTGTGCGGGCAAGCTAAGCCAACCGGAGAGGTGGAAATCCATAACGCCGGCCACTGGCCCGCAATCGTCGTCGGGCGTGGCGGCGTGCTTCGCATCGAATCTACCGGGTTACCGCTGGGGATGTTCCACGAAAGGGAGTTTTCCGCCACACGCGTACACCTGGAACCCGACGACATGCTCTTCCTCTACACCGACGGCCTGTCAGAAGCCCGCAGCGAGAAAAAAGAGAAAGACGGCGACGAATACGGCGTGGATCGCGTCATGACCTTGGTCCGCCAGCAGGCTGCGCGGCAACCCGCCGAGCTGATCGCCGCCTGCCTCGACGACCTGCGCGCCTTTACCGGCGGCGGCCAGCGCCTGGACGACTTGACTCTATTGGCGATCCGGCGCAATACGCCATCGTTAACGACGCATTGACTGGGTGAACGCATGAAGGATCAGGAGTACAAACGCCTGGTTTCAACCTGTATCGCCTCGAGCGTAGAATGCTGAGACATTCGTGAAACTGGTCGGAGCGCAAGCACGCGACTGACACGGATCTCACTCGGGAGGAACGTGGAGCGCCTTCTAAGAGCAATGGTTGCTGGCGTGGTTGTTCTGGGTGTGCTCGTTAGCGCTACCTGGCTGTTCTTACGACAGCATCAAGCGTCTCCCGCCAAGGCGATCGTAAGCCAACCCGCGACACCCGCGCCGACTTCGCCCGACGCCAGCGCCGAAGACCCCTGCCGCGAAGCGGTTGTTCTCACTTGGCAGTCGCATTCTGGAGTTTCTACCCTGATGACGGTCCAGAATACTGAGGGCGAGGAGATCCCGACGGAATCCGCCTCAGCCGATGAAGGCAGGTTCACGACTGCCTGTTATCGGCTAGAGAATGATGAGCCGTCTGGCGACGCATCGTCTCAGTTTTTGAAGATCTGCAAGCCTGGAACGTTTGTTCTGCACATCACGGGGAGCGGCAAGGGAGTGTTCGATCTGCAAGCCAAGCCCTTTCCTGAAGTAGCCCATCCAGTCGGCCCCTTACTTCTGTGTAACTACAAGCTGGACAACGACCGGGTCTACGACTGGGTTTTGAAATACCAGAAAGGTTCAAGACCGGCGGTTTTTCTGCTCGGATCGAAGGGCGATCCGAACATCAAACCCTAGACACTCTGCAATCGCCATTACACTCATTGACTCGGGCGCGGGCATGCCTGTGGGCGCAGTTGGTGTAATCGTCTGGTTAAATCAGTTACCGCCCATGTAAGCGGTACACGCGGACTGTCCGTCCAAAGGTGGCCGCGCTCTACGGGTTCGGCGGAGCACTTAGGAGTTCGCAATGCTCCACACACATCACCGTCTCAATCTGCACGTTGGCTTTTTTATGGCCGGAGAAGTTGATATCGGGAAGGACCAGGATGGTCTGCGGGCCATTGGCGACATTGAATGTGCAGTTGAAGCCGAGCGACTGCACGCCCCGCTCTTTGCAACCGGTTTTGTCGAGGGCGTCCGTGAGCGTGATGGCCTTGTCGTAGAACTGGTCGGCCAGGTGCGAGGGGAGAACGGCAACCGTCAGGGGAACGGGCGACTTAATTTTCACGCTGAGTTCCTGGGCATCGTGGTCGGGAGTGAACAGGCTGTAGATCTTGGGCGCCGGCGTCACATCGTATTTTTCATTTACGATGCGGCGCCAGTGGAATTCGGGCTGGATGCAGTTGTCGACACAATTCCAGCCGTAGTACTGGATGTGGAGATCGTTGGGGGAAATGAATTGCCGGACGCCGGGGCCGAGGATGGCGCCGATGGTAGTTAGGACGGGGCGTTCGGGCTTGCGCTCGTCCCGGATGGTGAGAATCATGGGGCGCTCGGAGGGAAGATGACATTCATAAGTCGTGCTGACGACATGCTCCTTAACGCAGAGGAAGCTGAAGTTCGCGGGAGCTTCGGGATGCTGCATCGCGTTGCTCCACTCGTCGGCCCAAGCCATCGCTATGGTGACGGGAAATCGGGACTCGATGCCAATGTGCATGTTGCCGCCTCCGGCGGCGGGATGGTAGACGCGGCCGGCGTGAAGGCTGGCGGGCTCCATGGGGATGGTCTCGCTGTCGGCGGGAGTCCAGTTGAAGACACGGTCTTGCCCAAAAGTGAGCGCGGCGAGGGCGCAGAGCAGGACAGCGATGATGGCGGAGTTTCTCATAGTAACTAAGTATTTGCCCGGTGAAGCCGTGTAAATTAGCGAATTCGTAACGGCAGCGTTACGAAGGTACTAAACAGCCGTTGAATTTAGCGCGAAACGGCTGCACTCGATTTGGCGACTTGAGTCGAGGCTCGGGTCCCAGTTCTTCGCGTACTTTGCGAAGAGCCTGCCCTGAGCGCAGTCGAAGGGGCGGGCACAGGAATGTTAGTACAACGGAACGATCAAGAAGTGGGGTCGAGAGTATCGGTTCCCGCCATTACAAAAGACGCAAGGACGTTCCACTCAGCTAATGAGCTGCGCCTAAAGCGCTCTGGGCCTCAGAGATGGTGCTGTAGAACTGGAACAGCTTTTCCACCTGAGTGATATTGAGAGTTGTCCGGACTCGATCCGTGACCGCCACCAGCGCGAGGATCCGGCCGCTCCTCTGACGACTCACGTACGCCCCGACCAGCACACCGATACCAGCCGAATCGACATAGGGCACGCCGCTCATTTCGAGCATGAGCACTCGAGAAATATCCGCCCGAGCGGTGTCTTGAAACTCGAAGAGGTTGGTGAGGATAATCGGTCCCGTCAGGCGTAAAACTCGCTGTCCGGCGGCATCAAGGGGTTCATCAGTGATTTGAAGGGGCTCTGCAGACATAACGCCGAATCTAGCATTCGTCGGCCTGACAATTGTTAAAGATGCGTGAATTTTGAAGGCCACTGGCTAGCCTCGGTCGCTAGGAGAATATTTCAGCCGGCGGTGCTTTAGATTGGCGGAAGCGTGTGCGAGTCGAACGCACACAAACGTTGTTTCAATTACTTAGAAGGCACGGCGGGCGCTTTTGAGACCTCTAAGGCATTGGAAAATACTCTAACGGATCGCAGCTCAGCGGCCGATACCGGCTACGAGAAATTCATCGGCTTGCGCTTCAGTACGGCTCCGCTCACTCCAGCCATTTCCCGCAGACCCTCCACAGCGTCAGAGACCCCTTTCAGGTAGCTAGGTGATATCAAATTTTCGTAGGTCCCGAACTCGATAGCGGTCAGGAATTTATCAATCGCAGGGTGCTTCGGAAATGCAAAACACCTACGACCGGCTGCACGCACAGTGACGGTGAGGTCGTTCTGTTCTCGTAGTCTCTCTTTGGTACCCCAAGCCGGTGCCGACATTCTCGGGTAAGACACTTGAAACCGTTCGATGGCCTCGGAGGCTTCGTCCGCTTTGCTGTAGAGTTCAAACCACTGTCTTTGCGCCCAATCGTCTTCATCGCGCTCAGCGGCCTTCTGCGCCTGCAAGAGTGCATTTCTGGCGTATAACGCGGCCGCGACCGCAGCGATCAGAGAGGCGAAGGCAACGAGAAGAGATGTGATAGCTACCCAATCGGTGTCTGCGTGGCATATGCGCTTCAGCCCTGTCTGCACGCCGAGCAAGTCTTTCGATGATCTAAATACGCAACACGAGCGTTAGCACTGTCAGCCGCTAGGCGTTGTTCCTGTTCAACCTCGTGCCTGATCCCTGGTGGCGGATACAGTGCCTCAGCTTTGACCGTTCGCTCAACCTCTTCCTTCAGTAGGTCTCCCATCTCACAGCTCATATAGTCTCCTTAGTTGAGGCTATCGTACCAGCCTCGGCTACTGCTTGCCTCGAGTGATACCGCTCGCCCGCGCCCGCCTATAAACCGATTCTGAGCGAAGTTTTGGTCCCGGATCGCCCCCGGATACCCCTAACCCCCTAAATGGGAATTGGCAAGGGATGGCAAGGGTAATGGTTCGGGTACCGAGGCGGGGGCCAAGGTAGAGGGACTTGCTCTAACGGATTGCAAGCGGATCGCAGAGCAAGCTAAGAGCTTTTGAATTGGCGGAAGCGTGTGCGAGTCGAACGCACCGATGACATCGAAGATGCCATCCACCGGTTTTGAAGACCGGGACTATCACCGGATAACAAACGCTTCCAGGCGCTCCTTGTTGTAACAACTTCTTGGCGGCAGCGCAACGCAGGACGTTGCTCTCCCACCCAAATTGTCATTCCGAGCGTAGCGAGGAATCTGCTACTTCTTTGGAAGTCCTGGAAAAGCAGATTCCTTGCGCCAAAAGCGAGCGCTCCGAATGACAATTCTTTTAAACTGAATAGTCCACAGGAGACAGTTCAATGCGGCGATTTGCGATGGTGCAGATGGATGTTTTCACCAAGAAGCGGCTCGAGGGCAACGGTCTCGCCGTATTTACCGATGCCACCGGATTGAGCGACGCGGAGATGCAAGCGGTGGCGAAGGAAACGAACCTCTCGGAAACGACGTACGTGTTCCCTCGGGACGCCGCCACGGAGAAAGCTCGCGGCATACGCGTGCGGATTTTTACCGTAGCAGAAGAACTGCCGTTTGCCGGGCATCCGACTTTGGGGACCGCCTTCGTGCTACGAGGCTCGAGCGGAGCGCCGGAGATCACTCTCGAACTCAACGTGGGCGCCGTACCTGTGCACTTTGAGGATGCTCCCGGGCAGGCGCCCTTTGGCGAGATGCGGCAGAGAGATCCGGAGTTCGGCGTGCGACACGACGCGGAGACGATCGCGCGCGTCACGGGGCTGGCCCTCGTAGACATCGACACCAGCGTGCCGATTGAAACCGTCTCCACTGGCTTAGCGTACACAATTGTGCCCATCAAGACGCTGGCGGCGTTACAAAACTTGCGGATCAACTTGCACACGGGAACCGAATATTTGAAAACGACCAACGGGAGATTCTTTTACTTTGTTTCCCGCGAAACCGTGAGTCCCACGGCGCGTCTGCATGCGCGCATGCTTTTCTACAACGGCGAAGACCCTGCCACCGGATCGGCGGGAGGATGCACGGCCGCATGGATGGCAGCTCACGGAATTGCCGCGCCGAATGAGCGCGTCATGATCGAGCAAGGGATAGAGATGAAGCGCCCCAGCGAGATCTTTGTCCGCGCGGATCGAGAAGCTGATTGCGTGGTTAACGTACGCGTCGGTGGAAATGCTGTGGAAGTGATGCGGGGAGAATTCACGCTCTAGCACTTCGGTGGGACGTACAAGCCGCACCCCATGCGGCATCCGAAGCGCTACACGATCGTGTGTGGCACTGAAGTTGCATTAACTGCTCCGCTACTTTGCAAACTGCTCGCTGCCGTTTACGATTCTCGCCACGTTGGATCTGTAAAAAACAAACCTGTGAAATACAGATCCGCGAATAAGGTTCTCGAAACATTATCCTGGCCCCGAGGAAAATGAATGAAGCCGAAAAGAACCATCTTGTGCGCCGACGGCAATGAGCAAGCTCTCTCGATTCGCAAGATCCTCCTGGAAACCCGCGGCTACCGTGTTGTCTGCTGCGCTCGCGCCGATCAAGCTCTGGAGCACATTCGCGGGGGCAATGTTGATCTGGTCATCGCGGACTTAATTCTTCCCGACCTCGACGGACCCCGTTTGATTGAAGCGGCGAAAGCGGTATCTCCTCGGACGCCGGCAATCCTGCTTTCCACACGCCTCAAGCTTTTCGAATATGAAACGAAAGCGGATGTATTTTTATCAAAAAACGCACAGTCGTCTGCCGAACTGCTTGGCCACGTGCGTACATTGCTCGTGCGCCGGCGCGGGCCGAAGCGGACGGTGACGGCTCCGCTGGTGCCGGGGTCGCACCTCATGCACACGACCGCAAACGCCTAAACTCGCGCCATTCGTGTAAGATCGTGTTTCACGAATGGCCGCGTTCATTGAAGCCGAAAATCTGCAAAAAACCTACCGCGTGGGAAAAGTGGATGTGCCCGCACTGCGCGGAGTGTCGTTTGAAGTGCAGCGCGGCGACTTCATCACGATAGTTGGTCCTTCCGGCAGTGGCAAATCCACGTTGTTCTATCTGTTGGGCGGTCTCACGCACGCCACCAGCGGCCGTTTAGTGATTGATGGCCAGGACCTCTCGAAACTCTCCGATGCCGAACGCACGCGACTGCGGCGAGAAAAAATCGGATTCGTCTTCCAGAAATTCAATTTGCTGCCAACGCTGGACGCGCGCTCCAACATCGACATGGCGCAAGAAATTTCCGGACGCTGGGCCGATGCGGCGCATTTCGAAAAAATTTGCGGGCTGCTTGGGCTGGACAAGCGCATGGATCACAAGCCTTCGGAAATGTCTGGCGGCGAACAGCAGCGTGTGGCGCTGGCGCGGGCGCTCATCAACCGCCCAGCCCTGGTCTTAGCCGACGAGCCCACGGGAAACCTCGACTCCAAAAACTCAGTTGCAGTTTTGCAAATGTTGCGGCAGGCCAACGCCGAGTTTGGGCAGACCGTCATGATGATCACGCACAACCCCGAAGCCGCGGCATACGGAAACCGCATCATTCATATGCGCGATGGGGAGATCGTCGCCGCAGAGCTGGATCCGCAGTGGGTGGGGCATCGTTAAGCCGAAGCATGCCAGGCCGTAACATTGCCGCTACCCGAAGCGTTGGATATAATCGAAAAAGGCTGAGCGGGAGTAACTCAGCGGTAGAGTGCGACCTTGCCAAGGTCGAAGTCGCGGGTTCAAATCCCGTCTCCCGCTCCAGATTTCCACAGCATTTCTGAGCTTTAGGGCGCGGTACCCAAGTGGTAAGGGAGAGGTCTGCAAAACCTTTATGCGTCGGTTCGATCCCGACCCGCGCCTCCAATTTTTTCTTTCCGCGGCGGCGCTTTCTGTGCTCGCCTTCATTCCTCGCTACCCCAACTCCTTCCTCATCAACGCTTAGGATCCGAGGCTTTTACCGGTCCCAGAACCATCCTGTTACGGCGGTAACTTGCCGCCTCGCACCGATGTACTAGGATTCGAGTATGAGTTTTCAAGCCCTTCTTTTCTGTCAAGATGAGAAGACCGCGCGCACGGTGACGCAGGTTCTCAGTGAGCTCGACTTCAATGTGGATACGTGTGCCGAGACATTTGCCGCCGTCAAAAAGCTGACGAGCCAGGCATTTGAGGCCGTGGTGGTGGATTGTCAAAGCGAAGAAAATGCTGGTCTGCTTTTGAAAACAGCGCGCAACTCCGCCTCCAATCAGGCGTCGCTCATGGTCGCCCTGGTGGAAGGGCAAGCCGGTGTAGCCGCGGCATTCCGCATTGGCGCCAACCTGGTCCTTACCAAGCCGATCGCCATCGAGCAGGCTCGCAGCACGCTGCGAGTCGCGCGCGGACTTTTGCGCAAGAACACCGTTGCCGCGCCTGCTGTTCCTAGCACTCCGGCGCCGGCAGCAGTGGCAAAACCCGCAGCACCGAAACCTGCGCCAGTGAGCCCCGAGAAAGTGAGCGCGCGTGTTCCCGCAGCGCCGGCCGCGCCTGCTGCTCCTCCAACCCCTCCACCCGCCCGCATCCCAACACCCAGCGCCCCCGTAGCGGCGCGCCCAGTTCCACCTCAGTTTCCCGCAGCGCCCCGGGCCGTGCCTTTCACGCCCTCGCCAGCGTCAGCGCCCGCACACCTGAAAGCCGCAGCGTCTTCTCCAAATGTGTCGTTTGGCAAGTTGGAAACCGAATCGGAACACCAGCCTCAGCCCGATGCTGCTTCAGCGGGTTTGCTCGAAGCGCTGGACTTTAAGACTTTTGAAGCTGCCCCGGCAAACCCTTTCCACACGGCCCCTGCCGAAACAGAAATTGTTTCTGTTATGGAAATCAGCGCCGCCACACCCGGAGCGGTGCAGCCTGTTTTCACTGCCCCAACGGCAAGCGCTATGCGTGAAGGCTCGTTTGGAGCCGCCGTCGCGCCCGCCAGGGATCTGCACGCCCCAGGCACCCATACCGCGCCCGATCCCATTGCCGTACACCACGAGCCAGAGGTAGCCAGCAAATTCGATATCACTGACTCCGCACCACACGCGCCGGAAATCCATATAGGGGAAAAACGCGCTGCGAGCGGAAGCAAGACGCCCCTCATCGCCGGCGTGATTTTTGTCGCG
>Ga0210384_10004794_pt1 | contig 14986 bp, 13 predicted proteins | sample IncBWH2MmetaG_FD_160574 | JGI IMG/M metagenome (GOLD analysis project Ga0210384, IMG submission 160574) | Forest soil microbial communities from Barre Woods Harvard Forest LTER site, Petersham, Massachusetts, United States - Inc-BW-H-2-M | ecosystem: Environmental > Terrestrial > Soil >...
TGGAAGTTCAAAGCCGCAGTCGGACCCGGCGGCAAACCGGTAGCGACAATCGTTCCGATTGAAGTCACCTTCCGGTTGTATTAGTCCGGCCGACAAGTAGACCTAACTCATCCAGAACGAACACTCACAGAAGTACATCAAAACAATAGCCTTAAACTCGGCAAAAATTAACACGTGCAGGAAAAATCCCCGTGGTGGGTGTCAAAGCCATACTCGAGCTCTCAATCCAGGCGACTGTGATCACCCAATTCAAGGCAACCAAACCCGCCTCTTAGCACTTCTGACTCGCCAGCCGGCATCCTCATGGTCTACGGAGAGGATGCCAAGTCTCTAGAAAGATTTAGGCTGGAGACATCCAACCCTGAGTAGTCGACTCCCAGCACTCTCAGGGTCTCGGCGATCGTGGAGGTGCATCCATGGGCGCTCCGTTTCTCCGCGGCAACCCCTCATCCCCATCGGATCCGTGGCTGACGCGTATCCGCGAGAATTTCCGGCAGCTGCTCACGCCGGCGGGCCTTTCTCCTTCATTCCCCCAAGGCGCTCCGATTCATTTGCTAAAGCTAAATCCGACGGGAAAGGCAGGCGCGCAGACTGCTTCCCTCCTGACGCACGCCGCAATCCTTGCCGCGATTCTGGTGCTGGCCGTGCAAACGCACACCTCCAGGCCGCTCGCGAAACAGATGACCGATCTGGCGCAAAACCGTTTGCAGTTCTCGCCGAATATCGATGACGTCTCGCTTCACCCATCGCTCGGACGCGCCGCGGGCGGCGGCGAGAACAATTCCATCCCCGTTACGCGCGGCTTTCTCGCACCACACTCCTCCGTACAGTTGGCGGCACCGCGACTGCCAGACAACGCAGCTCATCTTTTGCCAGTCCCCGTTACGATTCTGGACCCCCAAGCGCCGCCGATTGCGCCGGCGATCACTGAACTCGGTTTGCCCTGGGTGCCCGCCGATACTGGATCGGCGGGGCCCGGAAAAGATGGCGGCTTCGGAACCGGCAACAAAGGCGGGATGGGTGACGGTGAAGGTCCGGACGCCGGCGAAGGCCATGGCGACGGCCCGTACGCGCGGGGAGTCTCCATGCCGGTCTGCAATATTTGCCCCTATCCGATTTACACCGACGAAGCGCGCAAAGTAAAAATGCAAGGCACCGTGACCCTGCGCGTCTTGGTGGGAACCGACGGGCGAGCGTCGGAGATTCGCGTGATAAGAGGCGTCGGTTATGGACTCGAGGAACGCGCAGTGCAAACGGTGCGCGGTTGGAAATTCACGCCAGCGCGTGACGCTACCCGTCGTCCTATCGCCGTATGGGTAACCATCGAAGCGGTCTTCCGGCTGTTCTGAGAACCTCGAGGGTTCCCACGCAACAGTCCGCCGCTTCTTCTATATGGCCCAAAGCCAATCTGCTACGATGAGGCCATGAAAAGAACGTCCCCGCTGCTCCTGGTCCTGTGGTTGTGTTCACTGTGCGCGGCGCGTTCCGGCATTTCACAAACCACGAACAGTACCCTCGACATCATGGCGCGAATTACACCAACGGCGGCGCGTCCGGAACCCGCACGGCAAGTGACGTTTTACGTGTTGAGTAAAAGCTATCGAGACATTTGCAAAGAGGTCGAGGCGGAAGACGCCCCTCCCGATCGTGAAAAGTTCATCAGCGACCTGAAAGTTTCACCGCAACTGAAGGAGTGGCTCGGGAAACAAGACCTGCTTGATCTCACGACCCCGAACCTGGACCGCCTGCTCACTGCAGACGACATCCTGCGTGTTCCGGAGTTTCTGGCAGCGTATCAGCGGACCAACAGCGGCGGCGTCACCAACGGAATTCCCAAGCCCAAATATGTCGATGCCGATAAAGAGAACCGGCCCGAGCGCTACCAAAAACAGCATGATGAATACCTCGCGGCGCTGAAAAAATTCATTCAGACGCACCCCGAGTCGGTGAGTGGAATGGAACTCGAGTTGACGGCAGTGAATCCGCAGGCCAAGTGGGCGCAAATCCAGTCGGAACACAAAAAGCGCATATTGCGGGTGGCTCCCGAGGTGGCCCAAACAAAATTTCTTGTCGCGCAGACCGATACCGATCTGGATGGACGCGCGTCGGTCACCAACTTGCCTGCGGGCAAGTATTGGATCAGCACGCTGAACCTGGAAGCGGGAGCCGGTGACGCGCGTTTGCGATGGGACGTTCCGGTGACGATTCTAGCCGGACGGAACGCACGAATCGAGCTCACTAACCTGAACGCAATAGATGCACACAGTTCGATGCCCTAGTCTGGGCCACGCGCCGTCATGGGAACACCCCTTCTTTGGATTGGGTTTAATATTTTCGTGCTGGGGTCGGTGGCGCTCGACCTGGGGATATTCAACCGGCGTCTCCACAAAGTGGAACTGCGAGAAGCGTTTCGTTCCACGCTTTTGTGGGTCGCGCTGTCGCTACTGTTTGGTCTAGGCGTATGGTGGTTCTCCGGATACCAGCACGCCATCGAATTCTTTACCGGCTACCTCATTGAAAAGGCGCTGAGCGTCGATAATCTTTTTCTCTTCCTGGTTATTTTCCGCACCTTTGCGATCGACGAGCGGTTTCAACACCGCATGCTGGAATGGGGGATTCTCGGCGCTCTGATCATGCGCGGCTTGATGATTTTTGCCGGCGCCGAGCTGATTCAGAAGTTTGCTTGGGTCATGTATGTATTCGGAGCATTTCTGGTTTACGCCGGAATTCACATGCTGTTTACGAGCAAGGAAAAAATTCGCCCGGAACAGAGCGCGTTCTTTCGCTTCGCGAATCGCCACTTGCGGCTGACGCGCGACTATCATGGCGAGCGCTTTTTCGTACGCACGGAAGGACGCCTCTTCGCAACGCCGCTATTTTTGGTACTGCTGGTGGTGGAAATTACCGACGTGACTCTGGCGATCGACTCCATTCCGGCCATCTTTGGAATTACGCGGGATCCCTTCATCGTCTACACGTCGAACGTATTCGCGATTTTGGGTCTTCGAGCGATGTATTTCTTACTGGCCGGATTCTTGAACCGGCTGCGTTATCTGACCGCGGGTCTCGCGTTCGTGTTGTCGTTCATCGGCGGAAAAATGATCGCGGAGCCGTGGGTGCATATCGCGGATCACATTTCCTTGCTGGTGGTCGGGGGAATTCTGCTGCTGGCGATTGCCGGGTCGCTGCTGTTTCCGGAACCTTTGCCGAAGGCAAAGAGTTTGTAGCGCCGGCTTGCTCTGAGCTGCGAAAAGCGCCTTGACGGCTTTCGGTTCGGTTCGGCTTATCGATCGAAAAAACGTCGGCAGGATGTCGGCGCTACCAGGCCCGATCGAAGTTAGCACTTTCGCGCGTGCTTCAGCGATTGCGGATCAGTCTTCCTCGAACATTACTTCGTCGACGTAGCACCACATCCAATTTTCGCCTGGCTCGATGGAGCGGACGATGGGATGTTTGACGGCGTGAAAGTGCTTCGAGGCATGCTTGTTCTTGGAACTGTCGCAGCATCCGACGTGACCGCAGGACAAACACAGACGCAGATGAACCCATTTGTCCCCCATCTTGAGGCATTCCTCGCAGCCCTTGGTTTTAGGCTTTACGTCGCGGATTTGATCGGTGTGGGTGCAAACCTCAGCCATTGGGCGTCTCCTCCCGCTCAAAGCGCGGGTTGAATGGGAATCCGTACGTCAAAACGCGTATCGCCCGGCACGGACTTTACCGTGATCAGTCCCTTGATTTTCTTGATGATGCGGTAAGCGATGTCGAGGCCGAGACCCGTTCCTTCACCCACTCCCTTGGTGGTGAAAAATGGCTCGAAGATTTTCGACTGGATTTCCTCGGGAATTCCCGGGCCGTTGTCGGAAATTTCGACCAGCACATAGTCGTTGTCGCGCACTGCGCGAACACCAAGTTTGCCACCGTCTTTCATGACGTCGGCGGCGTTGTCGATCAGATTGGTCCACACCTGGTTCAGCTCGCTGCCATAAGCCATCACTTTCGGAAGATCGGGGGCGTAATCGCGGGTTACCGTGATGCTGCGCTTGAGCTTGTGGTGCATGATCGTCAGCGTGGTATCCAGGCTATGGGCGATGTCCACTTGCTGCATGGACGCCTGATCCATGTACGAATATTCCTTGATGGCCCGGACCAGATCGGAGATGCGCGCGGTGCTGTGGTCCAGCTCGACGGCGATGCGATCCATTTCGAGCAGGGTGGCAAAGCGAGTGAGTTCCGGGCCAAGCGATTTTCCTGCTACGCTCGCGAACGTTTCCAAATTCGCGTCGGTAAGATTCGCTTCCGCCAAAAGCGGGCCGAGCTGCCAGGCCTCCTTGACATTCCGGGCCTCCAACCAGGTCTGGATCGCTTCTTCGCGCTCGACGCGCGCAAACTCATCTTTATATTGCGCCGGCTTGAGCGAGACGCGAATTGCTTCTTCGCGCTCGGCGAGCACAGCACAATCATCGGGGCCGATGGAAGAGGCTCGGACTGCTTCCCGCAATCGCGCCAGGCACTCCCGCAGAGTGCCTGCCGAACGGCGCGCCGCGGCGGACGGATTATTCAGCTCGTGAGCGAGCCCCGCAGAGAGCTTCCCGAGCGCCGCGAGCTTTTGGCTTTGCTGTTCGACTTCTGTATAGGTGCGCACGCGATCGGTCAACATACCGACGAGGCGCTGCGAAAGTTCCGGCAAATGCTGCAAAAGGTCGCCAAACTTGGTGTGTGAATAGGCGAGCCCCCAGGTCGGCAACGTGGCCCGGATGGTCAGCTTGTAGTTCTTCAATCGAGAAAATGGCAGAAGGCCGGTAACCGTAGGCGCTTCGACGGAAATCACCGGCGCATCGCCGCCGTGCTCCCTGCGCCCGCGGATCTCACCCTGCAGGAGCACGAACATCAATTTGGCCGGGGTGCCTTCCTGCATCATTACTTCGCCGGGCCCGAAACGAAACTCGTGGGTTCGTTCGACAAACCAGTCGAGATCGGACTGAGGGAGATCGTTGAAGACTGCCACTTTGCGAAGCGCGGCGAAGATTGTGGCTTTGTCGGATGGGTGGCTTGGGACCTTTAACGTACCGTAGAGATCTGCGGTCTCGCCTGGCATATCTGTCATTCGCTTGTCACTTTCACGTCGGCACTGATAGCCGCAGAAAACGCGTCATTGAACCTTGGCCAGATATTGGTGCATGAATTGTACGACCACGGCGCCTTCGCCAACGCCGGACGCTACGCGCTTGACGGAGCCATGACGCACGTCGCCGACGACGAAGATTCCCGGCACGCTGGTTTCGAGAAGGCCGGGGTCGCGATCGAGCGTCCAGGTATCTGGTCTCTTCCCATCACGCAGCAGATCCGGGCCAGACAGAACGAAGCCTCGCTCATCGCGCTGGATCAAGTTGCCCAGCCATTCGGTACGCGGTTGCGCGCCAATAAAAATGAACAGGCTGCTGGCAGGGAGTTTCTCCGGCTTGCCGACCGAACCTCGACAAATGGTGATGGCGTCAAGACGGGCGTCTCCGTGCACCTCGGTAACGACGGTCTGTGGCCAAACATCGATGTTGGGGGTTTTCTCAATTTGCTCGATCAGGTAGTGCGACATGGTGCTGGCAAGCGACTCGCCGCGGACCAGCATGATCACCTTGCCGGCAAATTTCGAGAAATGCATGGCCGCCTGGCCGGCGGAATTCGCACCACCGATAATGTATACGGTCTCGCCCTTGCAGGACAATGCTTCGGAAGTTCCGCCGCCGTAGTAAACGCCCGCGCCCTGAAAGCGGTCGACGCCCGGAATATCCAAAGTCCGCCACTGAACCCCCATGGCTAGCAGCAGCGCGTGGCAGGATATTTCGAAACCGTCGCCCAGCTTGACGTAACGGTAAGGGCCATCGACGCGGACGCTGATGGCTTCTTGGGGCGAAAGAATTTCCACATCGAAGCGCCTGGCTTGCGCCACGGCCCGGCGCGCGAGATCACTGCCGGAAAGCCCGGCTGGAAAGCCCAGGTAATTTTCGATCCGCGAGCTCAGGCCGGCTTGGCCGCCCGGCGCCTCGCGTTCGATCATCACCGTGCGCAAGCCCTCCGATGCGCCGTACACGGCTGCCGCGAGACCTGCGGGACCTCCGCCAACAATAGCAAGGTCGTAGAAGTTCGTCTGGGCGTGAGTCTGTAAGCCGATCTTATCTGCGATGACTTGCTGGGAAGGCTCCGCGATCCGCTCACCATCAGGAAACAAGATCAGCGGCATCTTGTCCAATTCGGGCCCCAGCGATTCGATGAGCCGGCGAACTTCGGGATCGGTTGCCGCCAGTTCCACATCGATCCATTGGTAAGGCACTTGGTTGCGGGCCATGAAATCCCGCAAGTCGTAGGAGCGTGAAGACCAGCGGGTGCCGAGTACGCGAATGCCCTCATACGGCGGACGAAATTGCGAGTTCCAATCGTGGAGCAGGTCGTCCAATGCCGGAAAAAGCTTTTCCTCCGGCGGATCCCACGGTTTCATCAGGTAGTAGTGAATTTTGGCTTCGTTGATGGCGTCGATGGCGGCGTTGGTATCGGCGTAGGCGGTCAGCAACGCACGTTTAGCTTGCGGGTGAATATCCATAGCTTCGGCGAGAAATCCTACGCCGTCCATGCTGGGCATGCGCTGATCGGCGAGCAGCAGGGCGACAGGATTGTTTCGCGCTTTGAGTTCGCGCAGGGTGCTGAGGCCGGCGCTGCCGGAATCGGCGCGCATAACGCGATACTTTTGTGCGTAGTGGCCGCGCAGGTCGCGCTCGATGGCTCGGAGCACTTCGGGATCGTCATCGACGGTTAATAAAACGGGCTTCGGCATACCCCTCGGATGAAAGAAACTGGGTTTCGGTTACTCGATTTTCGCCGCGCTTCTTTTGACTTCCACCACAAGCTACAATTCCTGCTTCGCTATGTCCAGCCCGCTCGCCTCAGCAATCGCAAATCTATCTTCTACGGAACCGTCCACGCGATTCGCTGCCGCAACCTATATTTACCGCACCGGCCGCCGGCTGGCCGACGAGGCTACTCGCCCGTGGCGAGGCAATCCTGCGCTGTCAGCGTTGCTGGGTTTCGACAGGCCGACCGTCACCGTTGGTTTGGCGGTCGAGCCTGCGACCTTCGCACGCATTCGCGAGGCCAACAGCTCGCCGCAACTCGCGGAAGTTCCCCCCGATCAAGACGCCCGGGAGTTCGAGTTGCACTTCCCGGAGGGTATCGCGCTGGATGTGCTGACGACCCGCGAGCCGGGCGGCGAAGGAGCCATTGCGCGCTACCTCTCCAGATTTGGCGAGGGGATACAACAAGTCGAATACCGGTGCGCGGACGTTGACAACGCCACCGCGATCCTGAAGGACAATTTCGGCATCGCGGCAATCTATCCGCAGACCAGGCTTGGAGCCGACAACTCGCTGATCAATTTCTTCCTGCTGCCAACGGATATAGGCGGAAAAATCCTGATCGAACTGTACGAGCCTGCGGAAATCCGCCGCTGACCGCCACTAACCGTTTACGATTCACGTTGATTTTGAATCTCGCGCATGGCGCGTAGGACTTCACCCACTGTCCAGGCTTGCGCGATGGCGCCGTGCGGCGTGAAGGGAGGGTCGCCTTCGAAGATTTCGCCTAAAGTCCCGAGCCCGTACATGTGCACGGAGATTCCCAGCGGCTCCAGGAAACGCATGGCCTCGGTCCGGTCGCCGTATACACGCAGGTGCGCCAGCACAAAGGGACCCAGCAACCAGCCCCAGACCGTGCCTTGATGGTAGGCCACGTCACGATCCTTCGGCCCACCGGCGTAGTGGCCCTGGTATCCGGGTTCACCCGGGGCCAAGCTGCGCAGGCCATACGAGGTCAGCAGGTGCTGCGCGCACACATCAACTACCGATTTCTGCTGCTCTTCGGTCAGCGGGCTGACCGGCAGCGACACACCGAAAAGTTGATTGGGCCGCAATGCCGCATCGTTGCCGCCGCCCGGCACGTCGAGGACGTCAAAACAGTATCCGCGCTCCGCATTCCAAAATTTCTGAAAATTTTTCTGCGCCTTCGCAGAAAGCTTTTCGTATCCTTCGCCGGGTCGCGCCAGCAGCCGCGCAAATCCGGCCATGGTTTCCAACGCGTTGATCCAAAGGGCGTTTACCTCCACGGGCTTGCCGACCCGCGGCGTAACGGACCGATCGCCGACCCTGGCATCCATCCAGGTGACCTGCGATCCAGGCTCTCCCGCGCAGAGCAGTCCGTCGGAGGGGTCGACGTGGATGTTGTAGCGCGTGCCCTTCACGTGCGCGTCGATCATCTCTCCAAGCGCGGGGAAAAGTTGCAGCAGCGTGCGGCCGTCCTTGGTCACCGCAAAATATTGACGGACGGCTTCGAAGAACCAAAGAGCCGCATCCACCGAGTTGTATTGAGGGCTCCCGCCCGCGTCCGGGAAATTATTGGGTAGCATGCCGCCATCGACGTACTCCGCGAACGCCAACAGAATCTGCCGGGCCACGTCGGCGCGGCCGGTGGCCAGGTTCAATCCCGGCAAGGCGATCATGGTGTCGCGCCCCCAATCGCCAAACCAGTGATAGCCGGCGATAATGCTGCGGCCGTCGGGGTGCTGGGGCAAACTACGCTTTACGATAAATTGATCGGCCGCCAGAACAAGTTGCGGCAGCCAACTCGGAGACTCCGCCGCGCTCTTGTCGTTCTCCGCACGCCACGACTCGAGCAGTTTTGCCTCGCGATCCGCGCTTTCCGCGCGAGCGACCGCGCCGTCAAGGGCGGCACCCGCTTCCGTCGTAGCCACGAAGGTGACGCTCGAGCCAACCTTCAGTTTCGTGCGAAACAACCCCGCAAACAGGTGGTCTTCCTGATCATCTAGTCCGCGCTCTTTTTCCACGGGCATAAAACAATTGCGGTACCACTCGTGGCGCGGCTCGCAGGTTGCGCCCGCACACTTCAAATAAAACGGCGTGGCGCCGTCGAAGGCGACGATGGTCACGCCGTCATCCACTGCGTCGATCTTCATCCGCCAGTCACCGGCATGCGTGGACCCGTGGAAATCCCGATAGTTCACCAACGCTTTGAATTCCACTTCAATCGCGCTGCTGGCCCGAAGCAGCGTGTATTCCACATACGTTGTGTTTTCGCCGTGCCGCATCGACACGCGTTTCTCGAGCAGCGCGTCGGCCAGTGCGTAGGTCCAGACTGGGGTCATACCATCCAGGCAAAAGCTCTCAATGTTCAGGAATCCTTTCGGGTCCACTACACCTCTCGCCCATTGATGCGTCGCGAGTGAATACTCGGCGCCGCCATACCGAACGATCTCGTCCAGACCGGTCACAAGTTGTGTGCGCCCAACCGGCGGATGCAGTGCTGCAATCAACAAGCCGTGGTAGCGACGAGTCACGCAGCCTGCCACCGTCCCGGACGCAAATCCGCCGATCCCGTTGGTCACAATCCATTCGCGGGCTTCGGCCGCATCGAGGTTCCCGCACACTTCGCGCCCGAATTTGATCTTCGCGTTCCGTGCCGCCACGGTTCGCCCGGTGCCTGCCGCAGCCTTCTTGCGCGGCGCTCGACCCGCTTTCACCGGGGCTTTTGCCAGGGTCGAAACCGCCGACGACTGTCCCTCGCCGGAAGCAAGCGAGTCCGGTTTGGTCCGCATTTTTTCAACTCGATTGGGCACTATCTTCTCCGTCTGGTCTTCGCAATTAGCCCGCACCGCCGGTACCAAAAACTCAAGATTTCCCGCGCTCCAGCCATTTCGTCATCAGATACCGCCCGTGATCGACATAGCCGGTCCGCCGATACAGTTCCAGCGCAGCCCGGTTGTCTCTGGAAACTTCCAGGTGCACGGCGTTCACACCCAATTCGCGGGCTATTCCCTCGATAAACTCCATGGCGCGCCGACCGATTCCTCGGCCGCGGCACTGTTCAGCAATATACAACTCATCGATATAGGCATCGCAGCCGCGATATTCGAAGCTGAACGAAACAGTCAGCACCAGGTATCCGACGTGCCTCGTACCCTCGACGATCAACCACGCCCGGCCGTAGGTTGGGTCGCGCACGAACTGGTCGAAAATTGTGCGCCGCCGCTGCTCGTCGAAAGGGGTTGTCCCTGGATCGGCTTGTTCCAAGGCTCGCATCATGGCGATAAAATCGTCGGCGTGCTCGGGCCGGGCCGGCTCAAAGCGGATTGCGCAAGCGTCACTCACCGGCGTCACTCCCCACTTTGTTCGATCAACTTGGCGACCAGCCCCGTCCACCCGGTCTGGTGACTCGCGCCGAGGCCCGCACCGTTGTCTCCGTGAAAATACTCGTAGAACAAAATCAAATCCTTCCAGTGTGGATCGTGCTGGAAGATTTCGGTGCCACCGTACACGGGACGGCGGCCATCGTCCCCGCGCAAGAAAGTACGCATGAGCCGCCGAGAAATCTCCGCTGCCACCTGCCAAAGGTCGGATTCTAATCCAGAGCGCGACGGGCACTCCACTTTGAAGTCTTCGCCGTAGTAATGATGAAACTTTTGCAGCGACTCGATCAGCAGATAATTCACCGGAAACCAGATGGGCCCGCGCCAATTCGAATTTCCACCGAACAATCCGGTGGTGGATTCCGCGGGTTCGTACTGCACTCGATTCACCTGGCCATTGACGGCGACCTCGTACGGGTGGTCCAAGTGATATCGCGACAAGGCGCGGACGCCGTAGGGCGACAAAAACTCGGTCTCATCCAGCATCCGCTCGAGCACGCGCTTCAGCTGCTTGCGGCTCACAAGCGACAGCAGCCGGCGTACCCCGCGCGCTGAACGTTCCGTGGATTCAATGTGCTCCGGCACATCCGCGTGATTGTCCATAAACCATTGCATACGACGCTTAAATCCAGGCAGCCGGTCGACGATTTCGGGCTCCAGCGTTTCGACCGCAAATAGCGGGATCAACCCCACCATCGACCTAATCTTCATGAAGTGTTCTTCGCCGTTCGGAAGCTGAAGCACGTCGTAGTAAAACCCGTCCGCGTCGTCCCATAGCGACCTTCCGCCAGAACCCATATCGTTCATCGCGTGCGCGATGTTCACAAAGTGTTCGAAGAATTTGCTGGCCACATCCTCGTAAGCCGGGTCCTCTTTTGCCAGCTCCAGCGCGATCGCCAGCATGTTCAGGCAATACATGCCCATCCAACTGGTACCGTCGGATTGTTCCAGGTGGCCGCCCGTCGGCAGCGGCGCCGAGCGGTCGAACAAGCCGATGTTATCCAAGCCCAAGAATCCACCCTGGAAAATATTCATACCTTCCGGATCTTTGCGGTTCACCCACCAGGTGAAGTTCAGCAGCAGCTTGTGAAAGACCTTCTCCAGAAATCCACGGTCAGCCACGCCGCGGACACGCCGTTCGATCTTGTAAACGCGCCACGCGGCCCAAGCGTGCACCGGAGGGTTCACATCCCCAAAAGCCCACTCGTACGCCGGCAATTGCCCGTTCGGGTGCATGTACCATTCGCGCAGCAGCAGGATGAGCTGTTCTTTCGCAAAATCGGGATCAATCAACGCGATCGGGATGCAGTGGAAAGCCAAGTCCCACGCGGCGTACCAGGGATACTCCCATTTGTCCGGCATCGAAACGATGTCGTCGTTATACAACTGCGTCCAATCCTTGTTGCGCCCTCGCAAGCGTTCCTTCGGAGGAGGAGGACCGGCCGGATCGCCGTCGAGCCAGGTATGCACGTCGTAGTGGTAGAACTGCTTGCACCACAGCATGCCGGAAAGAGATTGCCGCATGATCAGCTTTGCGTCTCTGGAAAGCTCCTTCGGAATGCGCGAGGCGAAAAATTCGTCGGCCTCGTTCTGCCGCATCGCAAAGACCGCGTCAAAGCCCTCGGCAAAATCGTCGGACGCCGGCACACCCTCCGCGCGCTCCGCGTGGGCTGGAGATCCGATCGCCCCCACCATACCCGAATTTTCACTCATGGCACTCAGTGGTTCCAAATCCGTGAGACGCAATTTCAGGGTAACGCTCTCGCCCGGCGCCAATTCGACGGGATAGAGTGCCGCCATCTTCGTGCCCATTTGTTTCGGGTTGACGGCAGCCTTATCGCCTTGCGTCACGTACGCGTGAAATGCGTCTTTTACGTAGGAGCGATTCTTGCCACCAAATAACCTTTGTTGATTCGTTTCGTTCTCTGTGAACAGCTGTTCCGGCTTCCCCGCGCACAGCAACCAGCGCTTCCCGTATTGCCAATGCTGGAGTTCGGCACACACACTTCCGGGCACGCTCGTCGCGGCGCGCACCATCGGACGTCGCAAATCCTTGCCCCAGGACCAGGTATTGCGAAACCACACAGACGGCAAGATCTTCAGTGACGCGTTTTCCGGGCCGCGGTTTACAGCCGTAATTTTGATGAGAATGTCTTCCACGTCGGCTTTCGCATATTCCACAAGCACGTCGAAATAGCGGCTCTCTGCAAATACACCGGTGTCCACCAACTCGTATTCCGGCATTTCCTTTCCACGGCGGCCGTTTTCTTTCACCAATTGCTCGTAGGGGAACGCCGCTTGCGGATATTTGTAAAGCATCCGCATGTAGGTGTGCGTGGGTGTCGAATCCAGGTAGAAATAATATTCTTTGACGTCTTCGCCGTGATTGCCTTCGTGCCCGTTCAAGCCGAACAAGCGTTCCTTCAAGATGGCATCGCGGCCATTCCACAGCACCAACCCGAAGCAGATCAGTTGATGACGATCGCTGATCCCTCCAATCCCGTCTTCACCCCAGCGGTAAGCCCGCGAACGCGCGTGGTCGTGCGGAAAGTATTCCCAGGCGGTGCCCCCAGGGCTGTAGTCCTCCCGCACGGTTCCCCACTGACGCTCGGAAAGATAGGGCCCCCACCTTTTCCAATATTTCTTCCGTGTTCGCGACTCCTCCAGTCGCCGGTCTTCGGTCGTCAGCAATCGCGCCATCGCTCTTATTCACCCTTCGACAGATTCCATCGTCGCATTTCACGCCGCTGCCGCCCACCGTGGCCTGCGTACCCCGTGCCCCGCCCGCAACACATTGCCCGCTGGGCTCTGGCAGCCGTTCACGTTCGATGCGGCTGGCTACCGAATCCCCGCACCTTACTCCCGAGAAAAAATGGACCCACCGCAAGATTTCTCTTGACAAGCACTACTGTGTCTCGTACAGTATACGTCGTACAGTAGATGGCGCACAGTATATGACCAGCGACCCAAGCGTTTTCGAGAACCTTAGATCGGAGCTGCGCCGCGGCTCTCTGATTCTTGCTGTCCTGGCGCAGCTGCGTTCCGAGCAATATGGCTACACACTCCGCAAGGCCTTAGCCGAACGCGGGATGGATATCGATGAAGGCACACTCTACCCGCTGCTGCGACGCCTCGAAACCCAGGGGTTGCTGGTGAGTGAGTGGCGCGAAGAAGACAAGCGGAACAAGCGGTTCTATGTGCTCTCCGGCGACGGCAAGAAAGTCCTTCAGCAACTACTCGCCGAGTGGGAGAGCATCGATTCTTCACTGAGTGAAATCGTGAAAGGTTGACGTCATGCAACTTATTGATCACAATGTGGTTACAGGTACCAACGACGGCCTTCTCCGGTGTCCGTCCTACGCCAGACCCAAGACTTTGGCCCTCCGGCACTCGTCTGCGCAGCGGTTGCTCGCGATGCTCATCGTCAGCCTGGTTGTTGTCGGCGGACCCGCCGTACTGAACGCTCTCGCCGAGACGAGTCTCGCCTCGATCCAGGTCTTGTTGGAGATTTGCCGGTTTGGCTTGGTTGCGTATCAGATTCTCGGCAGGTAAGGAGCCGCCATGGAACTTCTCGATCAATATCTAAAGTCGGTCCGAAGCTGCCTACCGGAAAAGCAAAGGGACGACATCGTCAACGAGCTTTCGGAAAACATCCACTCGCAAATGGAAGATAAAGAAGGCGAACTCGGCAGGCCTCTAAATGAAACCGAGGTGGAAACCATTCTGAAACAGCACGGTCACCCCTTGCTGGTTGCCAGCCGGTATCGCCAAGATCAACGCAGCTTAGCCTTCGGCCGACAATGGATCGGGCCGGTGTTGTTTCCCTTCTACGTCAGAGTGCTGAAGTTCAACCTGGGACTTACCGGGATCATCGTCATGAGCATTTTTGCGGCGATGGTCGCCAGCGGCCATTCCGTTGTGCCGGCGGAGGTTTTCCCCGCTCTGCTGTACCAGTTCCTGATTCAATTTGCGATTATCACCTTGATCTTTGCCTTCGCCGACCGCCACTGGACCCAATTTCCTGACCGGTGGGACCCGCGGGGGCTAAAGAGCCCTTGGCACCCGGCCTTTGCCATGCAGACTGGGTCAACTCGTGGAGTCGGGTCGACGTACAGCGTCGATGCTCCTCTAGTCTCCCGGTTCGACTCGATCGCGCAATTCGTGGCGTTAGGTGTGTCGATCGGCTGGCTTCGCGCCGTTCAGCACTCCCCTTTCATGATCCTCGGCCCCGCGGCGGCGTTCATCAAGCCATCGCCAATCTGGCATCAGTTCTATTGGCCGGTAGCCCTGCTGGCGCTGGCAGGGATGGTGCAAGCTGGGATCAACCTGATGCGGCCTGATTGGGTGCGGCTACACACGGTCTTCCGAGTGGTCAACAGTCTCGCGTGGATCGCCATTTTGCTTTTCCTGTTGAGGGGGGGAAACTGGTTCACCCTGGCGGAGGTACCGACTACGTCCGTCGAAAGCTACCGCCGCACCGTCGATATCCTGAACCAATGCCTCTTTTACGTCCAGATAGGCCTCGCTATTGTCGCCGCCTACGATGCCTTCCGCCATCTGCGACGCCTTTTCCGCCTCTCGGAAGCGAACCCTGTCTCCACCCTTTACCACTGAGACCAGGCACAGTGCGGCCCAGACGTTTGCGCGGACCAAGGCGAATGCGCGTCTTTTGCCGAGAGTCCTCAGCGGCATTTTTTCGCCGGTTGTAGTCTAATGAGCATTCGCTACCTGCGCCTTCCGGAC
>Ga0210384_10004795_pt1 | contig 14984 bp, 9 predicted proteins | sample IncBWH2MmetaG_FD_160574 | JGI IMG/M metagenome (GOLD analysis project Ga0210384, IMG submission 160574) | Forest soil microbial communities from Barre Woods Harvard Forest LTER site, Petersham, Massachusetts, United States - Inc-BW-H-2-M | ecosystem: Environmental > Terrestrial > Soil >...
ATTACAGTCCCAATGGAGCTGCGTGGGAATATTTTCCGCACGAGCATGCGCGGTCGCGCGCTTATCGCTGGGGGGAGGACGGCATTGGCGGGATCAGCGACCGGCATCAGCGCGTCTGCTTCGCCCTGACGCTTTGGAACGGGCGCGATCACATCCTCAAGGAGCGCTTGTTCGGTCTGACGGGCAACGAAGGCAATCATGGAGAGGACGTGAAGGAGTATTACTTCTATCTCGATTCGACGCCGACGCATTCCTACATGAAGTACCTGTACAAGTATCCCCAGGCGGCCTTTCCCTATGACCAACTCGTCGCGGAAAATCGCAAGAGAGGAAAGCGCGACCCGGAATTCGAACTCATGGATACGGGCGTGTTCAACGAAAACCGCTATTTCGACGTGTTCATGGAATATGCCAAGGCCGCGCCGGAAGACATTTTGATCAAGATCACCGCCTGGAATCGCGGGCCGGAAGAAGCGCAGCTCGATCTGCTGCCGACGCTGTGGTTTCGAAATATCTGGTCATTTGGGGAGAAGCACGGGCATCCCCAGCTTTCGCGCCATCCGGATTTCATGGGCGCCGCGGTAGTGGCGGCGGAAGAGAGCCGTTACGGCAAGCGATGGCTGCTCGCCGAGGGCTCGCCTGAAATGCTCTTCACCGAGAACGAAACCAATTTCCAGCGCGTGTTCGGCTATCCGGATGGGTCTCTTTATGTGAAAGACAGTTTTCATGAGTATGTGATTGGGGGCGTGAAGGAAGCCGTCAATCCCGCGCAAAAGGGAACGAAATGCGCCGCGCGCCATCGCGTAAAGATCGCGCCGGGCGCCTCCATTACCCTTCGGCTGAGGTTGACAAACGTAGAACCCAAAGACGGCGTTGCGAACCCATTCGATGCGGCGTTCGAAAAAACGTTCGAACTGCGCCGCAGCGAAGCGGACCAATTTTACGCGCGCCGCTTCCCGCAGGAGCGTTCGGAAGACGCGCACACCATCATGCGCCAGGCGCTCGCGGGCATGCTCTGGTCCAAGCAGTGCTATCACTACGATGTGCGGACGTGGCTGGAGGGGGATCCGGGCCAGCCACCTCCGCCGCCGGAACGCAAGAAGGGACGCAACCGCGACTGGACGCACCTGTACAACGCGGACCTCCTCTCGATGCCGGACAAATGGGAGTATCCGTGGTTTGCGGCGTGGGACCTGGCGTTTCACACCGTAGCCCTTTCGCTAGTCGATCCGGATTTTGCCAAGGAACAGCTCATCCTCCTGCTGCGGGAATGGTACATGCATCCGAATGGGCAGTTGCCTGCATACGAATGGGCGTTTGGCGACGTGAACCCGCCCGTGCACGCGTGGGCGGCTTGGCGCGTGTACAAGATCGAAAAACGCATCCGCGGGCGTGCCGACCGCGGCTTCCTCGAACGCGTGTTCCACAAACTCCTGCTGAATTTCACCTGGTGGGTGAATCGCAAGGATCCGGATGGAATGAACGTGTTTCAGGGCGGTTTCCTGGGGCTCGACAACATCGGCGTATTCGACCGCTCGCAGCCGCTGCCTACCGGTGGACACCTCGAGCAATCGGACGGCACGAGCTGGATGGGGATGTATTGCCTGAACATGCTGGCCATCTCGCTTGAACTTGCGCGCGAGGACCCGGCCTACGAGGACGTGGCCAGCAAATTTTTCGAGCACTTCGTTCACATCGCGGACGCAATCAACTCCCACGGGTCTGATGGCATAGCGCTCTGGGATGAAGAAGATGGGTTCTTTTATGACGCGATACACCTTCCGAACGGCGACCAGCACTACTTGAAAGTTCGCTCGATGGTCGGGTTGATCCCGCTCTTCGCGGTGGAGACGCTCGAGCCGGAGCTGATCGCGCGCCTGCCGGGTTTTCAACGGCGTATGCAGTGGTTCCTCGACAACATGCCAAGCTTTGCCACGCGCGTGGACAGCAGCCAGAGTTCGCCGAGTGGTGTGCGCCGGCTGCTGTCGTTGGTGGACCGCAAGCAACTGGTGCGGATCGTCGGCTACATGGTCAACAAGGAAGAGTTCTTTTCTCCGCACGGCATCCGCGCGTTGTCGAAATATCACGCGGCGCACCCGTATGTTCTCACGGTCAACGGCAATGAATATCGCGTGGACTACGAACCGGGGGAATCGCAGAGCGGCTTGTTCGGAGGAAACTCGAACTGGCGCGGTCCCATCTGGTTCCCCACGAATTTTCTGATGATCGAGTCGCTCCAGAAATTTCACCACTATTACGGCGATGACCTTCGCGTGGAATGCCCGTCAGGATCAGGCAAGCAGATGTCCCTCTGGGACGTCAGCGCGGAACTCTCTCGATCCATGACCCATATTTTTCTGCGCGGCGAAAATGGCCGCCGGCCGGTGTACGGCGCAAACGATAAATTTCAGAACGATCCCTGGTGGCGCGATTTGATTTTGTTTTACGAATATTTTCACGGTGACACCGGAGCGGGATTGGGCGCGAGCCATCAGACCGGATGGACGGGCCTGGTGTCGAAGCTTCTCGAACAGACGGGGGAGTAGCAGCCTTGCGGCGCCAAATGCTAGGCTGAGTTTGTGGAAAACCCCGGGTCTGAAGACCCCGGCTACAGCATTCACACCAGCAAGGACGGGTTGTTGTAGCCTGCCTCTTCAGAGGCGGGGTCTTTTGCCTGAATTTCAAAAAAATTCGCACTCGATCAGGATGGAAGGCGGTCATGAACTTTCACGACAAGATTGTTCTCGTCACCGGCGGCACAGGGGGCCTGGGCCGCGAAGTCACCATGGCGTTTCTTGAAGCGGGAGCAACCATAGCGGTTACCTATCGGGTGGCGGAAGAATTTGCCGCTGTCGTGGCCGCCGCGCAGAGAATTGGAGCGGCGCCTCCCGTGGGCGTGAACGTGGACGTCACTGACGAGCAAGCGGTCGAAAAATTTATTGCTGAGCTTGTGGGGAAGCATGGCCGCCTCGATATCCTTGTGAATACCGTGGGCGGATATGCGGGCGGGACAAACCTCTGGGAAGTGGACCCGCGGACCTACGACAAGATGCTTCAGCTTAATCTCAAGGCGGGATTTGTTCTCGCGCGGGCCGTTGTGCCGCAAATGATCAAGCAAAATAGAGGATGGGTCGTGAACGTCGCGTCGAAGGCGGCCTTCGATCACGCCGCGGGAGGAGCGCTCTACGCCGCATCGAAAGCAGCGGCGCTGGCCCTGATGGATTCCCTTGCGGCGGAAGTAAAACCGTTCAACATCAATGTGAACTCCGTTTTGCCAAGTATCATCGATACGGCCGCGAACCGGAAAGCGATGCCGGACGCTGATTATTCGAAATGGCCGAAGCCGGAAGAAATTGCGCGCGTTATTTTATTTCTGTGCTCGGAAGAGGCGCGGGTGATCCACGGGGCGGCGATTCCGGTTTATGGGAAGAGCTGAGTAGGACGGGCTTCAGCCTGTCTGGTCTTGATTGTCACGCGTTCTGAAAACCAGACAGGCTGAAGCCCGTCCTACTCAAGAGCGCCCTTCGGCTGCTCGACGAGTTCGACCAGGACTTTTTGGTTGTTCCACGCGGTGACCAGGAAAAAATTCACGCGCGTGCCATTCGCTCCGGAGTGCGCCGCGGGAAAGATTGGGTCAACCTTAAATCGGGCGCGCAGAATTTCTGTGGCGCGGTCAACGTCCGTCACATCAATCTCTACCTGCTGAATCCCTTCGCCGAATTTGTCGAGGAAACTCGCGATCGCGCCATTTCCGCCCGGCGCCTTTGTCGTGAGGATGTCCAGCCGCACATGGGTCATGCCGCTTTTTGCAAATTCGAGCTCGAATTCCATCACGTCCTGGTCGGCGGGCGCATCGGCGAGGGGAGGGGAGGCATTGGCCGCGCGAATTTTCTGGAAGGTCTCCGGCAGAACGGCTATCCCGACAGTGATTTTTGGCCAGGAAATTTTTTTACCGTCCGGCCGCAGGTATTGATCCTGGACGAGGAGCGCTCGCAAGTCCTGATCCTTGCTCCACTCGTCAAGCCAATGCAACGTGCGTCCTTGCCCATGGCGGTAGAGGTCCTGTGCCACCTGAATGCGCTGGGCCCGATCCTGGTCTGCAAGGCGGTGTATGAACTGTGGTGTCGGCGCAGGAACCGACCGGGCAATGAGCCGGCTTTTTTTCTGAGAAGGTTTCACCATAGGGGCCAACTGCTTCGCTCGAACGACGGAGATGAGAATGGCAAGGATGATGATCCCGCCCACGATGGCCAGCGAGAGTCCGGTGGAAATATGCACCCACGGCTCAGCGAGCATTTTTCCGCCAATAAACATGACGGTAATCGCGAGGCCTTCATCCAGGTACTGGAAGTATTGCAGGATTCCGGCGAGAAGAAAATAGAGCGCGCGCAAACCAAATATCGCGCAAACGTTGGAACTGTAGACGAGAAAGGGATCGCGCGTCACTCCGAACACGGCGGCGATCGAGTCCACCGCTAAGAGCAGATCTGTCGTTTCGAGAACGATCACAACTAGAAAAAGTGGTGTGAACAGCCAACGCCCGCCTTGCCGCACAAATAATTCCTGCGTGGCTTCCGTTTGTGACATGGGCAGATACTTCTGCGCCCAGCGCACCACAAGGTTTTTCTCAGGATGCACGGCATGGTCGGCGCCGAACAGCTTGAACCCCGAGTACAGCAGGAAAGCTCCTAAGAGATAGAGGACCCATTCAAACCTCGCGATCAGCGCGGCGCCCGCGCCGACCATCGCGCCGCGCAGGACAAGCGCGCCCAGCAGGCCCCAGAACAACAGGCGATGCTGGTAACGGGGATCGACGCGAAAATACTGGAAGACCAGCAAGAAAACAAAAACATTGTCCAAGCTGAGAGATTTTTCGACGAGGTAGCCGGTGAAAAACTCGAGCCCGGGCCCGCGGCCGTGCGAAATGAAAATCCACGAGCCAAAACCAAGCGAAATCGCGATCCAGACGCCACTCTCGATGGCCGCCCGGCGCAAGGTGATCACCTGAGCGCGCCGGTGAAAGATTCCCAGATCGAGGAACAGGAGGAGCGCGATGCTGGCGTTGAAGGCGATCCAGAGCGGCCAGGTGCCCATCTAGGCGGCGCTCTCGTCTCGGCAAGTCACTGCGGAAGGAATCCTCAGTTGTTGGAATTTTGCGCTGTGGTGTTGGATCTGGCGGCGTTGAGATTGGAGAGTTCGACGCTTGCTGTTTCACCCTGCCGGACCGTCACGGGGAAGTCCCAACGCAGGCGAACATCACCGGAAATCGCCTCCGCGCCGAACATCCCGATCCAATAGGTTCCGGGAGCGACGCCGGGGAAGGATCCGTGGCCGTCGAGATCCGTGTCCGAATGTGCGACGAGGTAGCGCTCCTGGGCCAATTGGAACACGCGGGTTTCCAGGAACTGCCGCTGCTTGCCTTCGAGGGACTCCCACTTTGCGTAGGGATCCAGATCGATGAGTTCGAGGTCCATCCCCCGCACGGTATCCGGTGCGTTCGCGATGAATTTGCGAATGGCCGCTTGATATTGTTCCTTCTGGTCTTTGTACTTTTCTGGATTGGATTCGCGGTCTTTTTCCTTGAACTTCGGCTCGGGGAAGCCCAATCCTCTAAACGCGGCGTTGTGCGACATGTAGGCCTTGAAATACTCGGGAATGTCCACGATATCCCCGGGCGTCAGGCTCTTGGTGAAATCTTCGCCGGACAGCCGAACGGAATGATGGTGTTTCATCCACGTTTTCAACTCCGGTGAAACGCCGAGTCCGTCGACAAACGTGTCGAGGTCGGGGACAGGCGCCGTCTCCAAAGCTTCTTTGCGAATCTCTTCGACGCTTTTGCGAAGAAGATAAAATGGCAATTGCCGAACGGGTTCGGGCTGGCCCCCGGTCGGCGCAACGCGCGCTATGAATTCGATGCGCCCTGTGGACTGCCCCGCGAGGTGCGCAGGCAGAAGGAGAATCAAGGATCCGATGAACACAGCCATAACGCCAATACACGGTTTTGTCTTCATTGATGTCATGGCGAAGTGTACCTCGACACAACCCGATTGGAAATGATTCCGCGAGGATGTGTTCCCGCCATGTACGCGACAGGCGTTAGGAGGTTGGGGGCTTCGCGCGGAATTCTCACCGCGCCGGTTTCGCATAGCGCCGGCGTCTCGCCGGCGATTTCTTCCGTTCTCCACTATGCGCGAAACCGCCAGCGAGACGCCGGCGCTACAGTTCACCGGCAACCCTTCTTTTTTATCACCGGCAGTCGTGTGAATCTTAAATCCTGCGCGCGCTTGAGTTTCGTAATGTAAATGATTTGGCCCGTGTGATGCCCGAAATGCTCGGCCACGTGGAAAGCCGCATCCAGCCCCGTAACATGAAAGCCTTGAATTTCATGTTTCCGCCCAAGCGAATCATCGGAGAGTTGCCCCAACACACGGCATGCATCCCGGACTGTTTGGCGCAATTGGGTGACGAGGACCTGCCGGGCAATGGGCCCTCGCTCCGCAAATTCTTGGTCGCGCTCTCGCCTGTTCTCCGCTCCGCCGAGGCCTGAAATGATCCACTGGCGGACATTTCCGCACAGGTGCAGGACGAGATTGCCCGCGCTGTTGGACGCCGAATTGGGCCGCCACCAAATTTCGTCTTCGGAAAGCTGTCGAAGACATTTCAGGATGCGGGGAAGATTCTGTTTTCCGAGCGATTGTTGGGAACTTGCAAGAAACAAGCTTGCGGTTCGAGTTGTTTTTGGTTTCACAGCCGGCACCTCGCGTTCAAATCGTAATCAATACGCGAGGAAACGGCAAATGATGTGAAACTACAAGATGACAAGAGCGCCGAGAGGGAAATGCTAGAGCAATCGGAAAGTAACTTCGATGGGAACGATAACTGGAACGGGCTTTCCGCCAGGCCCATTGGCGGGCTTGAAGCGCCACTGCTTCACGGCCTCCACAGCTTTTTCTTCCAGCCCAAGCCCCGGGCCCTTCACGACTTGAATCTCCGTGGCGCGGCCATCTGGAGTGATCACCGCCTGAAGAACGACTGTGCCCTGGTATTTTGCCTTGCGGGCTTCCTCGGAATATTTCGGGTCAGGGCAATAGACACAAGAAGGATAGCCGACGCCGCCGGTTCCCGGACGGTAAGCCCCGCCGCCCGTACCACCGCCGGAACCCGGGCCCAAGCCCCCACCCTCTCCGCTGCCAATCCCAGTGCCCGTGCCGCTCCCGATGCCACTGCCGCCGCCGGGTCCGCCGGAACCATTCATCAGCTTGGCCAGCGGATCGCCGTAGTTATCCAAATTAGGACTGGGGATTTTTAGATCCGGCGGACCGAGTAAAGTCGCTTCAAATTTAGAGTCGGGCTTTGGGTGCACCATGGGTGGGGCGATCTGGTTCAGGCTCCACTTCGGCAGCTTGCCTTTCGTTGCGGGCTCGGGATTCCGCTCGCCGCCGCCACCGCCGCCTCCAGCCTTGTCCTTGCCTGGGGGCAACTTGGCCGCATAGTCCGAAATATCAATCGGTGTAACCAGCGAGTTGTTGACCGGATTTGCGGTCGCTTTGGAAACCACTGTATACAGGAAAGGAGAGAAAACCAACAGAGTGAGGCCAACATGCACGGCGAGCGCAATGGCTTGAGAGGGTCCGAAGGCTTTATCCTTGCTCCAGATCTCCTTCACCTTCACTGGCTGGCTCGTCACCTTGAGCGGCGGGAGCTTGGGCGGTGAGATGAGATCGCGAAGATTCTGCCAGAAGACGGAGTAAGGCATCTGCCAGTTCACCGTCATGCGCGAGGATACGGCCTTGGGTGTCGGCTTGAGCCACTCCCTGAAATTTTCGAAGATGCCGCCCCCATATTCCTCGAGGGTGAAAACATCGCCCCTTACATGCTTGGAGATCTTCACCGGGCGTTCCATGAGGAAGTCCCTCAGGTTGGAGAGGAAGCCGCGAGACAGCGGCTTCTGAGAACCGCCGAGGCGCGGGGCAGTCTTCCCCTCAGGCAGGACCACCTTGGGTGGCGGGGTGCTTGGATCACTCCACTTTGGCGCAATGGTGCTCAACGATATTTTTGCCTCACGCTACTGAAAATTGTCTCTCGCTGTACGATTCTCTCAAGACGCGAATGGATGCCCGGCGTGGCAGGTGGGCTGACACGCTGCCAATTCCATTGTAACATTGGGACGTTACCACGAGGAAGAAGGTTTCCAGACTAGGCGGTACAGGCACGGCGGCACAGGAAAAAACTGCCCTTGACAAGCCCCGCCAATTTTTCGGCGGGCTGCGCGTCCCGGCGCTGGCGGCGCGCCTCCTGTGAAAGGACAGTCCGCACCCGAAGCTAATTTATGCCCAAAATCGTCGACTTGAAAAGCACATTGAACTTGCCGCGTACGGCCTTTCCGATGAAGGCCAGCTTGCCGCAGAACGAGCCGAAACAACTTGCGGAGTGGGAAGAGAAAAAACTCTATCATCGCATCCAGCAGGCCCGCGCCGGCGCGCCCTCTTACGTCCTGCATGACGGGCCGCCCTACCCGACCGGCACGATCCATCTCGGCACTGGGCTGAATAAAATTTTGAAAGACATGGTCGTGAAGTCGAAAACGATGGCGGGCTTTCGCGCGCCCTACGTTCCCGGGTGGGATTGCCATGGGCTGCCGATTGAAACGCAAGTGGAAAAGGAACTTGGCGGAAAAAAGGGAAGCGTCCCGCCTGGCGAGTTCCGGCGCATGTGCCGCGAATTCGCTTCGCGCTACGTGGATCAGCACCGGCGGGATTTCAAACGGCTGGGTGTGCTGGGGCAGTGGGAAGACCCGTATCTGACGATGAGCCCGCAGTATGAGGCCACGATAGCCGACGCCTTCGTCACATTTCTCGAAAAAGGGTACGTGTATCGCGGGCTGAAACCCGTGTATTGGTGCATCGTGGATTCCACTGCGCTCGCCGAGGCAGAGGTTGAATACGAAGACCACACCAGCCCGTCGATCTGGGTGAAATTCGCCGTCGAGCCGGGCGCTGCAGCAGAAAAACTCGGCCCGGGCGTGAGTGCCGTGATCTGGACGACGACTCCCTGGACGCTGCCGCACAATCGCGCGCTCGCGTTTCATCCTGACTACGATTACGTCGTAGCGGAAACCTCCGCCGGAGCGTTGCTGCTTGCGGCGGATTTGGTCGGGCCCACGCTCGATGCACTGAAGCTCGAAGCAGTCAGCGTGCGCGGGCCCTGGAAAGGGAAGGATCTGGCAGAACTGAAATTCAGGCATCCGTTTCTGGATTTGATTGTCCCAGCGGTTCTCGCCGATTACGTCACGCTCGATCAGGGCACCGGCATCGTGCACACCGCGCCGGGCCACGGCGTTGAGGACTTTCAGACCGGGCAGAAATATGGCATTGAGGCGTACGCGCCGATTGACGGACACGGCCGCTATTTGGAGGGCCTGCCGGAATACAAAGGCAAGACCGTGTTCGAGGCGAATCCCATCGTTGTGGCGCTGCTGCGCGATCGCGGCGCATTGCTCGGGGAACAAAAACTCTCGCACAGCTATCCGCACTGCTGGCGCTGTCACAATCCGGTGATTTTCCGCGCCACCGAACAATGGTTCATCGATTTGGACGGAAAGGGAAGCGGTGGGGGCGCGATCCGATCGCGAGCACTCGCGGAAATCGCCAAGGTGAAATGGACGCCCGAGTGGGGCGCCGAACGGATTTACTCGATGATCGCGGAGCGGCCGGACTGGTGCGTTTCGCGCCAGCGTTTTTGGGGCGTGCCGCTGGTGATTCTGTATTGCAACAAGTGCGGCAAACAGTCCGACGATTACGCGGCGCTCCACGCGCTGGTGCAGAAATGGTTCACGGTCGAGGGTGCAGACGCCTGGTTCACGCACACGATCGAGGATCTGCTCCCGGCAGGAATGCGTTGCGGTTGCGGCGCTTCGGACTGGCGCAAGGAAACCGACATTCTGGATGTGTGGTTCGATTCGGGTTCCTCGCATCTGGCGGTGCTGGACCGGCAGGATGCCAGCGGGCAGAAACTTCCGTGGCCAGCGGACATGTATCTCGAAGGGCCGGACCAGTATCGCGGATGGTTTCAAAGCTCGCTGCTCGTTGGCGTCGCGGTACGCAATGGCGCGCCCTATCGTCACGTGCTCACACATGGCTGGACGCTTGACGCGAAAGGCCAGCCGATGTCGAAGTCACTCGGCAACGTTGTGCTGCCCAGTGAAGTATGTGAGAAGTGGGGCGCGGATTTGCTGCGGCTGTGGGTTGCGTCGCAGGACTACACAGCGGATGTAAGAATGTCCGACAACGTGATGACGCAGCTTTCCGAGGCCTACCGCAAGCTGCGCAACACGTTTCGCTTCGCCCTGGGCAATCTCGCCGATTTCGATCCCGCGCGCGATGCGTTGCCCGACGCCGAAATGGAAGAGCTAGACCGCTGGATGCTTTCGCGTACGGCGGAACTCGTCGGGCAGTGCCGCAAATGGTACGAAGGATTTGAATTCCATCGCGTCTTCCACGCGCTGCACGATTTTGCCGTGGTGGATCTCAGCGCTTTTTATTTCGATGTGCTGAAAGACCGCCTCTACACCTTCGCGGCGCGAAACCGCGCGCGCCGCTCGGCGCAGACCGCCGTCTACCGCATCGCCAAGGCGTTGCTGAGCCTCACGACACCGATCACGGTTTTTACTGCCGAGGAAATCTGGAGACATTTTCCTCATGTGGAGGGGGATCCCGAGAGCGCGCACCTCATGCTGTTTCCTTCCGTGGAGAATTTAGGGGCGCCTCTCGATGCCACGAAATCGGCGAACTGGGAAAAGTTGCTGACAGTTCGGACGGAAGTGCTCCGCGCGTTGGAATCCGCGCGCAACGCAAAAACAATTTCAGGCGCGCTCGAAGCCAAAGTTGTTTTGAACGCCGCGCAAGATTTGGCTCCTTTGCTGGAACAGTACAAGAGTTGGCTGCCCGCCCTGTTCATTGTTTCGCAGGTGGAACTCGGCGCAGCGGCGCCCTCCGACGCGCAGAAATCGGAATTGCTTCCGGGATTGAGCGTCGCGGTGCGGCGCGCCGACGGCGCGAAGTGCGAGCGCTGCTGGAATTATTCGACGCATGTGGGTGAGAACCCCGACTACCCGACCGTGTGCGAGCGCTGCGTGAAGGCGCTCACCGAAATTGAAGAGGCGCTGGCGGCCCCGGGCCATGCGGGAGGACAAGGGGCCGCGTCCGGATGAGCGGGGCGCGCTGGTTATGGTTGTCGCTAGCGGTGCTTGCCGCGGACCGCGCCACGAAATTTGCCATTGAACGCTACACGAGCCCATTCTTCCGCCATTCCATCGTTTCAGACATCGTGGTTCTGGTTCATAGCCAGAATCCCGGCATCGCGTTCGGCGCGTTTTCCAATTCCAATTCGCCATGGCTTGCGCCGCTATTGGTGCTGAGTTCCGCAGCCGTGATGATTTTGCTTGTCTGGATGATCGTCACGGGCCGCGCCGGCGGCGCGCTGGCGCAATGCGGGCTTGCGCTGATTCTTGGCGGCGCGGCAGGCAACGCGCTCGACCGGATCATCCACGGCGGCGTGACGGATTTCCTGGAAGTCCGGCTATGGACGTACATTTGGCCCGCGTTCAACGCCGCCGACTCCGCCATCACGATTGGAGCGGCGTTGGTGCTTTTTGAGTTGTTATTCGGCGCGCGGCAGCGGCATATGTCAACCGCCGACAAACGGGGGCGCATTTAGTAGCGCAGGCTTCAGCCTGCGGGTTTTTGCTGATGGTGAAACAAGAATCATGTAAGACAAACCTTCACGACATTGGACACACCTAAGAAAAATCCGCAGGCTGAAGCCCGCGCTACTACACCCCAAACCCTCACCGCCGCATCGGGAGACGCGGGGCGGCGGCTGGATTTATTTCTTGCGCAGCGCGTGCCGGAGCTTAGCCGCACGCGCATCCAGGAGTTGATCCGCGATGGCCACGTTCGCGTGAACGGCCGCGTTGCCAAGGTTTCTCACCGCGTCGCGGCCGGTGAAGCGATCGAGATCGAAGTTCTTCCACGGCCCGCGCTGGAGGCTCTGCCGGAAGATTTGCCGCTCGATCTGTTGTACCTGGACGACGATTTCGTGATTGTGAACAAACCCGCCGGGATGGTGGTCCATGCGGGCGCAGGCCACTCGCGCGGGACACTGGTGAACGCGCTCCTGCACCGTCTTGGAAATCTTTCCGCGGCGGGCGGCGCGCTGCGGCCGGGCATCGTCCACCGCCTGGACCGTGAAACGTCGGGCGCCATGGTTGTGGCCCGGAATGACAAAGCGCACGAACATCTTTCCGAACAATTCCGTTCCCGCAACGTCCGAAAGATTTATCTGGCGTTCGTGCACGGCAAGATGCCGCGCGACTCCGGCACGATCACGCTGCCCATTTCCCGGGATCCGCGCCGACGCACGCGCATGACCGCACGCGCAACCAAAGGCCGGCACGCGAGGACCGACTGGCGCGTGATCGCGCGCCTGGACCGCTGCACGTTGGTCGAAGCCGTGCTCCACACCGGGCGCACGCACCAGATCCGCGCGCACTTTGCGGCCATCGGGCATCCGGTTGTGGGAGACACCCTCTACGGTGCGCCGCGTGGCCTGCGCGCCGGCACGCGCAATCTGCCCCTTCTCGAGCGGAACTTCCTGCATGCGGCCCGGATCGGATTTTCGCATCCGTCGAGCGGCGAATGGGTGGAAGTTCGCGCTCCGCTGCCAAGGGATTTGCAGGTATACTTCGACCAGGCGGGAGCATCTTTGGGTTGGCGCGCCACGGAGATTGAGGCCGCGCTTGCGCCGTACGTATGACAATCATGAAAAAACGGGCGCTCTGGATAGCATTGCTTGGTTTTCTCGCGGCTGTAGCTGCGGTGAGCGCGCAGCAAGCGCAGCCTCCCACGGCGCCGCAGTCTCCGCCGCCGCCCCCGGCGCAGGCAGGCGCCCCGGGCGCGATCATCCGCAACGTAAACTTGGTGGAAGTGCTGTTCAGCGTGGTGACCAAGCGCGAAAGACTCGTCACCGATTTGACCAAGGAAGATTTCAAGGTGTTCGATGACGGCACGCAGCAGGAAATCACCGACTTTAGTCAACCGACCGATCTTCCGTTGCGCATCGGCCTGGTGCTGGACACGTCGAACAGTATACGAGAGCGTTTGAAATTCGAGCAGGACGCCGCCATCGATTTCATATTTAACGCTTTGCGCCGCGGAAAGGACCAGGCGTTCCTGATGACCTTCGATGACGGCCCGCAAATCATCAAGGATTTTACGGGTGATACCGGCGAGATACGCGACACCATCCTGAAGCAGCGGGCCGGCGGCGGCACTTCACTCTACGACGCGGTTTACGCGGCCAGCGATCATTTGCAGAAGAATTCGCCGCTGCCTCCCGGCCCGAATTCGGACGTGCGGCGCGTCCTGGTGGTGATCTCCGACGGCGATGACAACAGCAGCAATCGTTCCCGCGGCGAGTCCGTGGAAATGTCACAGCGCGCGGGCGTGATCATCTACTCGATCAGCACCAGCACGGAATGGGTTTCGGCCGAGGAAGAAAAGGATCCGAACAAGCGAATCAGCCGCAAGTACGAAAAAAACGAGGGAGACAAGGTCCTCGAACAACTGGCGGGAGAAACCGGAGGCCGTGCCTTCTTCCCGTACAAGGTCGATGACCTGGGGCAGTCGTTTCTGGACATCGGAGACGAACTGCGCCATCAATACGCGCTGGCCTACAGTCCCGCGGGCCGCGCTCCGGACGGCAAGTACCACACCATTCGGATCCAAACCGATCGCAAGGACGTGATCGTCCGTGCGCGCAAGGGATACTTTTCCGTTCCGATTCCAGTACCCGGGAAACCTGCCGCGCCTCCAGCCTGATCCGAAGTCCCTGCTCAGGATTCAGAAACCGGGAGCCAAAGTAGCGCCGGCGTCTCGCCGGCGATTTTTCTGATCGCCACATAATGCAAGAAGATTGCCGGCAGGACGCAGGCGCTACCTGAGAATCATCGGCGCTCGATATTGATCCCCGCTCAGTTGTTGGGCGAGTAGTATCCGCGGCGGGTGAGGACGGAATAATCTTTGTTCTTCATTTCCACTTTGATCTTGCGGTAGCTTCCATCGTGCTTCTTGTTGGTGGGGGAATAGCCGACGGTGTACTGGCTGCGCAGTTCTTCCGAAATTTGATCGAATGCCTGTTCCAGGTTCTTTTCACTGCGCACGATGATCATCCGTCCGCCGGTTTCGTCGGTCAACCTCTTGGCGACGTTCTGGTCGCCTCCGTCGGCGGCAACCAGAAGAATATGGACGACCGTGTCGGTTCGCTGCGCGGCTTCGATGGCGTCCTGCAGATTCAATTTGCTCCCCGTATCTTCCGCGTCGGTCAGGACAACAATGGCTTTTCTGCCCGCTTCATCGGACAGCTTGTCGTGCGCGGCGAGGTAGACGGCGTCGTAAAAATTGGTCCCCCCACCGCCGCTCGAAGGAAGGGGACCCTGCGCAATCATCCCGCCGCTGGGGGCATTGATCTGCGCGCGGTTGATGGCGCGATTCAGCATCCCGCGATCATCGGTGAAATCGGCGAGGAGGTCCACGTCCGTATCAAAGGTCATGATCATGGCCAGGTCGCCCTTGCGCAACACCCGAGCGAGGAAGCGCGAACCCGCCTCTTTCTCGCCGGAAAGCATATAGTACTCGCTGCCGCTGGTATCAATCAGAATGCCTAAGGTAATCGGCAGGTTGGATTCCGCTGAAAAATTGGTAATTTCCTGGAGCTGGCCATCCTCATAGATCTGGAAGTCATCTTGTTTTAAGCCGGTGACAATCGCCTTGTGTTTGTCGCGCACCGTGGCGAAAAGGTTCACCAGGTTCACTTGCACGCGGATTTGGCCCGGGGGCGCGGCGAAGGCCAGCCCTCCCGCAAGTGATGCGATGCACAGATAAGAAAGGATGGCTCGAATCCGCATTGTATAATCTCCCACGGGTGCG
>Ga0210384_10004797_pt1 | contig 14978 bp, 14 predicted proteins | sample IncBWH2MmetaG_FD_160574 | JGI IMG/M metagenome (GOLD analysis project Ga0210384, IMG submission 160574) | Forest soil microbial communities from Barre Woods Harvard Forest LTER site, Petersham, Massachusetts, United States - Inc-BW-H-2-M | ecosystem: Environmental > Terrestrial > Soil >...
GCGCTCCCCGGCGCGCGTCCAGAGAGGGGGGGCCCGAGCCCCTCACCCTCCCCTGCGGCCGACGATCTCGAAGGACGTGGAGAAGTCCAGGTCCGGCCGCAGGCTGTGCCAGACCGAGCAGTACTTCTCCCGAGAGAGGGACAAAGCCCGCTCCAGCTTTTCCGCCGGGATGTCGCCGGTGACCACGAAGTGCAGCGTCACCCTCACCAGGCGCTTGGGGTCTTCGCTCGCCCGCTCGCCGAGGAGGTGCGCGTGCAGGGCCTCTGGGTCCAAGCGCCCTTTCTTCAGGATGTGGACGACGTCGATGGCCATGCAGCCGGCCAGGCTCAGGGCCAAAGCCTGCACGGGGGTCGGCCCGGCCTGGCCCGCGCTGTCCAGGATCAATTCCAGGGAACCCGCCCGCCCCACAAAGCGCAGGTCTCCCTGCCAATCGAGATCCACCGTCACGGGGGCGGTCAATGCGAGGGTCCCAAAGGGTCGCCCAGAGGAATTCTCAAGCGGGGATGGGGGAGGAGAGTCCCAGGCTCTGCCGGATCTCCGCCTGCACCTGCGACTCTGGCCGGGTGCCGTCGGCCACCACCACCAGCTCCTTGCGCCGGAACAGCTCGAGGATGGGCAGGGTCTGGCGGTGGTAGTCGGCCAGCCGGTCGCGCACCGCCTGCAGGGTATCGTCGGGCCGGGTGACCAGCTTCCCCCCGCAGACATCGCAGGTGTCGGGCCGAACGGGTCGGTGGTGGATCAGGTTGAAGTCGAGACCGCAGTTCGCGCAGAGGCGCCGGCTCAGGACCCGGTCGAGGACGACCATGTCCGGCACCTCGAGGAGGATCACGGCGTCGATGTCGTAGCTTTCGAGGAAGAACTCGGCCTGGGTCCGGTCCCGGGGGAAGCCGTCCAGGACGAAGCCGTAGTTCCAGTCGTGCTGCTCGAGGCGGGTCCTCACCACCTCGGAGACGAGCTCGTCCGGCACCAGCTCCCCCGCGGTTACGCTGCGCTTCGCGCGGGCCCCGAGCTTCGTGTGGTGCTGGATGTTCCAGCGCAGGATGTCGCCCACGCAGATGTGGACGAGGTCGAAGGCCTCGGCCAGCAGCTTGGCCTGGGTGCCCTTGCCGCTCCCCTGGGCTCCCATGACAATGTATTTCCGCATCGGCACCCCCGGACGATTGCCAGCTCCCCGCGGGGAGAGGGATCGTCGGTGCAGACCTCTTGCCTCCCGGAGGAGGGCGACGCGAGCCCGCTCCTGCGGCCCTCCCTTAGAACGACAGCCGGGCCGCCAGCTGGAGATTCCGCGGACCCCCCCCGCCCAGGAACGGGTTGCCCGAGCCCACGTCCGGCGTCGCGGTCAAAGGCAGGAACCCCGTCCCCCGGTTGGTCGCGGGCGCGATCCCGTTCTGCAGGTAGTCCACGATGAAGCCGGGGAGCAGGGGGTTGCTGAAATTCGGGTGGTTGAAGACGTTGAAGACGTCCAAACGGATCTGCAGTCTCGCGCGATCGCCCAGGGCCGTGTTCTTGACCAGGGAGAGATCGACGTTGCGGTAGTGCGGACCCACGAAGGCGTTCCGCCCCAGGCTCCCGATGTGCTGGCCGCCCGCGCAGCCTCCCGACCCGTCGGGGTTGCAGGGGGCCTGGAAGGCGGAGAGGTTCAGGAACCGGCTCGGTCCCCCCGTGCCCGCGTAGGGGTCCCCCACCAGGTCGGGGCGGCCGAAGAACTCGCCGGTGCCGTTGTGATCCCCCTCGAAGTTCTCGTTGACGTTGAATGGCTGCCCGCTGGCCAGGGTCACGACCCCGTTCACCGACCAGCCGGAGGTGAGCCCGTGCCCCCTGGCGGACCCCAGATCCCAGGTGAAGAACCAAGCGAAGCGGTGGCGGCTGTCGAAGTTGCAGGGGCCCCTCTCCCGCTCGGGATGGCGCGAATCGTCGGGCTGGGTGGCGTTGGGGACGTAGTCCTGGCCATCGCTCGCGTTGTCGGTGCACTTGGACAGGGTGTAGTTCATGGTGGAGACGAGCCCGTGCCAGTCGCGGAGCTTGAGGCTCACCTGAAGCGCGTTGTAGCTAGAGGTGGCGCTGGACTCGAACTGGTTGATGTAGCCGAAGGCGGGGAAGGGGTGGACCCCGGTCGCGGGATCCGCCTGGTTGATATCCCGGTAGCGGAACAGATGTCTTCCCTGCGAGCCCACGTAGCCCACCTGGATCGCGGCCTGACGCCCGAGCTGTTGCTGGACGTTCGCGTTGTAGTTGAAGACGTAGGGGGTGACGAGCTTCTGGTCCACGGTAAAGACGTCCGTGGCCGCGAAGCTCGCGGGGTCGAAAGCGGGCCCCCCCGGGGCCAGGGTCACGGGGGAGAAGCTGAAGCGGATGTTGTTGTAGGCGGGGCCGGGGTTGAAGGTGTTGAAGGGGAGCTGGCCGATAAAGAAGTCCTGCGAGAAGGTGTCATAGTAGATCCCCCCGCCCGCGCGCAGGACGGTCTTGCCGTCCCCTTTGGTGTCCCAGGCCACGCTCACCCGGGGGGAGACGTTACCCCAGTCCTTCGGATAGAGCTGGGTGACCGGCTTCACGCTGGCGGTGGCGGCGTCGAAGATGCTGAACATGTTGTTCTTTTCCCCGATCACGCCGTAGTAGTCCCAGCGCAGGCCGAGGTTCAGGGTCACCCGCCGGCTCACCCGGTAGCTGTCCTGGGCGTAGAGGCCGTGGCTGCCCTGGAAGGTGTCGCGGTTGGAGTCGCCCTGGGCCTGCCGTCCGCCGTCCACCTTGCCCGCGATGAAGTCGTCGAGGCTGTTGAAGCTGAGCTTCCCGCGATAGCCGTTGTCGAAGTACTGGCTCACCGTCGTCCGGCGGAACTCGTAGCCGAATTTGAAGCTGTGCCCGCCGGTGTTGTAGGAGAGATTCGCGAAGGCCTGGTAGTTCTGGTCCGTGCGCCCCCGCGGCACGGAGGTATTGGCCCCCAGGGTGGCGTACCCGGAAATGGAGATGGTGGGCAGGCCGAAGTCCCGGGGGTTGTTCACGGTGTTGAGGCCGATCGAGCGCGGGTCGAAGCTGCCATCCTCGGGGGAGAAGCTCTCCACGAAGCGGTTGAAGCCGCCCCGCAGCTCGAGGAGCAGCTTCGGCGAGATCACGTGGGTCAGGGAGGCGGAGGCCAAGTTGACGGTGGTGGGGGTGACGGTGTTGTAACCGGGCAGGCCCCCTCCCCCCACCAGGGCCAGGGGAAAGCTCTGGTCGCTGTGGCCGTAGAAGTAGCGGAGGGTGAGCAGGTCGCTGTCGAGGAAGTGATGGTCGATCTTGGCGATCAGGCTGTCCACGCTGTTCGTGAAGTTGGTCGTGGCCTGGAGGTTGTTGCCGTTCGCGTCCGGGGCCTGGTTCGGCGCCGGCCAGGGGTTGCGGGCGAGGAGGTTGGCGATCACGGGGTTGATCACGCCCCCGTTCGCGGCCTGGGAGGCGGCGATCTCGGCCGCGGTGGGGACGCGGCCGGGACTGGGGATCCCCCCCTTCTCCCGCTGACCCTCGTAGGCCAAGAAGAAGAAGGTGTGGTCCTTCACGAGCGGCCCGCCCAGCGAGGCCCCGAACTGGTTGTTGCGGAACTGGTTCTTGGGGCTGGGTGTGGTGTTGAAGTAGTTCCGGGCCCCCAGGGAGTCGTCGCGGAAGTACTCGAAGGCGCTGCCGTGAAGGTCGTTGGTTCCCGACTTGGTGACGATGTTCACGATCGCGCCCGCGTTGCGCCCGTATTCGGCCTCCGCCCCGGAGAGGATGGGGAACTCCTCCACGGCGTCCACGGGAAGGATGGTGGCGGGCGTTCCGAAGACCCCCGCCTCGTTGATGGCGGGATCATTTCGATACCCGTCGTTCATGTCCGTGCCGTCGAGAAGGTAGTTGTTGGCCCGCCCGCGGTTGCCGTTGACGCTGAAGTAGCCGAAGGAGCCGGGGGAGTCGGAGACCTGCCCGGGATCGGAGGTGGCCCCGGGCACCAGGCTCAGCAGGTGGGTGAAGTCGCGTCCGTTGATGGGGAGCTCGGACGCCTGCTTGCCCTCGATCATGCCGCCCTGGGTGTTGTGGGTCGTGTCCACCAGCGGGAGCGTGGCCGTGACCTCGACGCTCTCCGATTTCTGGCCGGGCGCAAGCTGCAGATCCAGGCGCCGGTTCTGCGAGACCTCCACGCGTAATCCCTTGACGGTCTGGGTCTTGAAGCCGGCGAGGCTGGCGCTGACCGTGTAGTCCCCGGGGGGCATCTCGGGGATCAAGTAGTTGCCGTCGCGGTCGGTCACGGCGGTGCGGCTCAGAGCCGTCCCCACGTTGGTGGCGGTGACCAGGGCCCCGGGCACGGCGGCCCCCGTGGTGTCGGTCACGGTTCCCACGATGCCGCCGCGGAAGGTCTGAGCGCTCAGAGTGGCCGCGCCCAGGAGACAAACGGCCAAGGCCAGTCGCAATCTCATGGGTCTCTCCTTACCCGCCGGACGTTGGGGAGTGCCAACGACGGGGGCGGTGTCGTTTGCTGCCCCGGGATCGAGAGCCTCGCGGGCGCGGCGGGAAGACTCTGGCCGCGGTCCGCTCTCGCGTCGCTTCACGGTGCAAACGTTCGCTCGGGGTGTCGACCGGGAGCCTACCTTCGGGGATGGATGGAGTCAAGACATTGAACGCGCATCGAACGCGGGAGGGGCGAACAGGGGGACGCTGGGGAGGGCGCGGCCGGGGAGGGCGCGCTTGACACCCGGGGCCGGGTTTCTTACCATCTGGGCTTCGGGAACGCGCTCATGAACATGCCCGCCACGACCGCCGGGAGGGGAAAACAGGGCGGGCCGCTGCGCCGCTGGCGTCTCGTGTTTCATCACCACCGCTACCACCCGTAGCGGCGGGGCCTGGGGGCCCCGGCCGCGGGAGCGGAGCGGGTTCCCTGGGGATCGGGCACGGACAAGGAGGCCTCTTCAGGGAACCCTGGAGAGGCTTTTTTGCTTTGGGTTGGGTCGGCCATGATCGAGATCTGCGTGAGCCTGACCGAGGACACAACGGCGGCGGTCATCGACCGCATGGCCGACCTCGCGGAGGTGGCGGACCTCTTTGAGATCCGGGGCGACTTCATCACCGACCTCGACCTCCTGACCATCCTGCGCGCCAAGACCCGGCCCCTCCTCTTCGCCTGCCGGGCCGCCTCCGAGGGTGGTCGCATGGACGACGGGGACCCCCGCCGCCGCCGGGCCCTGCTGGAGGCGGTGAAGCGGGGCTACGACTACGTGGATGTGGAGTACCGGAGCGGGCTCCGGGACGTCATGGCGGAGATGTCCGGGCGCGGGCTGGTGGTCTCGTACCACGACCTCGAGGGCACGCCCGCGGATTTGGACGGCTTGTACGCGGCCATGGGGGAGGCGGGGGCGGACTATGTGAAGATCGCGGTCACGCCGCGCTCGATCGCGGACGTGGGTCGCCTCCTGGACCTGGCGGCCCGGGCGGCCCGGGGCGGGGGCAAGCCCCTCCTGCCCGTGGCCCTGGGTCCCCTGGGTCTTCCCACCCGCCTCCTGGCCGGGCGTTACCGGGCTCCCTTTACCTACGCCGCCCCCGCGGTCGGAAGCGAGGCCGCGCCCGGCCAGCTCCCGGCCGGGCTCATGGCCGACCTCTACCGGGTGCGGGAGGTCACCAGCGCCACCCGGGTCTATGGAGTGCTGGGCGCGGACGTGAGCCGCAGCCTCTCCCCCGTCCTCCACAACCGCGCGTTCGCGGCCCGGCAGATGGACGCCATCTACATTCCGTTGCAGGCGGAGGCGCTCGAGCCCTTTGTCTCCGCCCTGCCCGCGCTGGACCTCGCGGGCTTCAGCGTGACCCGACCCTACAAGATGGAGGTCCTGCGCCACCTGCACGCGGTGGAGGAGACGGCCGCCCTCGCGGGCAGCGTCAACACCGTGGTCGTCCGGGACGGCCTGCTCCAGGGCTCCAGCACGGACGGCCACGGGGTGCTTGGACCCCTCAAGAAGAAGATCGACGTCCGGGGCAAGCGCGTCCTCGTCCTCGGCGCGGGGGGGGCGGCGCGGGCGGCCGCCCTCTTCCTGGGCCGGAAGGGCGCGCGGGTCACGGTGGTCGCCCGCGATCCCGGCCAGGCGGCGGCGGTGGGGGCGGCGGTGGGCTGCGCCCACGACGGCTGGGAAGGCCTGCCCCGTCATTCCTGGGACGTGCTCATCAACGCGACCCCGGTGGGTTCCCCCGCCGCCCCTGGCCAGAGTCCCGTGCCCGCCGACCTGCACCGGCCGGGCTCGGTGGTCTTCGACATGGTCTACGACCCCCTGGAGACGCCGCTTCTGGCCGAAGCCCGGGCCGCGGGCTGCATGGTCATCGATGGCCTGGAGATGCTTCTCGCCCAGGCCGTTGCCCAGTTCGAGACGTGGACGGGAACGGAGGCGCCGGTGGACGTGATGCGGGCGGCGGTTCGCGCGACCGCGGCGGAGCGCGAGGCATGAGCGGCCGTTATTCGCGCCAGGAGCTCTTTCCCGGCATCGGCCGCGCCGGCCAGGAGCGGATCCGCGCCTCCCGCGTGCTGGTGGTGGGGTGCGGCGCCCTCGGCTCCACGCTCGCGGAGATGATGGTCCGGGCAGGCGCGGGCGGTCTCACGGTCGTGGACCGGGACTATGTGGAGCCCTCGAACCTGCAACGCCAGTCCCTCTTCGAGGAGGAGGACGCCGCGCGGGGCCTGCCCAAGGCCGCGGCCGCGGAGGCCCGCCTGCGCCGGTTGAACTCCGAGGTGGAGGTGCGCGGAATCGTGGCCGACGTCTGCCCCGAGAACGTGGAAGAGATGGTTCGGGGCGCGCAAGTCGTCCTCGACGGGACCGACAACTTCGAGACCCGTTTCCTCCTGAACGACGTCTGCCTGCGGGCGGGCGTGCCCTGGGTCTACGGGGCCTGCGTGGGCGCCTATGGCCTGGCCCTCCTCATCCGGCCGGGGCACACGCCCTGCCTGCGCTGCGTTCTCGAGCGGATGCCGGACCCCGGCGCCGGCCCCACCTGCGACACCGCGGGGGTGGTGGCTCCCATCGTCCACGTTATCGCCGGCGTCCAGGCGGGGGAAGCGCTCAAAGTGCTGGCCGGCCAGACGCGCGCGTTCCTGCCCGGCATCGTATCCGTGGACCTCTGGGCAGGGACCTTCGAGGTGACCGACCTGGGGGGGCGCCCGCCCTGGTGCCCGGCCTGCACCGCGGGGCAGTACGACTACGCGTCGGGGGGGAGCGCCGGCGCCTCGGCCGTGCTCTGCGGCCGGGAGGCGGTCCAGCTGCGGCCGTTCGCGAAGGGAACGGTGGATCTCCCCGCCCTGGCCGCGCGCCTCCGGGGGTCGGGGGAGGTGCTGGCTAACGAGTACCTGGTGCGATTCCGGGGGCGCGACGCGGAGCTGGTGGTGTTCGGCGACGGACGGGCCATCGTCAAGGGGGTGAAGGACGCCGCCCAGGCCCGGACCCTCTACGCGAAGTACGTGGGGAGCTGAATGAGCGGAGCCACGCACGGACTGGTCCAGGTCCCGCCCGGAGTGCAGTGCTTCGTGGGCGACGAGGCCCGACGGCGGCGGGTCATCGAGGAGAGGGTCATCTCCGTCTTCGAGGGCTGGGACTACCAGGAGATCATCCCCCCCCTTTACGACTACGCGGACGTCTTCGCGGGGGGCGACCTCGCCCCCAAGACCTATTCCTTCGTAGGCCGCGACGGCAGCCTGCTCGCCCTTCGGCCCGACTTCACGAGCCTTCTGGCCAAGATCGCGGCCGGCCGCTTGTCCGGCCGGCCCGCCCCCATCCGGCTGTACTACTCGGGGGAGGTGCTCCGCTACGAGCCGCCCCAGGCGGGTCGCCAGAGCGAGCTCTTCCAGATGGGCCTGGAGCACCTGGGGGGGGCGAGCCGGGCCGCCGACGCGGAGGTCCTGGCCGTGGCCGCGGAATGCCTGGAGACGCTGGGGGCCTCGGGCTGGGTCCTCGCCCTCGGGCACGTGGGTGTCTTCAACGGCCTCCTGGAAGGCAGCGGGATTGAAGGCTCGCGGCTGGCCACGTTGCGCGAGCGGGTGGAGGGAAAGGATCCGGCGGGGGTGCGCGAGGTGCTCGCGCAGGGCGGTGCCTCCGCGCAGGTGAGGGAGGCGGTCGTCCGCTTGACCGGGCTCGCGGGTGATGTCTCCGTGCTGGGGGAGGCGGACCGCGCGTTCGCCTTCTCCGCCTCCGCGCGGGGCGCGGTGGCAGAGCTCTACGAGGTGGTGGAGGCCCTGCGGGGGGCGGGCCTGGCGGACCGCCTGGTCCTCGACCTGGGCGAGGTTCGGGGTCTCGACTACTACACCGGCCTCGTCTTCCGGGTCTATGCGCCCGGCCTGGGGTTTGAGGTGGGGGGCGGCGGGCGCTACGACGCCCTGCTCGCGCGCTTCGGCCGCCCCATGCCCGCGGTGGGCTTCATGCTCGGTCTGGACCGGGTGGCCCTGCTGCTGGAGAGACAGGGGGCGGCCGTGCCCGAAGCACCCGCCCCCGAAGTGGTGGGCGGGGGGGGCCTGGGCGCGGCCCTCCTGCGCGCGCGCGAGCGCCGGGCGGCGGGGGCCCGCGTGCGCTTCGGGGACGGAGAGGGGGCATGAGCCTCACCGTCGCCCTCTCCAAGGGAAAGCTCCTCGCGGGCTCCGAGGCTCTCTTCCGGAAGGCGGGGCTGCCGTTTCCGGGGAAAGAGGGTCGCCGTCTCGTGGTCGCCCTGGACGGGCTGCGCTTCCTGTTCGTGAAGGACATGGACGTGCCCACCTACGTGGAGCACGGGGTCGCGGACGTGGGGGTGGCGGGGCGCGACGTGCTCCTCGAGAGCGATTGCGACGTCTACCAGCCGCTGGACCTCGGCTTCGGCCGCTGCCGATTGGTGGTGGCCCGGCAGAAGGGTTCGGGGGCGGACCTCTCCCGGGCCTCCACCCTCCGGGTGGCCACCAAGTACCCGAGGGTCACCGCCGCCCACTTCCTCGAGCAGGGTGTGTCCGTGGAGGTGGTGAAGCTCGCGGGGTCGGTGGAGATCGCCCCCGGCCTGGGCCTCGCCGACTGCATCGTGGACGTGGTGGAGACTGGTCGGACCCTGGAGGAGAACGGCTTGGAGGCGGTGGCGGAGGTAGCCTCCTCCTCCGCCCGTCTGATCGTGAACCGGGCCAGCTACCACGCCCGCCGCGGGGAGGTGTCGGGCCTGCTGGAGGCTCTGAGGAAGGCCGCCCCATGAGGACTCTGCGCTACGGGACGCCGGAATGGCGGCGCTACCTCGCGGGGCTGCCCCGGGGGGCGGCGAGGGCGCCCGTGGTGGAGCGGGCGGTGGCCGCCATCCTGCGCGCGGTCCGGCGCGAGGGCGACCCCGCCCTCGTCCGCCTCACCGCCCGACTGGACGGCGTGCGCCTCGACCCTCGCCGCCTGCGCGTTCCCGCCCCCGAGATCCGGGCCCGGGCCCGGGGCGCGGATCGCCGGGTGGTGGCGGCGCTCCGCGCCATGGCCGGGCGAATCGAGGCCTACCACCGGCGGCAACTCGAGCCCGGCTTCCGAATGCGTCTGCCCGACGGGTCGTTGCTGGAAGAGGTGGTGGCCCCTCTCTCTTCGGTGGGCCTCTACGTCCCGGGAGGCGCCGGAGCCTACCCGTCCTCCGTCCTCATGAACGCGATTCCCGCCCGCGTGGCCGGGGTGCCGAGGATCGCGGTGGTCACGCCGCCGCGTACCCTGGAGAGCAGCCCCGCGGTGGCGGCCGCCCTCGTGCTCGCGGGCCTCGAGGGCTCGGTCTACCGCGTGGGGGGGGCCCAGGCCGTGGCCGCGCTCGCCTACGGCACGCGCACGGTGCCCGCGGTGGACAAGATCGTGGGCCCCGGCAATGCGTACGTGGCCGCGGCCAAGCGGCAAGTGCGGGGCCAGGTGGAGATCGACCACGACGCGGGCCCGAGCGAGGTCGTGGTTCTGGCCGACGATAGCGCGAAGGCGAGCCTCGTGGCCGCGGACCTGCTGGCCCAGGCCGAGCACGGCAGCGGGGGGGAGACGGTGGTCCTGGTCACGTCCTCGCGGGCCCTGGGGACGGAGGCCCGACGGCTGGTGGCGGCGGGGCTGCCCACCGTGGCCAACCGCGCGGCCACGCTGCGCGCCCTGAGAGGCCAGGGCGCGGTCGTGCTCGTGCGCGACATCGAGGAGGGGGTGACGGCCGTGAACGCCATCGCTCCCGAGCACGTGGAGGTCATGACCCGGCGGGCGGGGCTGGTGGCCCGGCGGCTGGTGGCGGGGGCGGTGTTCGTGGGCCCCTGGGCTCCGGTGGCGGCGGGCGACTACGGCGTGGGCCCCAACCACGTCCTGCCCACGGGGGGCGCGGCCCGTCACGCCTCGCCCCTCTCCGTCCGCGACTTCCAACGGCGCCACAGCCGGGTGCGCCTGACCCGTTCCGGACTGCGGCGGATTGCGGAGGGCGTGGTCCGGGTGGCGCGGGCGGAGGGCTTCCCCGGCCACGCGTGGAGCGTTCTGAAGAGGTTCGAGTCGTGAACCCCCTTCGGCACATCAAGCCCGCGGTGCGCCAGGTCGCGGCCTACACGCTGGCCGCGCGCTCGGCCGCGGTCAAGATCAACCAGAACGAGAACCCCTACGACCTGCCGGAGTCCCTTAAGAGGCGGGTGCTGGAGGGGGCGCTCTCCCGGCCTTGGTCGCGCTACCCCGAATTCGACCCGAGAGCGCTCCTCGCGAAGCTAGCCACATTCGCGGGCTGGAGGGCGGATGGGATCCTGGCCGGGAACGGCTCCAACGAGTTGATCGAAGCCCTGCTCCTGGTGACGGTCGGTCCGGGGACGCGAGTGGTGATCCCCGAGCCCACGTTCACCCTCTACGCGCTCCTCACCGGCATTCTGGGCGGGGAGGCGGTGCGGGTGGGGCTGGGGCCCGACCTCGAATACGACCCCGCCGCCATCGAGAGCGCGCGCCAGGCGAGCCAGGCCGCGCTCACCATCGTCTGCTCCCCCAACAACCCCACCGGGGGCGTGCTCGATCCCGTCGACGTCTCCCGGCTGTGCGGGGGGGGCGACGGTCTGGTCGTGATCGACGAGGCCTACCACGAGTTCGCGGGCCAGTCGGTGGTTCCCCTGCTCGCCCGGCACCCCAACCTCGTGGTCCTGCGCACGTTCTCCAAGGCCATGGCCCTGGCCGGCCTGCGCGTCGGCTACCTGCTGGCCTCGGCGGAGCTCACGCGCGAGATCAACAAGGCGCGGCTGCCCTACAACATCAACTTCTTCTCTCAGGCCGCGGCCATGGCCGCCATCGACGACTATCCCCTCCTCGAGGTGGCCGTTAAGCGGCTGGTCGTGGAGCGAGAGCGGATGCGGGCCCGGCTCGGCTCCCTTCCCGGCCTGCGCGTCTATCCCTCCCGCGCCAACTTCGTCCTCGTCGAGCTCCTGGACGCCGACCCCCGGGCCGTCTTCGAGGCGCTCTACGGACAGGGGATCCTGGTGCGAGATGTCACCTCCTATCCCCGGCTGTCCCGCTGTTTGCGGGTGAGCGTGGGCAGCGAGGCGGAGAACGAGACGTTCCTTCAGGCCCTGCCCGCGGCCCTCCGCGCGGCGGGGGCCCCCGCGGGGAGGCTTTGATGCGCGCGCGCAAGGCGGTTATCAAGCGGAAGACCCGGGAGACGGACGTCCAGCTGGCCTTGGACCTGGACGGCTCGGGCCGCTCCCGCATCGCCACCGGCGTCGGCTTCCTGGACCACATGCTGACCGCGTTCGCGACCCACAGCCACCTCGACCTAGACGTGCGCTGCAAGGGCGACCTGCACGTGGACGCCCACCACAGCGTGGAGGACGTCGGAATCGCGCTCGGGGAGGGCCTCTTGCAGGCCCTGGGGGACAGGAAGGGGATCGTGCGCTTCGGCCACGCCTACGTCCCCCTCGACGAGGCCCTCGCCCGCTGCGTGGTGGATCTCTCCGGGCGGCCCTTCCTGCACTACGACGTTGGCTTCAAGGCCCAGCGCGTGGGGGACATGCCCACGGAGCTGTTCGAGGACTTCTTCTGGGCCCTGGCCGACCACGGGCGCCTCAATCTGCACCTGGAGGCGATCCGGGGCCGAAACGCCCACCACATCGCGGAGACCCTCTTCAAATCCTCGGCCCGGGCCCTGGCCATGGCCGTGGCCCTGGACCCGCGGGTGAAGGGCGTGCCCAGCACCAAGGGAAGCCTGTGATCACGATCGTCGACTACGGCCTCGGCAACCTGGGGAGCGTCATCAAGGCCTTCCGCTGGGTGGGGGCGGAGACCGTCCTCTCCGGGGACCCCGCGCGGCTGCGGCAGGCGGAGGCCCTGGTCCTCCCCGGGGACGGGGCCTTCGCGGCCGCCATGGACGGGGTGCGGGAACGCGGGCTGGTGTCCGTGCTCCGGGAGAGGGCGGAGGCGGGGACCCCGCTCCTGGGCATCTGCATCGGGATGCAGCTCCTCTTCGAGGAGAGCGAGGAGCACGGGCGGCACGCGGGCCTCGGCCTCCTCCCCGGCCGGGTCCGGCGCTTCGGGGGAGACCTGCCCGTCCCCCACATGGGCTGGAACTCCCTGCATCCCCGGCGGGAACATGCCCTCCTGGACGGGATCGCGGAAGGGGCCCATGTCTACTTCGTCCACTCCTACTTCTGCGACGCCGGCCCGGACGTGGTCGTGGCCACCTCCGACTACGGGATCGACTTTCCGGCCGTGGTGGCCCGGGGGAGCGTCCTCGGCGTTCAGTTCCACCCCGAGAAGAGCCAAGCCGTGGGCCTGCGCATGGTCGAGAACTTCGTCCGCTCCCTGAACGCGGCGGGCGGCCGCCGGAGGAGCGCATGATCGTCGTTCCCGCCATCGACATCCGCGGGGGCCGGGTGGTGCGGCTGAAGCAGGGCCGGCTGCAGGAGGAGACGGTCTACGGCCACCATCCCGCGGACGTGGCCCGCCGGTGGGAGGCGGAGGGTGCGCGGCGCATCCACGTGGTCGACCTCGACGCCGCCATCGAAGGCAAGCCCCAGACGGAGGCGGTGGGCGAGGTCATCGCCGCGGTGGAGATCCCGGTCGAGGTGGGAGGCGGGCTGCGCGTGCTCGAGAACGCCATGCGCTACAAGGACCGCGGAGCGGACCGGGTGATCTTCGGGACCGCGGCCATCGCCCGTCCGGGCGTGGTCCAGGAGGCGGCGCGTCTGTGGCCGGAGTCGGTGGCGGTGGCGGTGGACGCCCGGAACGGAAAGGTGGCGGTGGCGGGCTGGAACGAGGTCACGACCGTGGACGTGCTGGACCTGGCCGCGCAGGTGAGGGCCTGGGGCGTCCCCCGGCTCCAGTACACGGACGTGGTGCGGGACGGCATGCTGGTCGGCCCCAACCTGCCCGCCATAGAGCAGCTCGCTCGCGGGAGCGGCCTGCGCATCACCGCCGCGGGGGGAGTCTCGACGGTGGAGGACGTGAGAAAGCTCCGGGCCCTGGCTGCTCTGGGCGTGGACGAGGTCGTGGTGGGGAAGGCCCTCTACGAGGGCCGGTTCACCTTGGAAGAGGCGGTGGGCGCGGCATGCTAGCCAAGCGGCTCATCCCCTGTCTGGACGTGGACCGGGGCCGGGTGGTCAAAGGGGTGCAGTTCGTGGCCTTGCGCGACGCCGGGGACCCCGTGGAGTGCGCGGCCCGCTACGACGCCGAGGGGGCGGACGAGCTCGTTTTCCTCGACATCACCGCCTCCTCCGACGCCCGGCCCATCGTGCTGGAGATGGTCCGGAACGTGGCGGAGACCGTCTTCCTCCCCTTCACGGTGGGGGGCGGGGTGCGGTCGCTGGAGGATGCGGACGCCCTGCTCCGCGCGGGGGCGGACAAGGTGGCGGTGAACACGGCCGCCGTCCGCGACCCTGCCCTTCTGGAGAGACTGGCCCGGCATTTCGGCTCCCAGGCCGTGGTCCTGGCCATTGACGCGCGCGGAGGCGGGGCCGCCCCGCCCCCCCCGGACCCTGTTCCGGCCCGGGCCTGGGAGGTCTATGTCCACGGCGGGCGCACCCCCACCGGCCGGGACACCGTGGCCTGGGCGCGGGAAGGGGCGGAGCGGGGGGCGGGGGAGATCCTGCTCACGAGCATGGACCGCGACGGGACCCGGGACGGCTTCGACATCGCCCTCACGCGGGCGGTGGCGGAGGCGGTCCGCGTGCCGGTGGTGGCCTCGGGCGGCTGCGGTTCCGTGGCCCACCTGGCGGCGGTCCTTCGCGAGGGGGGGGCCAGCGCCGCCCTCGCCGCGTCCATCTTTCACTTTGGCGAGGTCCGCATCCCCGAGGCCAAGGCGGAGCTGAAGGCGGCCGGCATCGAGGTGCGGTCATGAGCCTTCCCATCCCGGACGGGCTTTCCTACGACGCGAACGGCTTGATCCCGGTGGTGGTTCAAGACCAGCGCAGCGGAGACGTGCTCATGGTGGCCTACGCCAACCAGGAGGCCCTGGACCGGACGGGGGAGACCGGCCTCGCTCATTTCTGGAGCCGGAGCCGAGGTGCCCTCTGGAAGAAGGGCGAGACCTCGGGCCACGTGCTCGCCGTGCGCGAGGTGCGGACGGATTGCGACCGGGACAGCCTTCTCATGGTGGTCGAGCCCTCCGGCCCCGCCTGCCACACCGGCTCCCGGACCTGCTTCGGCGAGGAGGGACCGAGCGGGGCGGGAATCCTGGAAGAAATCGCGCGCGTCATCGCCCAGCGGGCGCGGAGCGCTCCCGAGGGCTCCTACACCGGCCGCCTCCTGGGGAAGGGGCTCGACCACGTCCTCAAGAAGGTGGGGGAGGAGGCCACGGAAGTGGTGCTGGCGGCCAAGGGGGAGAGCGACTCTCGGCTGGCCGAGGAGACCGCGGACCTCCTCTTCCATCTGCTGGTGGTGCTCGCCCAGCGGGGGGTGCCGGTGGCGGACGTGATGGGAGTGCTCCGGAAGCGAAGGAGCGGCCCTTGAAGTCCCTGGCCTTCGACGACTACGACCGGCTCTCCGCGGGCGGGGGGCCCGTGCCCGTGTTCCGCGAGGTCCCCGGCGACACGCTCACCCCCGTCTCCG
>Ga0210384_10004798_pt1 | contig 14978 bp, 9 predicted proteins | sample IncBWH2MmetaG_FD_160574 | JGI IMG/M metagenome (GOLD analysis project Ga0210384, IMG submission 160574) | Forest soil microbial communities from Barre Woods Harvard Forest LTER site, Petersham, Massachusetts, United States - Inc-BW-H-2-M | ecosystem: Environmental > Terrestrial > Soil >...
CCTCGTAAACTGTGCGTCTTCGCCGACGCTCCGGAGCTGCGACCACTTTCCTTCAGAGTCTGCTGGGGATTTACACCGGAGGTCATCCAGGCAGGAGCGAGTCCGAAGAGAAATGCGGTCACAAGAGAGAGAGCCAGAGTGAAAAAGAGCACGCGCGCATCGACACGGACGGCGGTAAAACTGGGATCGTCGGCCAGATAAATCTTGCGGACGAGTTCGACGCTCCATTGGGCGAGTAGGATGCCGAGAGCCCCCGCGGAGAGCGACAACAAAATGCTTTCCGTCAGGAGTTGCCGAACGACGCGTTTGCGATCAGCACCCAAAGCACCGCGGATGGCGAATTCACGACGACGCGAAACACCGCGCGAAAGCTGAAGATTGGCGACGTTGACGCAGGCGATCAACAGGACGCACCCGACCGCGCCCGTCAGTATGAGCAGCACGGGGCGGACGTTGCCGCTCATGGATTCGTTGAGGGTTTCCACTGCGACGGTCCAGCCCGCATTTGATTTTGGAAATTGCTGCTGCAGGCGCTGGGCAATAAGGGTCATTTCCTGCTGGGCCTCGGTTTGTGTGGCGCTGGGTACCAGACGCCCGATTACGAACAGGGCATGCATGTCGCGATCCGGTGCGACTGGGTCGAGTTCGAACGGCGTCCAGAACTGGACGTCGGACTGTCCATCGGTGGGCACTACAAAGTTCGCGGGCATGACGCCAAGGATGGTGTAACTGTGCTGGTTGAGCTGGAGGATTCTGCCGGCGATGGCGGGATCCGAAGCGAAGCGCTGAACCCAGAGGGAGTGGCTGATGAGCGCGACTTTGGGCGCCCCGGGACGATCGTCGCCCAAGCGGAACGACTGACCGAGTTCCGGGGCCATGCCGAGGACCGAGAAAAAGTTGCAAGTGACATCGAGGCCATTGACCACCATGGCTTCGTGGCCGTTGGAGAGGTTTGCGGCGTTGTCGATGTAGCCGGCCATGTCCTGCAAGGATTTCGATTGCGCCCGCCAATCCGCAAAATCCGCGACGGAGACGATATTTTTCTTCCAGCCCCGCTGCGGTTCGGAGGACCACAGAATCAGCAGGCGATTCGCGTCGCGATACGGAAACGAACGCAGTAGCGTGCCGGACACAAAACTGAAGATGGCGGTGTTGGCGCCGATGCCGAGCGCCAGCGTGAGGATCGCCACGGCGGTGAACGCAGGCGATTTGCGGAGCATGCGCAGGCCGAAGCGCAAATCCTGAAGAAAAGTTTCCAGCAGCGGGATGCCTCGCTGGTCACGCACGGATTCTTTGGCTTGTTCCAGGCCGCCGAGCTTCAGTATGGCTGTACGGCGCGCCTGCTCGAAACTCATGCCTGCACGAAGATTCTCGGCAATGTGCAATTCCAGGTGACTGGCAAGCTCGTTGTCGAGATCGCGCTCGAGCTGTTCTTTGTGGAACAGATTGTGCAAGCGTGCGAGCAATGCGCGCAGCCCCTTCATGAAGGCTGTTCCTTGGAAGACAGGAATCGCGCTAGGATGGCGGTGGTTTGTTCCCACTCGCGTGCTTCCCTTTCCAGTTGCTTGCGGCCGGCGCGGGTGAGTTTGTAAAACTTGGCTTTGCGATTGTTGTCGGAGACGCCCCACTCGGAAGCGATGTAACCTTCCTGTTCTAGTTTCAAAAGCGCCGGATAAAGTGTGCCGTAGTTGACCGAGAGGAGATCGCCGCTGGTCTGTTCGATGCGCCGCGCGATGCCATAACCGTGCAGAGGCCCGAGGGTCTGCAGCGTCTTCAGAACCATCAGAGCCAGAGTGCCCTGCCAAACGTCGTTCTTATCGCCCATATGCCTCCTATGGCAAACCCATAGGGATGCATATTGGCGCATTACGTATGGGAACGCAATAGGAGAATCATGTTTTTTGGGTGAAGCTGGAAGCTGGCGCCGGTGGGTCTACTTCTGCCCGTAATACGCGGAGCCTCCGTGTTTGCGGAAGAAATGTTTTTCGTGAAGCGCTCGGGAGATCGGGCGGGCTTTGGGGTTGGCCGCGAGGGTTTGCAGGGCGGTGGTTGCAATTTCCTCCACAACGACTGCATTGTGCGCGGCATCGGCCGGCGACTTGCCCCAGCAGAACGGAGCGTGGTCTGCCACCAGAACGCCCGGTGTGTGGAGTGGATCACCCTTTCCTACGCAACGCACGATCGCCAGGCCGGTATTGCGTTCGTAGTCCTTGCGAATCTCGGCAGGCGTGAGCGGCTTCGTGACCGGGACCGGGCCATAGAAGTAATCGGCATGGGTGGTTCCGAAACATGGAATCGCGCGTCGCGCCTGCGCCCAGGAGGTAGCAGAACGCGAGTGAGTGTGTGCGACACCGCCGATTGTGGAGAACGCCTTATAAAGGATAAGGTGCGTGGGCAGATCGGACGAAGGCCGCAGGCTGCCTTCCACGGTTTTGCCGTCAAGGTCGACAACCACCAAATCTTCCGGCTTCATCGTTTCGTACGGAACGCCGCTGGGTTTGATCACGACCAGTCCCTCTTCGCGAGAAATCCCACTGGCATTGCCGAACGTATAAAGAATCAGGCCGCGCCGCACCAATTCGAGATTGCCTTCCAGTACTTCTTCGCGAAGAGTTTTCAGTCTCATGCGTTCCCTCTGGCCTCCGCTGCAACGCGCCGCAAGGTGGGCAGGACGTGGCCCACGGGAATTGCGGCAGCGTCGCTCTTTCCGAAGGCGAAATATAACTCACGATACAAGCCGTACAAGTCTTCGTACACCTTGGCGGCTTGCGCGTCTGGGTCGACGACACGATACTTCGGGCAAAGCGCTTCCTGCGCCGCTTCGACGCTGGGGAATGCCCCCGCTGCCAACGCGGCGAAAATAGCGGAGCCCAGGCTGGTGACATCGGATTGTGGAATCAGCACCGGCTTGCGCAGCACGTTGGCGTAAACGCGATTCAGGACTTCATTTTTCTGCGGAATGCCCCCGGCATTGATCACGCGTTGAATGGGAACGCCGTTGCGTTCCATGCGTTCCAGAATCACGCGCGTGTGGAAGGCGGTCCCCTCAATCGCGGCGAACAGTTCGTCCTGGGCGGAGTGCGAAAGATTCCACCCTAAGGTGACGCCGCCCAGCTCTGGATTGACAAGAACAGTGCGGTCGCCATTGTCCCAGGTAAGTCGCAGCAATCCGGTTTGGCCAGGACGAAATTCCTGCAGGCCGACGGAAAGTTCGGCGATGGATTTTTCGGCGCGCCGCGCGATGGCTTCGAAGATGTCGCCGGTCGCGGAAAGTCCCGCCTCCACACCGGTTTTTCCGGGATGCACCGAACCTGGAACGACGCCACAAACGCCAGGGATAAGTTGCGTCTGATCGCTCATGGCGATGATGCAGGTGGAAGTGCCGACCACGTTGACCACATCGCCGGTTCGCGCGCCCGCGCCAATCGCATCCCAATGCGCGTCAAACGCACCGATGGGAATAGGTATGCCGGGACGGAGGCCCAACTTCTTCGCCCATTCACCGGTGAGAGACCCGGCGATTTTGTCGCTGGTTTCATAGCAGCCGTTGAGTTTCTCGCGGATTCCGCCTAACAGCGGATCGACCGCTAGGAAGAAATCTTCCGGAGGAAAGCCTCCGAGCGAACGATTCCACAGCCATTTGTGGCCCATCGCACATGTGGAGCGTGGCGCCCCTGCCGGATCGGTGATGCCGCACAACACTGCCGCCACCATATCGCAATGTTCGAACGCAGTGACAAATCGCGAACGCTTTTCCGGATTGTTGCGAAACCAGTGCAACAGCTTCGAGAATCCCCATTCCGAGGAATACGTGCCGCCACACCAGTCAATCACTTCGAGTTTTCGTTCGACCGCGGTCTTGGTGATCAGCGCCGCTTCCCGCCAGGAACGGTGATCGCACCACAGATAGTATTCGTCCAATGGCTCGAGATTTTCGCCGACGGGGATGACGCTTGATCCAGTGGTGTCGATGGCCAGCGCCGCGACCTGATCGCCGCTCACCCTAGTGGCGGTCAGCGCGCGCTGCATCGCTCCCGTCAAGCCGCGCATATGATCCTCGTGGCTTTGCGTCGCGTAATCCGGATCTTCCTTCTTGCGGTGAAGCGGGTATTCGGCGATTCCGGAACCCAAACGGCCGCGCGTGGTGTCCACCAGCGTGACGCGCACGCTGAGGGTGCCAAAATCCACGCCTGCCACGATGGCCATGAGTTCGTTTCCTCCGAAACGCGGTGGGGTGAAGGGCTAGGCGGAATGCGCGTACATGTCCCAGCCGAGATAGCGAGTGGTGGCTTCGTGAACCGCGGGAGCTACCGAAGAGAAGTTCGCTGCGACGTGGTGCTCGAAACCTTTTTCGCAAATGTAACGCAGCAGTTTTTGCAGGCCGGGAATTTCCACCACACCGGCGCCGCCGAATGTTTCCAGGGGATCATCGGTGAAATTGCCGCTCCCGGAATATCCGCGAATTCTGCCGTTGGCATCGTCCGTGGAGAAACGCGCAAAGCACATCGGTCCGGACTTGACGCGGCCAACGCAGGTGCCGAACGTGTTTTCCATGCCCACAGTCCCGGCAATGATGGCCTGGTAATCCATTTTCACATCGCGGAAGAAATGTTTTGGAAGATTGCTGCAATGGAAGCAGACCGCTTTGTTCGGGTCGGCGCCGTAGTTGTTGTTCCAATCCAGCAACGCGCTCGGCGTTTCCGAAGCCAGCTGCAGCGCGTGCATGCCGAGAACTCCGCACACATCCACTTCGCAGGCGCTGGAAAGCAGTGAATCGCTCATCATGCTCATGATGGTGCACGGCACCACGCCAAGGTTTTCTTCCAGAGAAGTCCAGCATTGCACCGCGCTGATCTGAACGTCGGTAGCCTTCATCCACTGATCGACGACCGCGCCAAGTTTCGCCATTTTCAGCAGCGCAGCCTGCGGAATATCGGTGGTGGTCACATATTTTTGGATGGACTGCAGTTTTTGCACCGCGGCCTCGTCCGTGTCTTTCATGCGGCCGATGCGCCCGAGAGCTTCAGAGAGGTCCAGCGTCTCCACTGAAATGCCGCTGGCTTCCAGAAGTTTTTCGCTGTAGCGAACGGTGTTGAACGCCGTGGGACGCGCTCCCAAAGCACCGATGCGCAAATTACGAAGGCCTCTCACTACCCGGCAAACGCCGGCAAACCATTCCAGGTCTTTGGCGAATTCGGCAGAATTGGGCGCTTCGGTATGCAACGTGGTCAGCGAATAGGGAATACCGTATTGCATCAAGTTATTGCACGCGGACATTTTTCCGCAAAAGCTGTCGCGGCGGTGAGTAATGCCCATTTTTGACGGAGTATCGGGCGTAGCTTGAATAAGGACCGGAACCGCCAGCCGCGCTAGCCGAAGCGTGTCAGCAATGGCGCGTTCATCGCCAAAATTCGGCAGGGTAACCACCACTCCATCGATGGCATTCTCTTTCGAGCGAAACAATTCCGCGCAGCGCTGGGCTTCCTCGTGCGACTCTATTGCACCATGTTTGCTCTGTTCTGGCGTGAGCGCGACAACCTCGATACCGACCTTCTGCAACGCCTGTATCATTTCTTCGCGGCCGGACTTCGCCAGGTGATCCGGGAAAAAGCCACGATTTCCCACGATCAATCCCATTGTCATTTTCTTTTTGCCGCCCATGGTCTGCTCCGTCGCTTTCAGATTTCGCTAGCTACGCTCTTTGCCCGGCGCGTAGTAAATGCAGTAAAAAGCCCCGATGCCGGTCAGGATGGCGCCCCACCAGATGCTGGCGTGCAAGCGAAAGAGCACGACCTGCACCGCGGGCGGATGCATCAGTTCGTAGATGCCCGTGGAAAAAATGAGCAGGCCGTTCACCAGCAACGAAATGCCGATAAAAAACCAGATCGAAATGGACCCACCGGATTTCATAGCGCCTCACCAGAAAACAACATTCAAAACCACAAATATTACTCCCACCACCGCGGCCCAGAACCACGGCCGGCGCAGGGTGGAAACGTAGCCTTCCGAGGGGATTTGCGTAACGCCGTACACTAGGCCTTTCAATTCGGCGTCCGGCTTGGGTTTGGTTACAAGGCTTACTGCCACGGTTACCAGCGCGCAGACTAGGCAGGACCACAGCGCGCGATACATGTTTTCCGCCATGTCGCGCGCGTATGGAGAAAGAGCTACGTACCGAATCGCCGACGGATCGATCTTCACCCAGGCCCACATGCCCACCGAGGAAGCTGTCCCGGCCAGCAAGCCCCAGAAGCCCCCCGCGGGTGTAGCGCGCTTCCACAACATTCCCAGAAGTACCGTGGCAAATAGCGGCGCGATGAAAAAACTGAACAGCGCCTGAACATAATCCATGATGCTTTTGAAATCCATCACGAGATACGCCGTTCCGATAGAAATGGCCACGCCAATCACCGTCGACCACCGGCCCATGCTGACGTAGTGCTGATCGGAAGCATCTTTCTTGATGAGCGCGCGATAAATGTCATAGGTCCAAACGGTCGTGAACGCGCTGACGTTGCCGGCCATACCGGACATGAAGCCCGCAATCAGTGCGGTAATGCCAAGACCCAACAAGCCGGGGCCGCAATAACGTGCCAGCATCAACGGAAGAACTTCGTTGTAGCTGTGCCCGCCGGTGGCGATGGCCTGGCCTTCGCCTACCAATTTTGTATCCAGCAGCGCGAGCGCCAGAAGTCCGGGAAGAATCACGATGAACGGCACCAGCATCTTGAAGCCGGCGCCGATGATCGGCGCCATTTTTGCGGCACGGAGGTCTTTCGCCGCGAGCACCCGCTGCACCACCAGAAAATCCGTAGTCCAGTAGCCCATGGAGATGATCGCACCGAGGCCAAACACAATGCCGGTCCAATGAATGCCCATCGGGTTATCACTGAATTTCCCCAGCGTGCTCCACAAGTGTGTGTATTCCGAGGAGGCATTGGTGGCGATGCGGGCTTTCAAGCCGCTCCAGCCACCGGCTTCGATCAAGCCAAGAATCGGAATCAGCAGCGCGCCGGCCCAAATCAAAATGAACTGAAGAACTTCGTTGAAGATGGCGGAACGCAATCCTCCGAGCGCAACGTAGATGGCCACGGTAATCGACGAAATCAATATGCTGAAGTTGATATTCCAGCCGAGAACGATCTTCAGCACCAGGGCCATCGAATACATGTTTATTCCGCTCATCAGCACGGTCATGAACGCAAAACTGATGGAGGAAAGCGCGCGGCTGGGTTCTCCAAAACGCAGCTTCAGATAGCCCGGCACGGAGTGTGTTTTGGAGATGTAGTAAAACGGCATCATCACCAGCGCAAGGAACAGCATCGCAGGGATTGCGCCGATCCAATACCAGTGTGCCGCGAGAATGCCGTATTGATAGGACGCTCCGGCCCAGCCCATCAATTCTAGCGAACCCAGATTTGCAGAGAGAAAGCTCAGGCCGGCAATCCAGGCGGTCATTTCTCGCCCAGCCATGAAGAAATCTTCTCCGGTATTGGCCTGTCCCTTCAGGTAAAAGCCAATAGCCAGCACCAATGCGAAATAGAAAACAATAATCACCAGGTCAACAGTGGAAAGATGAACGAGGCGCTGGGTATCCAACAAAGCGAGGGCTACAGTCATGAAAGTGTTAACGATTCCCCCCTTCCGGGAACATGAGTATGCTCACTCCGTAACCTTATGTCCACGTAGGCGCTGCTGACCTGTCTGAGTACCCGCCTTGTGCGCGAAATCATCTTGTTTCTACTTTTCTTCCACGATCGCGGCATCCCAGGGCTGCAGGACGATTGATTGGTCGTGGCCCACTGCTGATTGCGAAAGAAGATTGATACCTATCGCATACGCATAGGAAATCGTCTGTGGCGAATTCGAATAGTTTAGATAGAAATGCAGCGTTTTCCCGCTGCGGTTTTGGCCATGCTTCACATGCACGGCAGCGGGGAGGGTTTGATCGGAGTCGGTGAGACCCGCGTCTTTCAGCACCCCGAGCAGCACCGCCTTTTGCAAGGCTTCGCTCAGCGCCGTGCCTTCGTACGTAAGCGAGCCCTTGCCGAACGTGTTCGTGGTGATCGCAGGATATTTTCCGAAGAACGGATGGTCATAGTAGGCGAGCGCCTTCGCGGTTTCTAGCAAGATCATTTCCGCCCAGTCCGTGACTTTATTGTTGTCCGCGCCCACGTGAAACGGATCGTCTTTCAGGGCTAAGGGTTTTTTTAGCGACGAGAATTCCTGGTAGTGGAATCCCGCAGCACTTTTCAGCGGTCCTGGCATCGTCTCCCAGCGCACCGTGGAATATTCGTTGCAGAATCCGCTCTTGAACGCCATGACCACGTGTCCGCCATTTTTCACGTACTCGGCAAGGCGGGCAAGCAACCCATCGCTGGCGACATACAGCGGCGGAACGACAATCACCTTGTAATCGGAGAGATTCGTGCTCTCCGAGAAAACGAAATCAACGCCAACATTCGCCTGATACAGGACCTTGTACATCTGGTGCACCAGGCTCATGTAGTTCGTGCGGTCGCTGAACTTCATGAACTCGATTGCGTAGTGCGAATCGCGGCTGAAAAGAATGGCCACCTGATTCTTGATGTGCAGATCCACGATTTCGGGGCCAATGCGTTGCAACTCGTGCGCGGTGCGGCTGACCTCCTCATAAGCGCGTCCGGGTTGCAAATCGTGCCCGAGCACGCCTTTCCAATACGTTTCCTGGCCGTACTGTAGCGAATGCCAGTGCCAATACTCGACCATATTCGCGCCGGAAGAAACGTGCGTGTAGACGTCCAGGCGCAACTGTCCATCGTACGGCGGAAACTGACCCTCGGAATCCCAACCGATGGCTTCCGCGTTTGTTTCCGTGATCAGGTAGTTCGTGTGCTTCAGCGAGCGCGAATAGTCGCCTACATAGGAAGAAGCCTCGCCATCGAAATCATCCTGCGTGCCGTGATACGGATTGGAAGCCACGATATCGAGATTCTTGGCGACATCGATTTCGCTGACTTCCGGACGCGGCGGGCCCGCAAAATCGTGGGTAACGAATTGATCCGGTCGCTTGTACTCATTCACAATCTTCGCCTGCCACGCAAGGAAATCCGTGGTTTCCCATTGCGAATAGCGTTCCCACTCCAGTTTCCAGCCAGGATTGAGAATGCCGTCGCGTGGCGGAAGTTCGTCCCAGTTATTCAGACGCTGGCCCCAGTAGTTCAGGCCCCACACCTTATTCAATTGATCTGTGGTCTTGAATTTGGCTTTTAGGTATTCCTTGAAGCCGGCCTGCACATCGGGATTCGCGGCGCCGCCTGAAGATGTTTCGTTGTCGATCTGATAGCCGATCACGCCGGGATTGTCTTTGTAGTGTTCCAGAATTTTGCGAATCACGCGCTCGCAATAGAAGCGGTAGGTAACGTTCATCAGATCGGTGTTCTGCCGCAGCCCATAATAGAGGTACTGTCCGCCCAACCGCGTGATCACCATTTCCGGATGCTTCTTGTACATCCACACCGCAATGGAATAGGTAGGCGTGCCGAGAATCACGCGAATCCCGGCGGCGCGCAGTTTTTCGACGACGCGGTCCATCCATGCGTATTCGAATCGCCCGTCCTCGGGTTCCCACAATCCCCAGGTGGATTCGCCGATCCGCACTACACTGATGCCCGCTTTCTTCATCAGTGCTATGTCCTCGTCGGTCCGCTCGTAGGGCATGTACTCCGGATAGTAAGCCGCGCCATATAGAATCGTATCCAACTGGTCCGGCCGGAAAGCGGCTTTTGTGGAGGAAGTTTGCGATTGGGCCGTGAGCGCGCATGCGCAAAACATCAGAACGAAAATCAACACCGCAGCTGTGAAACCCTTTCCAGCGGAAACAAAAGCGCAGCGTTTCATCCCACTTCCCTCTTTCTCATGCTGGACCACCCTGCGTTGAGCGCCGTCGATTCGCGAAGCACCAGATTCGTCTTCAGCACGTATTCCGTGCCTTTCTGGTTTGGCGACTTGCGTTGCACATCGTGCAGCAATGCATAGAACGCCATGCGAGCCAGTTCCGCCTGGGACATCTCGATGGTCGCCAGCGGCGGCAAAGTATATTGCGTAATGCGAATATTATCGAAGCCGATCACCGACAGATCGCGCGGGATGATGATCCCTTCCGCGTAGCTCTTGTGCATCACGCCAATCGCGGTCATGTCGTTTGAACAAATCACCGCTGTGGGCCGGTGACGCACTGCCAGCATTTGTTCGAAAGCTTTCTCGCCGCCTTCCAGTGTGTGATTCCCTTCCACCAGCAGTTCCGGATCGACCACCATGCCGATTTCCTTCATGGATTGCAGAAACGCGTCGCGCCGGGCGAGCGCCGACTTCAACGACAACGGGCCAGTGATGAAGCCGATGCGCTCGTGGCGCAATGCCGCCAAATGCTGCACGGCCTGGCGTATGCCAAGAAGATACTCGATCCGAATATTGCTGACGTGCGGGCGCTGCGGGCCTACGTCCACGAACACCAGCGGCACCTCGCGCAACTTCAGATCGTCCAGCAGTGAATCCTCCATGCCGAACGTCATCACCGCCACGCCTTCCACGCGATGCTCCAGCATGCGCCGCACGGAAGTTTTCATGCGCTCGGTGTCGTGCACGGTAGACGTCAGCAGCACTTCGTAATTGTGCTGCAGCGCCGTTTCTTCAAACACGTGCACGATTTCCGGGAAGAACGGATTGGTAATTTCCGAAACGATGAGCCCAAAAATACGGCTTCGACCAGAAACCAGCGCGCGCGCCTGCGTGTTCGGGAAATAGCCGAGCTCCTCCACCGCTTTCCACACCCGTTTCGCCAGGACCGGCTTCACAGTCGGTATGCGGTTCATGGTGCGGGATACCGTGGCCGTGGAGACGTTCGCGCGTTTTGCGATTTCGCGGATGTTCATCGGTCCCCACAGCGCGAACTCTGCACTGCGCCTCGATCGATCACCCCGCATTTGTCCAATTTCGCGCCGAAGAAATCGCTCCCGCCATTTTCAGGCACGACTATACCGCTTTGCCTTGCTTTAGAATGCTCGCGCAATGCATAGCCCTTCAGTGAATCGCGCCCCACCGCGCCTTTTCCCGGAGCGACGAACTTCGGATTTTCCGTCAGCGCGTGGGCATCCTCCGCGGCCTGGATACGCCCGTAATACACGTTTCCGTCAAATTTGTTTCTTTGGCTTTGCCCCAGTCCCGGCGCGGAAGTATGCGCGCCATCCTTGGCTCGGGAAATGGCATGCCCGATTCTGGCTTCTCCCAACGCATAAAAAATGTTGTTGTACAGCGCGGTGTTGCTGGACCAACCGCCCCACTCGGTAAAAAGCACCGTGTCGGTGCTGTGCACTGCGCCAATGTAAAACGTGTTGTTGTAGATCAACGTGCCCTGCACTGGACCGGAAATCACGATGCCGCGATGCCCATCGTTCTGACTGATGTTATACCGCACAATGGTGCCCACGTTGCCAGCGCTGTCGGACTTGCTTTGCCCGCCATCGTCGCAGATCAACAGGAAGCCGCCTTCGTTGTCATGACTGTAGTTGTATTGGATCAGCGTGTTGCGGCTGTTCCAGTCGGAATCGAATCCTTCGCCGTCGCGCTGGCCTTTGGTTCCATACGCTTCGTTGAACTGGATGACGGAGTTGTCCGCGCTCCAGGTCCAAATCCCAATGTTGTATCCCTCGGAGCGCTGATTCGCGTTGGCCACGACGTTCTTCTCGATGAAGGCGCCGTCGGTTGCCACCACCATGATTCCATCGCCGCCGATATCGCGAAGATTGTTGCCGCGAACAATCACTCGCAGGCTGGGATACCACTTGGAGCGTTGCCAGAACTGCGTCCAGCCAGAAATTCCGTTGCGGTCGGCGTGATAAATCTCGTTGTCTTCGATGAGCAGATCCGCGAAGCGGCTGGGCTTGTGGTCTCCCGCGCAGGAATAGATCAGCGCGCCATTCTCCTTGCTGTCGTCGCGGCCTGTTACGTCGTGAATGGTCAATCGCCGCACAACCAGGTGGTGGGCGTCGCCAAAATTATCGACCGCGAGATGTACGCCGCGGCGAATCGCCTTCGTCGCACCGGAGTTGCTGACTTCCAGATCTTCGATTTCCCAATATTCCTGGTTTTTTAGCAGAACCGTGTCTTCCACAGCGCCTTTCCCGCGAATCGCCGGCTTGCCACCTTGGCCGTACTTCCCTATCCGGATCGGCTGTCCCGCGGCGCCGGAACCCTTTGGCCAGAGTTGGCCCTCCCACGCTGAGCCAGCCTTCAGAAGGATCGCGTCACCCGGTTGAAAGGTGGTGGCGTTCACTTTGTTCAGTGTCTTCCACGGTTTCTCGGCGCTGGTGCCGGTGTTCGCGTCATTTCCCGCCTCCGCATCCACATAATATTCAGTGTTGGTTTTTCCAGCCGCAGCCCGCGGAGCCGTCACTAGACACACGACTGCGATCCACCACACTACCGGCAAAGTCGCGTTTCCTCGACGCAAAGTGCATTCGCCCTTCATGAGATCGCTAGCCCGTCTGTTTCTGTCGCACAAGCTACGACACATCGGCTTTAGCGGGAACATCGGGCGATTCGTTGCAACACGAACCGCCCCGAAGCTTGCGCTGATTAAAACGTGAACCGCACGCCAAACTGACCGTTCCGCGGATTGTCATTCACGCCGATGACCTGGCCGAAAGTGGAAGACCCGAGTTGTGTCTTGATTCCGCCACATCCGTTGATCTGGTATTGGTGGCGATTGAAGAGGTTGTAGAACTCAACACGCAGAGACAACTGATACCGGCCGTCCGGCCCCATGGAGAAATACTTCAGCACGCTGGCGTTCTCGTTCGAGATTCCGGGGCAGCGCAAAGAACCCGTCAGCCCGGGTCCGCTCCCGAGTGTTACGGCAGCCGTACTGGTGTCCGCGGGAATTGGGGAAGTCGCCACGTTCGCGGCGTAGAGAAAGGTGGGCGGTGGTGGATTACCACCGGTGCCGACGGCCTGGTAGCCACTCAGGCCGAACGGTCCTTTTGCCCCGGTGACGCTGTAGTTTGGATAGAAAGTGCTGTACAGCGGATAGTACGGTTGATTGATGCTGATCGAAAACGGCTGTCCCGAAGCATACAGAACTAGGCCGTTCACTGACCATCCGCCGATCAAAGCATTGACAAACCCACTCGAGCTCGAACCCCATTTCTTCCCCTTGCCGAACGGCAACTCGTAGGTGACGAATCCCTTCACCACGTGCGTTTGGTCGTAGCCCGTGAGGCTGTGCGCTCCTTGCGAAAGGTTCGTCACATCCTGCAGCGGAGTGTAGAAACCGTTGTACTCCGACTGCGAACTGAAGGTATCTCCCTGTTGCTTCGAGAGGGTGTAGTTCAAGTCCATCGACAGTCCGCGGCCCGAACGTTTCACGAGGTCCACGACCATGGAATTGTAAAATGTCTGCCCGATTGGCAGGCCTACGTAAGCTGGCTCCGCGGCGGATCCGAACCAGATGGCGGTCGACCAATTGGCAAGCTGCGGATACGGCGCGATCGCCGAAAGCATCGGACCGCTGAAATTGTCATACGGGCAGGTAATTCCGACATACGCTGTGGGATCGCCCTTCTTTGCGCAGGATTGCCAACTGCTAAAGTCGCCGTAGGGCACGAGTCCTGGATTGGCGTTTACGACCTGCAAGAATTTCTGCGCCGAAGGCTGGTTGTACGCCAACGCGGTATCCGGTAAATGGTGTCCGCGATTTCCTACGTACGCCACTTCCAGCCGGACGTTGTTGGTCAACTCGTACTGTATTCCGATGTCGAATGTTGTGCTGAACGCCGGTAACAGCGAGTGAGGATCTGTGTAAGTGAGGTAGTACTGAGTGGTGGGGTCGACGTTTGTCGATCCTGGCACGGTCACTCCCGGATATCCGCTGTCCCAGCTGAAGGGGTTATTGACTACGTTGGTTCCTTGGAATCCGGGCGCGAATCCGTTGGGCACGCCATTGTAGAAGGGCGCCGGAGGAGGCAGGCTGATAAGTCCGAACGAGCCTCGCACCACAAATCTGTTCCACGGGTTGTATGCGAATCCGATCTGCGGACTAAAATTGTTGAAATACTCTTTCTTTTCAAAGCTGTCATCGCCATTTTTGGCAAACACCAACGTTCCCGGTATCTGCAACGTGGGGTCGATTGCCTGCAGATCGAAGTTGGCCCAGTGGCCATACTTTTCGTGATACTGGAACACGTACTGCCAGCGCAGACCCGCGGTCAGTGTGAGCCTGGGGTTGATCTTGTAGCTGTCCTGCGCAAACAAAGACATCGACTTGCGCCTGCCATACAAATCCGTGCCTACCGACTGGTTCGCGTTCTGAACGTCTCCCAACAGGAAGCTCGCAAATCCGAATCCTGCCTGGCTGGTGTATCCACCGTCTGTAGTGTTCGGAACGAAGTTAAAGCTGAGCGCGCCGGTTCCGGTATGGCTGTTCACCTGGTAGGCCCGGAAATCTCCGCCGAACGAAAAGCTGTGCCGGCCCCTAATCCACGTCACTGTGTCGCCGGTGATCATGCCGGCTCCGGTCTGGAATCCCTGCGAACCGTTGCCGATATTCGTCACACCGAACGTGTTGATGGCCCCGCCGAAATTGATGCTTGGAAAGTTGTCCAACCCTGTGGTTCCAAAGCCCAACTCGGAATTCCAATCGGTTCCGCTGGATGTCGGCAAGCTGCCGTTCCAATACCAATTGTAGGTAAGGTTCAGTACGTTCAGCAGGTTCGGGGTGAACGTGTGCGATTCGCTGAGGCGGAATTCATCCGATTTCACCAACTGGAGTCTGGCGCCTGTGAGCGGTCCTCCATCCGTGGAACCCTCCGACCAGACCGTCGTGAAATCGTTTAGGGTTCGCGGCCGGTGATTGTAGATCCACGACCCGGACAATTTATCGCTGCCAGTCAAGTTGTAGTCCAACTTCACCACCGCCTGATTGGGCGTCTGAGCCGGCGAAT
>Ga0210384_10004799_pt1 | contig 14977 bp, 13 predicted proteins | sample IncBWH2MmetaG_FD_160574 | JGI IMG/M metagenome (GOLD analysis project Ga0210384, IMG submission 160574) | Forest soil microbial communities from Barre Woods Harvard Forest LTER site, Petersham, Massachusetts, United States - Inc-BW-H-2-M | ecosystem: Environmental > Terrestrial > Soil >...
ATGGCTGGGGCAAAAGTTATACTTACGGTTTCCGCGTGCCGTTCCTGGTGGTTTCAGCGTATACGCCAGCGGGTTACGTTTCTGGGGCAATTTCTGGCACTCCCACCTATCCGCCTCCCCCCAATGTGACTCATGACTTCGGCAGCATTTTGCGGTTCATCGAGAAGAACTTCAGCCTTCAGCTTGGAGGAATTGATCCACTCTATCCGTTTGCAGACGGCTTCGCACCCGACGCCAACGCACCTGGAGGATCCCTTGCCGACTTCTTCCCCATTCCGGCCAATAACCCGCGTGTATTTCAGGGGATCCCGATCGATCCGCGATACGGACAAAGCTACTTCCAAAATTACTTCACGGTCACGAACCCGAGCGACACCCCGGACGGTCCGGACGCAGATGATGACTAAGCCCTCTATAGGTTGGCGTAGCATCTGCGATGGTGGTGCCCAAGTCGATCTTAGGCAGCGTGAGCGGTCGCACGCGGCAGTGCTGATACTTGTGAGTGCCGTCACATTGGCTGTGGTCCTGTCGGCCACCGACGCCTGGGCGGCACCAAAATACAAGGTACTACATTCTTTCAGCACAGGGAACGGGGGCGGGGGGCTGTGGGGCAGCTTAACCCTCGACTCGAAGGACAACATCTATGGAACGACCATTGGCGGCGGTGTCCACAATGGCGGTACTGTCTTTGAGTTGAGCCATTCCGCAGGTGGTCGCTGGCGAGAGGCAGTACTGCATAGTTTCAATTATCGCAAAGATGGAAACGCACCCTTTGGTGGTCCGATCTTCGACTCGCTAGGTAACCTCTACGGACCACTCAGCACCGGGGGGACTTACCAAGCCGGTGCCGTCTTTGAGCTAACCCCAGGGTCGGCGGGTTGGAAAGAAACTATTCTCCATAGCTTCTGTGCCACGCAGCACTGTGGCGATGGAAGCGGACCCTTCTCAGGGTTGACCTTGGATGTGGACGGCAATGTCTATGGAACGACGTTTGGAGGAGGTCAGTACGGTGGGGGTGCGGTGTTCGAACTGGCACATAGTTCCAAAGGCTGGACAGAAGACGTGCTCTACAGTTTTTGCCCCAAGGTACCTTGTGTTGACGGAGACGCCCCGTATGCGGGATTGACTTGGGACACCGCTGGCAACCTTTATGGCACTACCGAGTTAGGTGGCAAGGATTCTCCAGACTACGGGACCGTATTCGAGCTGGAACACAAGCCGGACGGCACCTGGCAACACATTCTTCTGCATAGCTTCCCCTCCTTTCCTGGGGACGGTGAGGTTGTCTATGCCGGCCTCGTGTTCGATAGCGCGGGCAATCTTTATGGCGCAACCCAGGGAGGAGGCGGCCATCTCTGCGGCTCCGCCACCTGTGGCACGGTGTTCAAGCTGAGCCCTCAAACCAACGGCCAGTGGAAAGAGACCATCTTGTACCGCTTCCCAAAGCCTATCAATGGCAATTCACCGGGGGCCAGCCTGGTGTTTGATCAGGCCGGCAATCTCTACGGCACCACGGCGCTGGGCGGGAACACCGCCTGCGCCAACGGCTGCGGCGTGGTTTTCAAGCTGACGCCCGGCTCCAACGGGACCTGGAAGTACAGCGTGCTGCACCGCTTCACTGGCAGCGACGGAGCCAACCCCGCCGCCGCCCTCATCCTCGACCAGAAAGGCAATCTCTACGGTACCACCACGCTCGGCGGCGCAGGTGGCTACGGGGTGGTGTTCGAGATTACGCCATGAGTATTCTTTCCACCGTCGCGCAAGATCCGTGCCCATCTATTCCGACATCGCCAACTGCAACCTGGCGTTCGCTGACTTTTTCCCCCATCTCACCCAAAAACCCGCGTGTGTTCCAGGGGATCCCTGTGGATCCGCTCCACGGCGAAAGTTACTTCCAGAATTACTTCTCCGTGACCAACCCGAGTGAAACCCCGGACGGTCCTGATGCCGACGATGATTAAACGGAGCTGTGTGGTGCCGATTAAGCGATTGCCGCCTGCTTTGATCAAGGTTGCGGCGGCCTTGGCCTTGCTGGCGGTGACGGCCGCATCGGCAGCTCCCAAGTACAAGGTTTTGCACGCTTTTGGTAAGGGCAAAGACGGGGGCGGCGTGTTTGGCGGGCTGGTCGCAGACAAGAAGGGCAACCTGTATGGAACAACCAGCGGCGGTGGTTTTTACAATCTGGGCACGGTTTTCGAGCTGAGCCCAAAACCTGATGGCCGATGGACGGAGAGCGTAATACACAACTTCGATGGTAGCGAAGGGGCCTTGCCACAGGGGGGCTTGGTGCTAGATCCAGCAGGGAATCTCTATGGTGCAGCCGCTAGCGGTGGCCCTAACGGAGTCGGCACGGTTTATAAAATGACGCATGAATCGGGCGGTTGGACCTTGAGCGTGCTGGACGACCACGGATCGGGCGCTGAGTTGATCCTGGACAAGGCAGGCAATCTCTATGGACCTATCGGCCCCGGCAAGTATGGCAACGGCGCGATCACCGAGATTGTCCGCGGTTCCAGGGGCTGGACAGAAAATGTGCTTTACAGTTTTTGCCCCAAGGCTCCCTGTGTTGACGGAGACGCTCCGTACGCTGGGTTGACTTGGGACGCAGCTGGCAACCTTTATGGCACAACCGAATTCGGTGGCAAGGGGTCGCCGGACTACGGCACTGCGTTCGATCTGAAACCAAAGCCGGACGGGACCTGGCAACACATTCTTCTGCATAGCTTCCCTTCGTTCCCGGGCGACGGCGAAGTTGTGTATGCCGGACTGGTGCTTGACGGCGCGGGCAATCTTTACGGCGCGACCAACAGCGGCGGCGGCCATCTCTGCGGCCAAACCAGCACCTGCGGCACCGTGTTCAAGTTGAGCCGCAATTCAAACGGTCGTTGGAAGGAGACCATCCTGTACCGGTTTCCCAATCCGTCTGAGGGCAATTCTCCCGGCGCCAGCCTGGTGTTTGACCAAGCCGGCAATCTTTACGGGACGGGAGCCGGCGGCGGGATCAACGCCTGCGCCAACGGCTGCGGTGTGGTCTTCAAGCTGACGCCCGGCTCCAACGGAACCTGGAAGTACAGCGTACTGCACCGCTTCACCGGCAGCGACGGAGCCAACCCCGCCGCCGCCCTCATCCTCGACCAAAAAGGCAATCTCTACGGTACCACCACGCTCGGCGGCCCAGGCGGCTACGGCGTGGTCTTCGAGATCACCCCATAGCGGTCACCCATTTTTCCCTTGACCCGGGCGCTCCAAAGCGGCTAACATAATGACAGATTGATTTGCTGTTTGATAACAGCAGAGTCCAGCAGTTCTTTGACAATTTTGAGTTTCCCGCGGGTCCAGCCGCCAACCGGCCCAGAACGCGGTAACTCCTTTAGAAGGGATATTTTAGCGGGTATCCCCCAAGGGCCTACCTGTTTTCATACACTTAGGAGGCAGGAAGCCAGGGTATCCCTCCCGTAAGTCCTTTAAAAGGGATATTTTACGAGGGTATCTCCAAAGCAAAGCCTTTGTTTTCATAGATCTGGCAGGAAAATGCATTTTTTGGGGTATATACCCAGTACTCAGTGGTAAACATCGAGGCAGGTGTTTACCTAAGAGTAACTAGCCGGTGGCGGGCGGATTGACCCCGCAAATCCCTGTTACTTGTCCAGATCGATGACCGGAGGCTGCGCCCGCGCTGAAGACTTCTCGATCTCGGCCAGGCCCTTCTTGGCCAGTTCGATCTCGTCCGGGTCTTTCGCCAGGTGGAGATAGAGCTGCATATGTTCGGACGCCGCCTGAAAATTCTGCTTCTGCAGCAGAATCACGGCGACCACGTATTGCAGCCTCGGAATCTGATGCGCGTCGTCCACGCGGATTCCCTGCAACGCGCTTTTTTCCGCATCCTCAAAATTCTTCAGGCGGTAATTGGCCACCGCGCAATCGTAATAAGCGTCCGGAAAATTGACCGGGTTCAAGGCCAGCAGCTTCCCCGTAATGTCAATCACACCGTGCCAGTCGCTGGCGAACATGGCGAGCTGCGCCAGTCCGTCATAGGGATTCACATACTTCGGATCCGCTGCCACCGACTGCTCGAAGGAGTGCTTGGCCAACTGTGGATCACGGTTGGTCTTGCTCAGCAGTTGCATCCGCCCCAGCTGATACCACGCCGTCGCATATCGAGGATAGATCTGAACCGCTTTCTCGAGCGACTTCAGCGCCTCGTCCAACTTGCCCTTTTTCTCCAGCACGAGTGCCTTCTCGAAAGCTTTCTTGGCCGCAGGGGGCGCCAACGCGCTGGTCACACTGATGCTGGTGCCGTCCACGTGGGCCAACCGATGCAGCGGGACTCGGCCCACCTCGATGCTGTTCATCAGAGATCCCCGGCTGCCGAGTTCCACGGGTTGGGAAGTAAAGCCTGCCAGTTCTGCCTGTAGCTGACACTGCCCCAAATCTCTCGAACTCTCTCCGCTCAACCTGTCGCCCGCGTTCGAGCTGCTGGCATCGCTAACCGCGGCAATGGAACCCAGCCGGGAATCCCCAAATTGAAAACTGAAGCCCCCATGGCTATCGCTGTAGGCTTCGTTGTGCTTCTGACCCCGGCAGATGGTTTGAATGATCACGGGTTCGGTCAACTCGGTTCCGTCGTCGAGCACAACCTGGCCTGAAACGAAAATGGATGTCGGCGCAGAAGCGGGAACGTTAATCCCGTTGGTCGGAAAAGTCGGCGAAGACCCATTCAACCCCGGCGAACCAGTGGACGGTCTGCCGCCTCCGGAGCGACCTTGGGCAAACGCAGAGGAGGTCAACGCGAAGATGAGGAGAGCACATCGAAAAAGCGGGGTTTTCATGACACGCCCCCAGGGTCCGTTAACGGAGTATATGCCTTTTGATGAGCGGTCGAGACACTTATGTCACGTTTGTCATCAAAATTTTACAAATGAAATCGCCAATTAGCCCCTTGGCCGCCACCACATGAACCGCCCCAGGAATATCGGGATCCGCAGCCGAAGGTTCAATCGTGGCCCTTCTTCTGGGCGCTCTTTTGCGGCGCCTTTCGGGTACTAAAGTTTTCTGTCTTCGAAGACGATATTCCTAAAAGATGAGCAGTCGTCGATCCGGGACCACAGCGAATATGGCGACGAGCATCTGAGGAGCGTCCTTGTGAAGGCTTTAATCGCTGAAGACGAACCGCTTTTCCGCAAACTGCTGGTGGAGTTGCTGACCCCCGAGTTCGATCTGACCGTAACCGAAGACGGCACCACGGCGCTGGCACGTCTCCAGGAAGAGAATGGACCCGTTCTCGCCGTCCTCGACTGGGTGATGCCGGCAATGACCGGCCTCGACGTTTGCCGGCAGTTGCGAGCCGATCGACGAACCGCGGGCATTTACGTGATTCTGCTCACTGCACGAAACAGTTCTGCAGACATTGTTGCAGGGCTTCGAGCCGGAGCGGATGACTACGTCACCAAACCCGTTCAGGCGGAGGAACTTCGTGCACGGGTACAACTCGGGTGCCGGATCATCGAACTGGGGGCCACGCTCAAAATCGAGGTTGGAGCACTGGCGGTTGCCCTCGCCCGCGAGAAGCTGCTGCTGAACCGGCTGGCCCTGGTCCCACAGCGCACGTCAAGGCGCGAACCGAAGAAAGGGATTCCCTCCCTGGTTTAAATTTTGCAGAAACTTGTAGGCCTTTGTCGTATGGCCGCTAAGATGGCCCAAGGGGCGGCGGCCAAAGGCCCTAGCAACTAACAGAGGCGATGTTCACGTCGGGCGGCTCGCAAGGGCCTCCTGTTCCGTCGCCTTGGAAACAAATAAGGTCGCGGGAGAATTCTGGGAGCTCTTACCCCTTTAGCGAGCCATCCGTCGTGGATCGGCGCAGTCGTAGCGAACTCATCTACGTAACGGCAATATACGATCAAGAATCACCTGATCGGTGCATGAGACCGTGACGCAGGCGTATGCGGCCCAATCCCGTCGAGGGATTAACTCAGAAAGACCTGTCAAACCTTTCATCGCTGCCTGTTACTTCTATCAGTTGTTAACGCCCTGCGAGTGAGTTCAACTTCCTTATTGCTCGGACCAACTTTTCACGGCCGCAGAAGAAGTGAATGCGAAGGCCCATGAGTGGGAAAAGGTCACAAGGGAACGCCCACTAGCAGAAGTGGGAGTCGCTTTCTCTTAATGACGAGCGTCAAATTCAAATTTCGTGGTACGGAGGAATTACAGATGGCCGTTCGAACCAGACTTCCAATTGCCTTTCTCGCTATCATTTTGGGCTGCTCTTCAGGACTGCTGGCACAACAGAAAGGGCAATACGTGCCTGGGCAGTATGGTCTGAATGCGGGTATCGCGCCCGATCCCGGATTCACCTTTGCCAGCCTGACGATCAATTACTCCGCCGATTCCCTGAAAAATTCCTCCGGAAGTTCGGTTGCGGGCGTCACCGGAAACTACGGGTTCTGGGCGGTGGAAAACATCTTTTACTACGTGCCGGCACACAAAATTCTCGGTGCCAAGTTCTTCACCATGGCCTCGTTGAATCTGGCCAACGGTTCCCTGACCGCTGACATCACCCCGGCTCAATTCGGTCTCAACGGCGGCGGCGAGGGGTTGAGCGATACATGGGTGCAGCCGGCGAACCTGGCCTGGAGTTTAAAGCGGGCGGACATTTGGGTGGGCTACGCATTTGTCGCGCCGACTGGAAAATTCTCGCCCGGGGCCAACAATAATGTTGGTTCTGGATACTGGGGTAACAACTTCGCCACCGGGAGCACGGTCTACCTGACGAAAAATAAGGGAACCACCTTGAACCTGGCCACAGACTGGGAAATCCACGGGAAGAAAAAAGGAATCAATATAACGCCGGGTCAGGCCTTCACCGATGAGTGGGGTCTGGGGCAGGTTCTTCCCTTGAAGAAAGATTTTAGCCGGCTGTTCCAGTTCGGCGTGGTCGGATATGACCAGTGGCAGGTTTCGGCTAATCAGGGTTTGACCAGGGCTATTCCCTACTATTCCGTTCATGCCGTTGGTTTACAAACGAATTTCATTCTCCCGATGAAGGGCCTGAATTTCTTCTTCAAATATGAACCGGAATACATGGCCAAGGCTCGTCCTGAAGGGCGCACGTTCGCATTCGGTTTTTCATGGACGCTGCGCGACCCGAAGCCGCAACCGCCAGCAAAGCCGTAGTTACAATACAGAAAGCGCACAGGCTCCATCCATGAGTTGGCTTGATCGAGAAAAAACCGCAGGAGGAGCAAGCTAATTCCGCGCCAAATCCAGCGCGGAGGATCCTTACGGCGTCTGGCTCTCATTGCCGGCGTGGTTCTGGCAATTATTCTGGGCGCGGCCCTGTGGCGCCGATCTCGGGATAAACGTCAGCAGACACGGCTGCCTCCCGCCGCATCCGCAACCTACGTCGGGCAGGAGCAATGCGCTCCCTGCCATGCCGCGGAAACCGAAGCCTGGCGCAAATCCCATCATGCCCAAGCCATGCAGCCGGCGAGCGACGCCACCGTACTGGGGAATTTCAAGCGCGCAGATTTCAAAAAAGATGGCGTCATCTCCAACTTCTTCTCGAAGGGCGGCAAATTCTACGTTCGCGCCGACGGTCCGGACGGCAAACTGCAGGACTTCGACTTTGCGTACACGTTTGGTGTTTCCCCGTTGCAGCAATACCTCGTCCCGTTTCCCAAAGGGCGGTTCCAGAGTTTTGTCCTGGCATGGGATTCACGACTGAAAAACGATGGCGGTCAGCGCTGGTTCCATCTTTATCCCGGCCAGCCCATAAAAATTACCGACCCGCTGCACTGGACCGGCCGCAACCAGACCTGGAATTACATGTGCGCCGACTGTCATTCCACCAACCTGCGGAAGAATTACGATCTGGTGACGGACAGCTACGCGACCTCATGGTCGGAGATCAACGTATCTTGCGAGTCCTGCCACGGGCCCGGCTCCAACCATGTGGCCTGGGCGCAAGGCCTGCAGAACCGCTCGTACGTTTCGGGTAACAGCGCGAACGGCCTGGTCGTGAACTTAAAAGACGCCAGCGGATCGTGGTCGATTTCGGATCCCAACAACGGCACGATGCACTGGAAAGGTCAGCCACGCTCGCAGAGTGAAATCAATACCTGTGCGCCTTGCCACTCGCGTCGTCACCCGATTACCAGCAATTATCAGCCCGGCCAGCCCTTTCTCGACGCGTATGTGCCGAGCCTCCTGGAAGAAGGCGTCTACTACCCAGACGGTCAAATCCTTGAGGAAGACTACGAGTGGGGCTCGTTCGTGCAGAGCAAGATGTATCACGAGGGCGTAACCTGCTCTGACTGTCACGATCCGCACAGCGCGAAATTGCCGCCGGTGAGTATGAACTCGGTTTGCGGCAAATGTCACATGCCGTCGAAGTTTGACGTGGCCGAACATACTCACCACAAGCTCCAAAGTCCGGGCGCTCTATGCGTGAACTGCCACATGCCGACGCGAACTTATATGGTTGTGGACACGCGGCGCGATCACAGTTTCCGCGTGCCGCGACCTGATTTCTCGGTAGCCTACGGAACTCCGAACGCCTGCAATCAGTGCCATAAGGATAAGTCCGCTACTTGGTCAGCTCAGACGGTTGCAAGGTGGTACGGTCCCAACTGGAGGCAGGAACCCCACTTCGTCGAGGCGATCGATGCCGGTCGGCGTGGATTGCCGAGCGCACAAAAGGACCTGGTGGCGTTGGTTATGGACTCGACGAAGCCAGCAATCGCGCGCGCAACCGCATTGAGCCTGCTCTCTCAATACCTCACACCGGCTTCAATCCCCTCAGTGCAGACGGCCCTCGGAGATAGTGACGCACTGGTGCGTCTCGAGGCCGTGCGATCCCTCGATCCGCTCTCCCCGCAAGATCGGGTGCGGTTGGCGGCGCCGATGCTTGGTGATTCGGTTCGCTCCGTACGCATTGAGGCGGCGCGCCTCCTGGCCGGAACCCCGCCCGATCTTTTGCAAGCAGGGCAGAAACCCGCGCTCGATCGCGCGATTGCTGAGCTGATCGCTTCCGAAATAACCTCGGCCGAACGCCCCGAGAATCATATGAACCTGGCCCTGCTCTATGCGCAGATGAAACGCACCAGCGATGCGGAAACCGAGCTACAAACTGCTTTGCGCCTCGACCCCGCCTTTGTCCCCGCTATGGTGAACCTCGCGGACTTTTACCGCACCCAGAACCGCGACGAGGACGGGCAACAGTGGTTAGAAAAAGCGATCGCAGTCGCCCCTAATGCAGCCGAGCCTATTCATGCTCTCGGTCTGCTCAAGATCAGACAGAAACAATATCAGGAGGCGCTCACCCTCCTGGCCAAGGCAGCGACCCTGCAACCGGACAACGTCCGCTATAGCTACGTCTACGCCGTAGCGCTGCAATCCAGCGGCCAGGTTGACCAGGCGATCGCGGTTTTGCAGCAGGCTCACGGCAGACGTCCCGCGGACCGTTCCGTCCTGGTCGGTTTGATTGAGTTCGAGCGAGACAAAGGGAACCTGCCCCTGGCGATTACTTATGCGCAACAGTTAACCCAACTTGCGCCCGATGACCCCGACGCCAAGATGCTTCTGGCGGAATTGCAGGGAAGAGAACGTTGAGGTGGCAGCCTACATCGTGTGTCGACTACTCGCCAGAGTGGCATTCCTCTTCTCCTTGCTCGTGCTCTGGGCTATCGGTGTGCCCGCGCAGGAAACCAGCAACGAAGGCTGGCCCCAGGTGGACACCTATGTCAAACTGAGCTCTGATGTCCAGGTGCTCGCAACCGTGACAGAGCACGTTGCCTCCGACTCCAAAGACACCGACTTCCGCATTGGACCGACAATCTTCTATCACGCGCCCGCTTTGTTCCATGGAGAAGTGCTGCGGCACCGCTACGAAGACAACCGCTTCCTTTCGCTGGGCGCCGGATACCTCTATATCACTCCAGGCCCCGGAGGCACGGGATCGGTGGAGCAGCGGGGAATATTACAACTTACTCCCCGGCTACCACTACCCCGGAAACTCCTGCTCATCGATCGCAACCAGGCAGACCTGCGCTGGATTTCCAAATCTTTCTATTGGCGTTACCGGAACCAGTTGACCTTGCAGCGGAACTTCTCCATCCACAAATACTCCTTTACCACTTATGTTCAAGGAGAGCTGCAGTATTACAGCAAATATGGCACGTGGTATCGAACCACATACAGCGCAGGTGCACGATTACCAGTCGGCAAGATCGTCGAATTCGAGCCCTATTATGAGCACGAAAATACAAGCCAGGGCAAACCCGCGCGTATTAATGCTGTCGGGCTGATACTGTCGCTCTTTTTCCGGGATTAAGAACGACCTGTTCTTGCCCGATATCTTGTTTGTATTGCACTGAAGGAGGTCTTGATGAGAAACGCCCAAGCCGTGCTCAGCTTGCTTTTCGTCGGCCCCGCGATTTGGCGTGCCGACTGGGTGTGGGGCTTGCCGCTGATCGTGTTAACCGTCATCCTGCATGTCTTGGGCCTCGGTCTCATCAACCAGCGAGCCGCCCGCATCTCTGGTGGCATGATGGAGCGCCGCCATCCCACAGCCTCGTTTGTCCTGGTCATCGGTGCCGTGACCTTGCTCGCCACTTGCCTGCACGGAATGGAGGCAAGCATCTGGGCCGCTGCCTACTGGTTTCTCGGCGCACTCCCGGACCACAAGTCCGCGATGCTGTATTCCCTGGGCGCAATCACCAGCTACGGGCACGCGAACCTGACCCTTGAGGACCAGTGGCAGCTCATGGGAGCGATGGAGGCGCTAAACGGCTGGTTGCTGTTCGGTTTGACCACGGCTTTTTTGTTCAGCGTGATCGAGAAGGTCGGTTTTCCAAGTCGCGGCGGAGCCCGGAAGTAGCCTTGTTCGCGCTTGCCGGGACTTACAGAATGAGAACATAATGCGACGATGTCAGTTCCTTGTTAACAGGACGCGTAGATCTTGTCCCGTCATCTCATTCGGTTTGTCGAGTCCCAGCATGCCCAATATCGTCGGGGAAATATCTCGTAGCGAGCCACCCGGCTTGAGTGTGAATTGTTTGCTGTTTCCTGAAATCACGATAAAAGGTACAGGATTGGTCGTGTGCGCGGTATGCGGGCCGCCGGTCACGGGATCAATCATCATTTCGGCATTGCCATGGTCAGCGGTGATGAGCATAGCTCCGCCTTTGGCTCGGACGGCGGGTTCGATGCGGCCGAGGCAGGCATCCACGGTTTCCACTGCTTTCACCGTGGGCTCGATCTTACCCGAGTGTCCGACCATGTCGGCATTGGCGAAGTTCACGATGATCACGTCGAACGTTCCCTCTTCAACCGCCTTCACTACAGCATCGGCGATACCCGCGGCACTCATCTCCGGTTTCAGATCGTAGGTAGCAACCTTCGGCGATGGCACCAGCAGGCGGTCTTCGCCGGGGAACGGCTGTTCCACTCCCCCGTTAAAGAAGTAGGTGACGTGGGCATATTTTTCCGTTTCGGCCACACGCAGGTTGCGAAGACTCATCTGCCCCATCACGTTGGCTAGGATGTTATTCATCGACTCCGGTGGGATGACGACCGGCAAGCTGAACTGTTTGTCGTACCGCGTCATACAAACGTAGTGCAGATTCTTGGGGACGCGGTCCCGCGCAATCGCGACGTCGAGATCGTCAGCTCCGGGAAGATCGCGCCCGGCCTTCTCGTTCAGGCCGCTGTTACGAGTAAGCGCCCGAGTGATCTGGCGGACCCGGTCGGCACGGAAGTTGAAGCAGATGCAGGAATCTTCGTCACGAATGGCGGCGAGTGGCTCACCCTTATTATCCACACAGACGAAGGGGATGATGAATTCATCCGTGACACCTCTGTTGTAGGACTCTTTGACACCCTGCACGGGATCCACGTATTTGCCGCCTTCGCCGTCGCCGTTGACCATGGCGTTGAATGCCTTGGCAATGCGCTCCCAGCGCCGGTCGCGGTCCATGGCGTAGTAGCGGCCGTTCACCGTCGCGATCTTGCCGGTGTTGTATTCGCGCATCTTTTGTTGCAGTTGTTCGAGGTAGCCGGCTCCGTTGGTGGGCAACGTGTCGCGGCCGTCCATGAAGGCGTGGACGAAGACGCGATCAACGCCATTTTGCTTGGCCATACGGAGTAGCGCGTAAAGGTGAGTCTGGTAAGAATGAACTCCGCCATCGGAGAGTAGACCGAACAAATGCAATCGGCGGCCGCCGGTGCGGGCATTTTTCATAGCCGCGAGCAGGACGGGATGCGAAAAGAACTCGCCATTCTGAATCATCAACTCGATGCGCGTGCAGTCCATGTGAACGATGCGTCCCGCGCCGATGTTAAGGTGGCCCACCTCGCTGTTGCCCATCTGGCCGTCGGTCAGTCCGACATACGGCCCGCTGGTCTGAATCAAAGTGTTGGGGTACTCGCGCAGAAAGCGATCGTAGGCGGGCTTACGCGCCAGCGCGATGGCATTGGCCCTGGTTTCGGCTCGGTAGCCCCAGCCATCGAGGATGATTAGGACAAGTGGTTTGGGACGCATTCAGCTTCTAGCTCCTGGCTTTTGGCTTCTAACTATGCCGGAAACACCGACGCGGATTTGCGTGGATGAACGTAAACTGCAGTAACTCTGCACTCATATTGTCATCCCGAGCAAAGCGAGGGATCTGTAGTTTGGTGTTCCGCCGCTCTGCCAAGGAGAACGAACCAAACCATACTAATTCTTTTGCTGGGACGGCGGAGTTGCCGGCGCGCTTTTCTGTTTCTCCTGATCTTCTTTCACAACTTGTTCGGCCCGTTTCATCATGTCGTCCATTTGTTTTTGCATGCGTGCATAGGAAGCCTGCATCGCCTCGGTGGTCAGGGCCGGCATCTCGCGCATCATTTTCTGGCCGGTCTGGGATCCGTAGAAGTTGCTCATGGCATCGATGTCGGTCTTGGAGAAGTGCCTCTGGTAGATGGGGATCATGTCGTCGAGCATGGCGTCCATGGGCATCTCCTTGATGGTTTCTTGAATCAGCTGGTCGGCGCGCGCAATTCGCTCTGAGGAGCTTTGCGGGTATCGCTTTCTCAAAGTCTCGTGCATCATGGCGCTCTGCTGTTTCATCATCGCATCCATCACCTGCCGCATCTGCTGATGAATCTGCATCACCTCGAACAGCTTCTGGATGTCTTCTCTGGAGGCGGGGCTGTCCCCAGTCGAGGGTGGGGCCTGTTGCGCGAAGACCGCCGTCGCTACTAGGAGAATAATTGCCTGAGAAATGCACCGATGTTTCATAAAGTTCCTCTCCAGAGACCCTACCAGATCAACTCGACAGGATAACGTTCAAAGTGCGGATCGGAGGTAACCAGCGGAAGTTTTTCCTCGATACTCTGCGCGATCAGGACCCGGTCGAAGGGGTCGCGGTGGTGAAGTTCCAAGGTTTCGATCCTTAACACATGATCCAAAGTGACAGGCAGAACGGAGACTCCGTTGGACATCAGTTTTGCAGTCAGGAAGGGACCCACCGGACTCGGCAGGGTCAGCTTGCCAACTTGCACTTTCGTGATGATCTCCCAGATGCTGGCCACGCTCATCCACACGTCAGCGACAGGTAAAAGCTTGCGGACACTTGGCGAGAGTCGGCCCTCCTCTGTAAGCCCCCAGAGAAGCACGTGGGTGTCGATGAGGACCTTCATTGATAGAAGAGGTCTTCGATTTCCTTGGGTAACGGATCATTAAAGTCGCCGGGGACGGTAAATTCACCCTTGGCTGATCCCAATTTAAACTTTCGGGCAGCCGGCTTAATGGCGACGAGCTTCGCTACCGGCTTCCCAGCCTTGGCGATAATGACCTCCTCGCCCATGGCGACGCGTTCGAGCAGCCGCGACAGGTGCGTCTTAGCCTCATGGATATTGACTTCCATGAGATCATTATAGCTAAGTCATGGACTAAGTCAAGACAGTGTGTCGCTGATGGGGAATCCAATCCCCAGCCTGGAATCGAAAGATTATCCCCTGGACTAGCAGCTATCTAGCTCCTGTAGTTCAGCGCCTTCAACCGTAAGAATCTCGCCGACCCTCCCAACTCTTCTTCGATCCTCAGCAACTGGTTGTACTTTGCGATGCGGTCCGTTCGCGACGCCGATCCCGTCTTGATCTGCCCCGCCCCCGTCGCCACGGCCAAGTCAGCAATGAACGTGTCTTCGCTTTCTCCGGAGCGGTGGGAGATCACCGAGGTGTAGCCGTTGCGGCGGGCGAGATCGATGGCATCCAGGGTTTCGCTGACTGTGCCAATCTGGTTGACCTTGATCAGAATTGAGTTGGCGACGTGTTTGTCGATTCCCTCTTGCAAACGTTCAACATTGGTCACGAAGAGATCGTCGCCTACGAGTTGAATCTTGCCACCGAGTTCCTTGGTGAGCAGCGCCCATCCTTCCCAGTCATCTTCAGACAGGCCATCTTCGAGTGAGACGATCGGATAATCGTTGGCCCACTTCGCCCAGCAGCGCACCATCTCTTCGGAACTCTTCTCCGACTTGTCGGACTTCTTGAAAATATACTTACCGTCCTTGTAGAGCTCGCTCGCCGCAGGATCGAGTGCAATGGCGATCTCCTCTCCAGGCTTGTACCCAGCTTGCTGAATGGCTTCGAGCACAACCTCGATGGCTTCGACATTCGATTTCACGGAGGGTGCGAATCCACCTTCATCGCCCACTGCGGTGTTATAGCCGCGCTTTTTGAGCACGCCCTTCAAAGTGTGAAACACCTCGACGCCCCAGCGCAGCGCTTCGGAGAACGATTCGGCTCCAACCGGCATGACCATGAATTCCTGGAAGTCAACGTTGTTGTCGGCGTGGGCACCCCCGTTGAGGATGTTCATCATCGGCACGGGCAGGGTGTTGGCTCCCGCTCCACCGAGGTATCGATATAAGGGCAGGCCAAACGCCGTGGCTGATGCCCGGGCCGCCGCCATCGAGACAGCAAGAATGGCGTTGGCCCCGAG
>Ga0210384_10004801_pt1 | contig 14964 bp, 13 predicted proteins | sample IncBWH2MmetaG_FD_160574 | JGI IMG/M metagenome (GOLD analysis project Ga0210384, IMG submission 160574) | Forest soil microbial communities from Barre Woods Harvard Forest LTER site, Petersham, Massachusetts, United States - Inc-BW-H-2-M | ecosystem: Environmental > Terrestrial > Soil >...
ATCATTTCCACCGAGGTGGCCCCGTTCGGCGGCATCAAGGAGTCCGGCACCGGCCGCGAGGGCTCCAAGTACGGCATCCTCGACTACACCGAACTGAAGTACCTGTGCGTGGGTCTCGGCTGAGCCTCTAGGCTCGCGCGCCGCGCCTGCGGTATCGTGAGCCATGCGCTACGCCAGCTCACCTGACACCAACCCGGAGGGCGCCGAACGCATCGGCATCCTGCTGGTGAACTCCGGCACCCCGCAGGCGGCGAATGCCTCCGCGGTGCGCGCCTTCCTGGCGCGCTTCCTCGCCGATCCGCGCGTGGTGGAGCTGCCGCGGGTGCTGTGGCTGCCGCTGCTGTACGGGGTGATCCTGCCGTGGCGGCCGCGACGCGTCGCGCGCAAGTACCAAAAGATCTGGTCGGCGTCGGGCTCGCCGCTGCGTGACCTGTCGGAGCGGCTGCGCACGGAGCTCGCGGGCGCGCTCGCCCAGCGCATGCTGGCGCCGCTGTCGGTGGAGCTGGGCATGCTGTACAGCCCGCCGGACGTGCGCGGCGCGCTGCAACGGCTGCGCGAGTCGGGCGCGCAGCGCATCCTGGTGCTGCCGCTGTTTCCGCAGTATTGCGGCGCCACCACCGGTGCGGTCTACGACCAGGTGAGCGGGGAGCTGCGCCGCTGGCGTGCCCTGCCGGAGCTGCGCTTCATTGCCGACTACCACGATCACCCCGGTTACCTCGAGGCCCTGCGCGCCAGCGTCGTTGAGCACTGGCAGAGCCGCGGCCGCACTTCGCACCTGCTCATTTCCTTCCACGGCATCCCGGAGCGCTACGTCCAGGCCGGTGACCCGTACTTCGCGCGCTGCCAGAGCACCGCGCGGCTGCTCGCGGATGAGCTGCTGCTGCGCGACGGGGAATGGAGCGTCAGCTTTCAGTCGCGCTTCGGGCCGACCGACTGGCTGAAGCCCTACACCGCGGCGGTGCTCGCCGGCATGCCCGCCCGCGGCGTGCGCGAGGTCAGCGTGGTGTGCCCCGGCTTCGCGGTCGACTGCCTGGAAACCCTGGAGGAGATCGAGATCGAAAACCGCGACGCCTTCATGCGCGCCGGCGGTCAGCGCTACGAATACGTGCCGGCGCTCAATGCGCGCGCCGGCCACGCGCACTGTCTCGCGGATCTGATCGAACAGCATTGTCAGGGCTGGACGCACGCCGGTCACGGCCGCCTGCCCAGCACCGCGCGCGGTACCTCGGCCTGATGTCCGGCGCGCCGCTGCCGCTGCTCGGCACTTTTCACGAAACCAGCTTCGCCGTCGCCGATGTGCGCGCCGCGGTGGAGTTTTACGAGCGCCTGGGCTTCACCCAGGCGAGCACCTCGGACGCCTTCAGCCACCCCTACGGAGTCCTCACCGACGGGCGGCTGTACCTCGGCCTGCACGGCCGGCGCGGCGCCTCCCCGGTCCTCACCTTCGTGCGTCCCGGCCTCGCGCACTGCCTGGGCGGGTTTGCCGCGGCCGGACTGCAGCTCACCCACTGCCACACCGGCGATGAGGTATTCAACCAGATCGGCCTCACCGATCCCTTCGGGCACGCGCTCGCGGTGCTCGAGGCGCGCACCTACTCGCCGGTCGCGCGGGCCGCGCACGAGGTCTCGCTGTGCGGGGACTTCTCCGAGGTGAGCCTGCCGGCCAGCGACTTCGCGCGCGCGCAGGAATTCTGGGAGCCGCTCGGCTTCGTCGCCGCCGAGCAGAACGCCGAGCCCTATGAGCACCTGGCGCTCACCAGTGACTACCTGGACGTCTCGTTCCACCCGCCGCGCCTGTGCGAGCGGGCGATGCTGGTGTTCCGTGACCCCGAAATGCCCGCACGCCTGGCACGGCTGGGCGAGCTCGGGCTGCCGCTGTCCGGCCTCGGCGGACCCGGCTCCGCGCCGCTGCGCAATGCCCTGCTGGCGGGCCCGGACGGGACGCCCCTGATGCTGCTCGAGTCATCGGGCTGAAGGGGAACGCGGCTTTCGCGCATAATCGCGCCCCCGGGACCTGCGCCCGGGGCAATAACAAATCCGGATGTCGAAAGGATCCTCATGCGCCGCTTCGCTCTGTCCGCCCTGATCGCCCTGGTCGTGCCTGTGGTTTCGCCGCCCGCCGTCGCCGACCCGGGGATGTGGACTTTCCACGATTTTCCCGCGGACCTGGTCAAACGCGAGCACGGCGTCGACCTCAATGCCGCCTGGCTCGACCGGGTGCGTACCGCCACCATCCGCCTGTCGAACTGCACCGCCTCGTTCGTCTCGCCCGATGGCCTGATCCTCACCAACCATCACTGCGCCGAGGCGTGCCTGGATGAGCACTCGACGAGTGAGCAGAACCTGGTGCGCAGCGGCTTCCTGGCGCGCTCGCGCGAGCAGGAACTCAAGTGCGGCACGCAGATCGCGGACGTGCTGCTGCAGACCGAGAACGTCACCCCCAAGGTGAGCGCGGCGGTACATGGCCTGGATGAGCGCGCCGCCAACGAGACCCGCAAGAAGACGCTCACGCAGCTCGAGCAGGCGTGCGAGCAGGCCAGCCAGCACGGCAAGTCCGGTCCGCTCAAGTGCGAGTCGGTCGATCTCTACCAGGGTGGCCAGTACTGGCTCTACAAGTACCACCGCTACGACGACGTACGCCTGGTGTTCGCGCCCGAGCGGGGCATCGCCGCCTTCGGCGGCGATCCGGACAACTTCCAGTTCCCGCGCTGGTGCCTGGACATGTCGGTGCTGCGCGCCTACGGCAAGGACGGCAAGCCCGCGGCGACGCCGAACTTCCTGCGCATCCGGCCCGAGGGCCCGCAGGCGGGCGACGTGGTGTTCGTTTCCGGGCATCCGGGCAACACCGACCGGCTGCTGACGGTGGCGCAGCTCGAGACGCTGCGCAACGTGACGCTGCCGCGCTGGCTGCTGCGGGCTTCCGAGCTGCGCGGGCGGCTGATCGAATACGGCAAGAGCAGCGCCGAGGCGAATCGCATCGTCGAAGACCCGCTCAACAACCTCGAGAACAGCATCAAGGTGCGCCGCAAGCAGCTCGATGCGCTGCTGGATGACCGGCTGCTGCAGCGCAAGCGCGATGAGGAGTCGCAGCTGCGCGCCAAGGTGGCCGCCGACGCCGCGCTCGCCGCCGCCACCGGGGATCCGTGGTCGGACATCGCCCGTGCGCAGCTGCAGCAGCACGAGCTGTACCTGCCCTACACCTTCATCGAGCAGGGGGTCGGCTTCAACAGCAGCCTGTTCGGCTATGCGCGCACCCTGGTGCGTGCCGCGGCGGAGCGGCCCAAGCCCAACACCGACCGCCTGCGTGAGTACCGCGACGCGGCGCTGCCGCGCATCGCCCAGCGCCTCACCGCACCGATACCGGTCTACCCGGCGCTCGAGCGGCTCACGCTGTCCTTCAGTCTCGAGCGCATGCGCGAGTGGCTGGGTCCGGACGCCCCCATCGTGCGCCAGCTGCTGTCGCAGGACTCACCGGAGACGCTGGCCGCGCGCCTCGTGACCGGTTCCAAGCTCGCCGACCCGAAGCTGCGCCAGAGCCTGTGGGACGGTGGCGCTGCGGCGCTCGATGCCGCGCACGATCCGATGATCGAGTTTGCCCGCAGCGTTGATGCGCAGGCCCGCACGGTCCGCAAGAGCTTTGAAGACCAGGTGGAAGCGCCCGAGGATGCCGCTGCGGAGAAGATCGCGGCCGCGCGCTTCAAGGTGTACGGCACGAGCATGCCCCCGGATGCCACCTTCACGCTGCGCCTGAATGTCGGCACGGTGCAGGGCTGGAAGGAGGACGGGCGCGACGTCGAGCCGTTCACCCATCTGGCGCGCCTGTTCGAGCGTGCCACCGGCCAGGAGCCGTTCAAGATCCCCGACAGCTGGATGACAGTGAAGAGCGAGCTCGACCCGCAGACCCGCTTCGACCTGTCGACCAACAGTGACATCGTCGGCGGTAACTCCGGCAGCCCGCTGATCGATGCCAGCGGACGGGTCGTGGGCCTGATGTTCGACGGCAACATCCACTCGATCTCGGGCAGCTACTGGTTCGACCCGGAGCTGAACCGTGCGGTGGCGGTGGATCCGGCCATCATGTTCGAGGCACTGCGCAAGGTGTACAAGGCCAACGAGCTGCTGGCGGAACTGGGCAGCAAGTAAGCGCCGCGCCTTTAGCGCGGCGCCGCGCCGGCCGCGGCGCGCGCCACGATGCGGAAGCGGATGCGCATCTCGTCCTGCACCTGCAGCGCCCCCAGCAGCGCGCTGAAGGGTGTCAGGCCGAGCTCGCTCTGCCTGAGCGTGGTCTCACCGGCAACCGTGACCTCGCCCGCGCCCAGCTGGTAGGTGACCGGCACGCGCACGGTATGCACCTGGCCGCGTACCGTCGCCTCGATGTGCGCCAGCACCGTGGCCCCAGCGGCGCCGGCCGCGGCCGGCTCCAGGCGCACGGCGCGCAGCACGATCTGCGGATAGTGTTCGGCGTCCAGCAGCGCCTCGCCCAGCATGTTGTGTCGCGTCCCCTCGCGGGCGGAGTCCGGCACCTGCGGCGGGAAATCGCCGCTGTGCTCCTGCTCGCGCAGCGCGGCCTCGTCCACCGTCAGTTCCGCCACCGGCAGGCGCACCTCGAAGCTCGTGCGCATGAGATTGGCGGGCACGTAGATCGTGCCGCTGAGTGCGTGGGCTGCGATCAGGTGATTGTGGCCGGCGCTGCCGAGCGTTCCGCCGCGATAGGCGCGGATGGTGAGCAGCGATTCCGCCGCCACGATGTCGTGCGGGGTGCCCTCGTGCGGGGCGAGCGTCGCGGCGGCGGCCGGGGCGGGCAGCGGCGGCCGCACCGCGCAGCCCCCCAGCAGCAGCGCGAGCAGCCCCGCGCCCAAGCCGCGCAGTTTGCAACTCGCGGTCACACGCATAAGCTTAGCGACATGGCTTTGAAAAACACCACGCACCGCTGGGGTGCGGTCGCCCAGTTGCTGCACTGGCTCATCGTCGTGCTGATCATCGTGCAGTTCACCCTCGCTCTGCTCGCCGGCGATCTGCCGTCGGGCATGAAAAAGCTCACGCTGCTCGCGCGTCACAAGTCCTTCGGCATCACCGTGCTGGGGCTGGCCAGCATGAGGCTGCTGTGGCGCTGGGTGAACCCGACGCCGCCCTTGCCGCCGACGCTCAAGCCGTACGAACGCAAGCTGGCGCGTCTCACGCACACGCTACTGTACGTGCTGTTGTTCGCCATGCCGCTGTCGGGCTGGATGATGTCCTCGGCACGTGGGTTCCCGGTCAGCTGGTTTGGGTTCTTTCAGCTGCCGGATCTGGTTCCCAAGAACCAGTCGCTCTATCACGCGCTCGTGACGACCCACGGCACCCTGGCGCTGCTGCTGGGAGCGGTGATCGTGCTGCACGTGGCCGCAGCGCTCAAGCATCATTTCGTTCTCAAGGACGATACCCTGCGGCGGATGCTGCCGCTGTCCACCCCCACGCAAGGATCCGAGCCATGACCCCGACCGTCCGTGCGCTGTCGCTGAGCCTGCTGTGCGGCGGCGCCGCCGTGTACCTGAGTGCCTGGGCGCAGGGCGCCGCAGCGCCCCCGCACTACGTGCTCGACCAGGCCAAGAGCACGCTGGAATTCACCTTCTCGCAGGCCGGTGCGCAGAACAAAGGCAAGTTCACCCGCTTCCCGGTGAGCTTCGAGCCGCCCGCCGATGGGGCCGGCGGCCACCTCGAGGTCACCATCGAGGTCGGCTCGCTCGACACCGGCGACAAGGAGCGCGACGACACGCTGCGCAGCGATGAGCTGTTCGCGGTGGCGAAGTTTCCGCAGGCGCACTTCAGCGCCGGCCAGTTCACCAAGACCGCGCAGGGCTTCGAGGCGCTCGGCAAGCTCACCGTGCGCGGCGTGACGCGCGAGGCGCGCGTGCCGTTCAGCTTCCGTACCGCCCAGGAGGGCGGCGCCACGGTCGGTTACATGAGCGGCAAGACCAGCATCCGCCGCCTCGACTACGGCGTCGGCCAGGGAGACTGGAAGGCGACCGACCAGGTGGGGGACGAGGTGGGCGTGTCGTTCGCGCTGCGGCTCACCGCCGCCGCGCACTGAGCGCGACGCCTCACCGCCAGCTGCCGGGCCCGCCTCAGTAGGGGGTGCCGTCGCGGCGCGTGAATTTGCCGGGCGCGTGCCCGGGACTCCACAGCAGATCCACGTCCGCATCGCAGTAGTGCGCGCCATCGGCAGGGTCGCGGTTACTCACCTCGAGGTAGCTCGCCGGGCGGTCGCTGCGATTGACGAGCTGGTGGCCGTCGGGCGCACCGGCCGGAAAACCGGCGCACATGCCGGCGCGCAGCAGCTGCTCGCCGGCCTCGGTCCGCAGCACCACCTCGCCCTCGAGCACGTACACGAATTCGTCCTCGTGGGTATGCCAGTGCCGCATGGAGGACTCCTTGCCCGGCGGCAGCATCGTCAGGTTGATGCCGATGCGTGTGAGCCCGAGCGCCTCCCCGAGGCGGCGCTTGTGGCGCGGCAGCACGCGCGCGCGGTATGGCTCGGGATAACCGCTGCGCGACACGGCTGCAACGGCGTTCGGATCCAGGGCGGGTTTGTTCACTGACATCCTCCTGCAGGTGGTACGAGGGTCGAGGTGGCCGGCAAGCCACCGCGGTGCGGCCCGGCGGTTACGGTTGACGCGCGCCGCCGGCTTCAGGAGCATGCCGCACCTGAATGCCAGAAGTTTTCGCTGACGTCGGCCTGTGCGTTGACGCCGTACTGCAGCGCGTCGGGACGCGCGTCGTGCTGGCGCTGCCGCTCGGGATCGGCAAACCCAACCCGCTGGCGAACGAATTCTACCGCCGCGCGGTGCGCGATCCGAGCCTCGATCTGACCCTGGTGACGGCGCTGTCGCTGCTGAAGCCGGTGGCGCATTCGGCTCTGGAGGGGCGGCTGCTGAACCCGCTGGTCGAGCGGGTGTTCGGCAGCTACGTGGAGCCGGAGTACGCGCGCGCCATGCAACGCGATGCGCTGCCGCCCAATGTCCGCGTCATCGAGTTCTACCTGGCGCCCGGGGCGTTCCTGGGCTCGCACCACGCGCAGCGCAACTACCTGAGCGCCAACTACACCCACGTGGCGCGCGAGGTGCTGGCGCGCGGCGTGAACGTCATCGCCCACCTGCTGGCGCGGCGCACGCTCGATGGCGAGCTGCAGTTGAGCTTCGGCTCCAACGCCGATGTCACCACCGACCTGCTGCCGCTGATCGAGGCGGCGCGCGCCGCCGGCCGCGACATCGTCATGGTGGGCGAGACGCACGCGCAGATGCCGTTCATGGCCGGGCACGCCCTGGTCGAGCCGCGGCGCTTCGACTTCCTGGTCGACGATCCGCGCTACGACTACGACCTGTTCTGCCCGCCCAACCCGGCATTGGGCACCGCCGAGCACGCCCTCGGCCTGCAGGTCAGCACCCTGGTGCGCGATGGCGGCACCCTGCAGGTCGGTATCGGCGAGCTGGGCGACTCGCTGATCTACGCCCTGCTGCTGCGGCATCAGCAGAATGCCGCCTGGCGCGGCGCGCTCGCCGCACTCGGTGGCGCCGACGCGGCACTGCTGCGCGCCGAGGGCGGCGATACGCCGTTCATCACCGGGCTGTTCGCCTCCACCGAGATGTTCGTCGATCAGCTGCTGGAGCTGTATCGCGCCGGGATCCTGCGGCGGCGCGTGTATGACTGCCTGCCGCTCGAGCGGCTGCTGGCGAGCGGGGAGCTGAGCGAACGCTTTGACGAGCGCATCCTCGGCCAGCTCGCCGGCGCGGGCGTCGGGCCGCAGCTCAGCGCCGCGGAGTTCGCCGAGCTCAGGGCTTACGGGGTGTTCCGCGAGGACGTGGAGTTCGCCGACGGGCGCATACGCGCCCGCGGCGGGGCGTGGATCGCGGCGGATCTGGCCGCACCGGCGAGCCGCGCGCGGCTCGCCGCCGAGTGCCTGGGACGCGAGCTGCGCAACGGCCAGCTGCTGCACGCCGGGTTCTTCCTCGGTCCGCGGGCCTTCTATGCGGCGCTGCGCGAGCTGCCGGACGACGAGCGCGCGCAGTTCGGCATGCGCGGGGTCGCGTTCGTGAATCAGCTGTACGGCGCCGACCCGGAGCTGCGCATCCTGCAGCGCCGCGCGGCACGCTGCGTCAACACCACCATGATGGTGACGCTGCTGGGCGCGGCGGTATCGGACGGGCTCGCGGACGGGCAGATGGTGTCGGGGGTCGGCGGCCAGTACAACTTCGTCGCCATGGCGCACGCGCTTCCCGGGGCGCGCTCGATCCTGTGCGTGCGCGCCACGCGTACCCGTCACGGGCAAACCACCTCCAACGTCCTGTGGAACTACGGCCACGAGACCATCCCGCGCCATCTGCGCGACATCGTGGTCACCGAATATGGCGTCGCCGACCTGCGCGGCCGGACCGATGAGGAAATCATCGCCGCGCTGCTCAACGTGACGGACTCGCGCTTCCAGGAGTCGCTGCTGGCGCGCGCCCGGGCGGCGGGCAAGATCCGCGCCGGCTACCGCATCCCCGATGCCCACCGCAGCAACCTGCCGCAGCGGCTGCAGAGCGCCTTGCACGGCCCGCGCCAGCAGGGTTACTTCAGCGAGTACCCCTTCGGCACCGACCTGACTGCGGACGAGATCGCGCTGGCGCGGGCGCTGAAGTACCTGGACGAGCGCACCGGCAGCACCGCGGGCCGCATCCGCACCGTGGCGGCAGCGCTTGGCGCACGGGCCGGAAGCTGCCATGTCGCGCCCCTGAAGCGCATGGGGCTCGAGACCCCGCGCGGCCTGAACGAGCGGCTGCTGCGACGCCTGCTGGTGCTGGCGCTGGACGCGAGCGAAGCGCGCTCGGCGCGCTAACGCCGGCGGCGTGCCGCAGCGCGCCGCCGGCCCGCAGCGGGACCGCGGGCGGGCGCGGCGCGGGCCACGCGCCGGGCGCTCTTGCGGGCCGGGGCGCGCGACTTCGTGCGCGGCGCGGCGCGCTTGGCGGCGGCAGCGGAGACCGGGCGGCTCTTGCGGCGCGCGCTCGGCTTGCGCGGCGCAGCGCCGGCTTTGCGGCGGGCCTTGGCGGCGGCGGGCCGGGGTGCCGCCGGGTCGTCGCCGCGCAGCTGCTCCAGGATCGCCGGATTCTCGAGCGTCGAGACGTCCTGCGTGATCTGCTCCCCGCGCGCCACCGCCTTCAGCAGCCGGCGCATGATCTTGCCGGAGCGCGTCTTGGGCAGGTTGTCGGCGAAGCGGATGTCATCGGGCTTGGCGATCGCGCCGAGCTGCTTACCGACCCAGTCGCGCAGCTCCTTCTGCAGCGCGCTGGAGTCGCCCTTGGGGCGCTCACCGCGCAGCACGACGAAGGCGAACACCGACTCGCCCTTGACGTCGTGGGGCTTGCCGACCACGGCGGCTTCCGCGACGCGCGGATTGGCCACCAGCGCCGACTCGATTTCCATGGTGCCGAGGCGGTGCCCGGAAACCTTCAGCACGTCGTCGATGCGTCCCATGATCCAGAAATAACCGTCCTTGTCGCGATGCGCGCTGTCGCCCGCCACGTAGTAGCGGTTGTTGAACTTCTCCCAATAGTTGGCGATATAGCGCGCGTTGTCGCGCCAGATGGTGCGCAGCATGGAGGGCCAGGGCTTCTTGATCACCAGGTAGCCGCCGGCATCGGGGCGCTTCACCGTGTGGCCGTGATCGTCGACGATGTCGGCCTCGATCCCCGGCAGCGGCTGGGTGCACGAGCCCGGCTTGGTCGCGGTCACGCCGGGGAGCGGCGAGATGAGGATCGCGCCGGTCTCGGTCTGCCACCAGGTGTCGACGATCGGGCAGCGCCCCTGGCCGATCACCCGCTGGTACCACATCCACGCCTCGGGGTTGATGGGCTCGCCCACGCTCCCCAGCAGGCGCAGCTTCGACAGGTCGTACTTCGAAGGCAGCGCGTCGCCGAGCTTCATGAGCGCGCGGATCGCGGTGGGCGCGGTGTAGAACACCGTCACGCCGTGCGTCTGGCAGTTCTTCCAGAAGCGCCCGCCGTCGGGAAACAGCGGGCCGCCTTCATACAACACGATGGTGGCGCCGAGCGCCAGCGGCCCGTAAGCGACGTAACTGTGCCCGGTGACCCAGCCCACATCCGCGGTGCACCAGAACACATCCTCATCGCGCAGATCGAATACCCACTGGGTGGTGAGCTTGGCGCCGAGCAGGTAGCCGGCGGTGGAGTGCTGGATGCCCTTGGGCTTGCCGGTCGAGCCGGAGGTGTACAGCAGGTACAGCGGATGTTCCGCGTCCACCCACTCCGGGTCGCACGCGCTCGACTGTCCCTCGAGCGCGTCGTGCCACCAGATGTCGCGCTGGGCATCCATGGCGATGGGCTTGCCGGTGCGCTTGAGCACGATCACGCGCCTGACGCTCGGGCAGCCGGCTTTCAGCGCCTCGTCCGCCGCCCCCTTCAGATCGAGCGCCTGGCCGCCGCGCCAGCCACCGTCCGCGGTGATGAGCAGCTTCGCCTCGGTGTCCTCGATGCGGTCCTTGAGCGCGGGCGCGGAGAAGCCGCCGAACACCACCGAATGGATCGCGCCGATGCGGTTGCAGGCGTGCATCGCGATCAGGATCTCGGGCACCAGCGGCATGTAGATGACGACGCGATCGCCGCGCGTCACGCCGTGCGCCTTGAGCGCGTTGGCGCAGCGGCACACCTGCGCGTGCAGCTCGCGGTAGGACAGGCGCCGGACATCGCCCGGCTCGCCCTCGAAGATGACCGCGGTCTTGTTGCCGCGCGCGTTCAGGTGCACGTCGAGGCAGTTGTAGGAGGCATTCAGGCGCCCGTCGCTGAACCAGCGATAGTTGGGTGCCTTGCTCGCATCCAGTCCCACGGTAAACGGGGTCTGCCAGTTGAGCTCCTGGGCCGCCAGATCGGTCCAGAAACCGACGTGGTCGTCGCGCGCGCGCTTGCGCAGGTTTTCCAGGTCGCCGGGCTTGATGCAGGCGCGCGCGGTGAAGGCCGGCGGCGGCGGGAAGCTGCGTTCCTCCAGGAGACTTGACTTGATGTTCTTGTCCGCCATGAGTTGCTCCCGACCAAACACCCGCTGCGCGAATTTCAAAGCATAGCGCGAATCGCGCGCCGCCGGCCCGTCAGCCCCGCACCAGCGCCAGCAGCTGCGCGATGCTGTGGCTGGCCTGGCGAGCGTAAGCGGCGCCGAACAGGTTGGCATGGTTCAGCACGTGATAGAGGTTGTAGAGCCGCTGCCGGGTCTGCCATCCGCTGGGCAGCGGCGCGGCGGCGTCATAGGCCAGGTAGAAGGCCGCACCGAAACCGCCAAACAGGTGCGTCATTGCCAGATCGGTCTCGCGATCCCCGTAGTAGACCGCCGGATCGAACAGCACCGGTTCGCCGCTCGCGGCCACGAGCCAGTTGCCGCCCCACAGATCCCCGTGCAGGAGCGAGGCCGCCGGACGGTGCGCGCCGAGCAGGCCCGGCAGCCCCTGCAGCAGCCGCTCGCCCGGCTCACCCAGCAGCGCCCCGAAGCCGCGCCTGACCGCGAGCTCGAGCTGCGGGCGCAGGCGCCGCTCGCGAAAGAATTCTGCCCAGTCGGCGCCGGGTGTGTTCGTCTGCGGCGTGCTGCCGATGGTGTTGTCGCGCCGCCAGCCGAATTGCGCTGCGGTCACGGCGTGCAGTGCCGCGAGCCCCTCCCCCAGGCGCGCCTCGCACGCGGCCGCGGCCGCGCCCGCCTCGATCCACTCCAGCGCGAGAAAGGCCGCGGCCGCGGCCGCCCCGCTCGCCAGCACGCGCGGCACCCGCACGGCACGCGCGTGCGCGAGCTCCTCAAGTCCGGCGGCTTCGGCCTGGAACATGGGCAGCGCGGCGCGCGGGGCGAGCTTGACGAACAGCGCCCCGTGGCTGCTCGGCCAGCGGTAACACTCGTTGATGCTGCCCCCCGGCACCCGCCGCTCGGGCGCCGCCGCACAGCGCGCCCCGGTGAGGGCGCCGAGCTCGGCTGCGATCGCCGCGAAGTCCATCGGCGGACGGCGCGGGCGCCTTCAGCCCGCCGGCAATTGCGCCAGCCGCTCGCCCTGGCGGCGCAGGAACGGCCCGAAGCCCAGCCGGTCGTACAGCTCGGCGAGCGCGGGCATGTCCGGGACCTGGCGGCGCAGCCCGGCGGCGCCGAACTCGAGCCGCAGATCGCAGGCGATGCGCGTCAGGGAGCGCGCCAGATAGACCGACTCGCGATGCTCCGAGAGTCGCGCGCCGAGCGTGCCGGCGCCGCGCAGCTTCAGGTGCGCCACCGCGGTGAGGTCGGCGTACAGCTCATCAAGCGAGCCGAAGGCCTTCATGAGGGAAGCGGCGGTGCGATGCCCGATGCCGGGCACGCCGGGGATGTTGTCGACCTCATCGCCGGTGAGAGCGAGGTAGTCGGCGAAGCGTTCCGGGCACACCCCGAAGTGGCGCTCGATGTCGTGGTAGCCGAACTGGGCGCGCGCGCCGAAGTCCCAGAACAGATCGCCGTCGCGCATCAGCTGCGCCAGGTCCTTGTCGCGCGTGATGAAGGCGGAGCGCACGCCCTGCGCACTCATCTGCTGCGCCAGCGTGCCGATGATGTCGTCGGCCTCGTAGTCCGGATCGACGAACACCGCCAGTCCCAGCCGCCGGCACACCTCGCGACACTCCTCGAACTGGCGCACCAGGTCCGCCGGCGCGCGTTCGCGGTTGGCCTTGTAGGCCGGATAGAGGCGGTTGCGGTAGGAGCCGGCGCGGCGCTGATCGAAGGCGACCGCCATGTAGCTCGGGCGCACCCGCTCGATGAGATCGCCGATGAAGCGCGCGAAGCCGAACACCGCGTGCACCGGGTGGCCGTCGCGGTCGCGCATGTCCGGAAGCATCGAATGCCAGGCGCGGAACACGTAGACCGAGGCGTCGACGAGGAAGATCACGGCGTGCGCGGCTCCTGCACAGGTGCGCGCCACCTTAGCAGCTGGCGCCCCCGGGCGTCACGACTGAGCACGCTGCGCAGTGCGCGTCCTCTTCAGGTCAGCCAGCGCTGGATGCGGGCGTGCAGCGGACTCGAGCGCGGAAAATGCGCCACCAGATATTCCATCTGGTCGGCGAGCACGCGCCGTCCCTTGAGGAAGATGTATTCCGCGTAGGTCGGCGTGAACGGCACGGCGATCAGCTGCATGCGCGCCTGCTCCGGAGTGCGCGAGGCCTTCTGGTTGTTGCAGCGACGGCAGGCCGCCACCACGTTGGTCCAGATGTCGGTGCCGCCCTGGCTGAAGGGACGGATGTGGTCGCGCGACAACTCGCGCGACGCAAAGCGCTGGCTGCAGTACATGCACAGGTAGGCGTCGCGGCGAAACAGCGTCTGGTTGTTCAGCGGCGGCACGTAGTCGTGGCGCGTGTTGCCCGGGTTGCCGGTGTGTCCCACGGTGGCGACGATGGAGTTGACTTCCAGTATCGTGCGTCGCCCGGTGCGCGCGTTGGTGCCGCCATACAGCTCGTACAACAGCGAGCCGCACGTGTAAGCCACCTGCTCCTGATGGTACAGTCGCGCGGCTTCTTTGTAGTCGATCCACTCGAGCGGCATGCCGGCCACATCGGTGCGCAGCACGAGCTGCGACAACCCGCGCGCCGCGGGCGTCGCGACGACGCTCAAGTCGTCCAGGAGGCCGTGATCGGCGCGCTCGAGATCGATGCCCAGCATGGCGGCGTAAGATACGGCAGTTGTGCGCATGAATTCAACATCGCAAGATCTTAATTCGATTGAGGATTTCCAAAAGCGTGGCCGATCGGCCACGGCGCGGGGCGCGCCATGGCGGTAACCATCGGCGCGCTGCGCGAGAGTGCCCCGCGCGAAACCCGCGTCGGTGTGGTTCCGGAGGTCGCCGACAAGCTCGCCAAGGAGGGCGCCCGGGTGCTGATGGAGCGCGGTGCGGGCGAGCGCGCCTGCTTCCCGGACTCTCTTTATAAGAGTGTCAGCTGGGAGGCGTCCGCCGCGGCGGTACTGGCGGCCGCGGACGTGGTCCTGACGGTGCAGCCGCTCACCGTGGAACAGATCCAGCAGCTCAAACCCGGCGCGGTGGTCGTGGGCTTCATGCAGGCGCACGCGCGCGCCGCCGAAGTGCGCGCGCTCCAGGCGCGCGGGGTGACCAGCTTCGCCATGGAACTGGTGCCGCGCATCTCGCGCGCCCAGTCGATGGACGCCCTGTCCTCGCAGGCGGCGATCGCCGGCTACAAGGCGGTGCTGATCGCCGCCAGCAACCTGCAGAAGTTCCTGCCGATGCTCACCACCGCCGCCGGCACCATCCGCCCCTCGCAGGTGCTGGTCATCGGCGCCGGGGTTGCCGGCCTGCAGGCGATTGCCACCGCGCGGCGCCTGGGCGCGGTGGTCGAGGCCTACGACGTGCGCAGCGCCACGCGCGAGCAGGTGAAGTCGCTCGGCGCGAAGTTCGTCGACACCGGCGTGAGCGCCGAAGGCAGCGGCGGCTACGCGCGCGAGCTCACCGCCGAGGAAAAAGCCAAGCAGCAGGAGGTGCTCGACTCGCGCATCGCCGCGGCGGATGCGGTGGTCACGACCGCATCGGTGCCGGGACGCCCGGCGCCCAAGATCATCACGCGCGCCGCGGTGGAGCGCATGCGCGCCGGCTCGGTGGTGGTCGACATCGCCGCCGAGCAGGGCGGCAACTGCGAGCTCACCCGTGCCGGGGAAGTCATCGAGCACCAGGGCGTGAAGATCATCGGCCCGGTAAACCTGCCCGCCGATCTGGCCTACAACGCCAGCGAGATGTACGCGCGCAATCTCTACAATTTCCTCAAGCCGGCCCTGGTGAAGGGTGAACTGGCGATCGACTGGAACGACGAGGTGTTTGCGCAGTCGTGTCTGACGAAGGGCGGCGAGATCAAGCACGAAGCGACGCGCAAGGCGCTGGAGGGTGCGACATGACCGGGATGGTGGCGCTGTATATCTTCATGCTCGCGGCCTTTACCG
>Ga0210384_10004802_pt1 | contig 14961 bp, 14 predicted proteins | sample IncBWH2MmetaG_FD_160574 | JGI IMG/M metagenome (GOLD analysis project Ga0210384, IMG submission 160574) | Forest soil microbial communities from Barre Woods Harvard Forest LTER site, Petersham, Massachusetts, United States - Inc-BW-H-2-M | ecosystem: Environmental > Terrestrial > Soil >...
GAAGGACGCAAAAGAGCAACCCGAATTCCGCTTCCACCTTGTGGGCGAAAAACCAGACCGCGGCTATCGCCTGATCCAGACCGTGGTTCGCCGCATCAAAGACGAAAATCCAGCTGCCCCGTCCAAATCCGAAAAACCCAAGCCCCAACAAATTCCGTCCAAGAAATAATCATGCGATTCCTGAGAAAACGTCCCGCAAGTTCCGCAATCGCCGGGCTCAGCTCGATCGTGTGTCTTCTCGCACTGCTCAGTACTTCATTAATCTCCGGACAGCAGCCCACTTCAAACGAGCATTTTCTACCTCTGACCCCCGGCACTTATTGGCTCTATCGCGGCACCGTCAGCTGGTCCGACCCGCAAACGGAAAAAGAAGCCCAAGCAAGTGTCACCCTGAAGATGACCGTTCAGAAAGTCATCCAGAAGCCCGACCTCACTATTGCCATCCTTTCCGGATTCCCCCGCGATCTGGATTGGGCCACAGGTGAAGTGGGAGCGATGCCCTGGCTTCTCATCGAAACCAAACGCCATGAAGTTTTCCTGGATTCACTGCCCCCGGATTTCGATTACGCAAAGCTGGAAAAAGACGCCGTGCCTCTCGATAAGTTTCTCTCCGAAGACAATCTTCTTTTCCGCTGGCCCCTGAAAAAGGGTATGAAATTCGGCGATGCCGAAAGCGTGCGCCGCGACGACGATCATTACTGCTGGGTTGTAGCCACCCGGGAGATGAAGAATTTGCCAGACATTAAAGGGCTACCCTCGCGTTCAGCCCAAGTCTTCCTTCTGCAATACCTCACCAATCCCGACGACACCGAAATGGAAATCTCCCCCGGCATCGGTATCCTCAGCTATCAATACCACCACCACGGCACCCAAGCCGATACCAGCCTTACCCTTGTCGAATTTCATCCTGCTCTAAGAACGCCCGCTACACCCGGAGCGACTCCGTGACCCTCCACATCAACGAAGCCGAAGTCCGCCAGCTTCTCACCATGCCGATGGCCATGGACGCCGTCGAGGAAATCTCCCGCAAGCAAGCCGCAGGCCAGGTTATCCTGCACCCGCGCCGCCGCTTGGAGCTCCCCGCCGGTGGCGGCTTCTTCCACTACATGGCGGCAATGGACACCGAAGCGGGCTTCATCGCCATGAAGCAGTACACCTACGTGAAGGGCATTCTCCGTTTCCTTGTTCCGCTCTACGAAATCTCCACCGGCGCGCTCCTTGCCCTGATCGAAGCCGATTTCATGGGCCAGCAGCGAACCGGCGCCGCGTCCGGCGTCGCCACCAAATATCTTGCTCGCCAGAACGCACGGACCGCCGCGATCCTTGGCACCGGCGGCCAAGCAAAAACCCAACTCGAAGCTGTCGCCGCCACGCGAAAACTCGATTCCGTCCGTGTCTTCGGCCGCGATCCGGAGCGCCGCGCAAACTTTTGCGCCGAAATGTCCGGCCGCCTCGGCATCCCTGTGCATGCCGTCGCTACCGCCGCCGAGGCTGTTCGCGGCGCCGACATCGTCAACACCGCGACAACTTCCGCCAAGCCCGTCCTCGACGGCCACGACATCGCCGAAGGCGCCCACGTGAACGCCATTGGCGCGAATCACGCCCACAAGCGCGAACTCGACGACACCGCCGTCTCGCGCGCCGCCGTGATCTTCGTGGATTCCATCGAGCAGTCCAAACAGGAAGCCGGCGACCTCATCATCCCTTTCCAGCTGCAACCCCAAAAATGGGACGCCGTGCACGAACTCGATCAACTCATCGGTGGCAAGGTCCCCGGCCGTACTTCCGACAAGCAGATCACCCTCTTCAAGTCCAACGGCATCGCCTCCTGGGATCTGGCCGTCGCCGAAAGAGTCTACGCTCTCGCCAAACACAAAAACCTCGGAAGGGAATTGCCGCTCTTTTCTTCAGGAAAATAATCGCGGGAGGGAATCGAGGCGGGAGGAAACCTGGCGCCTCATTCCGGGAGCGGGGCGTTCGTCGGGCCCCCGGAATGAGGTTCAATGTGCACTTACGAGTGCAGGGCTTGGGCTTTGCGGTTGGGGAGTGAATTCTTCCGCATGGATAGGGAATTGTGAGTCTTCAGGGTGTCGCTCCGGCGATTGCCGGTGCTCTTCCAGAGCAGGCCGCACGCGATCAGAAGTACGCCGAGAGCGATCATCGATCCAAGAGTGCGCGGAAGGCTGCCCACGCTTGCTTCTTCCTGTTGGTTCGCGGGGAAAATCGAAGCCTGGGAGATTGCCGCATATTCGACCTGTGCGTTGTTTACCGCCGTGCTCGCCGCTGCTGCGGACGGCGTATTAAAATTGCTTCCAGCCGATGTGGCCGGAGTTTCGAAGTAGACGTTGTCAATTTCCTGCGCACGAATCGCGCTGGTCATGAAAAGCGAAACGCCCAGAGCCGCCAGAACCAAATGCCACTTAATATTTTTTGTGAAGTTCATGATCCACCTCAGTTTTCTTTCTTAACTGCCCGACGCTCTTGGAAGAATGCAAGGCGCATGCCATCGCGTTATCGATCCGCCCCGCTGCACAGCACCTTTCTCCATCTCGCGGAGTTTCAACGGCATAGCCCCGAAAACAATTTCTCACACCTCGCGGGATCTTTCCCCGCGTATATCCCGCCTCACTCTCTGTCTATCTGAAGAGCGATTCTCCTGCCGGCTTCGACCTTTGATTTGCTGGCTTTCTCGCCCGTCGGAGGTGCAGCTTGCGAGCACCAGCTCCCCTCTAAGTTATTGTTGGGTAATGGTTTATTGCCAGGATGTTGAATATTTTTCCGCCTTTTGCCCGCTAGGATGGAGACTCTAACTCTTAAGATAGCCACCTAACTGTTCGGATAGCCTCTCCGGTGTGGATTATCCAAGGTCACCGAGTTACAATACCCGCCCTCAGCCGGAACGCGCGCACAGACTAGCCACCCGAGCCCGAACACGTGTCCCCAAGACTCACCGTCATCAGCGGCCCCTGGAAAAACACCAGCTTTCCTGTCGCCGCTCCTCTCTCGATCGGCAGCGACTCTGCAAATGCCGTCCGCCTCGAAGATCCCGCGGTGGCCTCGCGACATTGTTCCATCACCGAAGCTTCCGGCTGCTTCACCATCCGCGATTTCGACACTCCCGCCGGCACCTTCGTCAACGGCATTCCCATCTGCGAGCGCGTTCTCGCCTTTGGCGATCAGATCTCCATCGGTGACTCTTCCTTCCTCTTTCTTCCCGAAGCAGCCACAGCCACCGAAAGCAGCTCTGTGCAACTTGACGAACACACCGCGCTCAGTCTCTCCGCCCAGCAGCTCAAGCCGGAAGACCTCCTCTACTTGCAACCTGAATCTCTCGCGGCGCTTCCCCCGGCGGTCCGCCTCGCGCGCACTCTCTCCACCCTTCTCAAAATCAGTTCCGCGATCGGGTCGATGCGCGACATCGACGCCCTGCAATGGCAGCTGCTCGCCATGCTCTTCGATGTAATCCCCGCCGAGCGCGGGGCCATTCTCCTCCTCGACTCGAGCACCGGCGAGTTCTCCGCTCCGATCGCCTGGGATCGTGCCGCCGGCCCGGATCATCCTGTGCACCTCGGCCGAGCCCTCGCTCAACGCGTCATTGAAGACCGCGTCGCCGTTCTGGATTACGAAGCGCCACCCTCCTCTTCCGTTCCCGCTTCAGCTCCAGCGAACGCTTCTCCAGCCTCCGGAATCTCTCTTCTCTGCGTTCCGCTGGCTACTCCCGCGCAGGCCCTCGGCCTGATCTATCTCGACACCCGCAATCCCGCCACGCGCTTCTCTAACGACGACTTGCAGTTGCTTTCCGCCATCGCCGGCCTCGCATCCGTCGCCATCGAAAATGCCCGCCAATTCGAACACCTCGGCAGCGAGAATCTTCGCCTCAGGGCGGAGGTCCAGCTTCAGCACGACATGATCGGCCGCGGCCCGCGCATGCGCCAGGTCTATCAATTCATCGAACGCGTCGCCCCCTCCGATTCCACCGTCCTGATTCTGGGCGAAAGCGGCACGGGTAAGGAACTCGCCTCGCGCGCGATCCACCTCAACAGCCCTCGCAAGTCGCGCCCATTCGTCGCGCTCAATTGCGCCGCCCTCACGGAAACGCTCCTCGAAAGCGAACTCTTCGGTCACGAACGTGGCGCCTTTACCAGCGCGGTCTCCCAAAAGAAAGGCCTCCTCGAAGTCGCGGAAGGCGGAACCGTCTTCCTTGACGAAGTTGCGGAGCTGCCGCCCATGCTTCAGGCCAAACTACTTCGCGTTCTTCAGGAGCGCGAATTCGTCCGCCTCGGCGGCACCTGTTCGATCAAACTGAATGTCCGCTTCATCGCCGCCACCAACAAAGACCTCCAGAAAGCCGTCACCGACGAAAAATTCCGCCTCGACCTTTTCTATCGGCTTAACGTCGTCTCCATCACCATGCCCGCCCTCCGCGAGCATCCCGAAGACATCCCGCTGCTCACCGACCATTTCGTCTCTCGCTACTCAGCCCGCTCGAATCGCAAAGTTCGCGGACTCTCCCCGGCCGCCCGCGCCTGCCTCGCCCAGTATGATTGGCCCGGAAATATCCGCGAACTTGAGAACGCCATCGAGCGCGCCATCGTCATTGGCAATTCCGACGTCATTCTTCCCGAGGATCTTCCGGAAGCGCTCGCGGACCGCGCATTGCCCATTTCCGAGTGTGCCGCTAATTTCCATGACGCCGTTCGCGGCGCCAAGAAACAGCTCATCGTCACCGCGCTCGAGCAGTCCCAGGGCAGCTTTACTCAGGCCGCCAAACTGCTCGGTCTCCATCCGAACTACCTCCACCGACTCGTTTCCAATCTCGATCTCAAGGCCACCCTGAAAAACGCCGCGAAGCACTAGCAGCACCCATAACAAAATCCAAGCTTGACACGCTTAGCGCTACGAACTACATTTGTCGAACGAACGTTCGAGACGCTTATGGTTTCCTCCATCCCTATTCCCCGCGACTCCGAGGCCAAGCTCCAGCACATCCTTCGCACCGCCTCCCAAGTCTTTGCTCAACACGGCTTTGAGGGCGCCTCCATGCGGGATATCAGCCGCGCCACCGGCATTTCCCTCGCCGGCCTCTACTATTATTTTGAAGGCAAGCAACATCTCCTCTATCTCATTCAAAGTACAACCTTTACATTCGTTCTCGAAAGCCTCAGGTCCCGGCTCCACGGCCTCCATGAACCCGCCGAACGCCTTCGCTTCCTCGTTCTCAACCATATCGAGTACTTCCTCTCTCATCCCAACGAGATGAAGGTCCTCTCCCACGAGGAAGACGCCCTGGGCGAGCCCTACCGCGAAAAGGTGCAAGCCATCAAGCGCCGCTACTACGCCTTGGCCCGCGAGATTTTCGACTCCATCGCCGCCGAAGGCCTCGCGCCCGGCATTCATCCGCGCGTCGCGGTCCTCAGCCTCTTCGGCATGATGAACTGGACCTACAAGTGGCATAAGCCCGGCGTCGATCCGGACGCCGCGGAATTGACTGCTGCCATCGTCGGCATCTTTCTTCATGGCGTTCTTCCACCGGAATCGGAGCCGAAGCCCGTGTTTGTGGACGGAATAATTGCAGGAGACCGGCGTTAAAAAAGTTTCCAGAGGGTTTTAATGATTCCAAACGAAGGGACGAAAAGATAATTATGGCCACCACCACCAGCATCGCAACAAAAGAACTCGTAAAATACCACGTCGAAGACGGCATCGCGATTTTTGAACTCGACGACGCGCCCGCCAACACCTACACCTACGACATGATGCTCCAGCTCGATGCGGCCATCCTCAAAGCCCGCATGGATGAGAGCGCCCACGTCATCGTCATCCGAGGCGCCGGCGAAAAATTCTTCTCTGCCGGGGCCAGCATCCCGATGCTCACGAAAGCCGATCCGCAATTCAAATACTATTTCTGCCTGCACGCCAACGAAACGCTCAGCCGTCTCGAACAAACGCCCAAGCTCGTGATCGCCGCGCTCAATGGCCACACCGTCGGCGGCGGCCTGGAAATTGCCCTCGCCTGCGACATCCGCATCGCCAAAAAAGAGGGCGGCAAGATCGGCCTCCCCGAAGTGAATCTCGGCGTCCTTCCCGGCACGGGCGGCACGCAGCGGTTTGCCCGCGCCATCGGCCGCTCGCGCTCCTTGGAACTCATGGCTACCGGCCGCACCTTCAGTTTCGAAGAAGCGCTTGAGATGGGCCTTATCAATTACCTCTACGAAAAGGATTCATTCTGGGACGACGTCCTCGCCTACGCCCGGCAATTCTGCCCGCCGAACAAAGCTTCTCGCGCCGTCGGCCGCATCAAGCGTTCCGTCGTCACCGGCATGGAAATCCCCTTCGCCGAAGCCCTCGGTCTCGAACGCGAACTCCAGCAACTCCTCTTCACCAGCGAAGACGCCAAGGAGGGCCTTGCCGCTTACGTCGAAAAGCGTGCCGCCAATTTCAAAGGGAAGTAAACTCATAGGGCATCCAGGAAAGTGCCACTCGAATGAAAACCCTCCCAGACTATCTACGCAAAGGAATGAAGCTCGTAATTGTGGGTTGCAATCCAACGGAGTCTTCGGTCCGCGCCGGCCACTACTACGCCGGCCGCGGCAATCCCTTCTGGCCCTTGCTGTACGACAGCGGCGTTGTGCCCGAGCCTTTCGATTACCCGGACGATCGCCGCATCATCGAATTCGGCATTGGACTCACCGATCTCGTCAAGCGCCCTACCAAGACCATCGAAGAACTCAAGCGCGAGGATTTCGCCGAAGGCCGCTTCGTGCTCTCCCGGAAACTCGAGGAATATCTGCCTCGCGTAATCGCTTTCAACGGGAAGCTCCCCTTCGAGCAGTTCGCCCAACGCAAATGCAACTACGGCATTCAAAAAGAACTTCTTTATGGCGCGCATGTTTATGTCCTGCCAACAACCATTGGCCAGACTTCCCGCGGCCACAGCGACAGCTTGAAGCATTTTCGCAAGTTGGCTGATCTCGTGAAGCGCACCGAAAAATCACGCGATACGCCGTCCCACTAAAATGGGCCTGCACGAAACGGAGGCAGCATGACTCAAGCTTCACAAACCGCTTCCAGCTCTCCCGTCCTTCAGGAGGCGCGCCACGGTTCCATCATCACCCTGGTGATGAATCGTCCCGACCGCCTCAACGCCCTCAATAACGAACTCACCAACGCTCTCAACGACGCCCTCATCCGTGTCGCCAGCGATTCTTCCATTCACGTTGTTGTGCTCACCGGCGCCGGGCGCGCGTTTTGCGCCGGCGGCGATCTTGGCGCTATCGGCAAGGGCCGCGAGCGCGGTGACTCCACCGAACTTGCCCCCATCCTTCGCTCCGGCATGCAAGCCGTCCTGAATATCCGCACCATGCCGCAACCTGTCATTGCTGCCGTCAATGGCCCAGCCGCGGGCGCCGGCATGAACCTCGCCCTCGCCGCCGACATTCGCCTCGCCGTGGATGGCGCCGTCTTGGGCCAGAATTTTGCCAAGGTTGGCCTGTTCCCCGATTACGGCGGCACTTACTTTCTTCCTCAACTCGTCGGCCCTTCCGTCGCCGCGGAAATGTTCTACCTCGGCGAAATGATCGACGCGCAATCCGCGCATCGTCTCGGCATCATCAATCATCTTTTTCCGGCCGACCAGTTCGAAGCCGCCGTCACTGCATTCGCCAAGAAAATCGCCGAGGGGCCGCAGCTCCCCATTCGCGCCGTGAAACAGGCCATTTTCAATCGCGAAAAGGACGCGCTCATGGAGGCGCTCGAGCGCGAAGTTGAGGCACAACTCAAATGTTTCCATTCGCACGATTGCCTCGAAGGCATTCGCGCCTTCATGGAAAAGCGCCAGCCCAAGTTTCAAGGAAGTTAATTTTTTCCGCGCCCAGGATTTTGACCAAAGGAGACTTCTCTCATGCCGGCAACGCGTCTTTCCACTTTCGATGACTGGGTTGACCTCTTCCGTGTCTGGCAAAAAGACATCGGCGTGGATTACCCGGAAATCACCGAGTACAAATTTGAAGCCAAGTTCGGGCCCACCCGCTCCAACGAAATCGAATTCGGCGCCTACAAAGGCCGCCCCAAGTGGGAAAAAGTCGTCAGCATCCCCGACCAGCGCATGCGCGACGCCCTGCTCAACCTGATCGTCTATCAGGGCGACACCGAATTCGCCTCCGTCGAGCAGCAGCGCCGCCTCTTCGAAACCTCGCCCAGCGAGCACGACCGCCAGTCCCTCTGCCGCGTCGTCACCGAAGAAATGCGCCACGGCTGGCAGATGTGCTACCTGCTGATGAACCACTTCGGTTACAGCGGCCGCGTCGAAGCCCAGAAAATGCTGGAGCGCCGCGCCTTCGACCAGAAACGCCTCCTCGGCGCCTTCAATCAGGACGTCAACAACTGGCTTGACTTTTTTGTCTACACGGATTTCGTGGATCGCGACGGCAAATACCAACTCACCATGCTCAGCTACTCCGGCTTCGCTCCGCTCGCGCAATCCATGATTCCCATGCTCAAGGAAGAATCCTTCCACCTCGGCACCGGCCAGGACGGCATCAAGCGCATCGTCAAAGCCGGCGTCGTTCCCACGCAAGTCATTCAGAAATACGTCAACAAGTGGATTCCCGTCAGCCTCGATCTCTTCGGCGTCGATCGCTCCAGCTCCGCTCACTGGTTCTACGTCTGGGGTCTAAAAGCGCGTTACGACGAGCCCACCGCCCAAGCCGCGGTCAATCTCGAGCGCATGAACGAGCACAGCCGCGAGCTCTACTACCAGGAATGCATCAAGCTGGTGGAAATGATCAACAAAAACGTCCCCACAGGCCAGCCGCAACTCTACGTTCCTGATTTCAAGTTCAACCGCTTCATCGGCGAACACGCCCGCAAGCCTTACAGCGTCCACGGAGAATTGCTCGCGGAAGAAAAGTACGCGGAGCACTTGAAGGAAATGCTCCCGCAACCCGAAGACCTGCAACTGGTCAGCGAGATCCAGTCCATCGAAAAAGAGTGGATCTCTCCGAAAGGCTCCATCCAGTAATCAGGTACAATAATTGGCGAGTGAAATATTCTTTGGAGTCCAATGAACGATCTCGAAATCACCGCCGCCGAACTGAAACAACGCCTCGACAAAGGTGAAAAAATTGTGCTCGTTGACGTGCGCGAACCCTGGGAAAACGCCCAATGCCGCATCGAAGGCGCCGTCCTCATCCCCATGGGCTCAATCCCATCTAATCTGCAAAAACTCGATACGGACGAGCCGGTCATCTGCTACTGCCACCACGGCATGCGCAGCCTCGACGTGGTCAACTGGCTCCGCCAACAGGGCATTCCCACCGCCAAATCCCTTTCCGGCGGCATCGACCGCTGGTCCCTCGAAATCGATCCCAATGTCCCCCGTTATTAAGCCCGGAACAATAACCGCCTTTGTAGGGCCCGCCTTCTGAGGCGGGCCGTCATCGACTGAAAAGGAGCTGCGTGCCCACCGAACTCATCTTCTACCAGAAACCCACCTGAACCACCTGCCGCAAAGCAAGAGGTCTCTTGCTCGATCTCCAGCTCGACTTCCACTCCCGCGATCTCGACAAACAACCCCTGTCCGAATCCGAACTCGACAAACTCATCGGTGCCCGCGATTACCAGGGATTTCTTAACCCGCGAAACGATCTCTACCGCGAACGCAACATGGCGGAAAAACCGCCAACTCGCCCCGAAGCCATCAAGCTAATGTCCAAAACCCCAAACCTGATTCGCCGCCCATTGCTAGTCCGCGGATCGCAAATTATCATCGGCTTCGACGAAGCCGCCTATCGCATCCTCGCAATGCGCGCCAAGCCGTAACGAGGTGCGCCATTGAGGGCCCGTCCGCCGCGGCGGACGGCCGCTTTGGAGTGCGGTGGCTCTGCCACCGCTTTTGAGCACCAAGCCCCAAGATCGAATTCTTGGGTCAAGTTTGTGACTCTTTTTCTAACTTGCCAGCGGTAAAAGAGAAGTCGATCGCTCCTGGAGGAAATCTCCGCATGGAAATCAAAACCATCGCCATCATCGGCGCGGGCACTATGGGCCGCGGCATCGCTTACGCCGCCGCCCTCGGCGGCTACACCACCGTCCTCGAAGACGTTGCCGGCTCCATGCTCGTCAAGGCCACCGCCTGGATCAGCGAATCCCTCGACGAGGGCGTCCAACGCGGCAAGCTCGACGCCGCCTCTCGCGCCTCCGCCCTCGCCCGCATCACCACCTCGCAAGTCGTCGACGAAGCCATCCGCGACGCCGAGCTCATCATTGAAGCCGTCCCCGAAGAACTCGAAATGAAGCTCGAACTCTTCACCATCTTCGACAAATTCGCCAAGCCCAACGCCATCTTCGCCAGCAACACCTCCTCTCTCTCGATCAGCGATTTCAGCGATATCGTCCTCCATCGCGAGCGCTGCATCGGCATGCACTTCTTCAACCCCGTCCCCAAAATGAAGCTGGTCGAAATCATCCGCACACCGCACACCTCCGATGATACCGTCGCCGCGTGCGTCACCGTCGCCGCGCGCATGGGCAAGGAAACTGTCGTCGTCAACGAAGCTCCGGGCTTCATCACCTCTCGCATCAACGCGCTCATCGGCAATGAGGCCTTCGCCATGCTCGAAGCAGGCATCGCTTCCGCCGCCGACATCGACAAGGCCGTGAAGCTCGGTCTCAATCATCCGATGGGTCCCTTCGAAATGGTGGACCTTGTCGGCCTCGACGTCCGCCTGAAAATCCTCGAATACCTCCACTCCACCCTCGGCGAAAAATACAAGCCCAGCCCGCTCCTCCGCCAATACGTTCAGCAAGGCCGCCTCGGCCGCAAGTCCGGCCACGGCGTCCACGATTACTCCGACCAAAAAAAGTAATCGTCTCCCACTGCCCGCACACCCAGAACTGTCATCCCGAACCCGCGTCGTTTGCGGGTGAGGGGTCTGCCTTCCTCTTCTCAGCGTCCTCAGCGCGCCGACCTCTGCGAACTCTGCGTTAAGTCCCCCTCTTCTCTTCTCCTCCCACCCAGCCCAAATGTTTTAAACTACCAACATGACCGCGCTAACCGACCGCATCCTCATCCAGCAAGGCGACCTCACCGAAATGGACGTCGACGCCATCGTCAACGCCGCAAACAACGACCTCATCCTTGGTGCAGGCGTCGCCGGCGCCATCCGTCGCAAGGGTGGCGAGGAAATCCAACGCGAGTGCGACGACGTCGGCAGCATCCCCGTCGGCTACGCTGCCATCACCGGCGGCGGTAAACTCAAAGCCCGCCACGTTATCCACGCCGCCAGCATGAGCCTCGGCGGCATGCGCACCACAGCGAAGACCCTGCGCACTTCTACCGCCCACTCCCTTCGTCTGGCCGCCGAGCGCAACCTCAAGTCCATCGCCTTTCCCGCCGTCGGCACCGGTGTCTCCGGTTTTCCCATGGACGAGTGCGCCCAAATCATGCTCGCCGAAGCCCTGCAGCACCTGAAAGGCGAAACCTCGCTCGAAACCATCTACTTCGTCCTCTTCGACGCGCCCTCCCGCGACATCTTCCAATCCGCATGGCAAACTCTCCAAAAAGAGAGCTCCACCGGAGCCGCTTCCGCGTGACCCCGCTCGCCGCCCTTCTCGCCGAACGCATCCGCCGCTTCGGCCCCATCACCTTCGCCGAATACATGCGCGAATGCCTCTACCACCCGGTCCACGGCTACTATTCGAAACCCGAAGCCCGCCGCTTCAGCGACTATTTCACCAGTGTCGGCGTCCACCCCATCTTCGGTCGTCTCCTCGCCCGCCAGTTCGCGGAGATGTGGAATCAACTCGATCGCCCCGCCGAGTTCCTGCTCGTCGAAGCCGCCGCGGGTACCGGCCGGCTCGCCGGCCACGTCCTCGAATTCACGCAGACCCATCTTCCCGATTTTTTCAATGCGCTGAACTACATCGCCGTCGAACGTTCTCCCGCCCGTTGCGACCAGCTCGCCGCCTATCTCTCGCGCTTCATCCGAAAAGGGAAGTGCCGCCCCTCCATCGAAATCCCCGCGCGCATTCCCGTCGGCTGTATCTTCTCAAATGAACTTCTCGATGCCCTCCCCGTCCACCGCGTCCTGCAACAGCGCGGCGCCCTAAAGGAAATTTTCGTCACCAGCGATGGAAAAGTTTTCTCTGAAATTCCGCATCCGCTCTCAACCTGCGCCATCACCGATTATTTCGCCGCCCAGCAAATCTCCCTCGAAGAAGGCCATCTCGCCGAAGCCGGCCTCGAAGCCTGCGACTGGATCACCGAAATCGCCCGCCGCCTCGACCACGGCTTCGTTCTCACCATCGACTACGGCCACGAAGCCGCCGATCTCTTCGACTCTCACCACCAGTCCGGCACAGTCGTCAGCTATGCAAAGCACCAAGTCTCGAATAATCTTTACGCCGCTCCCGGGGAACAGGACCTCACCGCCCACGTCAATTTCACAGCGCTCCGCCAATGGGGCGCGCGCCACGGCCTCGAAACTCTGGGCCTCCTCACGCAAACCGCGTTTCTTCTCTCTCTAGGAAAGGGAAATGACTTCGCGGATCTCTACGACGCCGGTATGGGCGAATCCGACCGCGTCCGCGCCCGCCTCCAACTCAAAACCCTCATCTACCCCGAAGGCCTTGGCGAACGCTTCCACGTCCTCCTCCAACAAAAAAACGTCCCCCAAGCCCAACTCACCGCTCTCAACCCTCTTTGATTTTCCCTGTAGTGGCCGATCTTCAGATCGGCCGCTCTTATTTTGGAGTGCGGTGGCTCTGCCACCGCTTTTACGCATTCAACCTAACCAGCCAACTCCTTCGAGACTCACCTTCACCAAGCCTGTCATTCCTCGGCCCTATCAAAAAAAATCCCCCATCCGCAAAACGCGTGTGAGGGATAACACCGAATGACACATCACAAAATTTCTTGGAATTTATAACACCCGCCTTTTCTAACTCCCCTACGGATTCGGCCTCTTCAGCGTCGGCTTCTCCCCCGAAGCCGGCGCAGGCACGTCCGCCTGCTTCCCCTTTGCCGGCATTGTCGGTGTAGCCGTATCCGCAGGCGATGGTGTCGGCATGCCGCCTTCCGTGTACGGTTTCTTAATCAGCGCCTCCACCACGTCCTGCGCCCCGCCTGTACTGTCATTCGTCTGCCGCGCTTTGTTGTACTCATTCAGCGCCCGCTCTCTCTGTCCCAAAATGTCGAAAATCTTCCCCAGATACAGGTGGCTCCAGACCTCCGTCCACTTCTCCGAAGGCTCCGGCACGGTCGCCAGCGCCTCGCGAAACGCATTCGCCGACGCCTGATAATTCTTCTGGTAGAAAAACGCTTCGCCCATCCGGAAATTCGCCAGCGAACGGCTCGGTTGTATACTCAGCGCCCGCTGATACTGCTGCACCGCGTCATAGTATTTGCCGACCTCGGCCAATTCCTCACCGCGCGCAATCGCCGCCCGCGCCCGCAAATTCGGCGTGCTCTTCAAAATCAGGTTGTTCGGGTCAATCCGGATCCCGCCCGCTTTCGGCCGCCCAAATGTCTCCTCGGTAAACTGTGTCTCCGTCCCGGTAACATAGATCAACTTCATCTCCGGGTTTCCCTCGGTATCCACGCGCAATTGCACCGGCATGCTGAACGTATCCAACGGCTGCTTGATCTTTCCCACAATCCGGAATCCCTTGCGCGTCCGGTAGACCACGTCCTCCAGCGAAAATTCCGGCACGCCGGTCGAATTCAGCCACTGCGCAAAATATCCCTGCAGGTTCGGCGCTTCCTGCCCGGGCTTCACGCTGGCATTCGCCGTCGCAATCGCCATGTTTTCGAAATCCCTCATCGTCGCGGTCTTGCCCTGATACTTCGTATAAAACCCATGCAGCACCGATTTGAATGCCAGATCCCCCATCTGCCCTCGCAGCATGTGAAACAGCATCGCGCCCTTGTTCATCACCACCGAGCGGTATTCGCTCGAGTACGGCGCCAGCCGCGCCGATTGCGCCACTGGCGCCGAGTTCTCATACATCAGCGCGCCCACGGCAAATTCGTCCAGCGCCCGCAGCCCCGCCTCTTTCCCGAAATTCTGCTCCGCGTAAAGTTCTTCCGAGTACCGCGCCAGCCCGTCGCTGATCCACACGTCGCCCATGCTCGCGGGCAGCACCTGGTTGCCCCACCACTGCGTCGCCACCAGCCGGCTCAGCGTGCGGTCGCTGTACTTCGGGTCCCACAGCCGGTGGCTCAGCATCACCACGCCCGGCCCGGAAAAATCCCGCAGCGTTCCGTCCGGCAGTTCAATCACCGTCATGTCCGGATCCGGCAGTGCCCCGAACATGTCCGAAAAAATAATCTCCTGGTGCGCCACCACGTTTGCGAATTCCTGCACTTTTCCCGAATCCGCACGCGGCGCGTACACCGCCACGCTGATTCCCTCCGCTTGCTTTGGGCTCAACTGCAGCGGTCCGGCCACGAACGATCCATTCGGTTCACGCCGCTCGCAGTGAAACGTGTACATCAGCCGTCCACCCTCGGCGGCGGACCGGGGAGTCAAAGGTTGTGCCGCCTCGGCTTTTCCTGTTCCCGCTACCGCCATCGTATCCGGCACATTCAGCTTGAACGTCCCTGTGTACCGGTTCGCCGGATAATTCGTCAGCGGAAACCAGCGCGCGGGCAGCAGCAGGTATGCCCACTCCTTCCCGATCGAAGCCACCTTCACGTTCGGCACCGGGCTGTTCTCTTCGTTTGCCAGCAGCCCGCCGTAGGAAAACACCAGCGAAACCGTTTTCCCTGTTGCCACCGGCGCGGGCAAAGTCACAGTCAAATACAGTGGGTTATCCGGCTCCCTCTGGAACGACAGTGCCTTCCCATCCGGACCTTTCACCTCTCTCACTTCCAGATTTTCGTGCAGCTCCACGCGAACGATCTGCGACACATCCTGCGCGCGAAATTCCACCTTCACGATCGCGTTGATCGTTTGGCCCGCCGTG
>Ga0210384_10004806_pt1 | contig 14954 bp, 9 predicted proteins | sample IncBWH2MmetaG_FD_160574 | JGI IMG/M metagenome (GOLD analysis project Ga0210384, IMG submission 160574) | Forest soil microbial communities from Barre Woods Harvard Forest LTER site, Petersham, Massachusetts, United States - Inc-BW-H-2-M | ecosystem: Environmental > Terrestrial > Soil >...
TAGCGCGTCCGACACGGTCACCCTCGGCAAGACCGGCATCCAAACCAGCCGCCTCGCCATGGGCACCGGCACGGTCGGCTCCGGCCATCACTCCCACCAGACTGCTCTCGGCATCGATGGCCTCTCCCGTCTCCTCCTCAATGGCTACGATCAAGGCCTCCACTTCTTCGATACCGCCGACAGTTACGGCAGCCATCCCCACGTCGCTGAAGCCCTGAAGCACGTGCCGCGCGACAAAGTCACCGTCCTCACCAAAACCTGGGCGCGCGACGCCGCCACCGCCCGTGCCGACCTCGACCGCTTCCGCCGCGAACTCGGCACCGATCACCTCGACATCTGCCTCATGCACTGCCTCACCGAGCCTGATTGGACCGACCGCTACAAAGGCGTCATGGACGTCCTCTCCGAAGCCAAGGAAAAAGGCATCATCCGCGCCCACGGCTGCTCGTGCCATTCCATCGAAGCCTTACGCGCCGCCACCAAGTCTTCCTGGGTCGAAGTCCATCTAGTCCGCATCAATCCCATTGGCTCGTTCATGGATTCTGATCCAGACACCGTCGTCAGCGTAATCAAGGAAATGCGCGCCGCCGGCAAGGGCATCATCGGCATGAAAATCCTCGGCCAGGGCGATCTCCGCAACCGCCAGGACGAAGCCCTCAACTTTGCCCTCTCTCTGAATTTGCTCGATGCCTTCACCATCGGCGCCGAAAGCAAAACCGAGCAGGAAGACCTAATCCGCCGGATCGCCGCCGCCTAGGAGTTTTTCTGGAAGAATCCATCCATGAGGGGGTTATCCCGAGCCAGGCGAGGGATTGGGTTTTTGCGCCTAAAATATTTGAGACCGCGCCGCCTGGCTAAGTCTCCAACCCGATCAACCGCATCAATTCCAGCGCATTACTCTTCTCGACCACTCCCTCGCGCAACGTGTAATCGAAGCGCATCTTCCCATCTGTGATGTGATCCTCGAAATGCATGTTCCGCAAAACGTTCCCCACCGTCGCCGCAATTTCCGTCAAAGCCAAATCATGCGTCGTGACAATGCCAATCGCCCGCCGCTTCAGCAACCCTTGCATCAACCCCTCGGCCCCAATGCGCCGGTCTTTCGAATTCGTACCCTCCAGCAACTCATCGAACAAAAACACCATCGGCACCGCTCCACTCGCCCCGTCAAACACTTTCCGGATATGCAAAATCTCCGTGTAAAAGCTCGACCTGCCTTCTTGCAGCGAATCCGTGCTTCGAATCCGCGTGCCAATCTTCAGCGGCGTCAAACGCAGCCGCGCGCCGCGAATCGGCGCTCCCGCCATGGCCAGCACCGCATTGATCCCTACCACGCGCAAAAAAGTGCTCTTCCCGGACATGTTCGACCCGCTCACCAGCAGAACGCGTGTCTCGGCGTCCAGCCGCACGCTGTTGCGCACGCACTTCTGCGACGCGATCAACGGATGCCCCAGCTCTTCGCCGTCCAAAAATCCCCGCCCCTCAGCCGCTCCAACAAATTCCGGAAACGGATCCGCAGGATGCTCGTACGAATATGTCGCCAAGGAAAGCAGCGCCTCCATCTCTCCCGTCAACTCCGCCCACCGCCCCATCTTCGCGCCCCAGCCCCGCCGCCAAGCCTCCGCCGCCATCCCCACCTGCACGCTGTAGAGAAACGGCAGCTCCGACATTTTTGCGATCACCCCGTCGCTAGCGTCAATCCAATTGACAATCCGCGCAAGTTTTCGAGTAGCCTGGGAAGCCGGCTCATTTCCTTGCTTCAGTTCCGCGGCCAAGGCCTGCAAACGCGGCGAGGCAAACGGCTCCCGCTCCAGCCGTTCCAGAATCTCCGAAAAAAGAAGCAAGCCTTCGGCGTTCGAATCCACTCCCTCGATCACCGAGTGCGCCCTGCGCCGCAGCCACGCCAGAATCACTGACTCCACGGCCATCACGCTCAAAAGCGGCCATAGCTCGGCAGTCTCGAAGTAATAGACCATCCCCGCCGCCGCGGCCATCGCCAGCAGGGCCATCACCCCGCGCCACGCGCCGCTCGGCAAAACCGATTTTCCCTGCGCCCACCCAACCAACGATTCCGGATTCAACCGCGCCCGCAAATCCTCACCGGTCACGGCCAGATCCTCCCGCAAATCAAGTTTCTCCCGCAACTCCTCAACCAGTTTCTGCCGCTCCAGAATTGCCGCCACTTCCGATCCTTCGCACAACCAGTTCGCCAAGCGGCTCTCCCCCATCGGCAATCGCGCCGTCGAGAGCAATTCAAAAAGACACCCCCTCCCAAAAAGATCCAAGTCCTCCGCATAGACATGATGTACATCCCGAAACCGCTCCCCCGTGGGCCCGTCCCCCGTCCAGCGGTCCTCGATCCGCGAAATCCCTTTGCGATAAAACTCTGCAGCCGTATTCGCCCGACCCTTGGTCCTTAAAATGCGCCCGTGCCAAATCGTCAACAAGCCATAAGCCGCCACCGGCGCGATCAGCCAGTAAGCCGTTACCCATTGTTTCCGAAAAACAATCCACGCAAGCAGCAGTCCAGCTGCCATCACCAGCAACTTTGCATACCCCACCCGCAAGTGCACGCGATCCTTCTCGGCCATCACTTTCAGATATTTTTCGCAGCGCTTCGCGTACTCCGCCTTTGGCTCAGCCACATTCCTCCTCAGCACATCCAGCCCGCCGCCCCCGAATCTATTCTCTATTCCCAAGCGACGAACCGGAGGGGTCGCACTGCTTTTCAACGGGTCAGCGAGGCCAGAGGTCACCGTCACCGGCTCTCTAAATCTTGATCCAGCTCCATTCCTTCGAGTACGGCACTCTGCTCATCCGGTATCCGGACCTTACGCCTGTGACCACGTGATCGCTCCAGTTGAATCCCACTCCGCTCTTGGGGTCGTACAACCCCGGTTCCTCGGAAAAACACATGCCCTTTTTGAGAACCGTATAGTCGCCGAGCGCAAGATACGGCGGCTGATGCCCCTCGGAGCCTTCACCGTGCGCTGGCCGGTGATAGATATAGTCCGCGACTCCCTGCGCCACCTGGTACTTGTGAATCTCAAACGCGACACTCGAGCACGTCGCGCCCTCCTTTTGCAATTCCACCTGCATATCGCAGGTGTGCTGGCTGACTTCCCACAGCTTCCGCATGTGGGCATCGAATTGGCCCGCGCGATCCGCGAGGATGTACATGCGGTAGTTTTCTCCGCCGTGCCCGCCGATGTACGCATCGCCATCCACCTGCAAGGGCATGTTCGGTTGGATGCGGTTGAACCGCGGCTGATTCGGATGCGGATAGGCACACAGTCGGCCCACGCGGCAGTCAATCTCAACGCTCGCCGCCACGCCGTGATGCGGCAGACCACCCGCAAGATCCAAATCCGAGAGCAGCACGTTGTTGATCCAAAATGTGCTAGCGATGGCCACTTCGTAATCCGTCACATCCGTTCCATACGTCAAAACGTAGTCCCGGGCATAGGCATGAGCGCGGTCAAAGTAGGTGTAGGCGCGCCGCGTGAGCGCCAGCTCCTCAGGCGTTTTCACTTCGCGCATATCCAGCAGCGTGTCGCTGATATCCACCCATTTGATTTTTGGCAGAACTTTCTTCGCCGTCGCCAACTCGTCAGCGTAGAGCTTGCCGTCGATGCCAATCTTGTTTCCTTGAACGCCCTGGGCTTTCATTCCTTCCAGTAGCATCTGAAACAAATCCACGGTCTTTCCTTGCACCACTTTCCCCTGTTCCGGAAATCCTCCTTCGGCGTGCTTGGTGTCGAAGTATTCCCAGCCTCCGCCGAACCACCAGCCCTTCACCAGGTCGCGGTCCAGCGCCGGGTACAGAAACCACGGGTCGCTATCCCGTCGATTCATAAAGACGACCTGCGGACGCTCCGTGTGCGTGTGCCAATAGCCCGTCAGATAAATAATGTTGAGCTGATCGCGCACCACAAATGCATGGATATCTTTTTGCGCCAGCTGTTCCTTGAAGCGCGCGACGGTCTGCTGGTTCCAGTCCAGCGGCAACCGGTCAACTTTCGCCGGTTCCGGCGGCCCTTCTTCGCCCGGCGTGGGACCCAGCAACAGTCTTTCGCTGTTGCCCGAGCTGCGGCTTTTCACTATTTCCGACAGCGACGCCCCGGCCCCTGGCGTTTGCATTCCATCGATCTTGTCCATGCGGCGAATGAGCCCGCCGCCCAGCAACGCCAGACTGCAGCTCTTCAAAATGTCCCGACGATTCCGATGCATTACTCCTCCAAGCGTCTCGGCAACAAGCACAGAGAGCGGGTCCATCCGTTCTCAGAGCCTGATCATTTGTCCAGTAGTTCGGACCACGCGAAGCTATTTTTGTCCGGCAACCTCAGCCCATTCGCGCTCGCCGCGCTCGAGCACAGGCAGCAAGTCCTCGGGCAGCAAGAACCGCTCGTGGATCAGCTTCATGGCCGCTTCCGCGAATTTGCCCAGGTACTGTTCGCGCGAAGCATATCGCTCGGCAATCGAAAGCCGCGGGTCGCCGGATTTTTCACGCTCCGCCGCAGTCTTTGCAAATGGAATGAAGGAACCATAAAAACTGAGCCGCAGATCGCCGGCGCCGATACGGGGATCTCGCAGGTTCCATCCGGTGTAGGTGGCCAGCGGGACTTGCAATTCTGGCAAGCTCACGCCGCCCAGATCGTTGCCATCGACATCCGCTTGCGGCACCAGGACAGCAAACGGCTTCCCAACTTTGGGAGGTTCGAGGCTGACGATTCCTTCTTTCCATTGCGGACCAAAGTCCAGATGGAACGCCAGACTCGCTTCACGCGGCTTGTTGACACCAGGAATTTTTGGAAAGGCCCACTTATCGAGGGGCACCAGCGTAGCATCCGCAATTTTAGGGTACGTGCTGGCTGGCGGTGGCGTGCCGTCTTTCACCCACTGGTCCATATCGGTTATCAGCGCACGCCAGTACCACTGAATCGGATTTGGATTGTAGCGCTGCTGGGCGCTGGAATCCGGCGATCCAGGATTGTTCTTTTGCGGAGGAAAAGGCGCAGAAAAATGCTGCAAGCCGGCGAGCAAGTAAACGCGAACATTTTCCGCTATCTTGGCGTCGCTCAACCCGTCCGGTGAAATATGGATCAAGGACGCGGCGCGGCCCCAATACTCGTAAGACGTATTGGTGAAAAACAGTTTCGGCGCAGTGTGCGATTTCTCGGATGCATCGAGCAGACCAGCGGTCTCGCTGCTCTCGGGATCGGTTTCCGGAAGATCCGTGAAGGGGAACACATCTGTCGGAAAGAAAATGCTGGAGAGTGGCTGAGCGTCGCGCGAAGGCTGTGCAAAACGATGATTGAAGCTGCCCCTGCCAGCGCCAGCGACGTGAGCGATGACGCCGTCCATCACCTGGCGGCCTTGCTCGTCGGCATTGAAGTCCTGGTAGAGAAAATGGCGAAGAAAGCGGCCGCTCTGCGAAATTCCGACAGCGTAAACGCGATGAGCCTCGGCGGTCGGGTTCGGATCGTATTTCAGAAACGAAAGGAAATCGCGGACAGCCGCGAGGCCGAGGCCGGCGACGATCGGGTCTTTTGCTTCATAAACGACTTCATAGATTTTGCCGGGCTGAAAACCGCCGTCCAAATGAACGAAATGAACATCGGCAATGAGTTTTCCATCGACAGAGTGGGAAAAGCTCCACTGACTGCGAGGAATCGTTTGTCGCCGGCCATCGGGCATGTCACGGACGGTCAGAACATTTTTTGCACCGGCGGGATCATCGACGGGATAGCTCTTACCGCCCGCTGGTCCGAGGAGGGAATGGCCCAGAGGCATGTCTTCCACCTTTTGCGCGGGCGTGAAATCGGAACGCACGAAGCCACGAATTTCCTTTCCGCCTGGATGGTGGGCGACCGGAGCGTAGAGCTTGAGGTTTTCGCCGTGATCGGCGACGTCAAATTCCCAGCCCACCCAAGCAACCGTGTAGCCCTGGCGCAGGAGAAATCCGTCGCCATATTCGCCGTCCGGACCGGAAGGACTATATCCGTTCGCGATGCGCAGGATTCCTTTTCCGCCGCGGTTGGAGACCTCGAAGAGTACGGCGTTGTTTCCTTTGTTCAGGTCTTTGGGCTTCAGAAGATACAGGTCGGCGGAAAACTCGACTTCGCCTTGCGCGTTGCGCGGCGCTTTGTCGATGTCAACGATTTGGCGGTTGTGAAGGTTATCCGGATCTACAGCGAAATAGACGCGCCCGACGATTTTCTCGTAGGCGCCGGCCAATCCGAAGGCCTGACCGTCCTGAAGGTCCGTTCGGGAAATGATCTCGACGCGGGTGACATGCGCGTCAGCGTCAGGGCACGGGAAAAGAAAAATGACAATCGACAAGATCCAAACGACGCGCGCGCGCAAAAGATGCATGAGCAGCCTCCCAAGAGAGCACAGCTTATATCATTGCTTGCCGAAACCAATTCCGCTGATGCAGATCTTATACATCGGTGTGCGATCGAATTTCAGCCGCACGACGCTGAGTTTGGCGGGATCGAATGGCCTGCATTGGCCTTCGCAAGGCGTCGCAAATGCCGAGAGCGGAGCGCGGACGGATTGGAAGACCGCTTCCCAATCTTGCTTGTAGGCGGCGTCATCCAGGACGCTGAGCTTTGTAAACTTCTCCCTGAACGGCGGCGGGATAGAGACAAAGCGGCTGACGGGAGCACTGACGATCACTCCGTCGGTGGTCACCAGCTCGATGGTGAAATCGGGGGATTCGCGTTCCTTCTTTTTGGATTGGTCATCGTTCTTGTCCTTTTTCTTGTCCTTTTCGTCGTTTTTCTTCTTTCCGGGAAGTGGCGCGTCTTCGTCGAGCGGCGCGATCGAAAGCTCGATCGTCGATCCGGAGTTTAAATGCCAATTCAGAGCGGAACCGGCCGGCAGGGTGATCGCGTACGTTGCAGCCGGAGCGTCCTTGGCGCGGTTCCAACCCAGAAAGACGCCGTTGTAGCCGCGATCGCCGTCGCGCCAGGGGATCTTGCCCTCGTTCCAGATGGAAAGATTCTGGCCCTCGATGTGGCCGCCGGGAGCGCTGGTCGTGGTGAGGTCGGCGTCCTCGTCGAACGATACGAGAGAAGTGTAGGAGGCGTCCTGATAGCGATTGAAGTACAGAGTATCCGGCAGCCAGGCGCGAGCGACGCGCCAGTCTTCGAAAAGGGGCAGGTATTCGCGATGATCCTTGAGCGTGGCTTCGAGGAACGCGGAGATATAAGTTTTTGAGATGCGCCGCTGCTCGGCACCGGGCATCAGCGGCTTGAGATTGAGCAGCCAGCCAAGCGGCTTGCCGGCATCGTCGCGGCCCCAAGCAGTGTTGAATTGACCGTGATTCGCGCGGTAGGCGTAAATTTCCGCTTTGAACCACGGGCCAGGCCGGGTGTAGCGGACATGATCCCACTGTCGACTGCCGTCGAACGAGGAAACGTCCATGTCATGTGCGCCTTGCAGCGTGAGATAACTCACGTCCTCGATCCAGCGAGGTTGTCCTGCGGGTTTGTACTGACCGTCGGCGGGCGCAATCGCTACGACAGCCTTGATCGAGAAGCCATAATCAAATTTTATGTTGGCGTCTTCGGGAGCATACTTCATGTGGTTGAAAGCGGCTGCGGTCGCTGCGGCTTCGCCGCCGCGTGAATGGCCCATCAACGCGATGCGCGACATATCGACTTTGTTGTGGAACGGGTGGCCTTCTGTCAGGTTCCACTCGCGCCAGAGCTTCAGATGCTCAAGTAACATCCAGCCCCTAACGGCTTGTTGTTTTGGCGGGTCGTGAAACAGGCCGCCATTCAGAAAATTCTCGTCGATCGAAGCGAGGATGATGCCGCGGCTGGCCAGCAGTTCGCCGAGGTAGGCGTAGCCCGGATCCGAAAAATCGGACATGTTGTGATTCCCGTGCACGATGAGGGCGAGTGGAAATGGGCCGGGCCCTTCGGGATACCAGACGCGGGCGTTCAGCGGGAGCTTATCGACATCGAAGCTCCAGTATTTTTTGCGCGACCAACGCTTCCAGCCTGCAAAATCCTCGAAGAAGTCCGAGGAGTCCACGGTGCGAGTCTTGATGGCCACGCTCGAACCATATTCGGGGCGGCGAATGTCATTGCCAACCCCGTAGAAAAGTTTCAGCACGTGGAAGGGACCTTGGGCTGAGGGATCCGGAGCCGCCAATTTCGCGGGCATGGAATCGGCGGCCGGCTTCCAGGTGATGAGCTTGTCCATGGAGCCTTCGTGAGCAAAGAGCCAGATGAAATGGATCGTGCTTAGGAGCGCGAGCCCGAAGAGCAGTGCCACGATGACTTTTTTGCTGCGTGCAGCCTGATGGAAATTGCCCCAGAAAAAGGTAGCAATTGTGGCGCCAAGGATTCCCGTGGACAGTCCGATGCCGATGGCCATCACCACGCCCAGCTCCGGCGGCCCCCACAGGGCCATGACCATCGACGAGGAGCCGATGATGATTCCCGTGGCATAGCGCGGCAACCTTCGGGCCATGCTGAGGAGGAGTACGACTAGCAGAGCCACCAACGGTATGAAGATAGCGGCGAAAAGGATGCAGAACAGGAAATCGAAAATGTAGCCGAATCCCGTGTGGAGGTACAGGCCGCCGATGATGACAGAGACTGCCGCGGCCGCCAGCGTCCCCCAAACCGCGCCACGGCGCGCTTCGCGACCGGGACGTACGGCTGCCCACTGTCGGGAGCGCCAAGCACCGAGCCTCCGCCAGCGGGATCGCTTGTCAGAATCGAGCGAGGAGTCTGATGGAACAGATGCGGGCGGCGGAGCGCTCAAATCGTCGATGGCCATGAATTACTCCCGAAGCCTGGGTTAGGAGTTACGAGCCGACGGCATTGTACATGGAGTTGACGGCCGTGAGGCCGCCCGGGCCAAGCTCCAACGATTAAACTGCGTTCGGAAGCGGAGGTCTTATGCCCGCCCGCCAAAGCTTCACCGGACCGCGCAATGTGCAGAGGATAATTCGCGGATCGGCAAGCGCGCTCTTACCGATCGTGGGACATCCCGGCCATGGGATGGGATGCTGGCTTGCGGCGCAGGGCGTCCATGGCGGAGTCGTCCGCGGGGACGAAATAGCCCACGACGATGCCCATGGCGCCGTCACGCAGGAGTTTTCCGGTTCGATTGTCGTAGGTGGCGGAAATTTTGAGAACGTCGCCGGCGGCAAACTTGTAGCCACCTTGGTCGAGGAACAAAACGGTGGGCATGCTGAGAAGTTCGCCGCGATCGTCTACTTTGGCGTCGAGAGTTGCGACGGTTTCTTTGCGTGTGGCGTCCAGGAGTGTGAGCTGTTTCGCGTAGTCGTGCATATGGCCGCCAACGCCGAGCAGAACACCGGAATACTTCACGACGACCGTGCCGGTTTGCTCGCTATTCCCGGCTGGCAAGTCGTAGCCGGAATTTCCGCAGGATTTCACGTCCATCCAAGTGGGATAGACGCTTTTTGTTCTTGCGCCGTCGGCAGCCCGTTGATAGGGGATGGTCACTTCGAGATAGACGTTGTCGTAAGAAGTGTCGGTTGGATTGTGGACCATGGTTTCGATGCGGATTTTGTCGCCCATTTGGACACGATAGCCGTAGCCGGGAACTTCGGCCCAATTGGTGAGTTCGCCGCCGGCGCCGAAGATGTGTTCCTCTTTGTTGGGGCACAGAAAATCGGCGCGGTTTTCGTTCCAGAAGGCGCTGTGATGGAGAACGCGGCCGGGCACGGTGGTGCCGCGGGCGTCGACGAGCTGTGGAGAATAGGCGAGGAGCCAGCCGTCGATTGGAATTTGCCACTCGAGATCGGGAGGCTGCGGCATCTTCATGTGACTCGTGTGGGCGGGCAAGTTCATCGGGCCGATGCGCACGACGATGGCGCGGCCGTCGATTTTCTGCTCGAGCTTGACGCCTTTGGCCATGGCGTGATGCATGCCGCCCTGCATGAAGCCGCCATGCTGCATGTGGTCCATGTCGTGGGGAGCATCGGCGGGTTTGTCCTGGGCTAGGAGCGCGGTGGTGATGAACAGCTTCGCCAGGAAGAGAAATATGGTTCGCATGATCTTACCCTCGTGCGGTTTCGAAGATTGGCACTTCTTCATCATAGCTCCATCCCGGTCATCTCGGCGTCTGCGTGGAGGGCATGTTGCGGTTATGGACTTCTTCGGGGGACGGGATACAATGCCCGGACATGAGGCTCAGGAACGGCATTCGCACCGCTCTTCTGTTTGCACTGTTGCTCTTTTTCGCCGGTACGGCGACGGCGCAAAAACCGTCGCCGAACGATCTCGTGGTCATCAACAACGTGAGCGTCGTCGACGTTCAGAGCGGCGAGGTCTTGGCGGACGAGACGGTCATCCTCGAGCGCAACCGCATCGCTTCGGTTGGACCGGGCAAGTCCGCGAAGTACCCGCGGAACGCGCCGAGCCTCAATGGGCACGGATACTTTCTGATCCCCGGGCTTTGGGATATGCATGTGCACCTGGTGTTCGGCGATTGGTTTCCAGGGGCGCAGGACATCACGCTGCCGTTGCTCGTTGCGAACGGCGTGACCGGCGTGCGCGATATGGGCAGCGAGCTGGAAATTGTTCAGGACTGGAGAAATGAAATCGAAGCCGGGCGCCTGCTGGGGCCGAGAATTTTTACCTCCGGAGCGATGCTGGATGGTCCCAAGCCGCGCTTCCCGAGTTCGATCGCGATCACGACGCCGGACGACGGGCGGCGCGCGGTGGATCAATTGAAGCAGGGCGGGGCGGACTTCATCAAGCTGCAGTCGTTGATTCCGCGCGAGGCGGTGTTTGCGATCGCGGATGAAGCGAAGAAGCAAGAGATGGCGTTTGAGGGGCACGTTCCGGACTCGGTGCGAGCGAGCGAAATGTCGGAAGCCGGGATGAAGAGCTTCGAGCACCTCATCGGGATATTTGAGGGCAGCTCGTTAAGCGAAGACGATTTCTTGAAAGGCCAAAAAACGGAAGGGCGATTCCTCGCGTCCTACGATTCGGGGCGAGCAGCTGCTCTTGCGTCGGTGCTGGCGAAAAACCGGACGTGGCAGTGCCCCACGTTGGTCTGGGAACGAGGCGGCAATTTGATTGACGTGACCGATTTTGCGAAAGACGGGCGCGCGAAGTATGTGCCTGCCTCGTGGAAAAACAAAACGTGGAAACGGTTCACGGACGAAATTATGAAGGGGTACGGCACAGACGACATTGCGGTTCGGAAGAAATTCATCGAGAAAGAACTGCAAGTGGTACAACTCCTGCACAAAGCGGGAGTGCCGTTTCTTGCGGGGACGGACACGCCGCCGGGCGTGTATGTTTTTCCAGGATATAGTTTGCACGAGGAATTGCAGCGATTCGTTGCGGCGGGATTCACCCCGCTGGAGGCGCTGCAGACGGCGACGCTAAATCCGGCGCGTTTTTTGGGGATAGACGAGCAGCTTGGAACGATCGAAAAGGGAAAACTGGCCGACCTTGTGCTATTGAATGGCAATCCGCTCGAGGACATTTCGAACACACAGAAAATTGCGGCGGTGATTGTCAACGGACATTATTATTCAGGCAAGGATCTGGAAAAGATGCTCGCGGGCGTTGCCGCGGCTGCGCGGCGGATAAACTAGACTGCCCATCGCGCGAGCGAAGTCACAGCCAGGCGTTGCGCTGGTAATCGGAGGGTTTCGTAATGCGAGGACCGCGGCGAAGGATTTTGTGGCTGGCGGGGATGGCCGTGGCGATGGTGACGTGTTCCGTCGTCGCCTTCCCTGGCGCGAAGAAGGCCACGGATATGAACCCCAGGGCTGTGGAGCAGGAAGAATTTACCGTGGTGGGCATCGCCGTGCGGACCAGCAATGCGGAGCAAATGACGGCGGCGCGGCCGATCGGCAAGCAGTGGGAACGGTTATTCAAGGAAGGAGTGCTGGCGGCGATTCCCAACAAGGCGGACGGGAATATTGTGGCGGTGTATTCCGAATATGCCAGCGACAAGGACGGAGAGTACACCTACCTGCTGGGCGCGCGCGTCAGGAAAGTGGAAAGCGCGCCTGCAGGGATGACCGTGAAGAATGTGCCGGCGGGACGATATGCGGTGTTCACGTCGGAGCGGGGCCGGGTCGAAAAAGTGGTTGTGGAGATGTGGCGCCGAGTTTGGGAGACGCCGAAGAATGCGTTGGGCGGGGACCGGACTTATAAAGCGGACTTCGAGGTTTACGATCAGCGGGCGCAAAATCCGGCGGACGCGGTGGTGGATTTGTATGTGGCGGTGCGCTAGAAGTGTCGCGGTTCCCTAGATTTGCGTTTGCGCACGCGGTTGCTGAGCGGCTAGAAATTCCAGAATGGCGTGATGGGCTGCGGCGGGCTGATCGGTCTCGAAAATATGGCCGGCATGGGGGATCAGCACGAGTTTTGCGCCCGGAATTCGTTCGGCGATGAGACGGGCGTTCGCGGGCGGAACGAGCCGGTCGGATTCGCCGTGAATGACGAGAGTGGGAGCCGTGATTTGCGCGAGGCGGCTCGAGGCTTCCCATCCGAAGATTCCTTGCAGCTGCCCCATATATCCCTGCGGAGTGGGATACCACTTCATGCGGATGACCATGTCTTCGTCGATGCGCTCGCGGGGCGTGGCCGGGTCATAAATGAAGGGGATGATGGCTTCCTTGGATTCCTCAGGAGTGACGTCGCGGCGAAGAAGTGCTTGTAGCGCTTCCGGTTGGGCTGGTACGGCATGCGGGCCGCCCGCAGCCGTCGAGCCCAGAATCAGCGAACGCACGCGGTCGGGATATTGAAGCGCAAATTCCTGGGCGATCATGCCACCCATGGAAGCGCCGAATATGTGAGCGCTCTCGATGCCCGCAGCATCCAGGACGGCAGCAGCGTCAGAGGCCATCAACGCCATGGAGTAGACACCGGGAGGTACATCGCTTTGGCCGACGCCGCGATTGTCGAGAGCGATGGTGCGATACGTCTTGGCGAAAACGGGGCGGCCGCGATGCCACATGTAGGAGGGGTAGCTGAGGCCCATGATGAGTAACAGAGGTTCACCTGAGCCTTGTTCATCCCAGTATATTCTGGCGCCTTTATTTCGAGCGAAGGACATGCAGACTCCGGTTGCGACGGGCACGAGCCGGCCAGGCTTCTCCCGTTTTGTGAGGGGACTTTTACGCGCCTTTCGCGGAGATGGCGCAATCGATCACCCTGGAGGCGATGCGCTCGCGATGGAATGTGGCGTCGCCGAATACCGTTTCCGAGGCTTTCGCGCGGCGGTAATAAAGGTGAACATCGTTTTCCCAGGTGAAACCCATCCCGCCATGAATCTGGATGCCGCGGTTGCCGACGGTGCGGGCGGCATCGCTGGCATACATCTTGGCGATGGAAACGGCCGTGGCCGCATCCGGCGAATTCTCTTCGAGCGCCCATCCGGCGTAGTAGACAGCGGAGCGGGAACTCTCGGTTTCGAGGTACATGTCGGCGCACTGGTGCTGGACGGCTTGAAACATGCCGATGGGTTTGCCGAACTGTTTTCGAGTCTTGGCGTATTCGACGGTGATGTCGAGAGTGCGTTGCATGCCGCCAACCAGTTCGGCGGCGAGCGCGGCGGTGGCGATATCCAAAGCGCGAGACAAATTTGAGGTAGACCCGATTTTCGCCGCTGGAGTGTCGCTGAATTCGACGACGTAGAGTTTTCGGGTGAGATCCATTCCGGACATAGGAATGATTTTCAGGCCGTGGGCTTTGGAATCCACCAAAAAGACGCCGTCGCGAGTCACGACGATGAGGAAATCTGCGATAGCCGCGTCCGAGACGAAGAATTTTTTGCCGGTGAGCTTCCCGCCGGTGGCGATCATGGCCACAGACGACGGGTCCCAATTCGCGCTTTCTTCGGCAAACGCGACGGTCGAACGAACTTCGCCGCGACAGATGGGCTCGAGATATTGTTTCTTGTGAGCGGGCGTGGCCACGGCGTCCAAAACGGAACCGGCAAGAACCACGGTTGAGAAAAACGGGCCCGGCAAGAGCGCACGACCGGCTTCTTCCATCAGCAGCATGAGCTCGACTTTCCCGAGGCCCACTCCACCGTACTCTTCCGGGAAAACAATGCCGGTGTAGCCCTGGTCGGTCAGCTTTGACCAAAGTGCGGCGTCGTAGGCGGTGTCTGTTTCCATCAGGCGGCGCAGTTCAGCGCTGGGGCATTCACCGGCGAAGAATTTGCGAGCGCTGTCTCTGAGAAATTCCTGGCTTTCACTTAACCCGAATTGCATAGCGTGTCCCTTCGCGGCGTTTGGATTAGTAGCTTCTGGGCAGACCGAGGACGAAATGCCCGATGATGTTGCGTTGCACCTCGGAGGTGCCGGCTTCGATCGTGTTTCCGCGGGTGCGGAGATAGGCATAGGACCAAAGTCCTTTGTCGATGGCGTACGGGTCTCCGCCGAGGAGTTGGCCGTAGGAGCCGAGGATTTCCTGGGCGATTTGCTGGAGGCGCTGGTTCAGCTCGCTCCAGAAAATTTTCTGGATGGAGCCCTCGGGGCCTGGGACCCCCGTGGCGGTGATGCGGCTGAAGGCGCGCATTTGATTGAAGCGCATGATCTCGATCTCCGCGCTGCATTGCGCGAGCTTCTGGCGAATGACAGGATCTTCGGAGGCGGGGCGGCCGTTGCGCTCGATGGTACGCGCCAGTTCGATGAGGCGGGTCATGTAGCGCTTGAAAATGAGATGCAGTCGCGCACCGTAGGAACCGCGTTCATACATCAGCGTGCTCATGGCCACGTTCCAGCCGTCATTCACTTTGCCGAGGGTGTTTCGAGCGGGGACGCGCACGTCGCGAAAGAACAGTTCGTTGAATTCGGATTCGCCGGTCATCTGACGGAGGGGACGAACTTCGACGCCCGGCGATTTCATGTCCACGAGGAGGACGGTCAGGCCTTTGTGCTTGGCGGCGGTCGCGTCGGTACGCACGACCAGTTCGCACCAGTCGCCCAC